>Ga0187893_10005440_pt1 | contig 22851 bp, 15 predicted proteins | sample MA1701074metaG_FD_139574 | JGI IMG/M metagenome (GOLD analysis project Ga0187893, IMG submission 139574) | White microbial mat communities from a basaltic lava cave in the Kipuka Kanohina Cave System on the Island of Hawaii, USA - MA170107-4 metaG ...
CGACTTTGTCGATCGGCAGCGGACGCTTGAGTTCTGGAAATCCGGTGTGCCGCCCTACAAAGAGGAGTACTATTTTAACAAAGCGCTAACCTCGGAGCTTGTGCTGGCAGAATCCGAGCAGGTGACGAAAAACCCCCAGGACGCCGATGCCCGTTTCAACTTTGGTGTAACGCTGGCTCAGTTGGGTCTTGTCAACAAAGCGCTCGACCAGATCCGCCACTTTGTTGAGCTGAAACCCGACGACCGGGATGGGCACTATTTCCTGGCCAATCTGCTGGCCGACCAGGGTTACGATGACGAGGCCGTCCGTGAGTTCGAGAAAGCCATCGCGATTGATCCCAACTTCCGTGAGGCTTACCTCTATCTCGGGAAACACTACCTAAACCTTGATGATGCACAGCAAGCCGAACGTATCTTCACGCATCTGCTAAGCCAGGATCAGGGCAGCGAGTTGGCAGAAGAAGCTCGCGCCCAACTGGACCGGATTCGTGCAACGAGCCAGGCGCGCACAACTCAGACGGCTTGAAGGCCTGGAGAGCACCAAATCAGTGCGTGTAAGGATTCCTGCCTAGTCGCTATCGGGGATAAACACATCCTCGATCTGGTATTCGAATAGACGTGCCAGGGCGAAAGCCAGCGGAAGGCTCGGATCATATTTCTCCTTCTCTATGGAAATGATCGTCTGTCGCGACACCCCGAGTCGTTCGCCGAGCTCTTGTTGCGACCAGGCGTTGGCTTCGCGCAGCTCGCGCACGCGATTCCTCACGTGTAGCGCCGCATTAGGACGCCAGCCGCTGCCCCATACGAAAAGATTAGAAGTATACCGGCCCACTGGATGCTGAGGTGCGGGAACCCACTGAAAGTCTCCAAGAACCACGACGTGAAACAGAACACGATCGTGATGCCTGAGGCCATCGCGATGGCCTCCAATTGAACGTGGCGATACAACTCGTCCTGGTGACGCACCATGCGTAGATAACCGCGCAGTATCATCAGCATCGGGATTGTTGGCAGGAGTCCGACCGGAAACGACCAGCCGCCAAGTCCCGCGCTGGACCGTGAGATCGAGACGGCGGCCACCATGAAGAGGACGTACAACAGCATTCCCACCCAATACTCTGGTGGTAGACCAACCCACTTCCTTGCAGGATAACCGTCCCAAGCCATAGCATCCTCCCATGTAAAGTCAGCTTTACACTAGCTGAAGGCCGCTCAACATGTCAAGGTTACTTAACATCCATTCCCGCTCCGTTTCTTTTCGGTCTCGCTCCCTGATGGCAGTATCGCTAGCTCTGCCGACCATTCGTACCTTGATCGGAATTGGTATTGGCGGTTATGCTGACGCATGAAAGCAGCGACCTTATTTCCTGACGAAGCTTTCAGGTAGCCAGTGCGGCTTGGCGCGCCGCACCGGATCTTCCGCGAGGCCCTCAAGGAGTTTCAACTCGAGCTGGAAACACAACAACTCCAAGAGTTTTTGCACGCGTGAAAGGGAACAGCCAAATAGTACGGGCGTGAAGGCACGTTTATGAGAATCCTATGCGTCTCGTGACCCCTTTCCTGACTCTCGTTCCAGTTGTCTTGCTAAGCCTGATCTGTGCCGCTGCAACCCCACCGCCGGAGCCTCCGGCGTGGGTGCAGCGCAGCAACGAGCACTCGCAGATTCTGCTGCAGGTTCTTGCGCGGTTCTCACCCGAGGAGGCAGGTCGTCTGGGTGTGATGGGATTCGACACCCAGGTTCTGGATCTGTCGCCGGGCTTCACGGAGCGAAGGATTCGGGCTCTGGAGGAGGCACGCGCCCAGCTTCAAGCTTTGTTGTCCAAAGAGGCCGACGGCCCGATCAAGCAAGACCTGGAGATCCTCCGGGGCAGCGCCGAGGATGAACTGCAAGATACACGGCTGGAGCAGAAGCACCTGCTTCCCTATTTCAAGGTCGCTGAAATCGTCTACCAGGGGATCCGCAACCTGCTCGAAGATCGCATTCCTCCGGAGCGCCGCCAGGCCGCACTGACGCGCCTGAAGCGGTACGCCGGGTGCGAAGGCGCCTACAAACCGCTGGCCCAGACGGCGGAAGCGTATATGCGGAGCGAATGGGCCAAGCCCGGTCGTCTGCCTGCATTTCGGGGAGAGGTTGAGCGAGACCTGAGCACTAGCGAAAACTACCTGAAGGAAATTGGAGAGCTCCTTAAGCAGTACGGGCTCAATGGATACGAAGCCGATTACCAGGCCTTCGCTCAGCAGATCACCGCCTACAACGGTTTCCTCCGGCAGGAGATTTTGCCTCGCGCTCGAAAGGAATTCCGGCTGCCTGACGAAGTCTACGCCTTCCGCCTCAAGCGGTATGGGGTCGATATGCCGGTGGATGAACTGCGGCGCCGTGCTTCGGTCGCGTTCCAGGAACTTCAAGACCAGCTCCAGGCAATGGCCTTCCGCATTGCGCAGGAGCGCAAGCTAGCCTCCAGTGGCTATCGAGACGTGCTGCGCGCACTCAAGTCGCAACAGCTCAGCGGCGGCACCATCCTGCCCCACTACCAACAGCGAATGAAGACCCTCGAGGAGATCATCGAGCGCGAGCGGATCGTGACGCTACCCGCTCGCGGCCTCCGGATCCGCCTGGCCACCGAAGCAGAGAGCGCCCGGGCTCCAGCTCCCTTCATGAGTCCTCCTCGCTTGATCGGAAATACCGGCGAGTACGGAGAGTTTGTTCTGCCGGTGCGCCTGGCCGGAGGCAGCGATGGCTCAACCAAGCAGATGGACGACTTCACGAACGAGGCGGTTTCATGGGCACTTGCGGCTCATGAAGGACGCCCTGGACACGAGTTGCAGTACGCTTCCATTGTGGAGAAAGGCGTTTCCCAAGCCCGCCTCATCTTCGCCGAGAACAGCGTCAACGTCGAAGGCTGGGGGCTCTACATGGAAGAACAGATGCTGCCCTACATTCCATTGGAAGGACAGTTTGCAACGCTGTGGAGCCGGATGGTGAGAGCTGCCCGGGCGTTCCTCGATCCCGGACTGAACGCCGGCACAATCACGCGGGAAGAGGCACGTCGGGTTCTCCAAGACGACCTGATGCTTTCGGAGGCTCTCTCTCGTGCGGAGCTGGAGCGCTACACATTCCGGGGTCCGGGGCAAGCGACGTCCTACTTCAATGGCTATCTCAGGCTGGTGGAGTTGCGCGCTGAAAGCGAGCTGTTGTTAGGCAAGCGCTTCGACAAGCAGGCATTCCATGACTTTATTCTGGCGCAGGGCCTGCTTCCACCCGCATTGCTGCGGCAGGCTGTCCTGAAAACATTCGTTCCAGCACGTCGTGAGCCTCAGGCTCAATGAGAGACCGGTGCGGAGCGGCAGTTCGGACGCAAGAACAGAAGGAAAGAATCAATCGATGTCCTTTTAACCAACTCAAGGAGAACGTATGGAACCCCAGGAAGCAAAAGTTGTTGCCAATTTTCTGATTCGCGATCTTGAAAGTGAAATGCAGACGACCCTCCGCGTGTTTGAGGCGGTTCCGGCCGGGAAGCTCGATTACCGGCCTGACCCGATTTCGAAAACCGCTCTCGGATTGCTCCGGCACATTACGTTGGAAGACGAATGGTTATTGAACTGTACGGCGGATGGTAAGTTTGTGCCGCCGCCGGATGATTCCGACGCCTGCGGTATCATGACTCCGGCGGATGCCATCGCTTGTTACAAAGAGAAGATTTCAGCGGGGATCAACCGAGTTCGTGCGATGTCCGGTGAGCAGCTCTGCGGGAAGATTGATTTTCTAGGAATGTGGCAGATGCCAGGCATTGTCTATTTATCACTCATCATCAAGCATTCGGTTCACCACCGCGGCCAGTTGAGCACATACCTGCGTCCCATGGGCGGGAAAGTACCTGGGATTTACGGGCCCAGCGCGGACACGCAGACCACACCTTGAGCCAGGGGATCCGTCGTACCTCACGGATGTGTCTGCTCAGTCATGAGGCCCCCTAAAGACTGATTTCTCCTGCGGAAGACTGGGGGCTTGTGCCCCTTGGGGAAGGAACTATGAAAAACTCTGGAGGGTATGCCCGGCTGGCATGAACCGAGCCCCAACGGATTGAAGCTATGATGCGCCACCAGCACCCTCCACGATCCCGGAGTACATTCGGGAGGCACTCCAGAGGAATTTGACAGCCCAGCGTAATTTCGAGAGTCTTGCGCCGTCCCATCGTCAAAACTACGTCGGTTGGATCGATTCCGCGAAGCAACAAGACAAGGATGCGGCGACTGGAGGAGGCGATCCAGCTGCTTGCGGCGGGCAAGAAAATCGGATTGAAATAAAGGCGCTAAGAAACAGGCCGAACACGTTTCTGGCAGTTGGCGATCTCGTCCTATCGGGCCATGCCATGCGCCGGTTGGGCGAAAGCCCGATTAACAAAACTTTCGAAGGTACAAGGTCAATGATCTCAGCCCAGGAAGCACTCCAGCGCCTTTGCGAGGGAAACCATCGATTCGTGTCTGAAATTCACAATCAGGGCACCCTTACAGGCCAGACGCGTCGACACGATCTGGCCGCGGGCCAGGAGCCATTCGCCATTGTTCTCGGATGCTCCGATTCACGAGTACCCGCGGAGATCGTCTTCGATCAAGGCCTTGGAGATTTGTTTGTGATCCGTGTTGCCGGAAATATCGTGGCCCCCTCGCAAGTCGGCAGCGTCGAGTTCGCAGCGGAACGGTTCGGCACGCGGCTTGTCGTGGTGTTGGGACACACCAATTGCGGGGTCATTCTGGCCACGCTCGAAGAACTTGCGCGTCCTTCGCAAGATCAGTCGCGGAATCTTCGTTCGATCGTCGACCGTGTTCGTCCCTCCGTGGAAGCGTTGCTGGCGACAGAGCTGAAACACGACCGGGATGCACTTGTACAACAGGCCGTGCGAGCCAACATCCGCTTCTCAGTGGACCACCTACGACATGGATCCGACGTTCTGGAGCAGTTAATCCAACGCAATGGGCTCTTGATCGTCGGTGCCGAGTATTGCCTCGAAACCGGATTGGTGGATTTCTTCGATGGTGTTCCTGAGGCGGGATGAGCGTTAGCACCAGACGGGCTCCAGGCGGTTTGCGTTCGATGGGGACTCACAAAGTAGACCACCCCGGCGCTACGCGCCACCCCTCCTTGTCAAGGAGGGGAACGTCAGTTTTAAGCGGAGTGATATGAATGCAGACAACCGGCTCGTTTCTGAGCACTTTCCCCTATCTTCAAAGTACCACCCTGAATGGGTCATCGCGAGTGCCAGCGGCGGCGCCAATTCGCTCTGGCTGGTGGAGTGGCTCACGACGGCAATGAACCTGCGGCCCGGCATGAAGGTATTGGACCTGGGTTGTGGGAGGGCTTCCACCTCCATTTTCCTGCGGCGCGAATTTGGCGTGCAGGTTTGGGCCACCGACCTCTGGTTCAGTGCCTCAGAGAACGTCCAGCGAATCCGCGATGCCGGCGTCGAAGGCGGTGTATTCCCGATCCATGCGGATGCGCGGTCGCTTCCGTTTGCCGCAGAGTTCTTCGACGCGATTGTGAGCATCGATTCCTTCTTTTACTACGGGACAGACGACCTTTACCTGAGCTACCTCGCTCGGTCTGTGAAACCAGGAGGGCAGGTGGGTATTGCGGGTGCCGGATTGATGCAGGAAATCGAAGGTCCCGTTCCCGAGCATCTGCGCGAGTGGTGGACTCAGGATGTCTGGTGCCTGCATTCGGCGGTCTGGTGGCGCCGGCATTGGGAACGAACCGGCATCATGGCCATTGAGGTGGCGGACACGATGCCCGATGGCTGGCAACGTTGGCTGGACTGGCAACGGGTGGTAGCTCCTGACAATGCAGCAGAAATCAGAGCGCTCGAAGCAGATCGTGGGCGCTACCTCGGCTACGCCCGCGTGGTAGGTCGCAGGAGCCAGATTCCGCTTGAAGAACAGATCGTTTCCCTGCCCGAGCAGTACACAAAGGCACCCCTGCTGCGAGACAGTGAATCGTAAATGGCGACGCCGGACAACAACCTTTCGACCCGCGCCGGACACGGTGGAAATTGTTTGGGCGCCCCAAAATGGATCGGGATATACTTTGCTCACCAAGCCCAGAGTCCCATCAAGGAAGGGTCTTATCCTCAATGCCAGGTCACCACAAATTCGGCAAGCAGATCTTTAGTCAGTTGATTTGCGTCCCGACTTGGCTTTGGGTGCTGGCTTCAGTGGTGGCCGCTGCTCCGAAGGTTCCGGCTATCCGGCCGCAGGTTCAGGGAGTGTTTCCTCACGGAGCCCAGCGCGGTACTCAAGTCGAAGTCACCATCAAAGGCAAGGACCTCCACAACACGAGCGAGATCCGGTTTATCAGTCCAAAGCTAAGAGCCGAAATCGTTCACGCCGCACACAATCTCGTTCGCGCCCGCCTGCGTCTCGATCCTTCGGCCGAGCCGGGACGTCACGATTTCCGTCTCATTGCCCCACATGGCTCAACCATCGCGTGGTTTGATGTCGGTACTCGTGCTGAGTCGTTCGAGAAAGAGCCGAACGACTCGATTGCGAACCCTCAACCAGTGGAGTTTCCGCTTCTGGTCAACGGGACCATCAAGTCGGCTGACTACGATCACTACCGGTTTGCCGTTCGAAAGGGCCAGACCCTGACCTTCGATCTGAACGCCACGCGGAATGGGTCGCCGCTGGATCCAGTGATCAGCCTGCACGACGAGGCTGGGACGGAACTCGCTTACTCCGACGACTATTACCCGTTCAAAGATGCGCATATCGTCTACACGTTCCAGACAGCTGGATCCTATGTCTTGCGTGTCTACGGCACCGGAGAAAGCGGATCGGACCTGTCCGACTATCGCTTGACAGCAGGAGAGATGCCTCTGGTTGACCACGCCATACCGATGGGCGGGCAGCGCGGCAAGGAGGTTGACGTTCGTCTTTCCGGCGTGAATCTCTCAAGCATTGAGGAGGTCATCCTTGGCGACGGGCTGGCGGCGGCCCGAATCCTTTCTTGCGCACCGCAATGGGCCGCCGTTCGCTTGAAGATTCCGGAGAGCGCTTCAGCCGGGATCTATCGGCTTCACGTAGCGGGAGCGACGCTGCCCGTGCCATTTGTGATTTCAGACCTCCCCGAAGTGACGCTGGCCAGCAATGCCGGCCTTAACAAGCAGGACGCGTTTCCAGTCACGCTCCCCGTCATCGCCAATGGTGTCCTCGACAAGCCGAACGCCGCTCACTATTTTTCGTTTCGCATCGAAGAACCTCAAACCCTGCTGCTGGCGGCCGATTCGATGCAGCTTGGCTTCATGCTCGACCCGCTGGTGGCGATTTATGACGAATCTGGCAAACGGATCGCCTATCAGGACGAACCAACGACAAATACGGGCAGAGATCCGGCGAACATGGACCCCCATCTGGCGGTGGCACTCGCCAGTCCGGGCCGATACACGGCGATGGTTCGTGACAATGCCTTTCGTGGCGATCCAACGTATGCATACCGTCTGACCCTGAAGCGCGCCGAACCCAGCTTCAGTTTGAAAATGATTGGTACCGACGAAACGCTTTTTCGTGGCCGGGAAAACATCGTGACCTTGCGGGTCCGGCGGCTGGAAGGTTGGAACACGCCCGTGGAAATTTGGGCCGAGGATCTCCCGGAAGGCATGAGGTCTCCGAAGATCGTCGTTCAGCCAGTGAACACTCCGTTTCGCAACACCTGCGGAGAAGAGCATATCCTGGATGGCACAAACGTCGAGGTGCCCATTCAAGTTTCGGCGAAAACTCCGCTGGCTTTGAGCCAAATTCGCTTCCGGGGGCGTGGCATCATGGACGGCCGGACCGTCGAACGCGAAGCCTACACACGCTACTGGTGGAGGGTGAATCAGAAGGTCATGGGCGATGCGGAGACAGGACAGCTTCACGTTACGATTGCCGACCCTCCTGAATTGGTTCTGTCGGCTGCAGACAAGGTCACTGTGGCAGCGCGCAAAGCTGCTTCGATCAAAGTGCTGGTGGACCGGTTCGATGCCGGCAATGTTCCTCTTGAGATTTCGGCCGAGGCTCCCAACGGGATTACCGTGGAGCCGGCAACTGTTCAAGGAAGTGCCACTACTGCGGTCGTTAAAGTCACGTCCTCAATCGACCACCCAGCATCGGTCGTTCTGGTGGGGAAGGTTGACGGCAGGCTGCTGGCGAAGTCGCACCCAATCGTGATCGACCCGTCGGGCAAAACGGCCTCGCAGGAGGCAAGTGACAGTGATGAGTGACGAGTGGCGAGTGACGAGCGATACGCAGCGACGAGGGGAAAGCGATCGTCCCCCTTTGGACAAGGGGGGACTTCAGGGATCCTGTAGCGTGCATTCGATCCACATCGGGCGTTCCCCCTCACGCCCAACCCCGCTCCCGCGCTGGAGAAACCGGAGCCGATGCTCTTCGAACGTGCGAGCGACTCGTCACTCGGCATTCGTCACTCGTCACTTACGAATCGCGACTTGTCATTTGCAGTTGTTCTTCACCCTGCTCATCCTTTCTGCATCTGCGGCATTTGCTGACATTTCCGTCTACCCCCCTGCAATCCAGCTCCAGGGTCCGAAAGCCACGCAGGTGCTGCTGGTCAACTCCGGACAGAGTGACATTACCGGTGAATGCTCGTTCCGCGTCGCGCATCCAGTCGTCGCATCTGTTTCCGAGGCCGGAGTCGTAACCGCTGCAGCCGACGGAAAGACAACATTGACCGTGGTCTGTAAGGAAGGCCGGAGCAAAGTGCCCCTCTCGGTAGCCGCGGCTGGCGAGACGCCCAAGCTCAGTTTCGTCAAGGATGTTGTACCGGTGTTCACCATGGGCGGGTGCGCCGGTTCCAACTGTCATGGCTCCATCCGCGGCCAAAAAGGTTTCAAGCTTTCGCTGTTTGGCTACGAGCCAGACATCGACTACGAGGCGATTCTGCCGCGCATCGATCGGGCCAATCCGGAAATGAGCCTGGTCCTAACCAAACCGACGTTCCAGATCGAACATGGAGGTGGTCTCCGATTCACGGTGGGATCGTTGGAGTATCGAACCATCCTGGAATGGATTCGAAGCGGCGCCACGTTCGACAGTGCGGGGTCGCCTCGCATAGCGTCGCTTTCGGTGTTTCCAGAAGAGCGCATCCTCACAGGAGCTGGAGCAACACATCAACTCATTGCGACGGCACGATATACCGACGGAACGAGTCGCGACGTGACACACCTGGTTCAGTACTCCTCGAGCAACCCCGACGTGGTGCAAGTCTCGGCCGACGGCAAAATCAAGGCCCTGCAGACCGGGGAAACCGCTGTCATGGTGCGAACCTTGGGACAGGCGGTTGCTTCCAAGATCTATGTGCCTCAGGTGCTGTCTGCCAAAATTGCCTCAAACCAGCAAGTGCCGCTTCATAACTACATCGACGAACACGTCTTCTCTAAGTTGAAGCGCCTGAACCTGACGCCATCGGCGTTGTCAAGCGACGAACACTTTCTGCGTCGCGTCTATCTTGATGCCATTGGCCTGTTGCCAACGGAGGGCGAAGCGATTGAGTTCCTCCGTTCGAAAGATCCGTCCAAGCGTTCAAAACTGATCGACCACCTCCTCGCTCGTCCGGAGTTCTCCGAGTTCTGGGCCATGAAGTTCACGGAGATTTTTCGAGTCGGCACCCACGAAGGCGGCGCCAAAGCAGGACGGATCATCTACAACTACCTGAAGCAATCGTTTCTGGCTAACAAACCCTACGATCAGCTCGTGACGGAGTTGCTACTGAGCCAGGGGCAACACCTATTCGGGCCGGCTCCCACCAGCTTCTACAATATCAGCCGCGACTCAAACGCTCCGGACCACGCAACCAACATCAGCCAGGTTTTCCTCGGTGTCCGCATCGAGTGCGCCAAGTGCCACAACCATCCGTGGGAGAAATGGACGCAGGACGATTTCTACGGGTTTGCCGCCTTCTTCGCTCGCGTTGGCAAGAAGGAGGTCTATCAGAACGACGAGAATGGACACTACTACGCCGAGGAAGGAACGGTCATCCATCCAAAGACGAAGAAGGCAGTAACGCCGAAGTATCTCGATGGCAATTGCGAAACGGACGAACCGGAGAAGGACATCCGTGCGCCTCTGGCCGCCTGGATGACCTCGCCAAAGAATCCATTCTTTTCACGGGCCATCGCCAATCGGATCTGGAAGCACTACCTGGGCCGCGGGTTGGTGGAGGAAGTGGACGATTTCCGAGTTACCAACCCACCCACGAACCCTGCTCTGCTCGATGCGCTCGCGGCAGACCTCTCTTCGCATGGGTACGATCTGCGCCATTTGATCCGTAACATGCTGAACTCTCGCACCTACCAGCTAAGCGCCGAACCGAACGACTCGAATCGCAGCGATTCGCTGAACTACTCCCGATATTTTCTGCGTCGGATGATGGCCGAGCAAATGTTGGATACGATCGCCCAGGTGACCGGCATTCCTGAGAAGTACAAAGGCTATCCGCCTGGCACGCGGGCCATGCAGGTTTACGTCGGCACGCCCAACTATATGCTCTCGACATTCGGCCGCCTCAATCGTGAGATTATCTGCGAACGGGATCAGCAGCCGGACATCGTGCAAACGCTGCACTTGATTTCCGGCGACACCATCCACAAGAAGCTCTCCCAGTGGAAGCCTGACGCAGCCCTCAATGACGAGCAGCAGCTGAATAGCATTTTCCTGTCCTCGCTGGCGCGCTATCCCGATGCAGCCGAGCGGGACCGCGTGCTGGATGCAATCAAGACGAGAGATCGCGGCCAGGTATTCCAGGATTTGTTGTGGGCGATTCTGAACTCGAAAGAGTTCATGTACAGCCACTGAGGAGGCTACCGTGAGACGTTTCGATCGCCGCGCAGTTTTGAAGATAGGATCGATCGCGCCCTTTGGCTTTCTATCCTGGGGCGATGTTCTTCGTGCAGCCAGCAGGAAGTCTGATCTCTCCGTGATTCATCTTCTGCTGGGTGGCGGCCTGAGTCACATTGACAGCTTCGACCCCAAGCCCGATTGCAATCCAAAGTTTCGCAGTATCTTCAAAGCTATTCCCACCAACCTGGATGGGCTGCAGGTGTGCGAGCACCTGCCGCTGACTGCGAAACAGGCCGACAAGTATGTCGTGATCCGTTCTATGACGCACAAGGTCGCGTCGCACGAAGGAGCCATGGCGCTGATGATGTCAGGCCATGAGTTGCTCCCCACGGTTCGCCATCCCGGCATGGGAGCGGTAGTCAGCAAGGAACTTGGCCCCCGCAACGAACTGCCCGCTTATGTCGCCATTCCGCAGAGCAATCGCTACAGTCAAGGCGGCTTCCTGGGCCCCCGGTACAACCCGTTTCACGCCGGTACTCCAAATGTCCCGAAGTATGCCGTCCGGGATCTCGACCTCCCGATGGGCATCGACTGGTCGCGAATGGATGCACGGTACTCTCTGTTGTCGCTGGTCGATTCGAAAATTCAAAAATGGGACACGTCCGATACCTTCGACTCCATTGATTCCTACTATCGAAATGCGCTTGAGCTGATGCGCTCACCCCGTGCGAAGAAGGCCTTTGACATTGCTCAGGAGCCCGAGCCGCTGCGCGAAAAGTATGGCCGAACCGGATTGGGCCAAGGCTGTCTACTGGCCCGGCGATTAGTTGAGGCTGGAGTCCGCTTTGTCACTGTCAGCAGCGGTAACTGGGATCACCACACGAGTGTTTTTACAAATCTGGCGAATGAATTCCTCCCGGAACTCGACCGCGCTTTTGCGACCCTGCTGGAGGATCTTACGGCTCGAGGCATGTTAGAGACGACTATCGTGCTGGTGACCGGCGAATTCGGTCGGACACCGGAGATCAATGTCTACGCCGGCCGCGACCATTGGCCGAATTGCTTTTCACTCGCCATTGCGGGAGGTGGCATCCAGGGCGGGCGTGTCTGGGGTGCCTCCGACAAGGACGGCATGTTTGTGAAGGACAATCCTGTAGACGTTCAAAATTTCGTTGCCACGATCTATCACAAGCTCGGAATCGAATACACCAAAGAATACGTCAGCAACATCGGCCGTCCCATCAAGCTGGCCGGAGATGGCGAGCCCCTGGCTTTTCTGTGACCCGGTGAGACTCAATGAGGCGCGCTCAGACCCCGTCCACGGGCCACCGCACGGTTAGCTTGTCGCTCCACGTTCCCAGACACCACCGAAGTTTCTCTCCTTCCAGCCTAGTCCCAATCCCTCTCGCCAAAGTGCTCCAAGGCTATCCATTCGGATTGAACGCTTCGCCACGACAAACTGTGCCTCCTCGCCATTCAGTTGCTGGAGAAGGGTTTACGGCGACTGATCATTCACGGCCGGTTGGCTGTGTGAGTGCTTTGGCTGAGGTCTATATCTGGCTGAGGGCACAACTCTCATGGTACCTGCGCAGTGGAATCTGGTGTTTCGAGCACGATACATCTGGAAACGAGTATCGGTTGGACTTGCGGCGCTGATCGTGTTCCAAGGTTCCTTGGTCTACGATTTGAAAGCCGAGAGCGACATCCCGCTACGGCTGCGCTCTGTCGACCTCACGGAGAAAGCAGTGCCTGCGCCTGCGCGTAGCAGCCAACCTGCTTTGGACGCCGACCCGGCGCTTGAGACAGCTTACTTATGGCTCGCCCAGATGTGGATGACCCGGGGAGAGTGGGTCCGATGCCTGGAGGCGATTGAAAAAGGGTTGGAAAGCAATCCAGGTTCGGCTCGGTTGTGGCTTCTGAAGGCTGAGGCTCTTTCGCAACAGGATCGCGGGCTCGAATCGCGGCAGGCACTGGAACAGGCCTTTCGTTTCAGCCCGCATGATCCAAATGTGGCAAGCCGCACGGCTGCGGTGCGAGACGCGCATGGCGACCAGGCCGGTGAAGCCTACGAAGCGCTTGCCGACGCGCTCGCGCAGGAGCCGGGTGCTCAGGCAGCCGTCAAGGCAGCTCTCCACCGGGGACTCGTAGTGTCCCTGCGCGACGGCGATCGCAATCGCGCCGCGCAGTTTGCAATGCGTCTTCGTCAGTCAGGCGTTCTGGATATTCCAGACCTCAGTAGTTCGAACCCAATTTCCTCCAGCACCCGGACGGTGACCGTGCCCGGCGGGATGAAAGCACTGGCGATCGCTGCCCTCATGCAGGAGGATGTGCGAGCCGACCGTTTCGTCGCGGAGTACGCAGCTTCTCTTTCCAGAAACACGCGCGGCAGCGAGCGCAAATCTCGCGAAGCCTACCTGAAGCCCATCCGCAGGTACTTCCAAAACCTGTCGTCTTTGAAGGCTCTGGCCAAGACAACCGGCAACTGTATCGAGATTGTTCTGGGTCGTTCGGGTGGTGTAGCGGCAGACAGCACGGAAAAGGTTCTGAAACTGCTCGGCTGGAGAATGGAACGAACCGCCGGGAAGATACGGCTTGAGGTCAGCACCGACGAATCCGAAGCCGTCATGCAGCCCTACCTCACTGCCATGGATGTGGATGAAGTCCGAATGAAGGCAGCGCTGGAGAGTGGCGCCCCGTTTACCCTCCGGATCGTCGACCAGCAGGTGCCTGTTGTCTTCGATGAGGACTTCTGGCTCAAACGGGGACCAAAGGTGCCGACGCCTGGTGTCGGGCTTCTGGAGGCCATGCTGGAGAACCTTGGCACCGCACGGCTCTATTCGAGTCTGGCGGCCATGAATGAGGAAACCCGGAACCACGTTGTGCGTCTGGGTGAGTTGACGAAACTCTTCGAACGCGATGCTGATCTTTTGTCTCCCTATGGAGCAGCCCTGTCATTGGTCAATGGTCGAGTATTGCTGCCGGGAGGCGAGATTGCCGCCCCAGTCTGGCGGCAATTCACCGACCGCAGGCCCGAAGATCCCGGAGCCTTCATAGGCAGTTTGCTTTCGCGCGACGACGGCAAGGCGTTGGCCTTTTTTCACCTGCTCACCAACCTGCCGCCTCTCCAACAGCGGTTCTTCACGAAAAGCAAGAACCGATTGGATCGTTTCTACCAAGCGTTTCCCTTTACGGAGAAGGAAGACCTGAAACGCCACGCCGTAGTGAGGAGAGACGTGCATTTCCGTGACTTGGCTCACGAACTCCCTTTGGACGACCGGGGAAACATCCGTTTCCCAGGAAGTGTTCGGCTCTGGCTCGGTGTGAAGGGTGAGGCAGACGTCGCCCGTCAGCTTCCCGGTCGCCTGCACGATGTCTCAAGGAAGGTAGTTCCGGAAATCGAGGACGAGGTCTTGCTGCGGATGCTGGATACGCGATGTGATGTCGATGGTGCCCAGTTCAATCAGATAGAAATCTTCCTGGCCCTCGTCCGGCTGGAGAGCCACCGAAGGGAACCGCTCGACGAACCCAGCGCGCTTCTGTTAGCTGACAACTACCCGCGGTATCGGGAGGTATTCCCATTCTTTGCCTCACTCCCAGACCCTTCGTTTGGTGAATTCGCGTCATTCTTCCAGGCATGCCGGAACCTGGAATCACTGGACAAACGAATGCTCAACCTGGCCCTGGGCCAATTCCAGGCCTTGTTGCAGCTCGCATCGCTGCTCTTCGAAAACGGTGCTCTGGCAGACTCGGCAACCGGAGCAATCGTCACATCGACCTGTGACCTCTTCGCCAGAGCCAGGCAACCGTCCGATTTCGCGCAAGCCTCCTTGCAATCCCTGCAGCAACTTCTCGATGCGTTGAAGCCACCCCAGGGGAGGGCGAGTTCCTACGCACCTGAGAATCCGCTGAGCACTCCCGGCGAAGCTCCGGCAACACCCGATGAAAAACTGCTGTCGGCATTCTCCGGGCCTGCAAAGCGAGTCTCCTTTCGGGTGGAGGATAGGGAGTACACGGTTGACCGGGCGTCGCAGCAGCGAGACAGGATGCGCGAAGTGCTGGACCTGCAATTGGCAACACGGCTCGAGCCGCTACTGCGCATCAACCAGGCCGTTTCGCAACTGCTTGGGAAACAAGGAAACCCTTTGGGCAGAATCGAGGAGATTGAGAATGCCATCACCCGACTGAAAGAGGTCGACGCCCGAGTCCAGAAAAGCCTGAACGCGTGTGTACGGCAGAAGATGGTTTTCGGCCGGCCGGAAGAGCTCCTCGCACTGGCTCGCCAGCTGCGGGAGGGGGTCGAGAAGGACTCGAAGAAACTTCCTGAGATCGCCACCGCACTGTTGGGGCAGCTCAATCCGTATGTGAAGCATACGCTGGTCGCGTGGGTCTATGCCTACTATTTCAGTCCTCAGGATCTGGTGATTGCAGAGGATCCGTTCCTTGTTCGCAAACATCAGTTTTTTGAAGACGACTTGCACCACAAGAACCATTGGCCCGGTGCCTCGCAACGAACCAACCTCGTCGGGCCCGGCACATTCATTGGCGGGGCTTTGTTTCAGCTCGGTTTGATCGCCGGAAGAATCGGTCTCACCCAGGTCGAGGAGGGCACCTCTTTTGCCAGGAACTCGACGAAGGACGCGTTGATACGGACCCAGATTGCCGGCATGCGCGCCGTGCCTTGGGCCAGGCTGGCACAGAGCGACGTTCATGCTGTGGGAGTCGCACTGCGCTTTGCCCGGGAGGTTGTGCTAGCGGCTTCCTTGAAACAGGAACTCGCAAGCGAAGTGGGCGAACTGACTCTCGGGCTGATCGGTCTGGGTCGCCGCTCGCAGCTACTCCGCGCCCTGACCCATCATGATGTTGCCGGGGCTTTGAGATTGCTCAGCTCGTCGGATCTGTTTTTCCTCGGAGAACGATTCTGGCAGAAACATGGAGCGGAGAAGCTGGGTGAGAATCCGACGACGCTAGCGATGCAACAGGTCAACCGGAATCGTCTCCGGACCAGCGCGAACTTTTTTGGAGGACCGCACCTAAGAACCTTTGGCTGCTTGCACAACCATCTCCCGTCCCTAAGACCCTACGAGGACTATGAGAATTTCAGGCTGGCCGACGTCATGTCGGAACGTCTCGGCCACTTCCTGCTCAATTTGGTGGAATCCCTGGATCGGCTGGGCATTCCGGTGGAAGCCTTGGCCCTGGTCGGCGAGCCCGCCGTCCGGGAACTCGCAAGTAACGCTGCCATGAATGATCGAGATGATTGGATGGCGGTGATCGAAAGCGCGGCGCAAGTCCGCATTCCAGAGCTGATTCTCGCCGTGCAAAAGTGAGGGCTGCTGCTATGAAACCTTGGTGGACTCTTGTAAGTCTTTACTTGACGCTCGGCACTTTGCTGTCGGAGGCGAGTGGACAGAAATTTGAGGAGATAGGGTCGAGTCTGTCTGTCAAAGTCCGGTTGGTTGAAATTCATGCGGCGGTGCTGGATAGCCGCGGGAAGTATCTGAGTGGTTTGAACGCAAGCCAGTTTCGAGTCCGGGAGGATGGGAATGTTCAGTCCGTGCAGATTTTTGAAGCTCAGTCCTCGGCTCTTACGCTGGCGTTGCTGGTGGACACTTCCGGCAGCATGGCAAGGGTCCTGCCCCACGTCAAGAACGCCATCGCCCAACTGATTGCTGGCATGAGGCCGGAAGATTCCCTGGGGCTATACTCGTTTCGCAATCGCTTCACGGTACTTCAGCCCATCACGCATGAGCACGGGGCGGTCCTGAGGGCCCTCCTTGCGACACGCGCGGCCGGCGGCACGGCGCTATTCGACTCGCTGACCCAACTGGCCACTGTGCTGTCACGAACGAACGGCAAGAAGGCTGTTTTGCTTTTCACCGATGGCGACGACAACAGCAGCTTGCTTTCCATGGACCAGGCTCTGCAAACCGTGAGACGCCATGGCATCCCGATCTACGCGGTCTCGCAGGGTGCTGCACTTGAAAACAGAGTCATGCTCAAACGGCTCGAACAGCTTTCTGAAATGACCGCTGGAATGTCTTTCGAAGTGCGAGCCTCCGATGAAATCGCCAAGGCGTTCAGCCGAATCGGCGCTGACCTGCAGCATCTCTACTTGCTGGCATATTACCCACCACAACAAGACAGTCCTCACTGGCGAAGAATCGAAGTCACCGTTCCAGAACAGAAAGGAACCAGGATTCGGGCCAAAGAAGGATACGCCCCCTAGCTCTACCTTGGCTCGAACCTCGCGCTCCAAAGTCCCATAGCCAGCCTGACAAACAGGCGGGTTTCATCGGGAAGGCCTGGTTGGCATCCAGAGAAACTTCGTTTCACGTTGCCGCAGGATATATTATCTTGGGCGTCGACGGCGCAGACTCGCGCCCCTTCATAAGTCTTGCCCGGAAGCGCGGGGAAGTCGTCGCGACAATCAGGCAGCGAAAGGAACTGACGCATGGATACGATTTTGGTGACCGGTGGTGCCGGATTCATCGGATGCAACTTCGTTAGATTGGCCTTGTCTCAATCGAAGTTAAGAGTCGTTGTTCTGGACAAACTCACCTATGCCGGCAACCTTTGCAGCCTGGAATCCGTCGCTGGTAGCCCCCACTTTACCTTTGTCGAGGGTGACATCACCGACCGGAACTGCCTGGACACCGTCTTCCGCCAGCATCACCCGCTGTGGGTGGTTAACTTTGCGGCGGAAACCCACGTCGATCGTTCCATCGATGACCCTCGTCCCTTTGTGACTACCAACATTGTGGGCACCTCCGAACTCCTCGAGGCCTCGCGGCGGCATTGGATGGGCTTGGATTCTGCCACGCGTTCGGCTTTTCGTTTCCTTCACATCTCCACGGATGAAGTCTACGGAACCCTGGGAGCAACGGGGCTCTTTGAGGAGACAACCCCCTACGCACCCAATTCGCCCTATGCAGCCTCCAAGGCCAGCTCGGATCATCTGGTACGGGCCTACTACGAGACCTATGGACTGCCCATCGTGATTACCAATTGCTCCAATAACTACGGCCCCTTTCAGTTTCCGGAAAAGCTCATCCCGCTCATGTTGCTGAATGCCATCGAAGCGAAGGCTCTACCAATCTATGGTGACGGAGGTAACGTGCGTGATTGGCTCTATGTCGAGGATCATTGCCGCGGAATTCTGGTCGCTTTGGAAAAGGGCAGGCTCGGGGAAAAGTACAACATCGGTGGCGAAAACGAACGGACCAATCTTCAGATTGTGGATCGAATCTGCAATTGTCTGGAAGAGAAGGCGCCTGCGCTCAAAAACGATGCCTTGAGAGCTAAAGGCCTCAGTAGTTATCAATCACTAAAGAAGTTTGTGCCCGACCGGCCGGGACATGATCGGCGCTATGCAATCGACGCCGCCAAGATTCGCCGCGAACTTGGATGGGCGCCTCAGCACGATTTCGATTCCGGCATCGCCCGAACCATCGACTGGTATCTGGAGAACGGGGAATGGTGCCAGAAGGTGTTGGAAGGCAAATACAGCCGGGAACGCCTGGGGCTGAAGTAAGACACCAGGATGTAAGCCCTCGGACAGAAAGCAACCAGCCGGCCAATCAAACCTTCCAAGTAGGTTCCGGAGTTCCTGTGTGTCTGAGTGGATCCAAGATCTGAAGCTGACGGACCTTCATAGGCTGGCGCCCTACCTGATTGGGTTCATGGGCTTGATCAACTTATCGTCCGCCTTCTGGCCTCGCCACGGTGGGTCCATGTGGGCCCTGGAAAGCTGGCTCCCGTTGGAGGTCAGTCAGCACAGCCGGCCCCTGATGTTGTTCGCCGGCGTGGCGCTGCTGCAAGTGACCCGCAGTCTGACTCGAAGAAAGGAACTGGGCTGGTACGTTGCCACGATCGCACTTCTCGTCTCTTTGCTCCTACATATCACGCGAGGGTTTGATCTGCACCACTCACTGGTCGCAGCCTTGCTTCTGGGTTACTTGTTCTACTTTCGCCGCCGTTTCTACGCCCGCAGTGACCCTGCCCTGATGCGGCTGGCATTACTCATGGCTCCCGTCCTGGAATCGACTGTTCTTGTCTACGGGACGATCGGACTCAGTCACCTGTACGACCGCTTCACCTGGGGCCCTGGAGCAAGTCCCCTCAGCGAGGCCTTTCGATGCGGAGTTCTCACGCTCGCACCCAACATCGTCCCCGGCACTCCTCATGCGGCTCACTTTCTAGGTTCGTTGCAGATTACTGGGTGGATCGCTCGGCTCTATCTCTTGATCCTCTTGTTGCGCCCCGTCATTCTACGCAGTCGTCTGGAAGCCCCTCCCGAAGCCATAGACCGCATCTTCAAGGCTCACAGCCAGAAATCCCTTTCTGCCTTTGTCATTCAGAACGACAAGCATCACCTGTTGTTGGCGCACAATCGCGGCTTGGTGGGCTATGCCACGCGAGGAGCCATTGCGCTGTCCTGCGGAGACCCTCTGGCGCCAGAAGAGGATTTCATCACGGCTGTTCGCGAATACTTGGAGTTCTGCCGAAGAAATGGGTGGACGCCCTGCATCTATGAAGCTGCTGAAGCTCGTTTGTCCACCTACCATGCGTTGGGTCTGAAGTCGCTCAAGATTGCGGAAGAAGCCATCCTCGATCTACAGGAATTCAGCCTGGCTGGAGGCAAAAGAGCCAATCTCCGTGCCATGGTCAATAAGGTCCTGAAATGTGGGATGCAGGTTCGCGCCTACGATCGAAAGAATGCTGCAGATCCAGCCCTGGACGAGCAATTGGAAGCAATCTCTCAGGAATGGCTAGCGGAGAAGTCTCTCGGGGAAATGGGTTTCACGCTGGGCCGCTTTTCTCTCGAAGCTCTACAAGGAATTCCGGTCTTTCTCGCCATGATCGGTGGCAATTTGGAAGCCTTCTGCTCCTGGCTGCCCTATCAGAATGGTCGGGCCGTTGTGCTCGACCTCATGCGAAAACGCAAGGAAGCAGTCGCGGGAACTATGGATGTCCTGCTGGCGCATTCCCTATTGCAGTTGCAGGCTAGAGGCATCGCTCATGCCAGTTTGGCGAATGCCCCGCTGGCGAATGTTTCGGAGCCTCGTGGACCTCTGGAAAAGGGCGTCGCACTGCTTTTTGAGCACATGAACGCGTTCTACGGTTATAAGAACCTGTTTCAGTTCAAGAAGAAGTTCGCACCCTTCTGGGAGGGTCGCTATCTGGTCTATCCGACCGGAGCAGATCTGCCCGGGGTCGCTTATGCGCTGACGGGAGTTCACAGCTCGGGAGGTCTTCTGCAGCTATTGCTCAGGCGATAACACGAAATTATGAATCGTTCGATTTGGCTGATTCTGGCGCTACTGACGCTCCCACCTTCGGGCCTCTCCCAGGCACAGCCCGCAATAAGTATTCGTGGAAAAATACAGCGACTGGTCCTCAACGGGACTCCTGGCAACCCGCCGATCCTTCTCTCCAGCGGCGATCTCGGCTGGGCTGGGCTCGTGGAACACGTTGCCAAGTTGCTCTCGGAGCACGGCTATTTCGTGGTGGGCGTGAACAGCAAGGCGTATCTGGCAAGTTTCACAACGAAGACATCATCCCTCAACCCTCAGGACGTGCCCCGAGACTACCAGACGCTCATTGACTTTGCGCGGCAGGGCAGTTCTACCAAACCCTTGCTGGCGGGTGTGTCGGAAGGCGCAGGTCTGTCGGTCCTCGCGGCCACCGAAGCCAGTGTCAGGGCGCGCATCAACGGAGTCCTGGCTCTTGGCCTTCCCGACCAGAACGAGCTCGGCTGGAAGTGGCAGGACTTCACGATCTGGGTAACGAAGAAGGCACCGAACGAGCCAAGTTTCATGGTTGAAGACATCATTCAGAAAGTAGGCCCGATTCCTCTAGCCGAAATTCACTCTTCCCATGACGAGTTCCTGCCTTTGGAGCAGGCCAAGGCGATGTTCAGCCGAGCGAGCGAACCCAAGCGGATGTGGGTGATTGAAGCCGCCAACCATCGGTTCAGCAACAATCGTTACGAACTCGACGTGCGAATGCTCGAAGCTCTGCGATGGCTCAAGACCGTCAAACCCTGAGAGCCTTGTCTGGAATGGGAAAAAGCGGAACAGTTGCAGCTGTGAATCTCAGAGGCACTGCAGACAGGCCAGACTATTTCTTGATGATGAATTTAGTGGGAACATAACCCTCTTTACCATCCAGAGTACGAAGACGCGTCCAGTTTCGATCTTGACTCAAGATAGTGATTTCCTGACCACATTGAATCTCTTTCATTGTTGCTGAGGAGGCAACAGCGATGCTTTTCATAGAATTCTTACACTCGACATAGGTTCTCTCTTGCGTAGATTGTGGATTCTGAGTTGGAGTCGCTGTACTGCTCTTTGGAAATGCCGCCTCACTGGTTCTTTCTGGCTCCGAAGCAGTCTTGGGATGTGGTGCTTCGGCTTTAGCTGACCCTTTGGGTTCTAAATGTTGTGCCAACTCCTGACGCTCGCTTGCTCCCATTTCGATTTCTTTTCCAGACACCGATTTCAGAGCTAGTAATATCGCCCGATAGTTGTCTTTGTGGCCCTGTAGCAACACCCCAGCTTTCTTACCTCCATCCAAGTTGTATTCGATGGCAATGTAGTGGAGCTTTGTCTTGTGAAACAGACCAACTCCCACTCGTCTGTGGGTCTCTTGCCCGTACCTCAGGCCAGTAATGCTTGAAGGTTTGATTGAGATCGTTTTACCATCCGTGAGCAGGAGTCTTACCTCTTCCGAAGTGACGCTGAGGTGGTTGCCCCAATCTTCAAGACTGATCTCTGTTGAAAGCGTGCCGCCATTGTATCTAACCTTGTCCCAAGAATTGCCGGTTTGTCCATAACTCGGCAACAGCAGCAGATAGATCAGCAAGATCGATGTAATTTTCCGGTCCCTGAACAATTTTCCCATCGACTTTCCCCTCCCTGCGTTGGTGTCTGGAAGCCAGAGTAGACGGCCAATTCAAACTGAACAAGCCTGTCGAGTCGCTTTTGCCTATTTCTCTACTGGGAATCAGAGACAGAATTGCCAATACCGTACTGTGAGACGGTACCCTCCATCAAGCTCGAACTACGGACACATTTCAAACAATGGAGGGCCGTGTGCCCAAACAGAAGCGGCTCACGATTCGAGAAAGCAAGGCCGACGAGGCCCAATACGTGCCCATGAATGAAGTTGTCATTCAAACCTTGCAAAGCCTTCCGAGGATGCTCCATAATCCCTACGTTTTTTATGGTCGCAACCGTGGAGAGTCTCAAGAACGGAATCAAAAACACGGATTGGAAGCGGTATCTCAAGGAAGCCGGAATCGAAAACTTTCACTGGCATGACTTGAGATACACCTTTGCTTCTCGGCTCGTCGTGAAGGGAATCAACTTGTACGTCGTCAGCAAACTGCTTGGACATCACAGCTTGGACATGACGGAGCGCTATGCTCACCTTGCCCCAGACTTCCTGCAAAATGCCGTCGATGTGCTAGCGATTCCAGCGGCACAAGTGACACCAGAACTGACACCAGCGGCGAACGCTTCAAACTCCTCGTCTGTAAGTAGTTCATTTCAAACCATGCGCCCGTAGCTCAGTTGGATAGAGCGTCGGACTTCGAATCCGCAGGTCGCCCGTTCGAGTCGGGCCGGGCGCACCATCTTTTCAATGAGTCAGGGGAATCACGGTTTTCATGATCTGCTCTAGTCGCGGTTCTAGTCTCGGTTGGTTCGCCGAAAATTCACCATAGCCCATCCGGATAGATTCATTCGCTCCCGGTTTTTCTGGCCGCATCCTGATTGACCTGGACTAACAAATTCACCGTTTTTTTCAAGTGGTCCGGAGAGAGATGCGCATAGCGCATAGTCATTTCGATGGTCTTGTGGCCGAGTAGTTTTTGAACATCGTAAAGATTGGCACCTTTCATAACAAGTCGGCTCGCAAATGTGTGGCGAAGATCATGCCAGTGGAAATCCTGAATGTTCGCCGCTGCCAGCCATTTCTCCCAATTCTTGGGTTTGTCCGTAACCCGTTCCCCGGCTTTGCGACCGC
>Ga0187893_10005441_pt1 | contig 22845 bp, 26 predicted proteins | sample MA1701074metaG_FD_139574 | JGI IMG/M metagenome (GOLD analysis project Ga0187893, IMG submission 139574) | White microbial mat communities from a basaltic lava cave in the Kipuka Kanohina Cave System on the Island of Hawaii, USA - MA170107-4 metaG ...
GCTGGACGGACGCAGGAGCTATTGATCCGCACCGACCATCAGCCCGGCCGGCCCGGAATGGGCGGCCCCAGCCGCCTTCCGGCGCGCCTTCCCGGTGACCCCGCCCCGCCCCCTCTTTCGGGCTGATTCCCAACGGTTGGTTGCCGACCTCCGAGTCCCCACATATATTTGCCCGCCTCTGGGTCGTGCAGCTCGAGGAGGGATGCCGCGCTATGCCAATGGCCGATTCGGTCATGTACTCGGAGCAGTTGGGTCAGCTCAACGGAGTCCTCTCACGCCTCCGGTCCCATGCCAACGCCCGCGCCGCCTTTCTGATCGACCGCAATGGACAGCAGATCGCCAGCACCGGGGAGGATCTCGAGGCGATGGACGCCACCGCGCTGGCCTCCCTCACCGCGGGCAACGTCGCCTCCACCGACGCCATCGCCAAGCTGATCGGCGAGAGGGAGTTCTTTGCCCTGGTTCACGAGGGGGAGAAGGACAACCTGCACATATCGCTCGTGAACTCCAGGATCATCATGGTGATCCTGTTCGACGAGCGATCGTCGCTGGGGCTGGTCCGGCTGCGGGTCCGCCAGAACAACCCCGACCTGGTGGAGATCTTCGAGGTCATCGAGCAGCGCCACGCTCAGGAAGTCGCCCTCGCCGGCGCCAACGCATCTCCCTTTGCCGAGATTACGGACGACGACATCGACAGCCTGTTCTCCTGATGACCTTCATCAACTATGCGTCGCGCGAGATCAACTGCAAAATCGTCTATTACGGCCCAGGTCTGTGCGGCAAGACGACCAACTTGCAATGGATCTACGACAGAACAGGCGCCGCCGCCAAGGGCAAGCTGATATCGCTGGCAACCGAGACCGAGCGCACCCTCTTCTTCGACTTTCTCCCGCTCGAGCTGGGCACCATCCGGGGGTTCAAGACCCGGTTCCACCTGTACACAGTCCCGGGACAGGTGTTCTACGACGCCTCGCGCAAGCTGATCCTCAAAGGAGTGGATGGGGTGATCTTCGTGGCCGACTCGCAGGAGGCCCGGATGGACGCCAATGTCGAATCGGTGCGGAATCTGCGGGACAACCTGAAGCTTCAAGGGTACGACCTGATGACCATCCCGTATGTGCTGCAGCTCAACAAGCGGGACATCCCCGGGGCCGTCCCGGTGCCGGCGATGCTCAAGGCGCTGCGGGTCAAGAACGAGGATTACTTCGAGGCGGTCGCGCCCAAGGGGACCGGGGTGTTCGAGACGCTCAAGGGCGCCGCCCGGCAGGTCCTGATCTCGCTCCGCAAGGCGAGCTGAGCCTCAGGACCGTTGATCCAGCCCGGACCCGGTGCTAATATCGCTCCCCTTCCAAGCAGGTCATGTCGATCCAAGAGCCCCGCGGCGTCGCCGGCCGGGTGCCGTGGCCGCGAAGAGTGCTCGGTGAGGAGAGACACGAAGTGAAATACGCCATCGTGGACATCGGGGGAGCTCAGCAGCGCGTCAGTCCGGGCGACACGATCCGCGTCAACCGGCTCGACCCGGGCGAGGCCAAGGAGGGAAAGTCGTTCAAGCTCGACAGGGTCCTCATGCTCCGGCTCGACGAGGAGGTGATCCTGGGCTCTCCGCTGGTTGAAGGGGCGGCTGTCGTCGCGACGGTTCTGGGTGAGACGAAGGGAAAGAAGGTCCTGGTATTCAAGAAGAAGAGGCGCAAGCAGTACCGGAGAACCCGGGGCCACCGGCAGCAGTACACGACGCTGCGCATCAAAGAGATCAAGTCGAAAGCTTAGTGTGGCGAATCAGAACCTCGTGACATTCGGCCGCCGATCCATCCCGGCCTGCTGTGTCGCTCCTCGGTTAAATGCAAGATGCATTCGCCCTCGTCGCTCCTTGCAGGTCGGGCGCCTCGGCGCCCTCGGTGTTAACGACATTTCTGATTCACCACAGTAGGAGAGGGTCCGATGGCTCACAAGAAAGCGGGTGGCAGCTCCAGAAACGGCCGCGACAGCAACTCCCAGCGTCTCGGGGTCAAGAGGTTTGGCGGGCAGCTCGTCACGGGCGGCTCCATCCTCGTCAGACAGCGGGGGACGAAGATCTTCCCGGGGCGAAACGTCGGCCGCGGGAAGGACGACACCCTCTTCGCGAAGGTGACCGGAGTCGTGAAGTTCGAGGACAAGGGGAGCATGGGCCGGTTCGTGAGCATTGTCCCGCAGGCATGACACTCTGAGCGTCTTCCCTCCTTTGGCAAGGCCATCTCACCAACGTCAGACATGTTCGTGGATCAGGCACGGATCTTCGTCGCGGCGGGAGACGGCGGCCGCGGCTGCCTCTCGTTCCGGCGGGAGAAGTATGTCCCGCGCGGCGGTCCTGACGGGGGCGACGGTGGCAACGGCGGATCGGTGCTCCTGCGCGCCGACGCCCACCTCTCCACGCTGGTCCCCTTCCGGTACAGGCGGCTGTTCAAGGCCGAGAGGGGCCGTCACGGGATGGGAGCGAAACGACGCGGCCGCGACGGTGAGGACCTGATCGTGAAAGTCCCTCCGGGCACGCTGATTTGCGACGAGGAGGCCACCTCGGTTCTGGCCGACCTGCGGGCGCCCGGAGAGGAGTTCGTCGCGGCGCGGGGCGGACGCGGGGGCAAGGGAAACGCGAGATTCGCCACCTCCACCAACCAGGCGCCGCGCAGGACGGAAGGGGGCGAGCCCGGCGAGCAGCGATGGCTGCGGCTCGAGCTGAAGCTGCTGGCGGACGTGGGGCTGGTCGGCTTCCCCAACGCGGGGAAGTCCACGCTGATCTCGAGGATCTCCGAGGCTCGTCCCAAGATCGCCGACTATCCGTTCACCACCCTGACACCTCACCTGGGCCACGTCCTTGTGGACGACGCCACCTCCTTTGTCGTCGCCGATATCCCGGGTCTGATCGAAGGGGCCGCCCAAGGAGCTGGGCTCGGGACGAGATTTCTCCGGCACGTCGAGCGGACGAGGCTGCTGCTTCACCTCGTTGACGTCTCCCCCCAGGCCGAGAGCAGCCCGATCGAGAGGATGGACGTCATCGACCGCGAGCTGGCTGCGGCGGCCGGCGGCCTCGCGAACAAACCGCGGTTCGTCGTGGCAACGAAGCTCGACACGCTTCCCGATACCGGCCCGCCCATCGAGAGGCTCAAGCTCCTCCAACGACACTGCGGCCGTCACGGCCTCCCATTCACCGCTATCTCGGCCGTCACGGGCGAAGGTATGGAGGACCTGGTGCGGGCGGTGGCGCGGATGCTGCGCGAGCTGCCCGGGGGGTCCGAGGCTGCCCATGGTCCCAATGGTCCCAATGGTCCCAATGGCCCCAATGGGGCCGCCGGGGACGATGCGGAGGGGACTTGCGGCTCGCCTTGATGGGAGGCACCTTCGACCCGATCCATAACGGACACATCAGCGTGGCACGGGCCGCGGCTTCCTGCGAGGTGGACAAGGTGGTTCTCGTCCCCGTCCGGCACCCTCCCCACAAGTCGCGAGAGGACATCGTGGACCCGTATCATCGGTATGCGATGGCGGCCCTGGCCGTCTCGGGGGCGCGCGACCTCACCGTCTCCCCTTACGAGGTGGCTCGCGAGGGCTCCTCCTACACGATTGACACCGTCCGGCACTTCGTCTCGGCCGGGCACGATGTCGCCCTTGTGATGGGAAGCGATTCACTGGCCGAGCTGCCCACCTGGCGCGAATGCCACGAGCTGCTGGAGCGGGCTCGCGCCATCGTCTATCCCCGGCGCCCTCTGCTGCTCCCGCAGCTCCGGGAACGGCTCCCCGACTGGATCGCCTCCAAATGGGACTCGGGCTGGATCACCTTGCTGGAGCTGCCTCCGATCGACACGTCGTCTTCCGAGATTCGGGCGATGCTGAGAGCGGGTCGGTCCGTGGACGGCCTGGTCCCCCCGGCGGCCGCTGCCTACATCGCGGGCCAGGGCCTCTACGCGGAGGGCGCCCCTGATTAACGGCATCCTCTTCATGGTCGTGGGCGCCGCGCTGGACAAGAAGGCCGAGGAGGTGAAAGTCCTCGACCTGACGCAGATGGGCTCGATCACCGACTACTTCGTGGTATGCCACGGGCGAAGCAGCCGCCAGGTTCAGGCCATCTCGGATCGGATCGAAGAGAAGATGAAGGAGCAGAAGATCCGACCCGGCCACATCGAAGGCTATGCGACCGGTGACTGGATCCTGATGGACTACGTTGATTTCGTGGTTCACATCTTCACCCAGGAGAAGCGTAACTACTACGATCTCGAGAAGTTATGGTCGGACGCCCCGAGGCTGCAGCTCGAGAAGGACACCCTCGCCCGTTTTGACAAAACGGAAGTGACTGACTAGATTGAACGCTCCGTTCCGGGGGGTCAGGAATGGAGAGTGCCATCGTCTATCGATCGGTGGCGATGTCGAAAGTCATGGCCCTCGTGGATCGGGTCGTGGCCACCGACGCCTCCGTCCTGATCACAGGGGAGAGCGGGACCGGCAAGAATCTCCTGGCGGAGCGGATTCACAGGCTGGGATCGAGGGGCAAGGGACCCTTCGTTGTGGTGCCTTGCGCCAACATCCCGGCGGATCTGTTCGAAAGCGAGCTGTTCGGGGTCGAGGCAGGGGCCCACACCGAGGCCGACTCGCGAAGACCCGGGAAGCTCGAGGGGGCCTCTGGCGGCACCGTTTACCTCGACGGCGTGGACCGGCTGGGTTCGCCGCTCCAGGCCAAGCTGCTGCGGGTCGTGCAGGAGAAGAGGTTCGAAAGGCTCGGCGGCACCGAGACCGTAAGCCTCGATGTCAGGTTCATCTCATCGGCCAGCGATGGTCTCGAGGCCGATGTCGGAGCCGCAGGGTTCCGAGAGGATCTGTATTACCGTCTCAATGTCGTCCACTTGAGACTGCCTCCGCTGCGGGAGCGGGGCGAGGACATCGGACCGCTGGCCTCGCACATTCTGAGGCAGCTCTCGGCACGATACGGAGGAGGGCAGCGGCGGCTGGGAGCCGATGCCCGGCAGGCGCTGAGAAGCTACCGCTGGCCGGGCAATGTCAGGGAGCTGGAGAACGCCCTGGAGACAGCGGTGATCGGCTCCTCGGATGAGGAGATCTCGGCCGCGGCGCTGAGGCTGCCGCGCGGCTCGCCCGCCGAGCGGGCGCTGCGCGAAGCGCTCGACAAGAAGTGGAGCCTCCAGACACTGGAGGAGACTTACATCAGGGAGGTCTTGAAGGCTGCGGGTGGCAACAAATCTCGCGCCGCAGCTATGCTGGGCATCAACAGAAAAACGCTCTTGCAGAAGCTGAGAAGGTCGGCGCGTTGAAGCTTGGCCTTCTGTGGGTCGGAAAGACCCGCGACAGGAACATCAGCTCCGCGATTCAGGGATATCTGAAGCGCGTGGCTCGTTACGTCGCCGTGGATATCACGGAGATCAAGGAAGCACCGGCCTCCGACGAGCATTCGGAGAAGGAGGCATTGCAGAAGGAAGGCAGGAGGATTCGGGAGAAGGTCCCGCGGGGGCACCAGGTCGTGGTGATGGATCCTCGCGGGGAGGAGATGTCGTCCGAGGAGTTCGGGCGGTTTCTGGAGCGTAAGATCAACTCCTCGTCATCGTCGCTCAAGGGGCTGACGTTCGTGATCGGCGGACATCTGGGGCTCGATGAGGAGGCCAAGGCGATGGCCAATCACACCATCTCGATGTCACGGATGACCCTGACACATGAGATGGCGAGGCTGCTGCTGGTGGAGCAGATCTACCGCGGTCTCAGCATGGCCCGCGGCGGGCAATACCACCGGAGGTGAGATGATGGCGGCCAAGGGGAAGGCGGAGATGGACAAATCCAAGCTGGACAAGAAGACGCTTGAACAATATAGAAAGAAGCTCATCGAGAAGCGCCGGGAGCTGACCGCGGCCTACACGAAGAACCGCACCTACGGCCGGGAGTCGGATGAGGGCGGAACGCAGGATCTGGCCGACAAGGCCTCCAGCTCCTACACCAAGGAGTTCCTGTACTCGCTGAGCAACACCGAGCGCAGCATCCTCGAGGAGGTCGAGGAAGCGATCGACCGGATGAACGAGGGGGAGTACGGCACGTGCGGGGAATGCGGCGAGAAGATCACCAAGAAGCGTCTCGACGCGGTCCCCTGGGCGACCTATTGCGTGCCCTGCCAGGAGCGCATCGAGCAGGGGGTCCGCGAAGAGGTTGCGGACTGACGTGCGACCCATCGAGGTTGTCGGCGGTGTGACGAACACGCGTGAGCCGGCGTGAGTTTGTCACCACCCTGTTAATCTCGTCATAACCAACGGGGAGCTTTCTCCTCGGTAACGCGACCGGCGGGCCATGCAGATCCGGACCTTCGCAGGAATCCTCGCAGCGCTCGCGCTGGTCGCGTTTCTGGCAATCCTCGGCAACAGGAACCAGCCGCTTCTCGAACAGCCGTTCACCCTCAGCCCCAACCGCGCCCTGCCTCTCTGGACGGTCATGCTGGGCGTCTATCTGGCAGGGGCGCTCACCTTTCTCATCGCCTTTCTGCTGCGCGGCTCCGCGGACCTGGTGGACCGCTGGCGGCTCCTCAGAGGCCGTCGGGCGGGCCGCGCCATCGAGGAGCTGTACAGCAAAGGGGTGGAGGCGGTGCTGGAGGGCCGGGACGAGCGGGCTCTCGAGCACTTCCAGGCCATCCTCTCGCGCGAGCCGGAACACGTCCAGGCGCTGGTCAAGGCCGGCGCGGTCCTGAGGGGGCTCAAACGTCTCCCCGAGGCGGTGGACATGCACAAGCGCGCCCACCGGCTCAGGGATTCGGACCTCGAGCCGCTGTACGAGCTGGTCAGGGACTACGAGGCGATGGATCAGGTGGGCAAGGCCAAGGTCGTGCTCAACCGGATCATCCAGCTCCGGCCGCGCCGGTCGCTGTCGGCCTACCGGAAGCTGCGCAAGTACGCGATGCGGGAGGCGGACTGGGGCAAGGCGTGGGAGCTTCAGGGGCTCATCGAGGACCAGATGGAGAAGACCCCCTACAAGGTGGAGGCCGAGCGGCGGTACAACATCGGCATCCGCTACGAGATGGCCTGCGCCGCGGCGAAGGAGCGAAAGGACAAGGACGCCCTCAACGCGCTGCGCAAGATCACCCGGACCGATCCGTCGTTCGTCCCGGCGCACCTCAAGCTCGGCGAGATCCTGATGACGCACGGCCAGGAGGATCAGGCCCTCCAGGTCTGGGCCAGCGGCTTCGAGCAGACCGGCTCTCCCGTGTTTCTCAGCACCGTCGAGGAGCATTTCCTATCGCAGGAGCACCCGGAGGGGGCCATCGAGGCTGTCCGGGAGGCGGTCTCCCGCTCCCGGAAGGACTTTCTCCCACGGTTCTTTCTCGCCCGGCTCTACCTGCGGCTCGAGATGATCGACGAGGCTCACCGCGAGTTCGTGGGGCTGGCCTCGCGGGCCGTCGCCTCCCCGACGCTGCATGCTTCGCTGGGGACCGTGCTGGAGCGCCGCGGGGCCTACAAGGAGGCCGCGTCGGAATACAGGCAGGTGATCAAGGACCTCGACTACCTCAAGCTCCAGTACCGCTGTCACGTGTGCGACGAACGATACGCGGGCTGGAGCGACCGCTGCGGCGTGTGCGGTGAATGGAACCAGATCGGGGTTGACTTCGGCGAGGATCCCACGCTGGAGGATCTGGGACTCTCCCCCGGGCCTGTTTACAGCCGGACCGCATGACGCGTTCTCCCTCCTGAGGTGCCGATGGCTCGCGGCCTCCCGATGGTGCTGATCTCTCTGGACGGCTGGGGCCACAGCCCCCGCCGCGAGGGGAACGCCGTGGCCAACTGCGGCGCGGTCAACATGGAGTCGCTCGCGGCGCGGCATCCGAACACGCTGCTGGAGGCCTCGGGGCTCTCGGTGGGGGTGCCGGCGGGCCAGATGGGCAACTCGGAGGTCGGCCACATGTGCATGGGGGCGGGTCGTGTGGTCCTGCAGGACCTGATGCGGATCACCCGGGCCATCCAGACCGGCGCGATGCTGAGCAATCCGGTCCTGTGCCGCGTCATGGACCAGGTGGCCTCACGCGGGTCGGCACTCCACCTGATGGGGCTGGCCAGCGATGGAGGAGTTCACAGCCACCTCGACCACGCCATGGGGCTGGTCGCCATGGCGAAGGCTCGCGGTCTCCACAATGTCCACTTTCATGCGTTTCTGGATGGGCGCGACACCGCCCCGCGCTGCGCGCTGAGGTACATCGAGTCGCTGGAGCGATTCTTTGCGGCGCAGGGCGTCGGGCGGTTCGCGACGATCGTGGGGCGGTACTACGCGATGGACCGGGACAACCGCTGGGAGAGGACCGAGCTGGCCTACCGCGCGATGACAGGCACGACAAGCATGACAGGCATGACCGGGGGCGCCCCAGACGCGCTCTTCGTCGCGCAGGACGCCGCCTCCGGTCTGCGCGCCGCCTACGCTCGAGACGAGGGGGACGAGTTCGTCAAGCCGACCGCCATCGCACCCACCGCTCCGGGCGGCGAGAAGACGGCGGTCGTCCGCGGCTCCGATGCGGTCATCTTCTTCAACTTCCGCGCCGACCGCGCCAGACAGATCACCAGAGCCTTCGCGCAGAAGGACTTCGACAGATTCCCGCGGGGCGCCGGGCTGGAGCCGGGCGCCTTTGTCTGCATGACCCGCTACGACGAGACGTTCGACCTGCCGATCGCCTTTCCCCCCGATCCGCCGGAGCATGTCGTGGGACAGGTCATCTCCGAGGCGGGGCTCAGGCAGGTGCGGATCGCGGAGACCGAGAAGTACGCCCACGTGACCTTCTTCTTCAACGGCGGGGAGGAGCGGACCTTCCCCGGCGAGGAGCGGATCCTGATCCCCTCCCCCCAGGTCGCCACCTACGACAAGGCGCCTGAGATGAGCGCGGGGCCCATCACCGACGTGCTGCTGGAGAGGCTCCGGAAGGGCGCGAGCGACCTTGTGATGATCCTCAACTTCGCCAACGCCGACATGGTCGGACACACGGGCGACTACGAGGCCACCTTGCGCGCCTGCCGGTTCGTGGATCAGTGTGTCGGCCGGATCGTGCGGGAGGTCGGCGCGATGGGCGGCAGCGTTGTCATCACCGCGGACCACGGCAACGCCGAGCAGATGATCGACCCGGAGACGGGAGGGCCTCAGACGGCGCACACGCTCAATCCCGTGCCCGTGATCGTCGTGTCGTCTCGGATGACGCCGTCGAAGGAAGGGCTGCGTCCGGGAGGGACGCTGGCCGACGTCGGCCCGACCATGCTTCAGCTTCTGGACTTGCCTCAGCCTGCGGAGATGACCGGCCGCAGCCTGTTGCGGTGACGCGATGTGCCTCGGTGGTTTGATCAGGGGAGACGAGGTGGCTATGATGGCCGCGCCCCTTCGCTCAGCTTCCAGCGCTTTGCGCGCGATGCTCGTGGAGACCGTCCTGGCGGCCTCCTGTCCCGCCTGCTCCGGCTCGTTGTCGGACCATACCGCCGGGGTCTGCGCCTCGTGCTGGAACGATCTGGAGGGGCCGGGCGCGGGAGCCGTCGCCTGGCACGAGAGGCTGTCGGGCCGGCCGCTGGCTTCGGTCACCGCGTCAGGTCCGTATCAGGGACGGCTCCGGAGGATCATCAGGTGCATGAAATTCTCGGATCTCCCCGGGCTCGCGGGGCCGCTGGGCCGGATCCTGGCCTCCCGGTTGTTGGCCGCCGGGGTCGAGGTGGATCTGATCGTGCCGGTGCCGCTGCACTGGAGGCGCCGGTGGCGCCGGGGATACAACCAGGCGGACCTGCTCGCCCTGGCGGTGGCGAACGACCTGCGTCTGCCGGTGGCGCCCCGGCGGCTCAGACGGCGCCGCGCCACGGCCTCGCAGACGGGCCGGAGCCGCCGCGGGCGAGTCGCCAATGTCCGGGGGGCATTTGTCACGGGGAGATCGGGATTCGGAGGCTCGAGGATTCTGCTGGTGGATGACGTCATGACGACCGGCGCGACGCTGGCCGAATGCGCCAGGGTGCTCAGGGCGGCAGGCGCCTCCGAAGTTCACGCCGCCGCATCGGCGCGGACCTACTCTCGAATCGCATCTTAACCTAGAGGTACGAGGACCATGAGAACCCAACGACGATTGACCTCAATCATCCACCTTCGGGTTGCGCTGTGCGCTGCGCTGCTGGCGCTCGGCTCTCTGCCCGGGGCGCCGGTTGCTCAGGAGGCAGCGGGCAAGCTGCAGCCCACGCTCGAGATCCTCCGCCCCTTCACCTATGAGGGGGACCCGCTCCTGGTGCGTGTCGCCGTCTTCAACACCGGCGACCGCCCCTACGACAACGCGGCCGGGATCCAGCTTCTGGGAGGGCTCAAGGTCGTCAGCGCCTCCCGCGGGAAGATCGATCTGAAGCCGAAGGGGGAGCCGGACGCCAAGCGCCAGCCGGCGGTCATCGCGCCGGGAGGGTTCTTCGGGATCATCCAGGACCTGGCGCCGATGGCCCCGGGGATCTCGAAAGCGGGCACTTACACGATCTCGTGGGAGGCGTCGGGTATGTCCGCCGATCCGATCACCGTGAAGGTGATCCCGAAGTTCGACCCGGCCGCCCCCTACGTGGCGGTGTTCGAGACCGACTACGGCTACCTCGAGTTCGATCTCATGACCAAGCAGGCCCCCAAGCACGTGCAGAACTTCTATGACCTCGTCCATCAGGGGTTCTACGACAACACCGTCCTGCACCAGGTCATCCGTGGGGTCGAGATCCGAGGGGGCGACCCGACGGGTGCCGGCACGGGATGGCCGGGGTACAGCCTCGAGCCGGAGGTGACTCCCGAGACGAAGCACAAGCGGGGCACGCTGTCGGCGGTCAAGATGCCGGGGCAGAGCCAGGACAACGGGTCGCAGTTCGTCATCACCCTCTCGTCTCTGGAGAGCTATGACGGAGTGCTCTCGACGTTCGGGCAGATCCGCAAGGGTGACGATGTCCTGCAGGCTATCGAGAGCATCCCCACATCCGGCCAGCGCGAGATCCCGCCGTTTCGACCGCTCAAGCCGGTTGTCGTCAGGACGATCTCGCTGAAGAAAGCCTCCTCCTCCGGGAGCGCGGGAGCCGGCAGGTAGTCACACCCGAGATGCCGCAGTTTTCTCTCACCGCGTCCGGCCCGCTGCACGCGGCATTGATCCTGCTGGCCGCCGCGGCGGTCGGGATCCCCACCTTGAGCCACGGGCTCGTCTTCGACGACCACGTTCTGGTGGGAGGCAACGCCGCTGTGATCTACGGGGGCGAGCCTCTGGCCAGCGCCTTCACCTACCGGTACTGGGGGGCGATGGACGAGGCCTCGCCCAACGAGCTGTACCGTCCCATCACGATCGTGAGCCTGGCGCTCGACGCGCGCATCTTGGGACAGGACGCGGCCGGGATGCATGCGGTCAACGTCCTGCTGCACGGACTCAACGCGACCCTCGTGTACCTGCTGATCCGGCTGCTGTTCGGGCGAGCGCTGCTGGCTCTTCTGGCGGGGCTGCTGTTCGCGGTCCACCCGATCGCCACCGAGCCGGTGGCGGCCGTCGCGGGACGCGCTGACCTTCTGGCGGCCTTCTTCATGCTGGCGGCTTCGCTCCTGGGATTGACCGCCGCCAGACACCGCCGCGCCTGGATCATCCCGTGCGGTCTGGGGGTCGCGCTGGTCACCTTCATGGGGGCTCTGTCGAAGGAGACCATGTTCGCCGCCCCGCTGGTGATGGCGGCGGTGCTCGGCTCCGACGCCCGCCGTCACGCCGGGGTGAGGAGCCACTACCGCGAGTACCTGATGACCGGCGCCACGCTCGCGGGGGTGCAGATCTTCGTGCTGCTGATGGTCGTCATCCTGAGGGCGGGGATCCTGGGATATGTCTACCGCACCGAGCCTCCCTCGGATCCCTCTTCGGCTTACCTCGCCTTCGTGAACAACCCGATCCAGTTCGCCGAGCCCTGGGGGCGGGTGCTGACGGCGCTAAGGGTCGCGGTCATGGGCGCGGGACTGCTCGCGTTTCCGGTCGAGCTCTCGGCGGATTACTCCTACAACGAGATCCCCGTCAGCTCCGGCGCCCCCGGCCCAGCCGATATCGCCGCGTTGGCCTTCGCCGGGATCTACCTCGCACTCCTGTATTACTCGGCGCGCCGCTCCCCCATCGTCATGTTCGCGCTCTCCTGGGCTGCCCTGACCTACTTGATCGTCTCGAACCTGCTGTTTCCGATCGGGACCATCTTCGGCGAGCGGCTCCTCTACATGCCTTCGATCGGATTCGCGGTGCTGGTTGCCGCCGGGCTGGAGCGGCTGGCGCGAACGAGCCGGAGAGGGACCGCCGCCGCGGCGGCGCTCGCGGTAGTCCTGGTGGGGATGTTCTCGGCCCGGTTCGTCCTGAGGTGCCGCGATTGGGCCGACGACGAGAGCTTGTTTGCGGCCACCGTCTCGGCGAGCCCCGACAGCGCCAAGACGCACAGCAACCGCGGGTTCACTCTCCAGATGGCTGGACGCAACGAGGAGGCGGTCGCGGAATACACCCGGGCGCTGGAGATCGCGCCGGGGCTGACTGGCTCGGGCGTCAGCCTCGCTCGAACCCTGACTCAGATGGGCCGCCACCAGGAGGCGATCCGGCAGCTCCAGAAAGTGATCGAGCGGGATGGGAAGATCTCCGCCGCCTGGAGCTCGCTCGGGGCGGCCCAGGAGGCCACCGGCCAATGGACCGAGGCGGAGGCATCGTTCCGGAAGTCGCTGGAGCTGTCGCTCGGCGGGAACCGGGAGGGGGCCAGAGGTCTCGCCCGCGTGATGGCGCGCACGGGACGTGAAGCGGAGGCCGTCGCGATCCTGGACCGCGTCGTGAAAGCGACGCCGGGCGCCGCGGAGCCTCGTGAGGAGCTGGCACAGGCCCACTACCAGCTCGGGGTCCGGAGGCTCAACGAGGGGGACTCCAGGGAGTTTCTCGAGGAAATGCGAAGGACGGTCCTGGCGCACCCCGGACATGGCCCGGCGCGCTACAACCTGGCTCTCGAGGCACTGGAGCGCGGCGACGTATCGGAGGCGCGCAGCCACGCGGCGGCCGGCCTCGATTCAGGATACAAGTTCCCCGCCGGCTTTCTGGAGGCCTGCGGCCTGGCGCCGGCGCCGAAGCCGGAAGTTGCCGCCCCTTGATCCCCTGAGCCGCTGTCTCATGGCTGCGCCGGCTGCGGAGCCGGTCTGGCCCTGAGACTCTCGATCAGCTTCTGAAGCGCGGGCGTCCCGGCCAGCGGCGCGAGGTAGATGTCCTTCTGGATCGCATCGGCCGCCTCGGGCCCCGCGTCGGCGGTGGCGCACCTCAGCGCCTCGAGCGCCTCCCCCTCCTGACCCAGCTTCGCATGGGCGCGCGCCTGCCCGTAGCAGACCTGTGGGGCCGCCGGGTGGATCTCCTCCGCGATCCGCAGCAGCGCCAGAGCGCGGGCGGCGTTTCCCAGCTCGAGCCACTGGCGGGGCGCGTAGAAGGCGGTGTGGACGAACGCCTGCTCCAGCATCCGCTGGGCCGCCAGGGCGTCGAGACGGTCTTCGGTCCCCTTGGCTCTGCGCTGGAGCGATCGGATCTGCAGAAGCCTGACCGCTTCGGCGTGGGGGGACGGCCCCTTCTCGTCGTATCCGCTCAGGAAGCTCGCGAGGCGCTCGTCGTAGGCGTTGCGCTTGGCGGCCAGCGCGTCGAGACGCGCGGCGGTCTTCCTCACTTCGCTGTGGCTCGACAGCTCCGCCGTCAGCCGTCGAGGCGCCGAGGTGTCCGCAAGCCCCTCGAAGTCGGCCGCCACGGCTTTGTAGGCCCGATACGCCTCGTAGCGCCTCCCCTCCTTTTCGAGACGCGCCGCCTCCCGCATCCGATGCGTCATCGAGGCTTCCACCAGCTCGCTGTCCTTCGGCGTGAGCCCCCTCCTCATCGCGTGCAGATCCATCCAGTCGATCGCCTCCGCGCAGACCGCCTCGGGAGGCCAGGAGTGAGGACCGGGGAACGTCTCGAAACGGTGGGGCAGGCCTCCGGACTCAAGCTTCAAGTCCAGCGCCCGCATCTCCTCCCAGTTGAAATCCAGATCCCCTGCCGCCCCGAAAAAGCCGAAGCGGACCTTCTGCAGATCGATTCCTGGGCCCGGAAGCCCGCCGCCGATCCCGATCACACCCGCGACCGGGCTCGACAGGCGCATCCCGAAGTCCCAGGCGGCGCGCGCCGTCCCCGAGAAACCGGCGAGGTAGAGACGCGCCGGGTCGATCGCCAAGCGGTCCCGCAGATCAGGAAGGACGGCTCGCAGAGCGCGCGCGTTCGGCTCGAGCGGGCCATCGCTGGCCGTGTCGTACGAGCTGGCCAGGATGTAGCCGCGCCGCTCCGCGGCCTGCTGGAACAGCTTCAGCGGGACGAGGGCCCTTCCCCGCGGATCCATGATAAGCAGGACCGGCCAGCGCCGGCCGGATGTGTAGCTGGAGGGAAGATAAAGCGCGTAGGTCATGTCCGGGTCGGAGGTGGACACGACCCGCTCGGTGACCTGACCCTGAACGAACGAGGGGGTCTGCGCCGCCAGGAACATCCCGGCGCAGACCCCCCATGTCACGCACAAGTTGAAGGACATCAGCCTTCAACATACCGCACGGTGGTTGTTCAGGCCGCGGCCTTGATCTCCTTCTTCTGGCCCTCGCCCACCTGGATGGGCACCTTGCGCGCCTCGGCCGAGGCCGAGGGGATCGTGATCTCCAGGACACCGTGGGCATAGCTGGCCTTTACGTCCTCCGGCTTGGCTCTCTCGGGAAGCGTGAAGGTCCGCTCGAACTGCACTTCCTCAGAGTGGCGCTTCCTCTTCCCTCGGATCTCCAGCCTGTCCCCCGTGACGTTGACCTCGATGTCGCCTGGCTCCACGCCGGGGAGCTCGAGCGTCAGAACGAGGTCCTTGTCCTTCCTGAAGGCATCCACCGAAGGCTGAAACCGGCGCTCCCAGGAGACCGGAAGCGTGTCGAACAGATCATCGAACGGCATGTACCGGAACAGCATGTTTGCGTTCCTCCTTTCGTGCCCGTCTAGTAAGGGCGTACCCACGGCATGTCAAGTGTTCCAGGCGACCTCGGGTGGACCGGCCCGTGAGGGCTGCATAGAATGGCAGCTCTCGTCCGAGGGCAGGCATGGCGGATCTGGCCGCAAAAACGGCGATTGTGACCGGCGGGGGGAGCGGTCTCGGCAGAGCCATCGCTCTCGCCTTCGCCCGCGAGGGAGCCCGCGTCGTCGTCTCGGGCCGCAGGCTCGCGGCGCTGGAGGAGACGGCCGCGACCGCCCGGCGTGACGGATACTCCGGCCGGGTCTCCTGCATTCCCGCCGACCTGACCTCCGAGCCGGAGCGCGAGATGCTGATCCAGCGCAGCGCCGCGTCACTCGGCGGCGTCGATGTGCTGGTCAACAGCGCGGGGATCCTCGTGGCCGGCGGGGTCGAATCCACCGATCTGGAAAGCTGGGACCGCACGATGGAGATCAACCTGCGATCCGTCTTCGACTTGACGCGCCGCGCGGCGCCGCATCTGTGCTTGCGGCGCGGCAACATCATCAACATCTCCAGCGTCGCGGGACCGCGTCCCTACCCCGGCCTGATCGCCTACTGCGTGAGCAAGGCGGCGGTGGATCAGCTCACGCGCTGTATCGCGCTCGATCTGGCTCCCAAGGGTGTGCGCGCCAACGCGATCAACCCGGGAGTCGTCGTCACGGACCTGCATCGGGCCGGTGGGATGCCGGAGGCCGATTACGCCCGGTTCCTGGAGAAGAGCGTGACGACCCATCCTCTGGGGCGCGTCGGCTCGCCGCAGGATGTCGCGGAGCTGGCGCTTTTTCTGGCCTCCGGCCGCGCGGGCTGGATCACGGGAGGCACTTTCAGCGTGGACGGGGGGCGCGCTCTGGCTTCGGCCCGGTGACCTCCGGCTCGAATCCCAACAACGTCTCACGCGCGGCGCTGAACCGCGCGCGGATCGGGTCGGGCGCGGCCACCTTCAGGTAATCGCCCCCCTCCACGGCGTACGGAGCCAGCAGCGATCCTCTCATGAGCGGGCCGCCGTCCGGAGGCCATAGCGCCATCAGAGGGACCGTGCAGGCGCAGGCCAGGATCACCGCCAGAAACAGCCCCAGACACGCCCCCGCAAACCGGTTGACGCCTCCCAGCTTCGCGGCGCTCAAGCCTTTCGTCGCGGCCCAGCCCAGCACGCAAGCCAGGATGACGGTTGCGACGAAGATCAGGGAGAAGGCCGCGATGCGGCGGATGTCGGGGCCCGCGGCAGCAGCCATGCGGCTCCTCGCGCCGAACAGCAGCGACAGACCCTCGCTGTACCGGAGCGCCAGAACCCATCCAGCGGCGATTCCCAGGAAGCCGAGGATCAGGCGGGCCATCCCTTTGACGAGGCCATACAGGAGAAAGACAAGAGACAGGAGGCCCACGAACAGATCGAACGCTCCCAGGGAGCTCATCGCGCCACCCGCCGCCCGCCTGCCGGCGAGGCGGCATCCCGCCTCAGCGCGGCGAGGATCGCGCGCCGCGCTCCCCGGGTCACAGGCTCGCCGTGCGCAAAGCAGATCACGCGAAAGTCACGGTCGAGCAGCTTCCTGACGCTCTCGCGCGTGGCGGCCGGGTCCTTGTGCTCATCGCTCACGATGAAGCGCGTCCCCGCGCGGTCGATGTTGCACAGCAGGTCACCGCAGAACAGCACGCTACTCTTCGGCAGGAGAAACGCATAATGACTTTCACTCGGCCCCGGTGACCGCAGGGCCAACAAGCCGCCGGGGAGCTGGTCGCCGTCTCGGAACGTGTGGTCCGCGCTCCGCTCGAGCCCTCGTGCTCCCTGCGGGGCATGGACCCTCGCGCCGAACTGATCCCGGTAGCGCCAGGCGCATCTTTGGTGGTGCGAGGCGGTAAGACAGATTGCGGCGATGCCTCTCTCGCCTGCGAGCTTCTCCAACGACGCCCGGGCCCGCGGCGACATCGGGAGCGGGTCGACCAGCACGACCCCACCGGCGCCGGCCACTGCGTACGACTCGCTGGGAGCATCGACGCGCTCGTCCTGGATGTGGCAGCGGAACACCCCCGGCACGACCTCCCGCAAGCTGGCGGCCTGCGCCACGGGCTCGGACACCGTCCGCGCTACTCCCGCATCAGGAGCATCGTGGTCGGGTTCAGCGCCAGGCTCAGGTCGGACACCTCGGGGTTGTCGTGGTCCTTCAGTAGCTTGATGTGGACGGCCCTGCCGTCATGAGCCAGCGAGACGATGACGCTGACCGCCTCCTCGACATGGGCGACCGGCTCTGGCACCCCCCGCGGGTTGCGCGCCGCATCGCGGTGGGTGACCGCCGCCATCCACAGCTCGGCGTTGAGCTCCCGCGCCACCGCGCGCAGCCTGCCGAGGTCCTCCAGGCTCGCCGCCGCGAAATCGTATCCGTCGATGATCAGCGCCTCCGGCTGGAAGTGGGCGTAGTCCCTCAGAAAGACGATCGCCTCCTGGAGGCGATCCAGGGAGAACGAGCGGCCGAGATAGGTGTGGATGCTCCGGTTGCGCTCCATCTCGAGACGCTCCGCGCCCGAGCGCTCCAGCCCGGATGTTCGGGCCAGATCCAGGAAGATCTCGTCGTAGAACTGCCGGACCTTCTCCACCGACTGGTCCAGCGCCACGTGCAGGACCTTGCGCCCCCGCATCAGATCATCGAGCGCGACGCCCACCAGGAAGGCGGTCTTCCCCACGCCGGCCCTTCCCACCGCCACGCCGATGTTGCCCCGGCCCAGACCGCCATGGATCGAGGACTCGAACACCCTCAAGGGACTTCGCTCGTTCAGCTCCTTACGGTACATAGGGATCTCCACCCCTCAATCTTCCTCGTCATCCAGCCCTGTCCCGTATTTCTTCACCAGCTCCTGCGACACCTCGGTCGGCACCGGCGCGTACCTGGCGAACTCCATCGTGTACTCGGCTTTCCCCTGGCTGGAGGATCTCAGGTCGGTAGAATAGCCGAACATCTCGGCCAATGGCACCTCCGCGTCCACCCTGACGAATCCCTCCGACTCCGTCGTGCCGATGATCATCCCGCGCCGCTGCATCACGGTGCGGACGAAGGCCCCCTGGAACTCGGTGGGCCCTTCGATCGAGACCTTCATGATCGGCTCGAGGATCTGGGGCCTGGCCCGATGATACACCTCGCGAAACGCCCCGCGCGCCGCCGCCTGGAAGGCGTTGTCGGAGGAATCCACCGAGTGCGCGGCGCCGTCGTTGAGCACCACGCGAAAGCCCGTGACGGGAAACCCGATCATCCGCCCCTTCTTCATCATCGACTTGAAACCCTTCTGCGCCGAGGGGATGAACTCGACAGGGATCGCGCCGCCGTATATCTCGTTGACGAACTCGAAGTCGCCCGCCTCCATCGGCTCGATGTACCCGGCGACCCTCCCGTACTGGCCGGCGCCCCCAGTCTGCTTCTTGTGGACATAGTTGAACTCGGCGCGGCGGCTGATCGCCTCCCGGTAGGCGACCTGGGGCGCTCCGGTCTCCACCTCGGCGTTGTACTCCCGCTTCATCCGCTCCACATAGACGTCCAGGTGCAGCTCTCCCATCCCCGAGATGATCGTCTCGCCCGACTCCTCGTCCACGCGCGAGTGAAACGTCGGGTCCTCCTTGGTGAAGCGTCCCAGCGCCTTGGAGACATTGGCCTGCGCCTTCTTGTCCTTCGCCTTGATCGTGAGGTGGATCACCGGGTCGGGGACATGCATCGATGTCATCGCCACCTTGATCCCGCCGTTGGTGAAGGTATCGCCGGAGGCGCAGTCGATGCCGAACAGGGCCACGATGTCGCCCGCCATGGCGTCGGTGATGTCCTCCATCTCGTCCGCGTGCATCCTCACCAGCCTGCCGACCTTCGACTCCCTTCCCGTGCGGGAATTCACGATGGTGTCCCCCTTGGCCAGCGACCCCTGGTAGATCCGGATGTAGGTGAGCTGGCCGAACCGCCCCTCCTCGAGCTTGAAGGCCAGCGCCACCAGCGGGGCGGCCGGGTCGGGCTTGAGGACCATCGCCGCCTCGTCCTTGGAGAGATCGAGGGCCTCGTTGACCACCTCGGCGGGCGAGGGGAGATACAGCGTCACCGCGTCCAGCAGCGGCTGGACCGCCTTGTTCTTGTACGCCGACCCGATCAGCACCGGAGTCAGACCGAGCGAGAGGGTCCCCTTGCGCACGGCCGCGTGGATCATCGGCTCGGTGACCTTGTCTTCGAGGATCGCCTCCATCAGCTCGTCGGAGAACATCGACACCGCGTCGAGCATCGCGTGGCGCTTCGCCTCCGCCTCGCCCCGCAGCGAGGGCGGGATCTCCTCGACCCTGCGGATCTCGCCTGAGTCCCCGTCGAAGTAGTGGGCCTTCATCGTGACCAGATCCACCACTCCCTCATGGGCGGCCTCCAGCCCGATCGGGATCTGCATCAGCACCGCGTTGTGCTTCAGCTTGTCTCGGAGCTGCTCGGCCACCCGGTACGGGTTGGCCCCCGTGCGGTCCGCCTTGTTGATGAAGGCCACGCGTGGGACCTTGTACCGCCGCATCTGCCTGTCCACGGTCATCGATTGGGACTGCACGCCGGCCACCGCGCACAGGACGAGGACCGCCCCATCCAGTACCCTCAGCGAGCGCTCCACCTCGATGGTGAAGTCGACGTGGCCGGGAGTGTCGATGATGTTGATGTGGTGTCCGGCCCACTCGCAGTGAGTCGCCGCCGAGGCGATGGTGATCCCGCGCTCGCGCTCGAGCTCCATCGAGTCCATCTTGGCGCCCACGCCGTCCTTCCCCTTGACGTCGTGCATCATCCGGATCCGGCGCGTGTAGAACAGGATCCGCTCGGTGAGCGTGGTCTTCCCCGAGTCGATGTGCGCGCTGATCCCGATGTTACGGACTTTTTCCAGATCTGTGATCACAGTAATAACCTAGGGGTTTGGAGTGAGGCGGGGTGTGCGGTCGGATGGCCTGCTACAGCCCCCACTTCGCCTTGTTGGCCTGGACTTCCTCGACGCTTGGCTTCGGCTTCTCTTCGTGCTTGGCGACCTCGAACAGCTCGCGCTGCGTGTCGCACAGCGCGTTGAGCGGCGTGTCGTCGGTGAATGGCTCGGGCGTCGCGTCGGCCGCCGTGATCGCCTCCCATGGGCACTCCGGCTCGCAGGCCCCGCAATCAATGCACTCCGCGGGCGAGATGTAGAGCTGATCGGGCAGCTCGGCGGTGGGCTCCTTGACGACATAGAAGCAGTCCACCGGGCAGACAGCCACGCACGCGGTATCCTTGCAGTCCCTGCACAGTCTCGAAACTGTGTAAGTCATATGGCTCGGCTCCTTGGAATGCCCCCTGGGGCGGCCTGTAAGATAGCACGACTCATCCTCTCCCGTGATGAAGGATGCAGGGGGGTTCGTTGAAACAAAGCCATGTCGTCGTGGTGGGGGCCGGGGTCATGGGGCTCTGGTCCGCCCTGCGCCTGCGCGAGACGGGGCACGAGGTCACGCTGGTGGACGCGTGGGGCGCCGGCAACCCCCGGGCCACGTCAGGCGACGAGAACCGGGTGATCCGGTGCGGCTACGGAGGGTCGCGCCTCTATGCCGGATGGTCCCGAGCGTCTCTGGAGACCTGGGCGGCGCGCCAGCGCGAGTGGGGGGTGACGCTGCTTCACCGGTGCGGCGTCCTCTGGATGGTGGCGGGAGGTGATCCCTACGAGGCCTACGCCGGCAGGTGCCTCCAGGATCTGAGAGAGCTGCGGGTGAATCACGAGCAGCTCGACAGCAAGAGCTTCGCGCGCAGGTATCCCCAGATCAGCCCCAGAGGGATCCGCTGGGCTGTGCTGGAGCCCGAGTCGGGGGCCGTGCTGGCGCGCCGCGCCTGCCTGGCGCTGGCCGAGGCGTTCCTGCGGGCGGGTGGGCGGTTCCGCCTCGGGTGCGTGCTGTCGCCGCGCGCGGCGGATGCCGGCCGGCGCTCGCTGCGCCATGTGCGTTTGTCTTCTGCGGAGCTGCTATCCGCCGACCAGTTCCTGTTCGCATGCGGGCCGTGGCTGCCCGGGCTGTTCCCAGGCTTGCTGAAGAAGCGGATCAAGGTCTCGCGCAAGGAGGTGTTTTACTTCGGGCCGCCTGCGGGAGACGACCGGTTCAGCGCCCCGCGCCTGCCGGTCTGGATGGAGCTGGGGACCTCCTGCTATGGCCTCCCGTCGCTGCAGGCCAGAGGGTTCAAGGTCCACCCCGATCTCGCAGGGTCGCGAGTGGACCCGACGCGGATGGACCGGCGCCCGTCATCGAAGCTGCTGATGACAGCGCGGCGATGCCTCAAGCGGCGCTTTCCGGATCTGGCGGGCGCCCCCCTGGTTGAGGCGAGGGTCTGCCAGTACGAGGCGACGCGGGATGATCACATGATCCTGGATCGGCACCCGGAGATGACCAACGTATGGATCGCCGGCGGCGGGTCGGGGCATTGCTTCAAGCACGGGCCCGTCATCGGGGAACTGGCCGCGGAGGCGATCGCCTCGGGACGACTCGATTCGGTCCCTTCCGAGCTGAGACTCGCGCACACGCCGCGTGGGCGTAACTTCTGAGAGATGCCCAAGCCGATCCCTGACCACTCGGGCGTCGATTTCGGTCTGACCGCATTGGATTATGCGAAGCACCGGGCCGGCTTTCCCGAGTCGCTGTTCGAGAGGCTGCTGGAGCACGGCGTCGGTCGGCCCGGCCATCTCGTCATCGATCTCGGCACCGGCACCGGGACGCTGGCGCGGGGGTTCGCCCGCCGCGGCTGCAGATCGGTTGGCGTTGACCGGGCCGTTCAGATGCTCATGCAGGCGCGCAGCCTCGGAGTGACATCGGGAGTCGTTGCCCGCTATGTGCAATCGCGCGCCGAGCAGGTTGGCCTCGCCCCGGAGATCGCCGACGTAGTCACGGCCGGGCAGTGCTGGCACTGGTTTGCCCGGGCGGAAGCCGCCGCGGAGGCGATGAGGCTGCTGAATTCGGGAGGATGGCTGGTCATCGCGCACTACGACTGGCTTCCTCTTGCCGGCAGCCTGCCCGAAGCCACCGAGCGCCTCATCGAAGCGCACAACCCGGCCTGGAGGCTGGGAGGCGGAGACGGGCTCTATCCCGCCTGGCTCGACGACCTGACGCGCGCTGGCTTCGCCGGCGTGACTTCGTTTCATTACGACGAGCCGGCGAGCTACACGCCGCTGGCCTGGCTGGGGAGAATCAGGGCGAGCGCAGGAGTGGGGGCCTCCCTGGCGCCGGCGGCGGTGGAAGCGTTCGATCGCGAGCATGCGGCGCTGCTGGCGGCGCGGTTCCCCGGGGATCGCCTGCTGGTGCCGCACCGTGTCTTCGCCGCGCTGGGGCGCAGACCTGGACGGCAAAGATCAGATCAGGAAGAGCGGACCGTGCCCTGATGGACACCACCCGCCGGCGCGCGCTGGTCCTGGCGGTGCTGGCCGGGTTGTTCCTGCTGCGCGTGGTGGGCCAAGCGCTGGTGGTCTACGGCGGCGCCACGTGGCTTCCGCCGGTGGACCAATGGCAGTCGGGGCTCCTCCCCTACCCCTGGCTGCTCGCCGCTCAGGTCCTCATCTTGATGTTCCAGGTCTCGGTCATCCGGGCGATCCTCTCCCAGCGAGGCCGTTTGGCGGGAGCCAATGTCTCGGTGGGCCGATGGCTGCGGGCCATCAGCTTTGTCTATGCGGGTGGAATGCTCCTCAGATACATCATCACGATGACGGTATTTCCCGAGAGGCGGTGGCTCGGGAGAGGCACCATCCCGATCCTGTTCCACTGTGCCCTGGCCGCATGGCTGTACGTCTGGAGCCGGCATCACATGCGAGAGGGGCGCGCGTGAGCGAGCCGGATGTCGCGCTGACC
>Ga0187893_10005442_pt1 | contig 22844 bp, 12 predicted proteins | sample MA1701074metaG_FD_139574 | JGI IMG/M metagenome (GOLD analysis project Ga0187893, IMG submission 139574) | White microbial mat communities from a basaltic lava cave in the Kipuka Kanohina Cave System on the Island of Hawaii, USA - MA170107-4 metaG ...
GCACCTCGCCACTCAACCACCGCCGCTGCCACTGCGCATAATCCGCATATTGGATGGTGAGCTCCGAAAGAGGCGAGGGCGTCCCCGTGGAGTACGCCCGATAGAGGGCCGAGAGCTCCCGGACGAAGACCCTCCTCGACCAGCCATCGGCAATGATGTGATGTGCCGTCAAGAACAGCCCATGGGCCTCCTCCCCCAACCGCAGTAAACCCACCCGCAGCAAGGGGCCACAGGCCAGGTCAAAGGGGCGCTCTGCCTCCTCAGCCATTAGCCGCCGGAGCTCCACCGCCTGCCTCTCCTCACCCAATCCCCCGAGATCTACCACCGGTAGGACCCCCTCCTGCACCGGGGCAATCACCTGCACCGCCCCCCCCTCAAGGGTGGGGAAGGTGGTGCGCAGCCCCTCATGCCGCCGCACGATCTCCCCCAGGCTGCCCTGCAATGCCCCTATATCCAGGGACCCCCTCAGATGCAGCCCCACCGCAATGTTGTAGATGGCACTCGGGCCCTCCAGTTGGGCCAAAAACCACAGCCGCTCCTGGGCAAAGGACAGGGATAAGCACCCATTTCTTGGAACAGGTACAAGAGGTATGGAGGTAACACTTGCGCTGATATTTCTCTGGTGGAGCAGCACTAGAATCTCTGCCTTATTCTCAGCTAGCGCGTTACGTAGAACCGGCGTCAGTCTCCCCACAGGAGCACGAATGCGCAGCTGCTCACCCTCAGCCCAGAGCTTTACACCCCGATTGGAGATCTCAGCTAGAACTTCCTTTAGGTTCACAGGGGAATCTCCTCCAGATTCTCACTAATGTCAGTTGCACACGGCGTTAATCTTGTTCAATTGAGGTAGGATTCCCAAAATTGTCCTTGCTCGTACATGTAACGGATCTGCATGTATTGAAGCAGCATCACCGCTACGAACTCTCCCGCTTCAGGCTTTTTGAGGACTTGCTTGCTAATCCTTGAGCACATCTCTCTCTCGTGCGGGCCGAATCGTTCTAACTTCGATAGAAGATCGAGACCAGCTAGGTCCACTGGACGGAAGTTCCTGTTCCTAGAATACCGTCTCCCGTCAGCATGTTGGGGATCTCGCCGCTTCCCTAGTTTGTCTATGAACCGCACAACCCGCTCTCCGAAAGCAGAAGGATGATAGAGCTTATTGCATAGCCATTTAATTCCATCCAACAATTGCTCATGCGTCAGTTGTCGAGGGATGATATTTGTGCTCCACGGCATGGCGGCAACCTCTGACCCCTCGGATACCAAACGACCTTCCTTCGCCATTCTTTCGTGTAGCGGTGTCGCGGCGGGAGCGACCAGCGCTCCCAAGCTGAATATCGGAATGGACGTCGACATGGCGAATTCGTATTGACGCTCGAAAATGTCTGGACCGTCAGAGTCAAAGCCCACAATCATGCCACCGGTGACCGAGATCCCCTGCTCTACGAAGCACTGCACTTGATCGACCAGATTTATTTTCAAGTTTTGACGTTTCTTGGTCTCCCGTAAGCTGTCCTCGTTGGGTGTCTCAATGCCGATGAAAATGTTCGTGAGCCCTGCCTCGGCACACATCTGCAGCAGCTCCTCATCTTTGGCCGCATCAATGGAGGCCTGAGTAACGAAACGGACCTTCTCTTGTTCTTGCCGCAGATTCCAATCCCGCAAAGCCTCCAGCAGCTCTCTCGTGCGGGCGCGGTAAACCGTAAAGTTGTCATCGGCAAGGAAGACGGCTCGGTAGCCGTATCCGTACAGCTCATCGAGCTCTGCGAGCACCTGATTGACCGGTTTGTGCCGTTGCTTTCGCCCGAGGTATTGAATCACATCACAAAATTCGCATTCGAAGGGGCATCCTCGCGAGGTCTGGACGGTGCCCATAACCGCCCTCTCGTTGGGATACAGGCCCCATTTCGGCAGCGGAGAGCGACTAAGGTCCGGCTTGTTTCCCACGTATTCCGCTTTCCAGCGACCACTCTGGAGGTCGGAAAACAAATCCGCAGCGATATCTTCTATCTCACCCCGCACTAGAATGTCACAGTGGGGGCGAGCGATTTCGGGGGATAACGAGGCATAAGGACCGCCGATCAGGACAACTTTGCCTCGCTGCCGAAACTCCTCAGCGATTGCCTTCATATGACCCCACTGGGTGATCTTGCCGGTGATCCCCACAAAATCAGCAGAGGTATCAAAATCGACCGGCGAGATGTTTTGATCACACAGCCGCACATCGAAGTCACTTGGGGCCATAGCGGCGATGGTCGGAATAGCAAGATCTGCGATAAGTGTGATCGACTCATATCCTTTACCGGCGTAAACCTCACCACTGTGGTAGGTTGGAAAATCAGAGGCCGGGTTTATCAGGTATACAGATTTCGCCATCGTTCTAGTCCTCCAAGTTAAGTAGGGTATGCGCGGTTATTCTCAGCTAGCGCATTACGTAGATCTGACGTCAGTCTCCCCTGACAGCACGAATGAGCAGCTGCTCACCCTCAGCTAGAACTTCATTTAGGTTCATAGGGCGATCTCCTCCATATCCTCGCTGATATCAGCGGAGGGGGACTCCACTAGAGCCACGCTTGACAATGCCAAACGATCGAGCAACAGCTCTACTAGCTGTGCGATGCTGACTCCCCCGATGAACTCTTTTATGGGCACATCCACTTCCAGCTCACTCATGAACCGATTCTTCAGTTGCGCAATCATTAACGAGTCAACCCCAAGCTCATTCAATGGTTGCCGTGGCGTTGGCCGAAAGGATGAATCAAGCCCAACAATTTCGGTTACCCTTTCTTGAACGTAAGACACCAAGAGCTTCTGGCGATCGCTTGCAGTTGCCCTCTTCAGCCGTTGCAAAAGCTCATGCTGCGGTTCGGACACCTGCTTACCTTCCTGGGACCTCGCTTTCGGAGCTAATTGCGAGAGTAACGGCAGTGCCATCCCGGCGGGGAATTGCTCCCTGAACGCCGACCAATCGATCGGTAGCACACCAATCTGAGCGCGGGTCTGTCCCAGTATCTGTTCGAGTACTTGCAATCCCTGCTCAGGAGCGATGGCATTCAGTCCCTGGGCAACTAGGCGCGCCTGGTAACGCTCATCTATGCCTGCTGCGCTCCCAATCCCGGCCCACTGCCCCCAGTTGATGCTCAAGGCGGGCAGATGTTGCGCTTGCCGATAGTGGGCCAAGGCATCCAGAAAGGCATTCGCCGCGGCATGGTTCGCTTGGCCGCGATTGCCCAATAGCGCCGCAACCGACGAGAACAGAACAAAGAGATCGAGCGTCATGCCCCGGGTCAGCCTATGGAGGTTCCAGGCACCCTCGATCTTGGGCGCCAGCACCTTGGCAAAGCGTTCCCAGCTCTGCTGCACGAGGGCGCCGTCATCAAGAACGCCCGCGGCGTGGATGACGCCGCAAAGCGGATGCGCCGGATCGATCTCAGCGAGCGCGCCGGACATCTGCGCGTGATCGCCGACATCGGCCTGCACCACAACCACTTGGGTACCGCGTGCGCTCAGTTCGTCCAGCGTGCGGCGGGCTTCTGGCGTGGGCTGACGCCGCCCCAAGAGCAGCAGGCATGTTGCGCCTTGTTCTACCAGCCAGCGCGCCACCAGTAAGCCAAGACCCCCTAAGCCGCCGGTGATGAGGTAGGTGACATCCTTCCGAATGATCACAGGGCTTGCTGCTTGCCCCTGGTGATGGACGAGTCTGGCCGCGTAACGCAGCCCGTTGCGCCAGGCTACCTGATCTTCGTGGGCTGCGAAGGGAGCGCGGGCCGTCAGCTCGGCACAGAGAAAAACGGCTTGCGCTGCCGTATCGGCGTGTCCATCGAGGTCCAGGCACACGCATTGCAGCTCCGGGTGTTCCAGGGCGATGACCTTGCCCATGCCCCACAGGGGCGACTGGGCAACGCCAGGCACGGTCTCGACTGGCTGCACCGCCTGGGCGCCCTGGGTAACCAACCATACGCCAGGCGGCTGCGCCCGCGTACGCAGCAAGGCCTGCACGAGATGCAAGACGGTGCCACACCCCCGCCAGGCCGCCACTTCCAGATCTGCGCCGGGGCGTGCGGCTTCTGCTGGTCTCGCGAGCGCCTCATCCAGGCTCCACAGGTGGACCACGCCCTGCACAGCCCCCGCAGCGGTCGCGAGCCGCGCATAGTCGGCGGCGTGGTCGGGATGGATGCGGAAGGAGTCGGCATCTACGTGGGCATAGCCAGCGCCTGCCGAGACCAGAATCGTTCGTTCGCCACGGCGGCGCAGTTGGTCCGCCAGTGCGGCGCCAACGCCAGTGGTATCAGTGAAGAGCAGCCATGATCGTTCCTGCGCCAGGTACGTTGCCGGGGCCTGGGCGATGATGACCGCCTGATCGAGCGGTGCCGCTGCGGGATCGTCGGGGACCGTCCTCACCGACTGGAAGCCATTACCCAGCAGGCATTCCCGCCACTGATCGGCGCTCAAGAGCGGATGGCCGGTGCGCTTATCGGCAAAGCGCCACCAGCCGTCGGTCAGACCAAAGGTGAGATCTAGCCAACGATGGCGGGTGGTGGCTTCGAGCAAGACTAACAGGCCACCGGGCGCCAACAGCTGGCGCACGTAGGTCAGTGTCGCCGACAGGTCGCGGGTGGCGTGCAACACGTTGGCGGCAATAACGATATCGTACTGGTGCAGGGTAAAGCCCTGGCCGGCAGGTGGCTGCTCGATGTCCAGCGTCCGGTAGGCAACGAAATCATAGGCGGCAAATCTCGCCTGGGCCTTGGGCAAAAACGCCGCGCCGATGTCGGTGAACAGGTACTCGGTCTTCCGCGCCGGCAGGAGCGGCAGCAGCCCCATGGTCGTACCCCCTGTGCCAGCGCCCACTTCTAGGAGGCGCAGGCCGCGGCCCGCCGGCAACTGGGCAATGGCAGCCTGCACCGCCCGCCGTACCAGATGATTCATGATCTGGGCAATGGGGGAGTCCTGATAGAGTTGGCTGACGGTGCTCGTGTCGCCGCCGGGAAAGAGTAGCTCTAGCGGTTCTTGCACCCCGCGCAACACCTGAGCGAGATACGGACCGCAACGCTTAAGCAAGCTCAGCTCGGCCCTGGCCACGGTCTGATGCGGCTCGGGCAGCGACTGTGGATGGCGGTTGGCAGGCGCTCGCACCACCGTCCACGCTTCCCCATCGGGCTGCAAGATCCCCGCTTTCGCCAGCATCACTAGCAACCGCTCCAGCAAGCGGCGATATGGGGCGATCGCCCCTGTCTGCTCGGCGATCTGTCCGCTCTGCCAGCGCGCACCCGGCTCGAAGCTGAGACCGTTCTCCACCAGCGCCGCCACGACATAATCGATGCTTAGGGTGTTAAGCCTTGCTACCGCGGCGATATAGCGGTCCAGGGCAGTCGTCTGCGGCAACTGCGCCACCAACTCCTCCTGCACGTGCTGGTGCAGTTGCGCGATAGTGGGCAGGTAATCGGGGAACAAACCAAATTGGGGCTGCGGCTGCCAGTCCACCGCATAAAGCCATTCCCGCCCCACCGCCGCACCCTGCACCGCGACCGGCGATACTTCCTGCTTGGCAAAGCCCTTGACCGTTGCCACGAGCTGCCCTAAACCATTCACCAACTGGATGTCCCAGCGGTGCTCGCCGATCTGGCGGGCATGACACCACCATTCGCGGCCCGTGGCCTGCGGGTACACGTGCAGCGTATCTACAGCAAACGGCAGCAAGGTCGCAGAGACTCCCGTCACCTGGAAGCAGGCATCCAACAAGCCGGGATGCAGTAGATAACCCGCTGGACTACCCACGGCCTCAGGCAGGCGCAACTGCGCCAGCGTCTCGCCGTCTCCCCGCCACAGGCCGACCAGCCAGCGGAAGCTCGGCCCAATCACAAACTGCTGCTGCGCCGCGGCTGCGTATAGATGATCGATAGCCAGCGCCTCACCGCACCTCTGGCGCAGTGCGTCCAGCGAAACCGGCCCCGGAGGCGCACCCGCTTGCGCCTGTTGTATCCGCCCCGTGGCATGTGTGATAAGCGTTGCTGCGGGGTCCTCCTCGGCAAAGCTCAGGAGTTGAAACTCGGTGTATGGGCCCTGCGCCGGTGTCAGCACCAATTGCACCGTGCGCGCCCCCGCCTCCGGCACCACCAAGGCCGCCGGGAAGGCGACATCGGCAAGCTCATAGCCTTGCGCGCCCCATACCAGTTCTCCAGCGCTCAGTACCAGCGCGAGATGGCACGCCCCGGGCACCACCACCGCTTCATACATCCGATGGTCGGCCAAGAAGGGCAAGGCGGCCACGCTGAATTCCGTCTCAAAGAGGGTTGCCTTGTGGACGGGCGATGTCATCTTCTTGGCGATTAAGGGCCGCAGGGTGGTCCCACGTGTCGCGCGCTTGGACGCCTCGACCCAGCAGCGCTGACGCTGGAAGGGGTAGCTGGGCAAGACCACCTTGCGCCGGGTATAGGCCTTGTCAAAACCCGCCCAGTCCACATTCACCCCGCGCACGTAGAGCGCGCTCAGACTCTCCAAAATCTGCTGCCACTCGGAACGGCCAGGGCGCAGACTGGGCAGCATCACCGGGCGATCTTCTGTCGCCTGGTCACTTATCACCGGGTCCAGACAGGGCTGCGCCATGCCGAGCAATGTCGGCTTGGGGCCGATCTCTACAAAGATCCCGGCGCCTTGCTCGTGCAGCGTGGCCACGCCATCGGCGAAACGCACCGCGGCACGCACATGGCGCACCCAGTAGCCCGGGTTCGCTATCTCCTCGGTCACGAGCCTGCCGCTCACGTTCGAGACTAGGAGAAGCTTGGGCGCGGCATAGGTAATGGTGCGCGCCACTTGAGCGAACTCGGCCTGCATCGGCTCCATCAGGGGCGAGTGGAAGGCATGCGAGACGTTTAGTGGGCGTGTCTTGATGCCTTCCCGCTCCAGCATCGCGGCCACCGCCTGCACCGCGGCGCGCCGACCTGAAATCACCACATTTTGTGGGCCATTGACCGCGGCAATGGCAACCTCCCCCGGGTACGTCCTCAAGGCAGCCTGCACGCGCGCCTCCTCGGCCATGAGGACAACCATCTCTCCCTCTTCGGGTAGGTTCTGCATCAAACGCCCCCGCTCGGTAATCAGCTTCAGACCGTCTTCCAGGCTAAAGACTCCCGCCACACAGGCGGCGACATATTCCCCGACGCTATGCCCCATGACGATTGAAGGTTCGATGCCCCAAGATCTCCATAACTGGGCCAGGGCGTACTCCCAGGCAAACACTGCGGGCTGAGTGTACGCTGTCTTATCCAAAGGCGAGGTTTGCCTGGATTTGGGATAGAGGACTTCGATCAAACTCCGCCCCAGATAGGGACGCAAGATTTCATCACAGTGATCGAGGACGTGGCGGAAGCGGGGTTGGGTGTCGTACAATTGGCCTCCCATGCTTAGGTACTGAGACCCTTGACCCGTGAAGAGGAAGGCTAGCTTGGGTTTATTGGTACTCAGTACCTGCCCCTTGAATATCCCTGTGGGTTCCTGGCCGGCAATGAAGGCCCTAAGCTTTTCTCGAGCCTGAGTCGTCGATCCTGCTACGACACTCAGCCGCTGGTTAAAGTGCGATCGGCCTGTATTGGCTGAGCGGCAGAAATCGGCGAGTGCCACGTTTGGGTTTGCCACCAGAGAATCTGCATACCGAATTGCTACCTGCTTAAGCGCTTCCTCTGTCTTTCCCGATAAGGTCAGCAGGTGCAGGGGGCGCTCCACTTCCCCTTGTGCAAACTGGGAAATGGGGGCCTCTTCCAACACCACATGGGCGTTGGTCCCACCGAAACCAAAGGAGCTAACCCCCACAAAGCGAGGCTTTGTGGCCCGAGGCAACGAACGTCGCTCGGTGGCGATGACAAAAGGGCTATTCTCTAGAGGGAGATGAGGATTGATCCTTTTCAAATGTAGATGAGGAGGAATTTCCTCGTGCTGTAGCAACAGCACTGCCTTGATCAGGCCAGCGATCCCGGCTGCCGCTTCCAAATGGCCGATATTCGTCTTAACCGAGCCGAGCACACAGGGCTGATCAGGCACACGGCCCTCCCCTAGCACCGCCGCGAGGGCACGAAACTCGATAGGATCACCCAATGGCGTCCCGGTACCGTGGGTCTCCACATAACACACCTGGTCTGGGGAAACCCGGGCATTTTCCAGGGCCTGATGGATGACCGCCTGTTGGGCAGCGCCACTGGGCGCGGTCAACCCATTACTGCGGCCATCCTGGTTGGCTGCCGAACCCCGCACCACGGCCAGGATCGTGTCGCCTTCTTTCAGTGCCTCAGAGAGGCGCTTGAGGACCACGATTCCGCAACCCTCCCCGCGTACGTAACCGTCAGCCTCCGCATCAAAGGTCTTACAGCGTCCGTCGGAGGCCATCATGCGGGCCTGAGAAAAGGTGATGGTCAATTCCGGAGACAAAATCACGTTCACTCCTCCTGCCAGGGCCAAGCTGCACTCGCCGTTCCGCAGGCTCTGGCAAGCGTAGTGAGCCGCTACCAGTGACGATGAGCAGGCGGTATCCACGGCGAGGCTGGGTCCTCGCAGATCGAGCAGATAAGAGAGACGATTGGCCGCGATGCTGAGAGCGTTGCCGGTGCCGACGTAGGCATCAACGGCGGCTAGATCACCGTAGTGACGCTGGGAATAATCATCGGTGCTAATTCCGATAAACACTCCAGTCTGGCTGCCAGCCAGCTTCTCCGCCGCCTGACCGGCGTTTTCCAGGGCTTCCCAGCTCACCTCCAGGACCAGCCGTTGCTGAGGGTCCATGCTAGCTGCCTCCTTGGGAGAGATGCCAAAGAAATGAGGATCAAATAGGTCTACCTGCTTCAGGAACCCCCCCCAGCGAGTATTCATTTTCCCGGGTGTTACCGGATTCAAATCGTAGAAAGCATTGACATCCCACCTGTCCATCGGGACCTCGGTGATTGCATCTACCCCGTCTCGCAAAAGAAGCCAAAATGCCTCTGGATCCTCGGCCATGGGAAAATGGCAGCCAAGACCGATGATCGCAATGGGCTCCGAGGCAAGATTTCGTGGCGTATCAATCGTATAAAGAGGCGCTGGCGTGGGCGCTTCTCCGGCCAGATGCTCGGCCAGCGCTTCTACAGTAGGAAACTCCCACGCCAGCGTTGGAGACAATGAACGGCCCAACCAGGCCTCCAGATCTCCAATAAGACTCACAGTCTGAGCAGAGTCCAGACCGAAGCTGGCAAACGGTTGGCGCCGGTCAATAGCGCTAGGGTCAATCCCAAGCATCCCGGCGATCTGTGAAACCAGCCAAGTCTCGACGGTCCCAGAGCTTGGGCTTTGGGCAAGTTCGTCCCTATCAGATGCATCTCTTGTGTTTTCTAATGTGTCGTTTGCGAGCGTTTCCTCCGTGCGCCTTTCTTTCGGTAGCGTTGCCCGCCACTCTTTCACGACGTTTAGATGTCCTTCTACAAATGCCTGGTGGCAGGCACGCCGCTGAATTTTTCCACTAGAAGTCTTTGGAATCGTCCTGGGTTTAATAAGGATCACCGCATACACTTGGAGCTCATGCATTTGTGCGACTGCTTGACGTATGGCTCCGATCACGGCATCCAGGTCCAGGTCCTTACGTGGACTTACCTCCTGAACCACTACTAGGCGCTCTTCCCCTTCAATGTCTACCGATAAGGCCGCAACACTGCCCGGCCGCAATGCCTTATGACTCTCTTCTACCGTGAGTTCAATGTCCTGTGGGTAATAGTTACTACCGCGAACAATGATCAAGTCTTTGAGCCGACCGGTGATGAACAGCTCGCCATTGTCCAGATATCCCAGATCACCCGTACGCAGAAAAGGGCCCTCGCCCGTATCTGCAAGATGGACCTGGAAGGTGCTTTTTGTCTCTTCAGCTCGGTTCCAATACCCCTGAGCAACACTGAGACCGGACACCCAGATCTCGCCAATCTGATCGGGCGGACAGCGGGTTAAGGATATAGGATCGACAATTGCGATCGTCTGATCGAGTAGCGCATGACCACAACCTACGAGAGTGCAAGTGCCCTCATCATCATTACCAGCACCAACCACACGATCGTTGGCGAGAGCTGCTTTGTTGACGTGATGAGTTATGGGGGGCTCGGTGTTTCCTCCACCGGAAACACATAGGGTTGCCTCGGCAAGTCCATAACCAGGCCAGAATGCCTCCCAACGGAAGCCACATGGCTCGAAGGTCTTGGTAAACCGCTCGAGCGTTTCCATACGGACGGGCTCAGCACCGTTAACGGCCACGCACCAATTGCTTAGATCGAGATTTTCCTTCTTTCCATCGGAGGTGACCTTGCGCGTGCAAAGGTCGTAAGCGAAATTAGGTGCACAGCTGATTGTGGGTCTATCTTTGGCGCGAGAGATGACCTGCAGCCAACGCAGGGGCCACTTGAGGAAGGAAGAGGGCGACATCAAGGTGCTATGATAACCATTACAAAATGGATTCAGCACGCCTCCCACGAGTCCCAGATCGTGGTGCACCGGCAGCCAGCTGACCATCTCGCCGTGAGGAGGTATTTGCCACCCTTGGTGAAGCACTGTTGAGTTATGCAATACGTTGCGATGGCTTATCATCACCCCTTTGGGCACACCGGTGGACCCGGAGGTATATTGCAGATAGGCCAGTGTCTCGCTCGTGATATAGGGATCCTTCCATCTATCTTCCAAGCCGTCCTCTATGTCATCTGTAGCTATCCATCGTAGCGAGGCAAGTTCCTCGGCCTGAACCAGCCCCTTTTGGCTTGGTGTGAGAAACTCCATGGAGGAGACGATGTGCTGTGTCGTAAGCGCCAGCGTTGTCCCTGCATCATTCACGATGGCCTGGAGCCGGGGCAAAGTGCGGTCGATCCGAGTTGGATGAGGAGGGTGGGCAGGAACGGCGATAACTTTCGCGTAGAGGCATCCAAACAGAGCGGCGATGTAATCCAAACCCGGGGGGTGAAGGAGCAATGCCCGCGCGCCCATCGTGCCCACCCTTTGAAGCAAGACCGCGATGGCTCGTGCGCGGCGGTCCAACTCCCCATAGGTCAAATGAACCTCTTTTTGTTCCTCATCCGTTAAGAACGTATAGGCCGATCGCTCAGGCTGATGAAGCGCTCGCCAGCGAAGGAGTTCGACCAGCGTAGAAAACTGCTTAGGAATACGCTTATTCATCTATGCCCCCCGAAATTGAATAACTGTTCCCAAGAGGAAGCGAAATTCAAACAACGCCATGGTGGGACCGCAGCGTAACAACCCCAATGGGCTTAGCGGACTACTCTGGCGCTATTCTCCACGTATGCGGCCAAGGCGTTGTTATAAGCCGCTGCGCGTCGTCGTGATCAATTCATCGTACGTGGGATCGTATTGTTCCAAATCGTGCAACAGTTCATCGCATTGCGCTAAAAGCGCTCCGCAAGATGTTGCCGGCTTCACTCAAGATAGGCCCGAAGCGGCCCCCTCAACACAGCGCTCGATCGCAGCAGGCGCGCGTTCACCAAGGTGTACGCGTCATCGATGTCCTTGCTCTCCCAAAGCTCGTTGAGGAACCTCAGTCTGGTATTGATGCTTAGGATCCCCGCAGCAAAGCTTACGACAAACGTCGCATGATGGCTAGCGATTTTAGCGACTTTTTTACTAGTTTTTTGTTGCTTTTTTGTCTATGCTCCCCACAAATTCGGTTGCTTCGCCCCGATAGACACCCCCCGCACCGTCAAAGTCAGGGCACGCCGTGGTTCTTGATTCTTTGGCCTAGTGCGATTCCCTTTGATAGGATATATTATTTGCGACAATCGTCGCAATCGCGACGAAGGTTGCGAGGAACGCAAAAACCCAGCTAGTGAGAATACTTTAAATTCTTAGAATGTGCCGATGAAGGAAGCGGCGTATGGTCTTCAGGGGTGTTATAGCCTGCCCAATTCGGCCTCGGTTAGGACAGTGTAATGATCGAAATCAAACCACGTTAGGTAGTGCGTTGGCCGTGGCGTGGCTGCGTCAGGTGAGTCAATAATTCATTTTACAATGATCCCCACCATTAACTATTAAAGGAGATATTGTCGTGGACGAATTAGTAGCCCGTTTATCTGCTGGAGATCATCCCGTTGAAGCGAGTCTGCGTCCAGAAAAAACAGTCAAGGCATTAAAAGAATGCATCGATCGAGGTTACGTTCATATCAAGTTTACGGAAACAAAGGGGGGTACAGAACTCGGTGTTAAGCTTGATAGACAAGCTTCTGATCTTAGTAAAGCCGATTTTGATAAGGAAACAGGAAACGTCCATCTGGCCGGTAATCTGATCCTAAATTATGTAAAAGTTCAATGCGTCGCTGATATAGATCTCAAAACGCTCGAAGGTAAAGGATATCTCGTGCCGTCGGAGAGTTGAGTCAGAATGATTTAAAGATCGCCCGGTAGAATTTTTAGGAGATGGTATCATGACCACAATGGGAAAATACTGTAAGGCATATCCGATTACAAGCTTCCGGAAATATGAAGGATGGACTGAGAAGGCCGAAAATGCTAGAAAGGACAAGAAAGTAGTAGACGGGAACGAGGTGGAAGTTGAGCGGCAATTGACCGATCAAGACCATCTGTATCTTCAGGAAAATTATGTGGTAACAGATGGAGTATTTCTAGATGAAAACATCATCTTTGACGATGTAACACCGGAATGGAAGGATTTTTGTACGCATACTTTGAAGTTCAAAGTACCAGTGTTCGAGACTGTAAAGAAGACCAGCAGCAGCGAGGAAAAGCCCACAGCATAGAGTCGCCGACGATAAGATAGATGCGGAGGCAATAGGTTCCGGTATTGATAAGCAAGGTCCAGTAAAATAACCACAAATAGGAACCGTGATCTGGTATATCGCCTTCTAATTTGATAGGGGCTGTCACCGTCTCCTATGAAGAATTTAAATTAATCAGCAAGCTGGAGATCCATGAAATGAATTACGAGGAAAAAGAGGATACTACCGTCTACAAGGTCGTGGTAAATCATGAAGAGCAATATTCTATATGGCCTGCGGATAAGGAGAACGCCCTCGGTTGGAGAGACGTTGGCAAGAGTGGGATGAAGGCAGAATGCCTGGCCTATATCAAAGAAGTATGGACCGATATGAGGCCACTGAGCCTGCGGAAGCAAATGGAGGAGGCCGAAAAAAACGCCGATCGAAAAAAACGCCGATCGAAAAAAACGCCGATCGTGAGTAAGCGCTAGGGTACGAGTGTAGCCGAACACACGCCGCACGACGGGGGCAGTCGACTAAGAAGGGAAGCGCCGCCCTCCCAATCCTGGTTCATACGATGCCACTGGGCTTGAGCTTGAAAGCTTGAATAAAACTTCGCGACAACTCTGAGTATGGCAGGCTCCTCAGTTAGCACGCGTTGGCTTGCATGCCCCCGACCCAATCCTCAGGCGCGTATGCGCCTCTTCTGCTTCCCGTATGCCGGCGGCGGAGCCTCAATCTTTCACACTTGGCCAGATAAGCTACCTACCACGGTTGAGGTTTATGCAGTTCATCTTCCGGGACGTGGGAATCGGTTAATAGAGCCCCCTTTTACCAGGCTCGTGCCACTGGTTCAAACTCTCACCGAAGCCCTCCTTCCACAGCTGACTACACCTTTCGCGTGCTTCGGTCACAGTATGGGTGCCCTGATAGGCTTTGAGCTAGCCCGGCAGCTCCGCCGGCAGCACGGGCCTAGCCCGGTTCACCTCTTTGTATCGGGACGAGAGGCACCGCAACTACCATCTCCTGAGCCGCCGATCCACGCCCTGCCAGAGCCTCAGTTTGTAGCCGAACTCCAACGTTTTAATGGTATGCCTAAGGAGGTGCTTGAGCACCCCGAATTGATGCAGTTGTTGATTCCCACCCTGCGGGCAGATTTCGCCGTCTGCGAAACCTACACCTACACAAGTGATGCTCCGATCGACTGTTCCATCTCGGCTTTCGGAGGGTTGCAGGACCACGAGGTCAGCCGTGAGCAACTGGAAGCATGGCGTGATCAGTCGCGCGCTTCATTCAGCCTCTACATGTTCCCCGGTGACCATTTCTTCCTAGATACAGCCGAGCCACTGCTTCTGAAGACAATTGCTCGGGATCTGCAGCAGTCCGTGCGGATGTTCATGTGAAGAACATACCGGCAAAGCCGCCGCTTCCTTCGGAGGACTTCGGCCCAGAGACCCCAATGCTGAGCATCGAAGAGGTCCATGTCTGGTCTGCGGAATTGGACCAGACGGTGTCTCGCGTGGATAACCTACAGCAGACCCTGGACAGAAGCGAACGAGCAAGGGCCGAGCGCTTTTGTTTCAGGAGAGACCGAAACCACTTTATCGTCGCGCACGGGCTGTCGCGGGTGATCCTCAGCCGCTATTTAAACATTGAACCCGGTGACCTACGCTTTTGCTATAATCCCTATGGCAAGCCGACGCTAGCAAAGGAGTTTGAGGGGGATCGGTTACGTTTCAATTTATCTCACTCCCACAGCCTGGTTCTCTATGCCGTTACGCGTGCCCGGGAAATCGGTATCGACATAGAATACGTCCGCCCCGATCTGGCCTATGAACAGATCGCGGAGCGGTTTTTCTCTCCTCGGGAGGTAGCTGCTCTCCATACCGTCCCCATCAACCATCAGCTAAAAGCGTTTTTTAACTGTTGGACCCGCAAGGAGGCCTACATCAAGGCCCGGGGCGAGGGACTTTCGCTTCCGCTGGACCGGTTTGCCGTATCACTGGCCCCAGAGGAGCCAGCCGCTCTGTTGAACATTGTTGGTGATCCGCACGAAACGAGCCGCTGGTCTTTACGGGAACTGGACTTGGCCCCTGGCTATGTGGCTGCTTTGGCGGTGGAAGGACATGACTGGCGATTAAAATGCTGGCAATGGGCGAAAGCGGCTCCGGTATCACCAAATAGCGAACGACCGACGCAGCAAAATTCTCAGACCAACGCGGTCCCTGTCTGATAGCATCCCAGAGACTATCGGCGAAATTCTCCTTGCGGCAAACATCTCAGAAGCTGTTGGAAAACCTACTGTGCGCTCGTGATCCCGGGTCGGGCGGTACTCGGAATCCTCACTGAGCTCCTTGCGTGCTCCAATTCCTCTCCGTTCTCCCCCGGCTGACGCCCGCTCGTGGCGGTTTTCCGACAGCTTCTCAAACCATCAACATCAAGATGGTTTTGCGTAGGCTCTGGAAAATTCAGAGATTGGCATGCGGAAGGTCGGTTGTCAGATGCCGGCTCCACTCATTCGTGTCGAAGGGCATCGATAGGATTCAAACGCGCGGCCTTGTACGCCGGAAAGTACCCGAACATGATCCCAACCGCGCCGGAGAAGATAAAGGCGATTATCACGATGAGGAGATTTGGGATGAAGGGAATCTCCAGGAAGTGGGTGGCGATAGCAGACCCCACGAGCCCTAGGAGCATTCCCACAATTCCCCCAAATGACGCAAGCACAATCGCTTCCACTAGAAACTGCATGAGGACCTCCTTTTCCCGGGCGCCTATGGCAAGCCGAATGCCAATCTCTCGGGTTCGTTCGGTTACCGACACCAGCATGATGTTCATGATGCCGATGCCCCCGACCAGCAGGCTCACGGTGGCGATGGCACCCAACAGCGCGGTAAGTATCTGGTGCATACTCGCCGCTTTGCTAGCGATCTCCGTGAGATCGATCACCTCGAAATCGTTCTCCGCATTCTGCGTCAGGTGGCGGCGTTCACGCATCAGCGACTCTATATTCCGCTTGACTTCCGCAGTGGCTTTACCGCTCGCCACCGCGACGTAAATGGCACTAACGTCGCGATCGCCGGCGATACGCCGTTGAAAGGCTTGCAACGGCATGACCACTAGATCGTCCTGATCCATGCCGGTTATCCACCCACCCTTAGATCTGAGCACCCCGATCACTTCACAAGACACCTTCCCAAGCCGGATGGAAGCACCGAGAGGATCTTGCGGCCCGAACAGCGCATCGCGCACCATGGTACCGAGGATGCAGACAGGCTTCCCGGCAAGCAGCTCGGCCTCGCTGAAGGGACGCCCCTGGTCAATCGGCCAGTTTTTGACTTTAAAAAAAGCACTATCGGTGCCAGTGACCGTGGTAGACCGGTTCTTGCTGCCGTAGACGACGCGCATGGATTTGGTCGCAGATGCCGATACGGCCGTCACGTTTGAGAGTTCCTCGTCGAGAGCTTTAGCATCGTTCAGATTAAAGGGAGCGGTACTCGACGTTACCCCAAGGGCTTTTTGAGCGGTTCCGGGCGTGACGATGAGGAGATTCTCGCCGAGGCTAGCGATTTCTGTAGTGATCTGCGCGCTGGCCCCACCCCCGAGGGTGACCATGATGATGACCGCCGCGACTCCGATAACCACCCCCAGAATTGTGAGTGATGAGCGCATAACATTACGGCGGATCTCCCGTAGCGCCAGTAACAGCGTGTTCCATAACATCAGGCGATGGCTTGCTGTGGTTCGTCGACCACAATGGTTCCATCCAGAAAGTGCACGCAACGCCGTGCGTACGCCGCCATCTCAGGGTCGTGGGTCACCATCACGATAGTGAGGCCGCGATCACGATTCAGTTGGGTCAGAAGCTCCATGATCTCTCGGCTACGCGCGGAATCCAGATTGCCGGTGGGTTCATCCGCCAAGAGGACGGCTGGGTTCGTCACGATCGCGCGGGCAATGGCGACCCGTTGTTGCTGGCCGCCGGAAAGCTCTGCGGGGGTATGCTTTTCCCACTCATTGAGGCCCATAGCCGCAAGCAGATTAAGGGCTCGCGCATGCCGTTCGGCGGCCCGAATGCTGCGATAGATCAGCGGCAGCTCCACGTTCTCCAAAGCCGACATCCGGCCAAGGAGGTTGAAGTTTTGGAAGACAAAGCTGAGATAGTGACGGCGCAACAAGGCGCGCTGGTCCCGGGTTAGCTTGCCGACTTCCAAGCCCCGAAAGAGAAAGGTGCCTGAGGTGGGAATATCCAGGCAACCGAGGATGTTCATGCAGGTCGATTTCCCCGACCCGCTCGGTCCCATCACGGCCATAAACTCGCCGTCGTCAATCTGCAGATCGATGCCGGTCAGCGCCCGCACCTCGGTCTGCCCCTCGCCATAGACCTTGGTTACGCCGCGCAGCTTGATAAGAGGTTGATCATGACCCCTTTTCACCGGGCCACCCCGCTGTGCTCGGCGCCGCAATCGATGCTCCTGTGGGAGCTTTAGACATTCTATACATGAACCAAATGCTAATCCCTGAGAAGAGTGCCGCCAATCCGGCGACCGAGACTACTAGGATATTGGTCAAGCTCGCGGACGCTTCCCCCGCGGACACCGGCGCCGTCTCGGCGAGACCCTCCGGAGGGACTAAAGGCCCCTGCTGCGCATCGACCTCATGACGTCGGTTATCCTGTCGGGACACACCACCCGCTGGTCTACCACCAGCTCTGTCCTCCCTAGCTTCGTTGACCAGGAGCGGCAGTCCAGGCTTGAGGTCTTCGGCTAAGATTTCAGTATTATGGCCGTCGGAGAGTCCAGTGGTCACTGGAATAGGGACACGTCGCCCATCATCCACGGTCCAGACTAGTTGCCTACGATCAGTAGATAAGGCTGCTTCAGGGGCGGTTGTCTCGTCGCTCCAGGGCGGGGTAAAACGCAGCGCGTCGTTAGGCACCAGGATAGCGTCTTCGACCATATGCGTCGTGATAGCAACCGTAGCGGTCATGCCCGGACGCAGCAGCAGTTCCGAGTTGTCGGCGCTGAGCAAGGTCTCGTAGGTCACGATCCCTTCGGCGGTTTGCGGGGTATTTCGAATCGAGATGATCTTCGCTAGGAACTTGCGGTTCGGATAGGCGTCCGTCGTAAAGGTCGCGTCTTGTCCTTTCTCGATTTGGCCCATATTAGCTTCGTCGATATTGGCGTGGAGCACCATGCGCGTGAGGTCTTCGGCCAAGGTGAACAGTATCGGTGTCCGGAAGGAAGCAGCCACTGTCTGACCGGGCTCAATCTTGCGGGCAAGGACGATGCCATCAATGGGCGAGTGGATCACCGCTTTGTCCAGATTGGTCTGATCGGCATTCAAGGTCGCTCGGGTAAGGGCGATCTGGGCCCTGGCGCTGGCCTCCTCGGCCTGTGCGCGCAGATATGCGGCTTTCGCGGTATCAAGATCTTGCATGGGCGCGAGACCTCTTGCAGTGAGTTCCTGCATTCGCTGGAATCTCAGCCTTGTTTCCACAAGAGTCGCCTTTGCCACCTGTAGTCTGGCCCGCTCCGATTCAAGCGAGGATCTGGATTGTAGGACCTGGGCCTTGAGCTCATCTGTATTCAACATGGCCAGCACCTGGCCTCGCTTGACCCGGTCGTTGTAGTCCACTTCAACCGTTTCGATGGTGCCGGACAACTCGCTGCCCACGTCCACTTGGTTGATGGGCTTTAGGGTGCCGGTTGCGGTGACCGTGAGGGTCAAATTGCCACGTTGCACCGTAACGGTCTTGAGCTCCGACGGGCGTGCATTAAGAATTTGATTCTTCACTACGATCCCTACGCCCACCAGCAAACCCCCAAGGATCGCGATGATGCTCCATTGCCTTAGTGGCTTTCGGTCGCGGTTCACCTCATCGAAACCCAAGGTTTCAACAATATCGGTATCCTGATGGGTCTTGACCACCTCAGTGTGACGATTTAGATCTAGTGTGAATCTTCAGATCTTGGGCCTTTTCCTTCTCGGACCAGGCTTCGAACGCCCCTCATCCTCTGCCTGCAGTCCCATCTCTTCATGGGCCCCCGAGGACTCGTGGGCGTTTGAGTCCGGGAGAAACCACAGTCGCATCGGCCAAGATCGTTCCAGCCAGGGAAAACTCGAAAGGAAACTCGTGGAAGTGTACCTGGTCTCCGTGGGTAAGGCACGTGGGCGTAGTAGTGACCACATGGCCGTTTACGTAGGTCCCGTTCTTACTGTTTTGGTCGATTAACCAGAAACCATGGCCTTTGTGCTCTATCACGGCGTGAACGCGACCTATCGTCGGTCGGTTGATTACAATGTTGTTACGCTCAATGGCGGGCATACGTCCTACGATGGTGAGGGCGCCAAGCTCGTGACGCTTGCGATCCGTAACGCCATTGAGATCGAATAAATACGCCATGGGCAGCGGGGCGCGTGCCTCTGATTTAGTTCCTCGGTTGGACTCACGATACCGAAGATGTATCGCAATCAGCGCCAGAATCGCGGCCACCAGCAAGGCCGCGACAACCACCAGCGCATACACGACGCGAACCCCCGGCGCCCCTAGCCCCACAGGCACAGCGGACGGCGGTTGGGAGGGCACGACAAAAGGGGCGGGCGCACCGGTATCTGCCCTCGGCTCCGGCTCGGGTCTGGGGGCGTTGCTGGGTGATGCTTTATCGCTTCCTGTCGTCGGCGAGGCCGCTTGCGGTAGATTGGAAGGCGCGGGGTCGACGGCGGGAGTAGGCGGTGACGCTTGTGCCAACTGAGGTACTCGCTTCAAGGGTGCTTGCAATACGGCCGGGGCAAAAAAGACGTCGGAGACCCGCGCGAATATACCCGGCAAATCCTCGGCCTGCGGGGCCCAAAAATATCGCCCGCCGGTTCGTTGAGCGAGTTCTTGCAGCAGCTGACTATCGGAGCCCGCACCAAGCGCGACCGTAAAGATCTTTACGCCGGTGCTAGCGGCATTACTAACCAGCTGCTCCCGCAGCCATCGCGTGACCTCCCGGTCTTGCGCCTTGATACCGGTGTCTATTACTCCGTCGGTTAGTAACACGATCGATCTCGCAGCCCCGGGTCGCCCATTCAGCTTCAGCTCTTGAATAGCCCGCGCCACCGCTGCTGGGATGTTGGTCAAACGACCTCGATAGTTAAGCTGAGTGAGGTTGACCGAAGCGCGACTCTCCAAGGGGATTGCCAGGATGTGCTTATCGAAGATCACAACCGACAGGTGGGCTTCATTCGGTACGCCCTCAACGAATCGCGCAACCGCCTCTTTGGTCAGGAACCGCGGGTCGTTTTTTCTCATACTGCCGGAATTGTCCAGCACCAGTACGATGTCCTTGGGCAAGGCGGCGGAGGCGTTGGGTGCGGTCTGTGCCTCTGCGCGATCGGGTGTAGCCATCATACTCAAGACGATTCCAAGCAGTAATGCCGAGCGCCGGCTCGCTCGGTCCCGCAAGCTCACGTTGCGTTTTAGATAGGGCCTATTCTTCATGTCTGCTTTCTCTTCGAAAAAACGGTGCTTGTGTTGCGCCAGCGACCATGTTCTCATGTTGTGCGGTAAGTTTGCGACAAAAGTACTATAGATACCGTACCACAAGATCGATATCTCTGGTTAGGGTTGATAAACATTTACACGGTAACTGTTGTTTAGAGCGAACGTTGAATTTTTCGACTCGCAAAGTGAGAATGTGATCTCCGCTTCGCTAAATTTTTCAATCAGCTTCCCATTTGAGGCGCGTGGCACATGCGTATACCGCGGAGCGTTCAAATGTAACCCAAGTTCATCTTGGACCTGCCTGATGTAAAGCCCATGGCCGAACAGCCAGTCACGAGCTCCGAGTTAAGCGCCGATCCTGCGGCCGAGCAGGGCGCCGCCACGCTCCCAAAGAAGGACCGCCAAGAGGAGGTCGTTAGCAAGGGCATTGAAGAAAACGCTTGCGCCGCCGGTGCAGGCGCCCTGTTCAACGGGCGATTTCAGCTAATCGAATGCGTTGGGGTTGGCGGCATGAGCACGGTGTACAAGGCCTTGGATCGCCACGATGCGCCGGATCGCTATATCGCCATCAAGGTTTTAAACCGTCGGTTCCAAACCGACCCGCAGCGCCTCGCTGCGCTGCAACGAGAGGTCGAGTGCTGCCAACAGCTAGTCCATCCGAATATCGTCAGGGCTTACGGGTTCCATCGCGACGGCTCAACGGCGTACATGACTATGGAGTACCTGCACGGTGAGCGTTTGACGGCGCGGATCCGTTCTGAGAGCTTTGTCGGGATGAGTGCTCACGAAGCGCTGCCCATCATCAACGCCATGGGCCAGGCCCTGGCCTACGCCCACAGCCGAGGCATTGTGCACTGTGATTTCAAGCCGGCTAATGTGTTTCTCACCGAGGCCGGTGAGATCAAGCTGATCGACTTCGGGATCGCGCGCGCGTTTGCTCCGCGCCAGGGTGAAGAGAAACCTGCTCTCGTTGAGGCGATCAGCCCCGCCTACGCCAGTCCGCAGACGTTGGAAGGTCAGGAGCCGAACCCGCGCGACGATGTCTACGGCTTAGCCTGCACGGCGTATGAACTGCTGACGGGTGTGCATCCCTTCGGCTATCGGTCGGCGATAGAGGCGCGGAAGGCGGGCCTTGCGGTGAAGCGTTACCAGGGACTGAGCTACAGGCAATGGCAGGCGTTGTGCGGCGCCCTGGTGTTTGACCGGGCAGAGCGTACCCCCTCGGTCAAGGCCTTTCTTAAGGAATTCACCGAAGAGTTATGGCACGTCAAGCCTTCACACCTCGCGGCGGGGGCGGTGGCTTGCCTGTTGGTGGCCATTGGTGGCGTGATCGGGCTGCTTTCCAGCCAACCCGAGCCAGGGCTGGTAGGGCCACGTGAAGGGAGCGCTGGGCCCGGGGCGATGAGCGAAGCATCGCAACTAGGCCCAGCGACGCACCCGTTGGCGGAGATCGCCGCCATTGAGGCGGGACTGCCGCCCGCGATCGCGCTGGATCATGCGGATGTTATCGCGCCATTGCTCAAGCAGACGTCGGGCATCGGGATGATACCCTCACGGGTGATCAAACCAGAAACGAAAGTGACCGTATCTAGGGGACCCAGCCCGCACGTGGCCGCACTTCTGGCCCAGGCCGAGCGCCAGATGGCGACCAAGCGGCTGACCACGCCAGTTGGAGATGCCGCCTTTGAGAGTTATGAGCAGGTATTGAAACTGATCCCGGGGCATGAGGGAGCTCAAGAGGGCATCGCCCGCATCAAAGAGGAGTACAAGCTGTGGGCGGAGGCCGACAAGCGCCGGGGCAATTGGACAAGGGCCGAAGCAAGTCTTGAGAAGGCGCTGGTTATCGACCCGGAGGATGCCATTTTAGCGGGTGCGTTGCGCGAGCTTAGGGAGGCTCAGAAGCGGGCAGAGCAGGAAAGGGCCCGCGAGGCCCGAGAGCAGGAGCCACACCATCTTCTCGCTCAGCCAGAGATAGTGCGCCCTGCAGGGAAGCAGAGGACGCAAGTAACTGTGCGGGCTGTGACCACGCTCAATCAAGCGGGCGGCGAAATCATAATCACTGAACAACAATGCCCTAATGATCCGCAAGCCAAATTTGCGGTTTCTACCGCAATAAACCAGGCTATACGCTACACCGGGTGTGCGGTGAGATTTGACCAAGATCGCTTTGCCATCGAATGGAATAATGGGACGGTATCTGCCCACTCGCTAACAGAGTTTGCCCAACGTGACGTTCGCTTCGAGGATTCAACGGCGCGCCCTGTCTCGCGTTTCGAGGAATTTGAGCGAAGGATGGGGATCCCTCGATGACCCCATTTTGGGGGATCGTCACCAGGCCGTTCGCCGGCACCCGGGGCGGGGCCGTCCCTACGGGCCAAGGCGATTTCGGGCCGCCCGGTGCGTCTACACGCTTCAGACAACACGTCGGCATAGTTTGACAACGGTACTGCGTACCAGTGCGTGGGACACCACTTGGCTTTGGCTCGCAATCACTCATCCTCTTCTTTAGAATTCTCTTCTTTAAAATTCATACTTTGTGGTCCCCCTTCTCCCCCAGTGTCGCTTGTGAACCAGCCATTGACCAGCACTAAATCCTCCGGCGACAAGGTCCCCGCCGCGTGCTTTAGGCGCAAGCC
>Ga0187893_10005443_pt1 | contig 22841 bp, 17 predicted proteins | sample MA1701074metaG_FD_139574 | JGI IMG/M metagenome (GOLD analysis project Ga0187893, IMG submission 139574) | White microbial mat communities from a basaltic lava cave in the Kipuka Kanohina Cave System on the Island of Hawaii, USA - MA170107-4 metaG ...
GTCGTCCATGACGGTGCCCGTATAGGAAAAGGCGTCATAGTTGAAGCCGCGGGGCAATTCGAGGATGCCATAGCGGTCCGGAACGAGCTCACCCAGGCCCGGCTCGCTGCCACTCGATTGTGCCGCCGCCCTGAGCCCAAGAAACCCGAGGGTCCATGCACATTGATTTCGAAGGAATGTTCGCCTTGACTCGCGCATCGTTGTCTCCTGGTGTAGCTTCCTGATCGGATCATTGTATCTGGTTGCTCTCCTCAGTGCGAGGGGGGCCTTTACATGTATTGCAAATCATTGACACCGGCTGTATTCCGGCCTAAACTTCCACACAGTGTGCTAATTGCCTTGTTAATCCTTGGCGAGAAAACGAAAGAGACACTTAGAAGGAGGGGATTGTGGAAAGATTTCATTGCTGCTCCTGCTTGTTCTCGGTTCTGGCGTGGTCCCAAACTTTTACGGGCTCGATCCGGGGAACGCTGACCGACCCCACGCGTGCGGCGGTGCCGGACGCGAGAGTCACCGCCACTGATGCCGACCGCAACGTCCAATACGCGACTATGGCTGATGCCTTGGGCCGCTATATATTCCCAACCTTGCCGCCGGCCAGGTACGTCCTCGCAGCGGACGCCCCCGGGTTCCGAAAAGTCTCGCAGCCTGCGTTCCGGCTCGAAGTGCAACAGCAGGCGACCGTCGACATTGAGCTATCGGTCGGCGACGTGGCAACGACGCTCGAGGTGGCCGGCTCCGCGCCCCTATTGAACACTACATCTGCCTCCTTAGGACAGGTCGTCGAGAACCGCTTCATCCTGTCAACGCCGCTCAGCGGTCGCAACCCGCTCAGCTTGATCCTGCTGGCGCCCGGCATTGTCCCTACTGGCGGCGGCACCAATTTCGTTTCGAGCGGGGTGCGAAACAACGCATCGGAGGTGCTGCTGGACGGCGCGCCGCTCACGGGAATCGAGCAGAACGGTGGCGTGACGGATGTGAAGTTCACTCCGACCGTAGACGTGATCGAGGAGTTCAAAATCCAGACCAACTATTTCAGCGCCGAGTTCGGTAACTCGGGCGGCACAGTGATCAACGTTGTGTCGAAGAGCGGCACCAACGAGGTTCATGGGGTCGGCTATTACTTCCGCCGCGACAACGCCCTGAATGCCAACAATTGGTTTTCGAACTCCAGGGGTGGGACCTTGCCCGATTCTAAGCGGGATAACTATGGGGCTACCATCGGCGGACCCGTGTACTTTCCCAAGCTTTACAACGGCAGGAACCGGACGTTTTTCTTTGCCGATTACGACCGCGTGAAACAAAGAAGCGCCTCAACGGCAACGGCCAGCGTCCCTACCGCTCAGCAACTGGCGGGCGACTTCTCCGACACTCGCCTCAATACCGGCGCGCTTGTTCCGCTCTTCGATCCATTCAGCACGTTCCTGGACGCGAGTGGCAACACCCTGCGCAACCCGCTCCCAGGGAACATCGTTCCCCTGTCGCGCCAGGACCCGATCACGAGGAATTTCATTAAGTACTATCCGGCCCCCAATCTGCCTGGAGACCCGTTTACGCGCAACAACAACTGGTTTGCCCAAGGCAGCGCTTTAAGCGCGGGTAATAAGATTGACGCCAAAGTCGATCACAATATCTCCGACAAGCAGCGCCTGAGCACTCGATACGGAGTGGACTGGGGATGGAGCCAGCCTGCTAATCTCACCGGGAACATCGCGCACGACGCCAACCCCGGCAACAGCCGTTCCCAGAACTTCGTCCTCGATTACACGCGAACGCATAGCCCGACCACGGTCATCAACGGCCGCGCCGGCGTGTTGCGCGTGAGATCGGTGCGAGACCCGATGAGCAGCGGCTTTGACGTCACAACCCTGGGCCTCCCCAAAGTCATCGCGGAGGCGGGTGGGGTGCAGGCGTTCCCCTTGTTTCAGGCGCAGTACCGCTCATTGGGTGCGGGCGCATATGCGATCATCCACCGCTACGAGGACGTCTATCAGTACATGGGCGCGGTCACCAGGATCCATGGCGGGCACACGATCAAAAGCGGCGCGGAGTATCGCAAGCTGCACTTGAACTACTTCCAACCGAACACGCCGAACGGTTCGTTCACCTTCAGCCGCGCCGTTACCTCGCAGAACCCGACCGTTGCCAGCGCCACGCAGGGGGACGGGCTCGCTTCGGCGCTGCTCGGCTTCGGCACCGGTGGGACGCTGTCGATCGACCGGCCGACCGCCCAGTCCGCGGGCTATTTCGGAACCTACATCAACGACGATTGGAGGCTCACCCACAAGGTCACGCTGAACCTGGGTGTCCGCTACGACTTCGATATTCCGAGGACCGACCGGTTCAACCGGATCAACTGGCTCGACCTGAACGCGCCGGCTCCGATGGTCAACGACATACCAGCGCTGAAGGCGCTGTTTGGCGAGATGAAGGGTCTGATGCGTTTTGCGGACGACAACAAGCGCACTCCTTACCACGGCGACTGGAACAATATCCAGCCCAGGATCGGGTTCGCGTTCGCTCTGACCAATAAGACTTCTATCCGCGCCGCCTATGGTCTGTTCTACGTCGTGTCCCGGCACACCGTGAAGGGCGAGGTCGGCACTGCGTTCGGCTTCACCGACTCCTCTATTCCGTGGAGTCTCGACAGTGGGCTCACTCGGTACGCCAGCCTGGCGAATCCGTGGCCCGCCGGCTTAACCTATCCGCCGGGACGAAATCCGGCGGCGTTCCTGGGTATGGGAGCCGGGACGCCTTCGCCGAGGGACGACAATCCGCAGTATCAGCAGTGGAACTTTTCGGTACAGCGCGAGATCCCAGGTCGCGGTGTGATCGAGGTAAACTATGCCGGGACCAAGGGTACGCATTTGTACTTTGGCCAGGGCGATATTGTCTCGAACCTCAACCCCCTCCACTACATATATTGGGGCCAAGGGCGCGGTACGTCTGGAAGCGGTCTGAACGCGCTGGTGCCGAACCCGTTTTTCGGGATCATCACGAACCCGACCGCCACGGCGTACAATCGGCCCACGATCCAGTTGAACCGGCTGCTTCGACCCTACCCACATTACACCGGTGTGGGCGGCTACCGGGCGTCGCGAAATATCGGCAACTCGATTTATCACTCGATGCAGCTCAAGTATGAGAAGCGCTTCTCGCACGGCCTGAGCATGATTGCCCACTACACCATCTCGAAGATGATCAGCGACTCCGACGCCTCTGGGTCCGATGTGACTTGGTTGGCCGGCAATTCGAGCATCCAGGACTACTACAATCTCCGCAACGAGCGGTCGATTGCGGTGTTCGACCGGCCGCAGCGGATGGTCGTCAGCTTCGACTACTTACTGCCGATTGGCCGGAGCGGAGCCATTGGAAAGGGCATGAACCGGATCCTGGACGCCGTGATCGGCGGATGGGAGTTGAGCGGAATCGTTGCGGCTAGTTCCGGAACACCGCTTGGGGTCACCCAGTCGGCGAGCAATCTTTGGCAGGGTAATCAACGCCCGCATCTGATCGGCGATCCGAGTAGGCCAGGATCGCCCAGGGAAAAGCTGACCAGTTACTTCAACGTAGCCGCGTTTCAGCAAGTGTCACCCGACATGATCGGGTCGTCGCCACGATTCCTCTCCAGCTATCGCGGGCCGTCACTCTTTAATCAAGACGTGACGCTGATGAAGAACTTCGCGATCAAGGAAAAAAAGTCCGTCCAGCTACGGCTTGAGGCCTATAGCTTGACCAACAGTCCTCAGTGGGGGAACCCCGGCACGGGTTTTGCCCCCGGCAGCAGCAGCTTCGGCCAGATCACGAGTGCGGGCGGCAATCGCACGGTTCAGATAGCAGCTAAGTTCTACTACTGAGGAATCGGTCAGTTGGTTCAATACACTGGAGCAGCTCGCGGCAAGGAATAAGAACCTCGACCGGCGCGGCTTTGTACAGCCTTTACCGGACTGGTGTGGGACACATCGATGTGACGTGCAACCGATGCGCGTGATCGAAATCGGCCTGAAGTTCAGGTTTGAATTAGCGCGCCCTAATAGCCGGCCTTCTTGTCGACCAGATTCTGGAGTGGTTCGCCTTGCGCGAAGCGCAGGAAATTGTCAATGAATAATTGCATCGAGCGGCCGGTCCAGCCCGGCGTGTGATCGGCTGAGTGAGGAGAGAGCAGCACGTTGTCGAGTGAGTAAAACGGGTGGCCTTCGGGCAGCGGCTCTTTATCGAACACGTCGAGTGCAGCCCCTCGAATCCGCTTCTCGCGTAAGGCTTCGATCAAGGCGCTCTCCACGATGACGGGCCCGCGACCCACATTGATGAGCACCGACGAAGGCTTCATCACGGCTAGTTCAGACCGGCCGATGAGGCCACGAGTCTCCGGAGTAATGGGCGAGCAGACAACTGCGAAGTCCGCAACCGCGAGCATTTCTTTAAGCTGCGGAATGCCATAGGACACGTCGACAAGCGGGTCGGAGGCCGACAGTTCCGGCCTGCGGCGGAGCGCATGAACTTTCATCCCGAACGCCTTGGCGAGGACCGCGCAATGCTGCCCGATCGAGCCGTAGGAGACGATTCCCATAGTCTTCCCATGCAGCTCATCGACATCCATATCCACCCAGCGGCCCTCGGATTGCTGGCGGCGCATATGGTCGAACTGTTTGTTGAAGAAAAGGGAGGCTCCCACGACAAACTCGGCGAGAGCGCGGGAGTAGGCGCCACGGGCGTTCGTAAGCGGAACCGGAGAAGCGACCAACTCCGGGAACAGCGAGTTCTCGACTCCCACCGAAAGCGAGTGCGCCCACTGGAGCTTGGGCGCCATGAGAAAGACTTCGCGAAAGAACGAGAGCGGCTGAAAGCAGTTGACGAGAACATCCGCCATCGGGGCGCGCTCCTTGAATACTTCGATCTCATTTCCGACGATCAAGTTCGTTTGCGGAGGGATCTGGTCTAAGAGATGAAGGAAGGAGGCGTTCGGCTTGGAGAGTACCAGGAGGGTAATCGGTTTCATAAGGGCAAAGGGATAGTTTACTCGGGCCGAGGCGGTCGAAAAAACGCGCAGGTTGAAACAGCCAGCGTCAGTAAGGGACACTGGAGGCGTGGCAGATTATTGCAGTTGCGGAACTCAGCTCGTCGAGGACGCACTGTTTTGCCATAAGTGTGGGAAGCCCACGCGGGAGCTGGTTGCGCCGGAGACGGTGGAGCCGCCGGTCGCAGTCAGTGGGCCACCGCCGCCGTTGCCGATGCGGGAACTGGTTGAAGAAAAACTGGGTGAGATCGGATTCAGCAACCGGCTCGCGGTGCGGACGGCAATGACGATGGCGGCGGTTGCATCACTCCTGACAATGTTTCCTGGACCGGCTGTGATCAGTCTGGTGCTGCGGATTGTCGGATTGCCGGCCGCGGGTTTCCTCGCCGTGTACCTGTACAAGAGACGGACCGGAATGACGTTGACCGTCAAGAATGGCGCGAGGATGGGATGGCTCACCGGTTTGTTCAGCTTTCTGGTGGCGCTCGTTACCATCGCGATTGGGACCGCCTTTCAGGCCACGCAGGGAACGCTGGCATCGATATGGAAGAGGCAATTGGAGATGCAGGGCGGCGGCGCCGAGGTGCAAGAGGCGCTGCGCATTCTCGAATCTCCCGCGGGAATCGCGGTAGTGCTGCTGCTGACGATGGTGATGGTTTTTTTCTTTTTTACCAGCTTGACCATGATCGGCGGCGCGCTGTGCGCCAAAGTTTTGGAGAAGGACTGAGCGCTTCTGGCAACTCGCCCGCGGCATCGCCTTCGGCGAGTTCTGCTACGGTGTAACCTATCTTTCTGGTATGTCATTCCTGTTCGCGATCTTCGTAAAGGCGCCGCTGATCGTTTTCTCGACCATCCTCATGGGATCGATTTCGGTGGCAACGTCCTTATTTGATCCAGGTGGCCGGCGGCAGCACGCGATTTCGCGGACCTGGGCAAAGATGCTGTTGTTTCTCGGCGGCGTCACTGTACGGATGAGCGGGATGGAGAATCTCGATCCAGGCCAGAATTACGTCTTCGTCGGAAACCATCTGTCGCTCTACGATACGCCGGTGGTGCTTGCCAACATTCCCCGGCAGTTCCTGTTCCTGGTCAATGCACGCTACGTCCGGCTTCCGTTCCTAGGAACGCACCTGCGGCGGAGCGGCCATTTTTCGGTGGACCCGGACGACAAACGCTCCTCGTTGAAGATCATGACCGAAGCGGCCAGACGCGTGCAGCAGCGCGGGCTGTCGATCTTACTGTTTCCCGAAGGGCGTCGCGCCCGGGCAGAGCTACAGGAATTCAAGGATGGAGCCGCGGTCATCGCGATAAAATCGCAAGCTCCCGTGATTCCTTTCGCGCTCCGTGGCACACGGGAGGTGTTGCCGATCGGGTCCGTGCACGTGAAGGGGTTGCCCGTGGACTTTGTCCTCGGGCAGCCGATACCCACCGCGGGGCTGACGCTCAAGGATCGCGAGTGGCTGACACGAGAGATGCGGCGCAGGATCGTCGAGCTGATGGAGAGCATCGAGGGCCTTCGGGAGCCGGCGCATCACGGATGAGCGGTTCACGTGGGTTTCCGCCACAGCATCGCGCCCGGAGCCTGGAGCGGATGCGGGCGGAGGTTTTCGATCTCCTGATCCTCGGTGGAGGCATCAACGGCGCGGGTATCGCCCGGGACTCGGCGTTACGCGGTGTGAAGACGGCGTTGATCGAGAAGGCTCATTTTGCTTCGGGTGCGAGCGGTCGCAACTCGCAGCTTGTCCATGGCGGTCTCCGGTACCTGAAGTATTTCGAGTTTGGGCTCGTGCGTGAAGCTCTCCAAGAGCGAGCGACGCTGATGCGGATCGCGCCCCACCTGGTGATCCCGCTTCCGTTGCTTCTTCCCTTTTCTCGATGGCTGGATCGAAGATTCTACGGGATGGGCCTGTGGTTGTATGACACGCTTGCGGGCTCGGAGAACGTGGGCCGTCGAAGTTACCTGTCGCATGCGGAGTTGCAGAAGCTGGAACCGGAGATGGCCTCTCAGGAGATGCATTCGGCGGCGCTTTTTTATGACTGCAGAATGCATGCCGCCCGACTTCTGTTGGAGAATCTGTTCGACGCAGCACGCCATGGAACCGCCATTGCCAACTACACGCGCGCGGAGAGTTGGAAGACGGAAGGCGGCGGGTTCGCCCTTACCGCTCGTGAGCAGTTTTCCGGGGCGGAATTTGTGATCCGAGGCCGCAAGCTCGTCGATGCGCGTGGGCCTTGGGACGATAGCGGGAGCGTACGGCTGGTACGCGGGTCGCACATCGTGATTCCGCGAGTGAATCGAAGCGCCAACGCGATCGCGCACTTCCATGCCGACGGCCGGATCATTTTTTTGATTCCGTGGGGTCCGAATGAGTCGCTGTCGCTGGTCGGCACCACGGATGTGGATCACCTCTCCTCAGCGGACGACGTGCGCATCTCCGCTGATGAGGTCCGGTACCTGCAGGGAATCGTGCGGGGGCTGTTTCCGAGCGCGAACGTAGAGCCGGTGGCGGCCTACAGCTCGCTGCGGCCATTGGTCGTAGCGGGCGGATCAGCGACGGCGGCTTCGCGATCTCATAGGATCTGGATGAACGGCGACGGGATCCTCAAGATTGCTGGAGGGAAGTACACCACCTACCGCAGCATGGCAGAGGAGGCTTGCGACTTGCTGTTTGCGGATCTGGTCGGCCGCTGCTGTACGGCGGAGGAAAAGCTGGGCAACGCGGTGGAAGGTGTGAGCGACGCCGGGATGATCCGGCACGCAGTTGTCCATGAGATGGCGATGCGGCTTCCAGATGTTCTCTACTCGACGACATATTGGGGGCATGAAAACCGGGTGTCGCGGGATTTCCTTACGCCGCTTGCGAAGAAGATGGGAGAGTTGCTGGGCTGGAACGAATCCCGGATAGAAGAAGAGATCCACGGAACGCTCAATCTCGCCCGAATGCCTGTGGATTCCACGTCGCGCACGGTTTAGCGTGCTGCAGCGAGTTTCAACTCGCGGTGCGGGACTGTAGGCGGAGGCACACATTGCCTGATAAAGAGCAACACGCGAAGCCTGCGCAACTTGGGTATCACTGGATTACATCCGAATATTTCGAGCGGATAGGAAGTCTACGAACGCGCGCTTCGGATTGCACTGAGAGAATCGCACGAGCGATTCGACTACATTTTGGGTACGCCGTGCAGGTAAACATTCGTTTGCCTATTGCGGCAAAAAAGTTCCGTCGATACGAACTGTAGGCGCGAGTCACCTTCCTGGGACTCACAGAGCGCAAGCTCTAGCCTGGATTCCGAGAAAATGATTGCTCATAGTTCTGTTTCGACGGCTGTGGAGTTCTGTTGGATGAACGACAGCAGGTATAGATGGGATGATTCACCTTTGCAATGGTATGCATTGCGAGTCAAGGCGCAACACGAACGCACCACAGCGACGGCGCTCGCTTCCAGGGGCATTGAAGGGTATGCGCCGTTGTACCGCTCTCGCAGACGTTGGTCGGACCGAATGAAAGATCTGCAACTGCCTCTATTTCCGCGCTACCTGTTTTGCCGCACCCGGATCATAGAAAAAGGTGCGGTGCTGGCGTGTCCCGGAGTCTACTCCTTTATCGGATTCGGCAATCAGCCGGCAGTTGTCTCCGAGGACGAGATCGCCAACCTGCGGCGGATGGAAGAGGCGGGCCTCCCGTATGGTCCGTGGCCATTTTTGAAGGCGGGCCAGCAGGTTCGCATCACCTCCGGGCCGTTGTCCGGACTTGCGGGAGTGCTTGCGTGTGCTCCCGAGACGTGGCGGGTCGTCGTTAACGTCGAGTTGTTGCAACGTAGCGTCGCTGTCACTGTCGAGCGTGATCAGGTTGAGCTGGTCGGCCAAGCCAGCGTTTGCGCTTAGGCGGTGGCAACACTAATTTTCACTCTTGGAGGACCTCATGAGCGTACTTCGCCCACGCAATCGTCTTGTCAATTTCCGTTTGAGTGAGGATGAGTTTGAAAAACTGAAGGCCTCGTGCGCGCTGCAGGGAGCGCGCAGCATCTCCGAGTTTGCCCGGTCGTCGGTGCTCGATCGAGTGGAACAGCCCACCTCGGCTCATGCGTCGCCGCAGGGCCGCATCTTTCACCTCGATAACAAAGTGTCGGAGCTTGAGCTTCGCGTCGGACAGTTGATCAACCTCCTGCAGAACACCGGTACGGCTGCAGGACCGGCGGTAGCAGAGGCGGTATCGATGACCGCAACAAGCGGCGAAAGGCGCTAGCACTACAGTGTTAGGGAAACTAGACTTGGCCATTGTGGGCAGGATGGCATCCTGCACGGCGATTGGTAACCGCCGCTGCCCGGGTGTACACGACGCCGAAGGGCCGATTGACAATCGACCCGCAGCTTAACAAGCTGCCCCACACAGGCTAAAGCCCACTCCACCTCGAATGACCAGAGGAATCTATGTTTGCATGTTGGATTGTCTTATCGGCGGCCGCAATGGCCGCATGGGCGCAGGCGCCGGGCCCATCCAATCTCCCGGTGCAGAAGCTAGGTCCGCATGACCTTATCGCCCTTACCGTCTATGGCGCCCCTGAACTGAACCGCACGGTTCGCGTGAGCGCCGAAGGTGGTATCCGTCTGCCAATGATCCGGAAGCTGATCCCGGCCGAGGGACTGCTTCCGGAGCAACTGGAGTCGTCGATTGCGGAGGCTTTGCGGATCGAGCAATTGCTTGTCGATCCGGTGGTGACGGTGAACATCGTCGAATACTTTAGCCGCCCGATCAGCGTGGCGGGCGCCGTCCGCAAGCCGGTCTCATTCCAGGCTGTGGGCGCGACGACGTTGCTCGACGCCATCGCCAGGGCGGAAGGACTCGCGCAGGATTCAGGGCCGGAAATCCTTGTAACGCGGCAACAGCCAGGCCCGGACGGAAGACCCGTATCGTTGATCCAGCGGATTCCGGTAAAGGGATTAATCGATGCGGCTGATCCCGATGTGAACATACGGCTCTATGGCGGCGAGGAGATTCGGGTACCCGAGGCGGGCCGGATCTTCGTCGTGGGCAATGTGCGAAAGCCGGGCGCCTATCCGGTGGAGGATGCCGCCGACACCACTGTCTTGAAAATGCTCGCGCTGTCGGAGGGCTTGGCCCCGTTCGCCGGTAAGCAGGCTTATATTTTCCGGCGCGAAGCGTCCACCGGGTCGAAGAACGAGATCCCGATCGAACTGCGCAGGATCATGGATCGCAAGACTCCCGATGTTCCATTGCAGACCAACGACATCCTGTACATCCCCGACAATCGAGCCCAGCGGCTGGGGCTCACCGCGCTCGAGCGAATCCTCGCGTTCGGCACGGCCACGGCCAGTGGTGTGTTGGTTTACGGCACGGTTCGATAGGTTGAAAAAGCCGGCCGGAGGCTGGCGGTGGGCAGGGAGGCTGCATCACAGGATCCAGAAAGAGTCTAACTATGGCCAATGAAAGAGACGACCGGCCGTTAATGCTCATGGGCGAAACCGGGCGCCTGACGTCCATGTCGCCGATGTTTCCGCTGCCGGACTTCGAGCCGGAATCCGGCTCGGCGCCACTCTCGCACTATCTGTGGGTGCTTAAGCGCCACCGCTGGAAGATGCTGGCCTTTGTCGCAGTATGCACGGCGGCGGCGTGGGTGATTTCGTCGCGGATTACTGCGATCTATGAGGCCACCGCGACGGTCGATATCGATCGCCAGATGCCGCAAGGCGTGATCGGGCAGGAAGCGGTCCGGTCGTCGATAAACGACTCGGACCAGTTCCTGGCGACACAGGTGAAATTGATCCAATCCGATTCGGTATTGCGGCCAGTGGCGGAAAAGTACCGCCTGCTCGAACACGAGGGCCGGGGAGCCGGACAACCGGAGAAGCATGCAGTGACGGCGGCCGAAGCTCCAGTGCTGTTGCGAAATCTTCGCATCGCCCGTCCACCCAACACGTACCTCTTGAACATCAGCTATCGATCCCCGCAGCCGCAACTGGCCGCACAAGTGTCTAACGCGATTGCGCATTCCTATCTCGAGCACACCTACAACATTCGGATCCGGGCGTCGTCCAGTCTGTCCGCGTTCATGGAAAAGCAGCTCGACGAGTTGCGCGCCAAGATGGAGCAGTCTTCGATGGCGCTGACGCGGTTCGAACGAGAGATGAACGTGATCAACCCGGAGGAGAAGACCAACATTCTGTCTGCTCGGTTGCTGCAGTTGAACACCGAGTACACCAACGCGCAGGCTGATCGCATGCGCAGAGAGAGCGTACGCGACGCGGTGCAATCTGGAACGATGGAGGCGGCGCAAGCTTCCCAGCAGGGCGAGGACCTGCGCAAGCTCACCGAGCGGCTGAACGAAGCCAATGAGCGGTTCGCGCAGGTAAGGGCCCACTTTGGCGCCAACCATCCCGAGCACCGGAAGATTTCGGCGCAAGTAGTCGAAATTCAGCAAGCGCTCGAGAGGACGCGGCAGAACATTCTGGGACGCGTCGAGATCGAGCATCGGCAGGCGGTGAGCCGCGAGCTGATGTTGCAAAGAGCGGTGTCCGAGACCAAGGCCGAGTACGACCGCCTCAACGCGCGGTCCTTTGAGTATCAAGGGATCAAGCGCGAAGCCGAAGCCGACAAGAAGCTGTATGAGGAGCTCGTACGCAAGATCAAGGAGGCTGGCATCAACGCTGGTTTCCAGAGCAGTGGCATACGGCTCGCCGATCCGGCTCGGCCGGCTTTATTTCCGGTGTTTCCCAACATCCGCTTGAACGTGATTCTGACCTTGCTGGTGGCAACTTTGGTCTCCTTCGGCGCCGCACTGATCAGCGATGTGCTGGACACCACCATTCGCGACCCGGAGCAGGTACTGCGCTCATTCAATACGGAAGTAATCGGAACGCTCCCATCGGTGAAAAACTGGAGGGGGCGTTTGGGCGCACTGGCTCTGCCCCTCTCCACCGTGAGTGCGGGGGGAGAACTGGTGCCTGTAGCCGATCCCGTCGACCACGCAGTGACCGGGTTCGAGGAGGCCATCCGAACGCTCCGCAATTCGATTCTGCTGTCCGATGTCGACCGCCGCATCCGCTCGATTTTGGTCACCAGCGCCTCGCCCAGTGAAGGCAAGTCCACGACCGGAGCGCATCTGGCGCTGACGCATGCAGAGCAAGGCAAGAAAACACTTCTGATCGATGGCGACCTGCGCCGGCCGAGCGTGCACAAGCGGTTCGACGTTCATGTGACCAAAGGGCTCTCTAACGTGCTCACAGCCGAGTGCGAATGGCGGCAGCTCCTGACTTCGCCGGAACATCTTCCCGACCTCCACATTCTGACGGCCGGGCCGCCGTCGCGGCGTGCGCCGGACTTGATCGGCCGCGGTCTCGAAGAGCTCCTCGCTGAAGCGACTGCTGAATACGATCTGGTGGTTCTCGATGGACCGCCGCTACTGGGATTCGCCGAGCCGCTTCAGATGGCGTCGATCGTCGACGGCGTCATTGTTGTGACCCGCGCAGGCGCCACCAGCAGGAAGGCAGTCGGCAATGTGGTGGCCACTCTAAGACGGCTGCGCGCCAACATCCTGGGCATCGTGCTCAACGAAGTCCATAAGGAGATGAGCGACAGCTACTCCTACTACAGCTACTACAACAAGTACTATCAAGCGCCGAAGAACGCGTAAGGGAAGAGCAGGGAAGTCAGGAGTCAGGATGCATCCTCGCATGAAGGTGCTGCACCTGGTGGCGACACTCGGATCGGGCGGAGCTGAAAAGCAACTATACCTGTTGTGCCGGGAGTCTTGCGGTGTAGCGTCGCATGAAGTGGTCGCCCTATCCGCGGGAGGCCGATGGGCGGAGCCGATCCGCGCACTCGGTGTTCCGGTGAGGTGCCTCACCACCAGCCTCCGGAGTCCGCTGGCGATCATGCGGCTCCGAAGCGCGATTCGCGCCGCGAGGCCCGATATCGTGCATTGCTGGCTGCCTTCCATGAATATTCTCGGAGCGCTGGCCGCGGGTCGGATTCCGGTGGTGGCGAGCGTGCGTAATGTGGATCGATGGAAGCCTCGCGCCTATCAGATGCTGGAGCGCGTCGTGGCGAAGCTGTGGAACGCGGTCATCTGCAACTCCCACGCGGGCGCCGAAGTCACGCGGGACTCCGGGATCGACACCGCCAGGATTTTCGTTGTGCCGAACGGAATTGAATCGAATCCGGAACCCGCGCCGCGGGCCAACACAGAGATCACGGTCGCGACGGCCTGCCGGATCGTTCCACATAAGCGCTTGGATCGGATAGTCGAGATTGCGCGCCGAATGCCGGAGGTGATGTTCCGAATCGCGGGCGACGGTCCCGAGCGCCGGCATTTTGCCGGGCTATCGCCGGCCAATGTCGAGTGGCTGGGCGAAATCGCCGATCCGAAACCTTTGTTTGCAGCCTCGGATATCTTTCTGCTCACCTCCGACCGTGAAGGCATGTCGAATTCGCTGCTGGAGGCCATGCAGGCGGGTTGCATCCCCGTGGTAACGCCGGTGGGGGACAACCCGCGGATCGTCGAACACGGAGTGTCGGGGGCCGTGGTCCAACCGGTGCATATGCCGGAGGCCATCCGGAAAGTCGCCGGGCATCTGGAGAGCTACCGTCAAGCCGCCCGCTGTGCCTCGGAACGATACACCGTCACCGCAATGGCGGAAAACACACTCCGCATTTACCGGAGTCTGATCCACGATGTCATCGCCTTTGAAGATCCTCTACCTCGACTACACTAACGGAATCGGGCTTGGTGGCGGGCAGCGGAGTCTGGCGCTGCTGCTGCGCCATCTGCCACGCCACCGGTTCGAGCCGATGCTGGCGTGCCCCGCCGGTGAAGTGTTGCGGACAATCGCGCCCCAGGATGTCCCGGTTTTCGAACTGCCGCTGGGTCGGCGATTCCTGGGCATGAGCCGTCAAAGCGCCGGTATTGGCGGCTTCCCACTGGCTCTGGCGGGAGGTTGCGCAGCGGCCACTCGGGTCCGCGAGATAGTGAAGCGCCACGGCGTGTCATTGATTCACGCCAACAATCTGAAGATGGTCGCGCTCGGGACCGCAGCCGGAGTACCGCTCCTGTGGCACGTACGCGACATCTTTCCGCGTCGGGCGATTACGGCAGCGATCCTCAGAGTCGCTTCGCGGCTGGCCAGCCGGGTCCTGGCGGTGTCGCAAGCAGTTGCTCGGCAGCTACCGCCGAGCGCACCCGTGGAAATCGTCTACAACGCCGTGGAACTTCCCAGGGACTGGGGCCAGAACGATCTCCGGAGTGAGCTGGGAATTTCACCACGAGACCTGGTAGTCGGCTACGTCGGGCGGCTTGACTCGGGCAAGGGCCTTGCCACGCTGCGGGCAGCCTTCGAAGGTATACGGCGCGCTTACCCCAGTGCCCGGCTGCTGGTGGCAGGTGACGGTCCTGAGCAGGCAGGGTTGACGGTGCCGGGCATCCATTGGATTGGGTTTCGGAAGGACCTCGGGGCGGTGTGGCAGACGATCGATATCGCGGTACAGCCTTCCACGGAACCGGATTCGTTTCCCCGTGCTGTGATCGAGGCCATGGCGTTCGCGAGGCCGGTGATCGGTACCCGGATCGGAGGCATCGCGGAAGCAATCCAGCCAGGGGAGACCGGACTCGTGGTCCGTTCCGGAGACGCATCCGCATTGCGCGCGGCGATCCTCCGGCTGGCAGCCGATCCAGCACTTCGCACACGTATGGGAACACAGGGCCGGGAGCGCGCCCAGCAGTTGTTTTCCGTTGAGCGGCAGATGACTGAGCTCACTAGAATTTATGACGAGGCTCTAGCGTCCCGAGGAGTCGGGACGCGGCAGGCATGAGTGCCTGCGCCATGGGACTTGCAGCAGGATGCGATTCGCGATTCGAGACGACGACACCAGCTATTTCACGAGGCCCGAGGAACTGGATCGGGTGTGGGGGACGATCCTGCCCTACGCTCCGGTTTCTCTGGCCGTAGTTCCGTATTCGCTCGAGCCGTTCCATTTGGGGGATGTCCAGCGTTTTTACCAGGGAACGACTCCGCGGGCTGTGCGGGAAAACGCAGAGTTGGTGATCTGGCTGCATGAGAAACTGGCGCGAAAACAGATCGCCGTCATGTGCCATGGCTACACACATGAGTACCGCAGGACCGGTCCTGAAACTCTGGAACAGGAGTTTATCTGGAAACCGTATGACCGCCTGCTTGGGGAAACACGCCACGCGAGACAACATCTGGAAGAGACCTTCGGAACCGCGATCACGACCTTCGTTCCACCGGGCAACGGAATCTCACGCCCCGGGATCATGGCCGTGGGCGGATCTTTCGCGAACCTGATGGCCGCGTTCCCGTTGCGGCGAATTACCGATTTCAGGCTCGAGGCTCGGTTTGCGTGGAATTACGCCCGGCGCCTGTACTACCAGGCGCGATATGGGATTGCGAATCCGTTCGGGGAAACCGTTTCTGGAGTGCGCTTGCTGCCGTCGTTCAGCCTGACAGCGCAAGTGACCTGGGATCGCATTCGAGGCTGGTTTGAGTTGTGCCGGAGGCTGGGGGCGGATTTTATAGTCGCGGTTCATTACTGGGAGATGGATCAGCAGTTGCGGGATATTCTGGCGAACCTACTCGATCTGGCCGCAAAGTCGGGCTGTGAATTCTGTTCATGCCCGGAGTTGTTTCGGGTCCGGGCCGCAACCGTGAGGGAGCGGTTGTCAATGGAGCAATCGAATGGGAACTCTTGCTGATTTCATAACGCAGCATCCAGCCAAGCGATGGCTTGCCGATCGGGCGACCGGATACCGAAGAGATATCGCCCGCGTCTACAGTGAGTACGTCCGGCTGGAGCGCGCTTCGGTCGACGAGATTGAACAGTACCAAACGCGATCATTACGCTGGCTCCTTCGAGCATCGCAGCAATCGCCCTATTACAAGTACTGCCTGGATAGCTTCGGCGTGGATCCGGAACAGTTCACGTTGGACGACCTCGGGCGCTTCCCGTTTCTCACCAAGAAAGTGATGCGGCAGCAAAAAGAACGGCTCCGGTTGCCAGACGCCAAGGGCGTCTACGAAAACTACAGTGGTGGATCCACCGGCGCGCCCACGCGGTTCTGGCAGGACTATCCATTCAAAGTCCACCTGAGCGTTGCGACGCGCCGGTGCAACGAGATGGCTGGAGCATTTCCCGGGGCCAGGGTGGCAAAACTCTGGGGAGCTCCACAGGACAAAAAGAAAATCGAAGGATGGCGAGGCCGGCTCAAATTGTGGCTGCTCAACCAGCGCTACTACGACACCTTCGACATGGGACACGAGCGCATGCAGGAGTATCACGAAGCCATGCACCACTTTCAACCGGATCTGATCCAGGCCTACACCTCTTCTCTCTACCTGCTGGCGCGCTATCTGAAATCGAACGGAATCCGGCCGGACTATCCCGGAATCGGCATGATCGCCGCCGCCGAAAAACTATCCCCTCATGTGCGCAAGGCCATCGAAGAGGTTTTTCCCGCCCGCGTGTTTGACCGCTACGGCAGCCGGGAGGTTCCGGCGGTCGCCGCCGAGTGTGCATGCCACAACGGCCTGCATATTCAAATGCCGGGCTACATCGTTGAGACGATCGATCCTGCTACGGAGAAACCCATTGAAGGCAAGCCCGGCGAAATCGTCGTTACGGCGCTCAATAACAACGCCATGCCGTTCATCCGTTACCGCATCGGCGACATGGGAATCCTCACCAAGAAGCCTTGTGCTTGTGGGATGAGCTACTGGCGGCTGGAGCAGGTCATCGGCCGCACCTCGGATAACTTCCTGATGCCTGACGGGCGGATCGTGCACGGTGAGTACTTTACCCATCTGTTCTATGGACGGGAAGGCATTGAGCAATTTCAATTCGTCCAGGAGACCCGGGAACGCTTTACGCTGCGGATCGTGCCCACATTGCTTTATTCGAGACAGGTATCGGACCAGATCGAACGGGAGGTGCGAGAGATGATCGGTCACCGATCGGATCTGCGAGTTGAGATTCGGGAGGAGATTCCGAAAGCGCCCTCGGGAAAGTACCGGTTCACCATGTCCCACGTAAGCCTGGAGGAATTGGCTGGCGGCCGGGAAGGCTAGGGTGTGGCGTGAAACTTTATGGGGCAGCCTTGTTAAGCTGCGGCCAGATTGTCAATCGGGCCCTCGGCGTCGTGAACACTCGAAGGCAGCGGGGGTTACCAACCGGGCAGGATGCCATCCTGCCCACAATCACCGGGGGGAGAACTGAGATGCACGAGGAGATGGTTGCTATCGCCGATCTGGGTTCGCATCAGTATCCGGCTGCGCCCTTCAGTCCGGATACACACTACCCGGAGTATGACTTCAAGGACGTTAATCCGACCGCCAATCGCGTCTACGCTGGAGTCCGCCAGCTTTTTCTGAGCCTGGAGTTGGATCGAGCCCGCTATGGCTCTCCGCATTGGAATCCACTGGGCGGCCTGATCGAACCTGGGATGCGGGTGCTGGTCAAGCCGAACCTTGTGCGCCACTATCATCCGTACGGAATGGATCCCGCGTCGCTCGTGACGCATGCCTCGCTGATCCGCGCGGTCTGCGACTATGTGCTAATCGCGGCCGGCCGTCAAGCCGAGCTGGTCATTGCCGACGCACCTCTACAATCGTGCGTATTCAAGGAAGTGTTGAAGCTTTCCGGCATAAACCGGCTGATCGAATACTACCGCGCGCAAGGCGTTCGCGCGCAGGTGCGCGACCTGCGGCTGGTGCGGGCCTTGGTCGAGCGGCGGTTTCCGTTCGGGCGGGTGCTGGTGCAGCAGGAGAACTGCGGCGATCCGCTGGGCTACACCACCATCGACCTGAACGCCCATAGCCTGCACGCCGGGCGTGACCCGGACGGTACCCGCTTCCGCGTCACATGCTACGACCCAATCCATATGCGGCAACATCACGGCGGCGGACGGCATCAGTACATCATCGCCAACACGTTGCTGGACGCGGACGTGGTAATCAATCTGCCAAAGATGAAGACGCATCACAAAGCCGGCATTACCGGAGCGCTCAAGAACTTCATCGGCATCAACGGTCACAAAGACTGTCTTCCGCATCACACCAAGGGGACGCCCGAGGAAGGCGGAGACGAATACCTCGAACACACGTGGATAAAGCGGCTCGATAGCTGGATGCTCGACGCCAAAGAGACGCACGGCGGCGTGCTGGTGATGAAGGCCGCCGCGGTGGCTCACCGGTTGCTCCACCAGGCCCACATGGACGGACCGGAGAGCTACTGGGAAGGAAGCTGGTATGGCAACGAAACGATCAGCCGTACGACGCTCGATCTGAATCGTATCGCGCGATACGCGGACCGCGGCGGAAGACTGTGCGCGCGTCCGCAGCGAAGCGTTTTCACCGTCGTTGATGGAGTGCTCGCTGGAGAGAAGGACGGTCCTCTGGCTCCGACGCCGAAGCCGGTTGGACTCCTGCTCGCTGGGATGAACTCGCTGGCGGTCGACACAGTCATGGCGCGACTGATGGGCTTCCGGCATGATGCCATTCCAACGATTCGCGACGGATTTTTGTTGAGTGGGGAAATGCCCCTGGCAGGATTTCCTGCCTCGGCGGTCACCACAGTGAGCGAAAGCTCGCGATGGCATGGACTGTCGGCGAATGGAGCAGGACCTTCGCTTGGCTTTGAACCCCATAAGGGCTGGAAGGGGTATATCCAACTGTGAATATTCTGCTGGTCAACCGGATGATGGGGGTCGCCTGGGGAGGCGGCGAGAATTTCGACTATCACGTCGCACGCGGACTGCAGGAACGCGGGCACCAGGTATTAGTGCTTACGGGCAAGCCACGCGGAGAATCGGGCTCCACGATCCCTACCGACATCGAGACCATGGCTGTGGAAGGTCCCTACCTCCGCAAATACATGTATCAGTGGGCGGGCAAAATCCGCCTTCTTCCGGGCCTGATGGCCGAACTGGATCTCACCCTGTTTGGGCGGACCGCTCTGGACCGGCTTCATGGCATTGTAAAGCAGCGTGGCATCCACGTAATCCAAGTCCTGGCTTTGCCGCGGCTGGCCAAGCGGCTGCTCGCCGAAGGACATCCGGTTGGCATGCGATTCCCCGGTCCTCCAGCGTGGTTCCAGCTCAGCCTGTTGAAACGGCTCGCACGTAACCAAAAGATGTTGATGTATTCCCATGGCGACACCGTCGAATATTTCCAATCGAGACTCGGTCTTTCGATCGAAGAGGTGCCGCCCGGCGTACAGACCGATGTGTTCCACCCAGCCAGTCCCGAAGAACGCTCGCGGATCCGCACGGAGTTGGGCTTCTCGAAAGACGACTTTCTGCTGGTCACTTCGGGACGTCTGATTCCCGGCAAGGGTCACTCCTTTCTACTCCGGGGTTTCCGGCAGGCATTGGGCCGAGTGGGGAATTTACGTCTGCTGGTGATTGGCGGCGGACCGCTGCAGCCGGCTCTCGAACAGGAGGCGCGGCAGTTGGGCGTAACGCAGCAGTTGCGCTTTCTCGGGCATCAGGACCGCGGCGCTGTCGCCATGTATCTTTCGGCCTCCGATTTGTTCTGCCTATTCTCCGAGTACGAGAATTTTTCAAACGCCGTGCTCGAGGCAATGGCCACGGGGCTCCCGGTGATGGCTACACGGGTCGGCGGGTTTCCACTGCAGATCGAGTCCGGAAGGAACGGGTATCTGATCGAACCCGGTGACGAAGCCGGCTTCGTACGGCGGGTTGCCGAGCTCAGCGAAGCCATCTGGCTTCGCGGGCAGTTGTCGCGAAAGGCGATCCAGTTTGCTCAGCAATTCTCCTGGAAAGTGAGCGCCGGCCAGTTGGCTGCCTTGTATGAGCGTCTGGTCCGGCGTTAGTCAACTGCCCAAGACGCTCGCCTCTGGTGTCCTCGCCAACATCGGGATGTCCCTGGCGAGCCGCGTGGCGAGCGCCGGCAGCAACCTCTTTTATGTGGCCGTGACCGCGTGGTTGTACTCGAAGGAAGAGGTCGCCGTGCTGGCCGTCGGAGGGATCGTCACGTCGGTCCTGGATGCCGCCAAGGGGCTCGGTCTGGGAACATGCCTGCTGAAACGGCTTCCGCAACTGGATCGGGATTCGACCGAATCGGGAGACCTGATCGCCAGCTATCTGCTCTATTCGCTAGCGCCGGCGATGTTGCTGGGATTGGGAGCTTGGGCGGTCCTGGCCCCTCTCGAGAATTTCCTTTTTTCCGCTTCAGACCGGCGGCCGGAGCTTGTTCTTGCTCTCGCGGTTTCGGTTCTTACCGTGCTGATGAACGCGAATCTGCTGGTGTTTCAAGCGCGCCAGCAGTTCGGTCTGCTCGCACTCGGGACGGTGGTAGTGAGCCTTCTGCAGCGCCTGGCGCCGTGCCTGGCCGCGCAATGGCGGCGCTCCGCCCTCCTCGAATTCCTGTGGATCTCCCTCATCCTGTCTGCGGCGGCGACGATCATGACCTATGCGCCTCTTGCGCGGCTGGTCCGGTCCAGGCGCCGGCTGCTCCGGCCCGCCGCGTTCTGGCCCGAATATCGTCATTTCTACTATGCCGGTTGGGTCCGCTACAGCGCCACACAAATCGACCAGTTGCTGGTCGCGATGCTGTTCTCACCTTCAGTGCTGGCTTCCTACTACGTCCTGCGCCGGCTCTACTCGATAGCGGTGATGCTGATCGCGTCCATGCTCGACGCTCTGGTGCCCGATGCCAGCCGCCGCTCTGGTGAAGATCGCAGGGCCGCCCGCCAATGGCTCCAGGACTGGTTACGGGTATCGCTTTATGGCGCAACCATCGCCGCCGCATTCCTGGCTGCCGTCGGACCCCTGGCCGTCGGCTGGATCCTGGGACCTGCCTATGCCGAAGATCCGGTGTTGATCGCGTTGTTTGCCATTGCTTCGATGACTTGTGTCCTTTTCGGAGTAACGCAAGTAGATTTTCTGTTGTTCGAAGACTCGCATCAGACTCTGCGGCTGACCGCTTTCACAGCCGCGGTGCAGATTGCGGCTGGTGTGGCGCTCTCGATGTTCGTAGGCGTGCGAGGCATGCCGCTTTCGATGGCGGTGAGTTTTCTCCTCGCTCTGGTTGTCGCGTGGCGATGGGCGGGAGCCTCGGTATTGCCAGCTACGCGTCTGGTGGCTGCTCTGGGCTCGATTGCTTTGGCTGCTCTGGCGCCGCTCGCTGGTCCAGCGGCGGCCGCGATCTGCGTGGGATTGCTTGCCTGGGTGCAGTACCACCGGTGGCAAGTGGGAAGTTGTTGGAGAAGGCTTGCATGAGTACCTGGATGATGGCTACGCACAGCGACGGGAGTTGGGCCGCCTGGCGGGGCGGCCGCAACCGCACGCGCAGCGACAGCTTGCCCAACTTGCTGGCCATCCTGATCCTCGGATTATCTGGGATGGCCTGGTGGAATTCTTCGGGCGTTTTACTTTGGTCCACATTGCCAGGTGCCTTCTGGATTGCATATTCCTATCCCGCCCGCTTGGTCAGTCTACTAGCGCTCACCACGCCGATGTTTCCAGTGATCCGGGTAACGGAAGACCTGGTGGGAGCCCAGCAAGTTTCAACCAAAGGACTGTTCTTCTCCGCGGACGATCCATTGATTGCCGCCTTTGCCCTCGCGTGGATATTCCGCCGGCTCGGAGCAGGTAACCGGCGGTTCGAGTTGTTCCCGGGCGCACTGATATGGCTGCTGGCGCTCTATCCGGCGGTGATCGCCGTCAATGCCTTCCGGCTCGAACCGAATCAGGTTCTGGTGAGCTTTCTCTACTATCTGAAGTGGGGACAATACGCCATTCTGCTGTTCTTGATCCCCCAAACTGTACCTATCCAGGCTACGCCCGATCTGATGGCTGGTTTTCGCAAGACATTTCTCGCGGCGCTCTGCGCATCCGCCGCCTTTGCTGTCTATGAAGTCATCGAAGCCGTGCGCACCAGCAGCTACACCGCGGCGGCGAGTTTTCCGCGCGCATCCTCGTTCTTTGGAACGCTCGATCCGGCGCGTTACGGGGCCTCCGAGGACCCGGTAAACTTTGGTGTCTTCGCCATGGTTGGGGGCTCCGTAGCCCTGGCATTCATGGGCCGTCTCCGGCTCCACGAGCAGTGGATGACCTCGATGGGTGTCGTGGCGGGCTTTATCTCGCTGCTGCTGAGCGCTTCGCGCGCGCCGTGGCTTGCCGGAATCGTGGCCTTCGGCAAAATCCAGAAAGTCGGGTCGATCCGCCTGATTCTCGGATTCGCCTCCGTCGGAATTCTGATGGGAACGGTATATCTGGTGGCGCCAGATCTGTGGTCTACCACTGTAGGACGGTTTGAAGCGATCAGTGCGTGGCAGTCGGCAAGCGAAGGGTCGGCGATGGACAGAGTTGCTATCGCGATGAATTCACCTGTGTTCACCATCGATCAGTACTGGCTGGTCGGCCATGGATTTTCGAGCTACCGCTTCGTGGCCGAAGAACACCTGGCCACCATCACACGCGGCGTGACTCGCAGCCTATACAACTTTCTCCTGGCGGTGTGGTACGACGGCGGCGCGTTCGGCTTGGTCCTGTGGATAGTGCTGTTCGTGCAGTTGAACCGCCGTCTGGGACGCATCGCGGCTTTCTGCCCCTGGCAGCACGCGCGGGCTCTGGCTTGGGGACTTCAGGGAGCACTTTGGGGCTTGGCGATGGCTGCCATGTTCAGTGAAGTTTTCTATAGCTGGCGCGTCATGGGGACCTTCTACACGGCGACCGGCGTGTGCCTCGCTGCGGACCAATATGCGCGGAGGGCAGCGCGCGCCACTCAGGCGGAGCCGAGACCCCATGGGTGCGGTTGAATCCTTCAACAACA
>Ga0187893_10005444_pt1 | contig 22839 bp, 23 predicted proteins | sample MA1701074metaG_FD_139574 | JGI IMG/M metagenome (GOLD analysis project Ga0187893, IMG submission 139574) | White microbial mat communities from a basaltic lava cave in the Kipuka Kanohina Cave System on the Island of Hawaii, USA - MA170107-4 metaG ...
TCGACGAGCAGCAGACGGCCCTGCCCGTCGCGGAGGAGGACGTCGACCCCGACCCGCTTCCGCGCCTGCCCCGCGTTGCCTGCAGCCAGATACGCCGCCCACGCCTGCGGGTCCCGCTCGTACGCGGGACGCCCGAGGTCACAGCCCCTCCCCATGGTCCAGGGAAGAGCGACCGCGGTCCTTCGTGAGCCACTGCAAGAGCCTGAGCCGTTCGCGGAGCGCCTCCTCGAGGTAGACCAGGAAGTCGGCGACCACCGGATTAGCCGCGTAAGGCTGCAAGCGTGGCCGCAGGTCGAGCAGCTGCTGGATGACCAGGCCTGACCCGAGTGACCGCGTGGCGTCGAGCACGTCTCGGGCAACCGCGCAGGCCTCGTCCGGCTTGCCCTGCGCAACGAGCACCGTCTCGCCGACTCATGTTGAACTCCACATAAGTCGGCGTAACGGACCAACCGCCAGTTCCCCAGCCCTTGTGGCGACGCGTCCGCCGCCGCATGTCGGTCGACATCACGGTTTGCCAGGTCTCGGCGACGTGCTCGTCGAGCACCGACAAGGCGATGTTGGCCAACACCGGCGAAAGAGTCGCACCTCCCTGTTCCGGGTCTGCCGACGATGATCGGCCGTCGACAGGCCACCCGGCCCGCGCGACGCGTGGGGGACGCCGCTGCAGGATGCGATCCCCGTCTCATGATTCGCGCCAGCGGCCCCGGCCGCAACGAGCGTGGCAAGTCTACAGGGCAACCCCTGCGCACCCTCACATGCTGGTAGCCAACCCCGCGTACATCAACATCGGCGGAGCGCCGATGCACCAGATCCCCACGCGTCGCGCGTTTCCCACAGGAGGACGCCCACCGACCACCGCAAACCATAGCGGGCACACCCCACCCTCTGGCCGCCGCAGGCCACCACCACGACCCGCGACCCGGCCCATCACGCCCCCCACCCGACCTCACCTGACCCCCTCGACGAGCCGCTTCACATCAGACATCAAGGGGACGCTCGTCGGTCGTACGGAAGGTTGCGCTCGACGCACGGCTGGCCTGTGCAGCGTAAGGGAGGCGGTATCACATACTCCGCGGCTCGTCCTACCGTTTGGGGCGGCTGGTTGACAGGCGCCGGAGAGATCGACCACGGCGAGGCGCGAAGAGCACTCTGGAGAGCGGCGAAAGCACGCCGCTATGTCGATGAGCACGCGAGCGACCGTGACGACGGAAATCGAAAGCGGACTAAAGGCTGGCATGCTTAACCCGAGAGCCCGTCAGCTGCGCCGGTGGGTCGCGAGGCGCAAGGTTCAAGCTGGACGACCTCGACACCGTGAAATCGCGATGTCGCCTCAGTCGCTTTCGATGGCCCCTATCGAGCTAAGCCTTGCCGAAGTAGAGCGGACTGCCTTGTGGCGTCTAGTCTGCGAACACCCTCGCTGCTCCCCTGGGTGCTCCCAGTGGGAGAAATTTCTCCCTCTTGCTGTCGAGTCAGTACCTTCCCTACTCTCCACCCTGTGCGCACCGCTTGCACAGGGTCTTAAGGACAGTAGGACTAGTTCGGAGCTGTTATGGGCACCCGCGGGTCACTTCCCCCCCTTAACGCGTGGTTAGAGCGGTTACTTCGAGAAAATGGAATCTCTCGTGCCGCGCTTGCGCGGGCAATCGGGCGAAGCCGAATTGAAGTACAACGTTGGATAAGCGGCAGGGAACAGGTACCCCGTGTGCACTTGGCTGAGATCGCGAGCCAAGTTTCTGATCGTTCTGCATTGGACTATGCGCTGCGGCTAAAGGACTGCGAGGACTTGAGTGACCGGCTGCGTCGCCATCTACGCGATCTAGCGCGCTCGACGTCTTTAGATTCCCAGATCCTTGAGCATCTAGTTTTCGCAAACATTGACAGTCGCGTGTCAGAGGAGTTTGCAGCTAACCTGATGGACCGAGCCTCATTGCAGGTATATTATTTAGCGGATGCCGTGTTTGCGTTTCGTCTATGGGCAGAAGCGGCAATGAAGGACGAACACGGCGCAGTCATTACTCACGACAACATACAACGACACTTGCGCTATCCGGTGAATCATTTTGTGGGCCTTGGTCTCGATCTTGCAAACTTATTACCTGCCCCTGAAGAGCCTGCTCACGACCTTGCTGGTTTTCGGGAAGTCGGCTTGGAGGGACTTTGGCGGTTGGCAGATTCTCGTTCTCTCTTCGATTCAGATGGGTTTATTCGTCAGCACGCTCTCCACCTCTTAGCGCGACATGGAAATGGTCCAGACCGCGACAACGTCAACGACCGGGTTGTTCATGCGAGGGCGAAAGCGGATCCCTTAAGCAGACGGCTGGGTTTCACGGGACTGATTCTGAGCCGCGCGGATCGTGACCTAGCTGCTGAGTATCGCGGTCTCTTGGACTGCGACCTGTATCTCGCAAAAGCAGACATGATGTTCGATGCTATCCATTACGGAGACGTAAGCATCGATGAGTCGGGCAATGCGCTGGTTAAAGATTCGGCTTTGCGTCAGACGGTGACTAACTATCTACGACATCTTGAGCATCCCGAGCAATATGGCAGCATGGCAGAACTCAATTGCTTTCGCCTAATACGAATCATGGATCGACGGGGACCGCAAGCATTTACCGAATCACACATCGTGCTGAGGCTTCATAATTTACTTATGACGCAATCGTTTGACGACGATGAGTGGACTAAAGAATTTAGAAAACGCGTAACAGCAATAGTCCGGATGGCAGACCCTGAGATACCGCGCGTGACACCTTCTTCGCATGAGCCGGTTCGCGAACGCCAAGCGCCAATGTTCGATGTATTTATTGCCTATAACCGTGAAGACGAAGAGGTTGTAGAAAGGATCGCGGAGGCGCTCCGGAGCCTAGGCCTCGCCCCTTGGTTTGACAAGTGGCACCTTCCCCCAGGTAGAGTGTTTCAGGCCCAGTTGGAAAGCGCGCTGCCGGCGTGTCGATCAGTGGCGGTCTTTGTCGGACCGGCGTCTGTAGGACCATGGGAGCGGTTGGAAATGCGAGCGGCAATAAGCATGTATGTGAAGCGCAACGTGCCGGTGATACCCGTGCTCCTTAGTGACATAGGCGTCTATCCTGAGTTGCCACTCTTTCTGGCAGAGTTCAGATGGGTAAAATTTTCATCCGACCCGACCGATCATCAAGCAATGAATGCACTAGTTTGGGGAATCACTGGACAGCACACAATGGCGTAATTCCGCTTACACCGCCATTTCAGATAGCAATATGCGTCATATCAACGTATAGTAGCTTGCGCTCTATTACCTTAGGCAGAGAAGGCGAAAGCATGAATGCTAAGTCCGTCCGCGTCCGTTGGCATCGTGAGTATATTTCTCAAGGAATTCCGTCTTCCTTCAGGGATGAGCCTTCAGGATCGACTGTCCTATTTAACAAATTTTTGCATCATTCCGGCGTCTGCAAGGGACGGCTCCTAGATATTGGCTGCGGTCGTGGTCGCAACTCCATATTTTTCGCCGAGGAAGGCTTCGTGGTCGATAGCGTTGACTTTGTCCCGCAAATTATTAGCGATTTAGAAATGCGCATAACCGCACTTAATCTCGTCGATAAAGTTCATCCTCGTTGCCATGATGTAACAAAACCGTGGCCCTTCCCGGATGCGTCGTTCGATTGCGCTATCGACACTTTTTGTTACAAACATCAAATTGACGAGAAGGATAAGGCGCTCTATCGTCGCGAGCTGTCACGAGTACTAAAGCCGGGGGGATATTATCTTCTAACGCTCGCAGGGGCGGACGACGGTTACTACGGCCCATTGCTCAAGGAGTCTCCTGATCAAAGCAGACATGTAATACTAGACCCAGCGAACGGGATTGAGTCCATTCTTTACTCACGGTGCGACGTGGAGAAGGAGTTTGATGACTTCATGGATGTGAAGTACTACAAACATAAAGCGCAAGAGGGAGTGATGCACGGTAAAGCATATCCGCGCAGTACTCATTTATTCATCTTTGCAGTAACAGCATTCTTGCAGTGCGGCGACATACCGATACAAGTCGACCCAGGTGACCAAACATGAGCGAAATCCTGACCATCCCGAACTGCATATATAGAACACCGCTAAGCAATTGGACCTCGAAAGCGACTGTTCGATGCAAGCCTCACCGACTCATTGACGAGAGCAGTCCAGAAGAAGGATTCTTTTTCCCGCCTGCACTGGCTCCGACCTGCTCACACCACCTCATTGCACACCACGGCCAAGAGATGGTTCAAGAATTGCTAATTAAACGACTCTACGCCTATTTAAATTTCACATCCATTCTAGAACATCACGCGGTCAACCCCGTACTGCTTGATATCACATCCAATGATATGGGGTTAACGTTGCCGTCAGGTATGCGTTTCGATGCCTATAAGATCTATTGCGATGAAGCTTACCATGCGCTCTTCTCGACTGACCTCAAGCGGCAGATTGAGAGTCTAACTGGTGTAGTGGATACTGTAGTCGCGATGCCCGCTTTCATGATTAAACTCCGCCACATTCAGTCGACCGTTCCAAAGAGTTTGGAGCGCTTGGTGATGTTGTGTTTTGCCGTCGTATCTGAAACTCTTATTTCAGCTACATTATCGAGCATTCCGCAAGATAGCTCCGTTGTACGTGTTGTCCGTGAAGTTGTTGCAGACCACGCGCAAGACGAAAGGAGACATCATGCCTATTTCATAAAATTGATGGAGCTGGTATGGCCACAACTATCCACGAATGAACGAAGAGTCCTGGGGCCACTGTTTCCCACATTTATCATGTCTTTTCTTGAGCCTGACTATACGGCTCTACAGCTGATCCTCAGGCGCTGCATTTCCATAGAGACCGCTCAGGAACTGATTCAAGAGTGTCACCCCAGAGCAATAGTCGTGCGCGATGCAAAGGAGGCTGCACGGGCTACTATGCGACTGCTCGCCAGAATGGGAGTTCTGGATGATCATAGAACCGAAGCGGCGTTCCAAGAAGCGGGCCTACTGGGGTGAGAGCCGAAAGCAACATTACGGACAGCGCAAGACAGGCACGGATGGTCCATGCCGCATTGACAAAGTTCAACTGATGCTAAGGAAGGCAGCTGAGCGTGGGTGAGCACGATAGCAGTAAGCGGGTACGCAACCTTTGACTACGCGATGGCGCTATGCCACCCCCTGCAGGTGAACCAGACAGCAGTCGTGAAACGCCGCCTTTCCCATCCGTGGCCACGCCAAGGGGGTTGTGCGCCGAACATAGCGCGCGGGTTGCTCGCAGAGGGTCACCAAGCCGCGCTCGTGACCTGGCTAGGTAGTGATGACCTGGGGTCAATGTATCTGAACGATCTTCGCTTGGAGGGGATCGGCGTAGAGGGAGTCGAGATTATGGTCGATGCCCGAACGGCCTGTACATACTTGCTTTATGACGATGATGGAAGCACATCCTGTATCTTAGACATGAGCGACCATGTTTCGACGGGTCTAACAGAATCCCAATGGCGTGTGCTTAATACAGCCGACTGGATGTGTGTGACCGTTGGGCCTCGTCACGCCACTAGCGAGCTGCTGACTAGGCTGCGCCCCGATATCCCGTTGGTGTTCTCAGTCAAGGCCGATCATGATGCCTTCCCACCTCAACTCATGCGGAAGTGTCTCGAACGAGCTGCGATCGTTGCTCTAAACAATGCGGAACGCGGCTTTCTTGAGGCCTCTGTAGGAGCGGGGTACCTGCGCCAGGTCGCTAAAGGGGGCACCATCTTCATCGAGACCCGGGGAGCCCACGGAGTCCGCATAGTCGTCGCTGGTGCCGAAGAAATCGTGCCGGTGAAGCCGGTCATCGCCAAAGACACCACCGGTGCTGGAGATCGATTCCTTGCTGCGGTCATTGCCGCACTCGCTAACAGTCAAGAACGCTATGAACCTAAGGTGGTGAAAAACGCTGTTCGGAGTGGTATCGCCGCCGCTAGAACATACTTACTTGCTTAATTCGGAGTCCTTTGGAGAACGTGTGGGTCGCGGTTTGATTATGTTTCGTGTGGGAGCGTGAGTTCGATCGGGCCGCAGCCCAGCATGATAAGCCCCTGTAGCGCGGGGATGCTGTGGAACCCGCGGGCGCGGCGGATGATCAGTTTGATCTTGGCGTTGATCGCTTCGGCTCGTGCATTTGACAGTCCCAGGCGGATCGCCTCGAGGATCCCGTGACGGTGAGCGCGGATCGTGCGTCCCAGCTTGACGAACTCTTCCATGCGGCTGCGTTGCGCCCGTGACAGGAACCGGTCCAACAACTCGGCGACCTCGTCTTGGGCCAGGTCGCCGGCGAACACCGCCCGTAACGCTTCTTTGAGCTGGTAGGCCCGCCACACCTTGCCGCCGGCGCGCTCGACCTCAGCCAATGCGACCGCCTGACGTTCGGTGAGGCTCTCGGGGCGTTTCCGCAGCGCCCACCGGGCCCCCTTGAACCGCTTCGCGACCTCGGCGCCGGCCTGGGCGCGCAACGCGTTCCAGTGCGCGCGGCGGACCGTGTCCCAGCGCCTTGTTCGCCAACTGCACGACGTGGAATGGGTCCCACACGACCGTGGCCTGCTTGGCGTGCTCGCCCACCGCTTTGGCGTAGGCCGGGCTCATGTCCCCATGCTCACCGCCGCCAACCTCTGGCAGCGCCCGGGGCCCAGTTCGTCGAAGAACTCTCCGGCCGTATCGGCGTCACGGCCAGGGCCAGTCCAGACCACCTTGCCGTTGGCGTGATTGGTGACCACGGTCAGATACTTATGGCCCTGCGGTAGGCCACCTCGTCGATGCCGATGTCATACAGCCCGTCCAGCCGCGCCGGGTCCAGCTTGTCGGCGACCACCCGGGCCACGACCGCCCCGACGGTGCGCCAGTCGATACGGCACAGCCTGGTCACCGAGGTCTTGTCCATCTTCGTGGCCAGCCACGCCACCAAGTCCTCGAAGTCGGCGACGAACCGGGAACCCGGACGCGCGAACGGCACCCCCTCGACGACCACACCATGCTCAGGACAGCGCAACCGCCGCAACCTGGCCGCCACCGTCACCTTCCAGGCACCCAGGTCCAACGCCCGCCACGTCGAGTCCACCGGTCGAGTGTCGTACCGATGCCAGGTTTCAAACTCACAATACGGGCAGAGCAACTTGAAGCGGCGCAGCCGCACGCTGACCACGATCACATCCGCCTCGAACACGACCTTGCTCACACACGCTCCGACCAACGCCAACATCTTGTTGAATGCAGCAGTGACGCGCACGACAAAGTGACCTTTCGGATCGACGGCATGGACACCGCAGATCCTGGGCCTGCGTCGTGCGCGTCTTCTCACCGCCTCCTGGCCGTCCGGTCACCCCGCTAACCAGCGCCTACCCGCTCACACGCCTCTCGGCGACCCACAACTTCCCCAGGAGAGCCTCATTTGTGTGGTGCACGCCGTCCTCGATGACAACGGCGCGATCCCTCGAGGGCCTCCGAGTCTGTTAGTTAGGGACGCTGATCGTGAATGATCAGCGATGAGTACGACACTCCTTCGGAAGGCCGTAGGCACCCGAAAGGTGTCGACCACTCAATCGTCGGTCAGTGTGCTGCAAGCCGCCTCACAGCGCTCGTTCTATCTGTAAGCGCCATACCGACTTCCCGCTCAATGCGGGATCTGTGTGGCCGCGAATATCGGGGGAAGTGAGACTCGGTCAGAGTCTTCTCCGAAGTTGAGGGAACACCAGTGAAAGTGGTGTAGATCATTGTGAAGCAGCAATCGTGCGAGACGAGACGCGGGGTTGGCCTCGAAGATGTCTTGCAGCCCTCCGTAGACAGTCAGGGCGGAGGTGTCCACGCTTGGTCGGAGATGCCGAACTCGCTCGCCTAAGCGCTTGAAGTCGAAGGCGAACATGTTGAATGGAGCATCTGTCAATGTCCATGATGCGCTATTTGGCCCGTCAACAGCGGGCTCAAGGTACCATTGAATCAGTGGTTCCTCCCAGTTTTTGCTGGGGGTTCCGAGCTGTACTTGCCCTACTAGGTGAATGGGAAGCAGCTGAGCCGTGGGCAGTTCCGACCGGAACGTTGGCAACCATTGGTCCACGATTGCCTCGTACGCATTCAGGGCAGCTGCCGTGACCATATCCAGTCGCTTAAGGAGTTGGGAGGGACTCCACCACTGCCAAACCCAGGACCCTCGTTGATCTGGAGGAGCCCACGCGGGTGCGATCTCCCTGATTCCTAGCCGGGCGAGGTCCTCGATGAATTTCTGGGCGTGGCTTAGACGCCAAGTCCGCAGGCCAGTGAAGACGACTGCCTCCGGAGAGCCAGACGCCAGCGAAGCTTTCTGTTCCACTGCTTGAGCCAAGTCGCCTATATCGACTGGCTCTACCTGCAGAATGCCGTCGCGTCCCAGGATGTGGTTGGCATAGACCCAGGCTGACTCATCATGCAGCGCCGCGATGTGACGGGCAAGCCGGTTGCCAGTGATGAGTGGTTCGAGTCGTAGAACGAGCTGGTCGAGGGCCCAGACCCAAGACCATGCCGCGCGACCCTTCATCATCCCGGACTTCTGACCAATCCAGTCAGGATGATGGCCTGCGAGTGGATGTATTCCAGAAGGAAGGTCGAGCACTAGGTCTGAGTTCTCCGAGCCCACGTACCAGGCGGTTCGTAAGCGGACGTCGTCCAAGGCGACTCCCAAGGGCAGAACCTTTCCCGTCTGCGAGATCGGACCAGTCAGTTTGCATGCGGGCGCCAGAGCAGAAGTCCATGCACGCATCGCTCGGTGCAGTTGGTGGCCGGCTTCACGTGCTGAGCGGACAGGGGTCTGATCATCTTGTTCTATCCAGGCGGGAGTGGCCTCGTTCAGTATCCAGGCAGCAGAGGCCGGCGCGAAGCGAACGAGCGGTTCGAGTAGGTCGTCTACCAGCTCTACAGAGCTGGTAGACACGGCTTGGGCCAGTGCATAGCGCCAGCGTCGGCAAAGCGTCACGTCGGCTGCGATGTCTTGGACCATGGCTGGCTCTTTGAGGAGGCGTCGGGCGGCGAACCATTCGGTGAGAATGGCGACCTGCATCCAGGCCTTACCTTTGTAAATATTGATGAGTCGGGACCGCTCAAGCGCATGACGATCTCGGGGGTCTGAAGTGAGCGCATTCAGTTCAACAGGATGCCCACCGTTGGCGACAATTCGGACGGCGAGTTCCACGAGTAACTCGTACGCATCGGGCGCCTCACGCATGAGGTCATCAATAGCATGTTGCGCTAATTCAGTCACAAGATCTGTACGGGAAGTTGTTCCAGGACGATGATCCTTCAGATGCAGTCCGTAGAGAATCGCGAACAGCGGACGGCGAAGCGTCTTCATTAAATCTTGGCGCAAGTGCTTTGTCCCGTAGGTCCCTACTCCGCTTACATGCGCGATCAATGCCATCGCAGCGTCGCCGGTGAGGGGCTCCATCCGCACTGAGGACAACCGCTCCCAACTGGGATCGGGCCGGGTCCCGAAAGTGATGCAGGTATTTGGCCAGGAATGAGCAAGCGCATAGGCTTCAGGTATCATATGGTCGATCCCGATCGTCAGCTCGTCCAAGCCGTCAAGGACCACATGCGCGCCTCTCATGGCCGGATCGCCAAGTCCGGAGGTTCCATCCTCCACCGCATGTTCAAGCGAAGTTGCTTCTAGGGAAGGGATGTTGAGATATAGCGGTATCGGCGCGTAGGGGTCTTCAAGGGCGCGATCGATCGCGGTTTGGTGAAGCCGTTCGAGAATAGTGGATTTCCCCGCCCCCACTTCTCCAAGCACTGCTCGTACCGGGTCGTCGGGAAGATCAACCATGGAGCTGGTCAGTGCCAGGTCCGCAATCTGCGGACATATTTCCATGGGAACATTAAGTGCCCGGAGTCGGCCGATGACTCGGCCACGCGACATCTCAGCGAGTTCGTGTAGGCGGTCCCTACGGGATGAAGGCATCGAAAGCTTCGACGCATACGATCGGGTGAGATGGGTAAGAGCGCGACGGTCTAATGTTCCACCGAGCGGTGCGTATTCGCTTGCGATGTCGTACAGACGGCGCAGGAGCGAGGCACCGGTGGCGGGATCGGCCGGCTCAAGGAGACGTCCCAGATCGGTGATAGCGTGGGACACGTCGGGTGAATGGCGCGTATCCAGATCGAAGACCACGATCCTGAGCGCGGACAGGACGTCGTAAAGCCCAGTATCGTCGACTGGTAGCTGCAGCGCCTTCCTGCACTGCTCAAGACGATTGCGGATGGACTTGCCGCTGCGCTTGACTCGATCGAAGAACCCAGCGGCTGTCACCTGTGACTGGGCGATATAGCAGAGAACGCGAAGCGATGAGCTTGCTGGGCTTTTCGGGCCCAGAGCGAGCAGCAGGAGCCGTTCACCTTCGAGGAAAGCCGTACGCTTCTTGGCGACAAGCTCACGGGCGCTGTGCATTAGGTCGACGAACTTTGAGTTGTTCGCCGTTAGGGCTTGACGGTAACGGGCCTGAACCAAGGTGATGGCTGTGAGGCCCGCCGCTGGTTCGTTGTGGAGTTCGAAGTCATCGAAAGCCCCGGCATCCGGAGGCTGGAACCGGACGGCGACGAGCGGTCCGTCGAGGGGACCGACATTTCCCGTCAGCACATCCTTCAAATAGCAGGCGCCTACCTTATGTTCGAAGACAGTCCCACCACCACCGCTAGAGAACGGGTCTGTGGCAGAGTCGATCGGGCCTGACGCCATCCGCCTTATCGTGCCATCTGATCCACGCGTACTCCAATTTGCACCAAGCAAGCCTCGCGCACGCGTCTCGCAAGCTCCGTTTCAGCATGGGTTCGGTCGAGGTTGCGTTTGGCGGATATGGTGCATCTGCCTTGAGCCTGTCACATGCCGAAGTAAGGGCCATCGTCCCATTCACGTGCTTGGCCGTGTTTCGACCGTTGTAATTCTCCCGGGTGCTGGTCGTGCTCCCCGCACTGCTGACCGCCCCACTCATGCTCACGGTCGCAATGCGGCTGGACCGTCGGGGTGCTGTGGCGGGCCGCGAGCAGGCGGGCACGGAGATCCCTATGTTCGCGAGTGTCTTCACGCCCGACAAGCTGGCAGCGGTGGGCAGGGCAAGGACGTTGGTCCCCGGCGAAGGTGTGGGCGCGGGAGGTAGCCAGGGCTTCCTGCCAGCCCGATCCGTCTATCGCGTAGATGTGATTGGACCAGCGGCCGCGGGACAGGGCCGTGTAGGCGGTTTCGCGGCTGGTAGCCGGTGAAGGGGCGAACAGGACGTGGTCGACCGTGAGGCCTTGGGCTTTGTTGGCGGTCAGCGCGTAGGCGTAGTCGACGTGCTCGGCGACGTAGCTGGTGGGCAGGGTGACCTGGGGGAGGTCTTCGCTGGGGTCGAGTTGCACGGTGATGCCGTGGCGGAACAGCGCGGTGATGGTGCCTTCCATGCCGTTGCGGACGATGACGTGGGTGCCGTCGGGTTGGGCCAGGTGGCCGTCGTTGCGGCCGAGGCAGACGCGGTCGCCGCCTGAGAGGCGGATGTCGCGGGTGTCACTGGCGTAGGTGCGGCCGCGGCGGGAGACCTCGCCGCGGTCGATGAGGGCGGCGCGGGCGGCCAGGTTGAGCCGCTCGACGACGGCGTTTTCGGTGGCGAGCACGCGGACGTCGTTGTGTTCGGGCTGGTCTCGTAGGGTGAGCCAGTGCTCGATCATCGCGTCGGCGCGTTGGTCGGGCTGGCAGTACTCGTGGAGCATGCCGAGTTCGGCCAGGAGGGCAATGGCGGCGTGGGCGTGGCCGTCGCGGATGAATTCGGTGGCGTCGCGGAGGGCGGGGAGTTTGAAGCGGTGGTCGATGCCCAGGGTGATGGCGCCGAGTTCGCGTGCGAGGACGGCGTGGCCGCCGCCGGTGTCGACGGAGGGGATCTGGCGGTGGTCGCCGACGTCGGTAACCTTGCCACCCACCTCATCGACCAACTGCTGGAGGGCGAGGCGGTTCCGGGTCGCCGTCATACCCGCTTCGTCATGACAACCGCGACTCCACGAGGTAGCTCGCGAACACCGTTGGTGACCTCGACGAGGAGCTTGTCGAGGGTGCAGGCGGGGATGCCGGAGGCTTTTTCGAGTTGGCGAGCGGCGTTGGCGGTCGGGGCGACCCCGATCACGGGGATCCCGGCGGCCTCGAAGCACTGCCGGGCGACTTCCAGCGCGGTGGATTTGCCGGTGCCGGCCTTGCCGACCAAGACATCGACGGCGTTGCCGGAGCTGCACAGCTGCCAGACCATCGCCTGTTGGTCCGCGTCCAACTCGTAGCCCCGATGGGCCGCGTTGTAGGCGGCAATGACGCGGGCGACGACATCGTCGGGCACGACCGCTGCGCCCGAGTGTTGGCGCCGTTTGGCGCGGGTGATCAGTTCGGTCTCGGCGGCCAGGAGAGAAGCGGTCGTGAACCGGGGCTCTTCTTCCAAACAGACCTCGCGCATGATGCGGCCGTGTTGGTCGCGGGGGCGGATGACCTCGCCGGAGGTCTTGCGGACCGGGTCGGCCAGCGGGATGACCCGGTGGTCGGCGAAGAACGTGTCGGCGATGCGGTCGATGCGATCAGCGGCGGTCTGGCCGTTGGGGCCATCGGCGACGAGCAGCGCGCCGATGCCGGCCAGGACGTCACGCCGGCCGAACCCTGATGCCTTCTGTGTCAGGCCTTCGGGGCCGACGAGGTAGTCGATGATGTCCTTGTCGCTCAGGCCGGCCAGGCCGCGGCCGTCGTGGCGGTGGCGAGCACGGTCGAGGGTGAAGCTGAGGATCGCGTCGAGGTCGAACCCGGCATCCATCGCCTCGTCGTGCAGCCGCTCACGCAGGTCACCTAGGTCATCGGTGACCTTGGGTTTGCGGGTGGCAAGGGCGGCGGCGTGGGCGGCGCGGCCGCCGGAGGTGCCGTGCTCGGCCAGTTCGGCTTCGATGGCCGCGCGGCGTTTGGACCACAGCCGGCACAGCGCCGGGGGGATCCCGTCGATCTCCCACACACCGTTACGTTGGGTCCACGTCACGCCCAGGCGGGCGGTCCGTTCGGCGCGCAGTGCGGCCTGGTAGACCGCGTCGGCGGCCTTCTGCCAGCGGTACAGGATCGTGCCGTCGAGCGCGGCTGTGCGTCCGTCGGCGGCTTCCACGGCGTTGGCGACGACTTGATGGTCGTGCAGTTGCGGGTCCCCGTCGCGGGACAGCCGATGCTCGAAGGTCGCGACCAGGAACCCCAGGCCGGGTTGGCGGTCCACCCCGTTGCGCCCGAGCCGAGCGACGCAGGCGTAGCGCTCGAACACCGCTAGCCCCAGCCGGCGCGCGACGCGGTCGGCTTCGCGGATCTGCTCGGCTACGTGGTCGGGGGCGATGGTCCACAGCGCCGAGATGCTCTTGGGTGGCGCGAACGTCACGTCCCACCCGGCCACTTTCTTGTTCTCGTATTTCTTCAGCCGTTTGCCGGTGATCGGGTGGCGTTCTTCGAACATCGCCCGGAACTGTTCTTCGCTGACTTCACCGACTTCACCGGACACGCCCAAGATCTGTGTCCAGGTGCCTTCCCAGCGTCCTGGTGCTTCGCCTTCCCCAGTCAGGTAGTCGTGGCGATCCCTGGCGACCTGTTCGAGGTAGTAGTCCGGTGAGCGTACCGGTGTGACCGTGATCACAGACCCACCACCGCATCCTGTTTCACAAATGCGCAAACGGCCCACACATTTGCATCTCGCTCCGCGGAATGCGCAAACCACCCGTACCACACACGCCGCGGGCTTCTTCGAGCGTGGCGTGGGCAGGTGAAGAGCGGCGGGGTAGGGGGTCCGGTGCCCGGACCCCCCAAGCCCATGATCCCCAGCAGGAGATGACCGCGCGTCAAGGATGGCTGACGCCACTTTCCCTGCGGGAAAGCCTTCGGTCCTTGACACGCTCCCCCCGCGCTCCTCACCGCGACACCGTGACGCTGGGCAACGCCCTCCCGCCCCTGTGGACCGCGTGCTCAGGGGCCTTCCATTCGCACAACCGGTATGGGGCGGCCGCGAGGGCGGCGTGCCAGCGGGGATGACAGAAGTGGAAGGCGAGGCCGATCGTGGTCCACGACCCGCCGTACAGATACAGCGCCTGGCCGTCGGCCAGCCCGTAGACCTGGCCGGGGTCCAGCCACCGGCGTGTGATGGTCTGGTCGCGGCTGGTCCACTCCCCACACATGACCGGGAAGGCGTCGAGGGTGCGGGTATCACGGATCCCCCCAGCACGAGCACGTGGCCGAACAGGGACAGGAAGCCTTCGGCGACCTCGAGACCCCAGCGGGCCTTGACCTGGGACAGGTCTTGCACCGCGGCCAGCACGTGCAACCCCTGGCCGCCGGCCTCGGAGACGAGCGCGGGCAAGGAGGCGATGGGCGCGACGTTGGCGACCTCGTCCAAAATCAAGCTGACCGGCGGCCAACAGGACTGCCCGGCCAGCGTGGCCGCGCGGTGCCGCCGGTATTGCGCGTCCCTGACCGCCTCGATCAACGCGACGACCAGCGGGGCGCAGGCGTTCTGCTGCTCCGCGGAGACCGCGACATACACCGCGTCACCGCTGTCCACGAACACGGCCGGGTCGAAGTTGGAGTCCGTGGCCGCTTCCAGGGCCTCGATAGTCGTGTAGACATCCACGACATCGGCCGTGGCCGACCAGATCGACTGGCGCTCCTGATCCGCCGCCCGGTCCACCCCCTGGAGCACCTTGCCGGCAAGGACCGCGTCGACCAACCCCTCGTCCGCGGCCACGTCCAACAGGCCTCGGGGGCTCTTGGTGTCGCCCGACAGGACCCAGTCGACCACGTCGACCATGTCCCGCTCGGACAGCGCGGCCGCATACAGGAGCGGGCCGAGGAGCGCGGCAGCGCGGGAGGTCCAGTGCGACTCGTGCCGCGTCCCCTTCGCCGCCGGAGACGCCGCCACCATCGCCCCCGCCAACCGTCGGGCGGACTCCCACGTCCCGGCGGCGTCCAACGGCGACCAGCGCAGACGGATGACGCCGTCGGGCAGGTCGGAGGATGTGCCGGTGGGGGTCGAACGCGTACACCCGCCCGTACCGCGACCGCGCCGCCGCCGTGGCCACCAGCACGTCGGGTTTGGTAGAGGTCACCAGCGCGGCGCCCGGCGCGCACAGCACCGAGGGGATGATGACCGCGGAGGTCTTGCCGCGTCGGGGCGGGCCGAGGACCAGGCAAGCGGACTCGGCTGGCGCGTGGACGACCCCGAAGTCGGCGTGGATGCCGATGAACGCGCCGCCGCCGCGCCCGGCCGCGTCCGCGCGGACCGCCTCCAACCCGTCCACGTCCGGGTCGACCGCCCCGTACAGCGCCCGTCGCCGCGCCGAACGACGGGACACCGTGATGATGACGAGCAGCGCCATGACGGCCAGCCATGTGGGCAGGCGAGCAAGCCACAGCCCGACGGCCACCTGCACCAGCCCCGTTGCAACGCGACGAGCGATCGAGGGCATGGGTACAGCAGTCACGAACGCCCCCCGTGGGAGGGATGACTGAGCGGCGCAGCGCTCCTAGCTGGGTCGCTCACATCGACATCCCACGGACGTTGACCTGGCGACGGGAATCCTGCCGGGCGTTGGCGGCTTCACGGGTTTGCTCGTCGGCCGCGATGCGAGCCAGCACCGCCGCCCGCTCGGCGCCTGGTAGCCGACTGATCAGATCATCCGCACGATCGACCGCCAGGAGACCCAGCGAGACGTTGCCGACGTCGCCGCCCTCGACCAACAGACGCCGCCATTCCCTCACCACGCGATACGCCGTCAATGCGGACCTCGCCGACTCGGACAACCTCGCCGGTCGATCCTCCAGCACGGCAACCGCCCCACGGTCAAGCCGCAGGCTGGACGCGTCGGCGTTCGCTAGGTTCAGCGCCTGCTGCAACGAGTGACCGCTGATCCGCTCCGGCGCGAGATAGCGGTCACGCACGGCTAAGGCGATGGCGCGGCCGTCCTCAGCCGCACGCGCCAACCGGTCCTGATCCGCACCAGCGCAGAACGCACACTGCGAGTCGGCCAGCCTCGCGCCAAAGGCCACCGACCACTGCCCCAACAGCACGTCGGCGACCTCACCGACCACTGCCCCAACAGCACGTCGGCGACCTCACCGACCGTGACAACCTCACCAGAAGAGCGAGCAGGCTCCAGCTGCTCGGACCGTTCCCGCAGCTCAGCGGTCGCGGCCTCCAGATCCTCGACGCGGAAGGCCTCGATCAGCGCGCGGCGCTCTTCGACCGCCTCTCGATCGCCCCACCACGACGGTTCCAAGGGCAGGGGTGTTGCCATGACCTTCGCCTCCTCCACTGATCACGTACTGATCACAAATGGCGGAGGAGGGAGCAGAAGCAGGTCGCAGAGACCGGGACGACCAGCCCCGTTTCCCCTGATCAGCAGGGACAACCCCTGCCGATCGGGGATCAGCCGGGATGGCCCGGGCGCAGCTGGGGGACCAGAGATCCCGGGTTCAAATCCCGGCATCCCGACTGGCAAAACCGCAGGTCAAAGGCGGTAGAGGGTTCTCCGCCCACTCCCCGGAGGGGGCGTTTGGCGGCAGTTTGGCGGCAGCGCGTCACGCGGCATCCTCCTCGTTGTCGTTTTCGGTCTCGTCCACGATCTCCGCGAAGCGGATCGCGGCGTCCCCTTGAAGCGCCGGCACCGCGTGTGAGTACACGTCCAGCGTCACCTGGATCGACGAATGCCCGAGCCGCTCCTGGACCACCTTCGGGTGCACGAGGGCTCGCAAGAGCACGGTCGCATGCGTGTGCCGGAGACCGTGGACAGTGATCGTCGGCAGGTCGGTCGCGCGGACCAGTCGCGCGAATCGCTTGGTGACCGAGTCCGGGTGCAATGGCTTGCCGTCCTCGTGGCAGAACACCAGCCCGTGATCCTGGTAACCCTCCCCGAGGAACGCCTTGGCCTCGAGCTGGGCCGCCTGGTGCTGCCGCAGGACCTCGACCGTTTTGGGATCGAGGGTGACCGGCCGGCCGCGCTTGCCCTTGAGCCTGCCCGTGTTCACCGTGCCGCCGCCCTTGGCACGCTGCTGGACGACGAACGCCCGTCCCGCGTCGAGGTCGACGTCGCGCCAGCGCAGGCCGACCAGCTCGCCGCGCCGCAAGCCCGTGAAGGCGGCGAACCGCTGGCGATCGTTCTCGTGGGCTTCGAGGAACTCGCGCAGCTCCTCCGCGGTCCAGCTTTCCTGTTCCGGTGACTCGGGCAGCTTGTGCGTCCCACGGGCGGGGTTGCGGTTCAGAAGCCCATCCTCGACCGCATCATCGAGCGCCTTCGATAGGGTGCGATGGACGTTGTGGATCGTCTTGTCCCCCAACCCGCCCTCGCCGCGAGCGCGCCCGGACACCGCCAGGTCAGCATAGAACGCCTTCACCGTCCGACGTCCCAGCGCCTGGAGGCGCACGCCGCCGAGGCGAGGCTTGATGTAGGCGTTGACGTGAATCGTGGAGGCGTCGAACGAGCCAGGCCGCATCCCAGATCTCACACTCTGCAGCCACTCGTCAAGGTACTCCCCCACCGTCACCCTCGACGCCGCGACGTAGCTCCCCTCGGACAGCTTGCTCAGCACATCGTTCAGCGCCGTGAGCGCCGCCTTCTTCGTGGTGAATCCCCCCTTCCATTGGCGGCGACGCGGCGCGCCCGGCGGCGCAAGGTCCACCTCGAATGTCCACGCAATCGCCTCTGCGCCACAGTGGAGGCAGCCACGACGCCCGTCCGTCGACACCTTCTTCCCACACGCGCCGCACCGCCGGAACACGCTCCCCCGCCTCATCGCGCGGCCTCGCGATTTAGACCCTCGTCCGCGCCAATACCGAGCAGTCGCAGGAGCCGCATGGTCGGTACGACCCAGCGCCGACCGATCCGCATCCCGGGCAGCTCACCGGACGCGACGGCCTCATAGGCGGCGTTGCGCCCGATCCGGCACAGCCGCGCCGCCTCTTCAACCGTGAGGGTGGGCGGGAGGTTCTGCAGCTCCCGCGGGACGTAGACCTCCATCGGAATACGGTCTTCTGAAGACCCTGTGGGATCTATTCTGGTCGCCATTGGTCGGCTCACTTCATCCCCCTTTCGTTGCTCCAGTGGCTTCCGCTGCCCTGCCCGAACTTGGACGGGCAGCTGACTCACGGCACGGATGATAGCAGTTACGTACATGAATGTACATGATCAAGAGTGCCGCGCGTGTGGATACATCCCTGGTTGTGCGGACAAGTGGAACGCCGGACCGCACAGAGGACGCAGTTGGACACGTTGGAAGTGCGAAGTGGCAGGTCAGTGCCGCATTCTGTAGTCGTGAGCACGGACGTGGACACAGCGCTACGGGCGGTCATCGAGCAGCGGATGCGTGAGCAAGGCCTCAACGCACCTGCGCTCGCGCTGCGCGCGGGCACCTCGAAGGAGCGGATGTACAAGGCACTCGGCGGCGAGCGTGGGCTTACGCCGGAGACTGTCGCGCTGATCGCCCATGCGCTGGGAACCACGGTCCTGGCGCTCCGCCGGGACGCTGGCGTCCTCACTCCCGAGGAGCGGCGGACGCTGTCCCGAAGAGTTCCCTTCGCGGACTACATCGCGGGCGATCCCTTGCTGTCGCAGGAAGCCAAAGACGTCCTCATCCGCCTCTACGATCAGCTCACCCGCGGCGAGACCCGATCCTCCCACGCCTGACCGATCACCATGCGAGTCATCATCATGATCGTCTCCAGGTGGAGGACGCGTTGGCGAAGCTCCGCGTTCTCACGCTGCAACTGTTCGAGCCGCTGCTCCGCTGTCACGTTTCATCACCCCCTCCACGTACGGTTCTTCTCCCGTGCCTACCGGTATGAAATCGCAGAGGACAGGCGCGGAGAAGAGCTAGCGGTGAGCGCCTCGGCACCCGTGCCTCGACGTCCACTCGACATCGCATGTCATGCAAGCCACCAGACCTCGGTACGCTGACTGCAGGTTGCCGCGAGTTGTCCCAGACGGAGCGCTATGCAAACCAGTCACGGTCACCTCGTCTTCGCCGTCGCTGTCTTCAACCTGCGCGAGGCGCGCGGGTGGTCACAGCAGGATCTCGCGGACAAACTCAACGAGCTTGCCGCCGAGCACGGGACGAACGTGTTTGTCTCCGCAAACACCGTCTCCCGTTGGGAACGCGGCGTCATCAAGCGACCACAGCCACTCGTGCGCCAGCTCTTAGCCGAGCTGTTCCAGGTGTCACTAGCGGCACTCGGCCTCACCCGCGAACGCATCGATCCCGCACTGCACGATCCCGAGCAAACAGATCGCCGCGCCATTCCGGTCGCGCACCTCGAGCCGTCCACGCTCGAGCGCAGCCCTGCGACAGTCCATGACGAGGTACACGAAAACCAACAGCGCTGGCGCGCAATCCGACGCGCCCTCAACGATCACCGCATCGAGCTGAGCGACATTGGAGCCCAACTCCACCACGCAGCCCTCCGTGTCGAAGGCACCACCCTGCTGAGCTGCCGCGAGTGGCTGCCGCGAAGCCCAGTCGAGTTGAGTGCCGTCGCGCTCCGCTGGCTCGATACCCCCTATGCCCCACAGTTGGCAGGTCATGAGCGGCAGACGGTCGGCGTCCGGCCCCCAGGTCGTGACGGCCGCCCTTACCAACGCTACTCGCAGGCAATCCGCGACGTGGACCCGCCGAGACTCTTCGAGAACCGAGTCAGCTATCGCCTGCAGAATGTCGCGTGGAATGCCGGAGGCTCGGGCACGTTGACCTTCGGACCCACCACGTACTTCGAGGCTGTGGACGTCTGCGAGGCGCTTGCACACGAGCTGGCTGCCGCACATCTCCAGTTCACGCCTACGGGCACGAGCGTGGGAGCGCCGTCATGGAAGCAGCTCCCGTTTCGGAAGCTGATCGGAGACCCGTTCGACCCCGTGCGAAGACCGTTACTGCCGTCGATCTCGACCCTCACGATCCGCAAAGGGAGGTCTTCCGCATCATTCGTCGTGCACAGCCGGGATGCGACTCAGGTCGCAGTCTGCCGTGGCATGTTTCATGTCATGCCCTCTGGTGTGTTTCAACCATCGAGCATGTCCCGCGCCGCCTGCTCCCATGATTTCGACCTTTGGCGCAACATGATGCGCGAGTACAGCGAGGAGTTCCTCGGCAACCTCGAGCATGACGGCAACCTCGGCACCCTGGTCGACTATGAGGGCACCGAGCCGTTACGATCCCTGAACCAGGCACGAGAGGAGGGCTCCATCCGCGTGTCCTGCCTCGGCGTCGGCCTCGATCCTCTGACACTCTGGGGAGAGATCCTCACCGTCGCAGTCATCGAGGCGGATGTCTTCGACGACATCTTCCGCGACCTCGTCGCCACCAACAGCGAGGGCACAGTCGTAACCGCCAGCAAGCGAGCGGGAGCCGTTCCAGGCATCCCGTTCACTGAGGAACGCGTCGACCAACTCCTCACCTCTCAGCCCATGGCCCCCGCCGCCGCCGGCTCCCTCGCCCTCGCCTGGCGCCACCGCTCCACCCTGCTCGACTAATGATGCAATCAGAGGTTTCCGCCAGTGAGGAAATAAGTAGCAATAGCACATGATGGGTCAAGGGCTTAGGGGCTCTTCCGCGCTTCCCCGACTCAATGTTAAACTCGTATGACCCCAGCACTACGAGGTACCCCTCCGAGCCGAGCATCCTGGCATTCAACCGCGTGGAGCAACGGCTTCGACCCCCGCAAGCTGGCACAGTGATTATGGATGCCATTCCGGTTCACGCCCCATGCCTTTCTCCTTCCAAACCTCCAAGGCGCAAATCCTCTTTACTGCAGATAAAAGGGTGCACACGAGTGTGATGGACGTGGCAATCGCTTTCGTTCTAGGCATCCTTACTTCCATTATATCCAGCTACATATTTTTATGGCTAACGGAGCGCATACCGCTAGAGCGACAGCGGTTGCTGTTGCGGTATGTCCGGCGTCCCCGCCTGTCACTGCGTCTTCTTCGCAAATCTGAGGAGCGAAGAGCTGCGGATACCATTAGAAGACTTTTTGCAGGGTGGTGCGCCAAGGATCTCGCCCTGTATCTTTCCTGCTGGTCTGACGACTGTGTGCGTGTGAAAGGCGTGGGGACTGCCACAAAAGATGACAAGGACGCGATACGGAATAAGTTCCTTTAGTCCTGTCGCACATATTAAATAATCAGCTTGCCATTCTTGACTATCGAGAACTTGGCGTTGAGCCCTGATCAGGTCCGAGCGGTTGTGGAGGTCCATTACCGATTCGTTCTGACTCGGGCTCACGACCTCCTACCCGTTGTGGAATACGCACGCGAATTTTACTCACTCCGAAAGGAAGATGATGCGTGGTTAATTATATCCAACATAGATCATTATACCGAGGTGACCAAGTAGCTTGGGGCGTTCAATGATGCGTATAGTGCCTGGCAGACTATGCAAGGGCGACAAGATCGGCCTTGTGTCGCCTGGCCGGCGGATGGCTTTAGAGCTACTAAACGTAGGAGTAGCTCGGTTACAATCGCTTGGTTATGAGCCTGACATCGACAGGCAGAATTATCTGCAGCTGTACGACTTTGCGGGGTCTGACAGAGAGCGCGCATCAGCCGTTCAGTCGATGTTGGAACGCCCAGACGTAAAGGCCGTAATGTTCACACAAGGGGGGTATGGCACGCTAAGGATAATAGATCATATCGATTACGAGCGGGTCCTTGCGTCTCCGAAGATAGTCATTGGGTACAGCGATATCACGGCATTATTAATAAGCCTGCGTGTTAGAGCCGGCCTGGTTACATACCATGGCCCAATGCTATATGATCTTAGCCAACGGATTGACGATAAGACATGGAAATGGTTCGAAGAGACCTTGGTGACTGCAGTTCCATCCTCCCATAATTTTGGCCCCCACTCTGGAGTGGGAGTCATAAGGCCTGGAGAAGGAGAGGGCGAGCTACTAGGGGGCAATTTAACGTTGTTAACGAATCTTATCGGCACGGGCTCAGATTTTATTACCGATGGATGCATTTTATTTTTGGAGGACTGCGATGAGGAGCTATACGCCATAGATAGAATGCTAGTACACTTAAGCCGTAATGGAAAGCTAAGGCGCCCTGCCGCCCTGTTGATCGGTCAAATGAAGAACATTTCAGAAAGGCGCATGTTCTGTGGTGGCTCCATAGCGGAGCGACTTCTTCATACGTGTGACGGAACGGACTATCCAATCATATTTAATTTTCCATTCGGTCATGAGTCTCCGCAGTTAACGTTACCGATTGGTATCCGAGCTCAGGTAGAGGCCAGCCCTACCGGAGCAGTCCGGTTTCGCATGCTGGAGCCGCCGGTCGAAGTGTGAAGCTATTGCGTCATTACCCGATCCAGGAACGGTTCGCTCGCCTATTTACGCTTACTTGTAGCGTCACAACTTCGTCTTCAGGGAATGCAGGAAAGACTTATGTACGATCTGCCTAGGATAAGGGACATCCTGTCCTCACCTGATGGCCTCATTGGCGTTGGCGTGGCCATCATTGTGTTACTTTCGATCGTAAGAGCTGGCTATGCTCGACTTGCAGTCGTTCTCCTCATAGCTCTTGGAGGATGGGCGCTTTTCTTCCCCGATTTCCGACCAACACTTGAAACGCCTAGCGGGGCTTCGCCCCGGCCCGACGAGCATGTGTGGGTGGGGCGGAAGTGGGTTCGTTCGGTGTCGTAGGCTCCGGCCGAGCCTAGGTGCGGGCTCGTTTGCGGTCCCGCGTTTTAACCGCCTGGGCGGTTGGTGGTCTGTGAGACCGTGTCGACCGGAGCCTTGGTGAGCCTACCCCGCGGCGTCGCGGACGTGTTGGCCGAGCACGTCACGCTTCA
>Ga0187893_10005445_pt1 | contig 22834 bp, 23 predicted proteins | sample MA1701074metaG_FD_139574 | JGI IMG/M metagenome (GOLD analysis project Ga0187893, IMG submission 139574) | White microbial mat communities from a basaltic lava cave in the Kipuka Kanohina Cave System on the Island of Hawaii, USA - MA170107-4 metaG ...
AGCGTGGTCGCGTCCTCGGGGCCGTGGACCTTGAGCTCGGGGATGTCCTGCGCGATCCGCTGGATCTTGGCGGCGCGGATCCGGCACATGAAGTCGTGGTTCTCGGGGTCGTAGTTCACGTTCCCGTAGATGTGGCTCTTCTCGATTCCGCCGATCCGGTGCTCGAGGCCGGGCGTCCCCGGGATCGCCCACTCGCGGGCGAGCGTGACCTCGTTCCGGAGGTACGGCGCGAATCCCTCGGGGTCGGTCCGGAACTTGACGGGGATCTTCGGCAGCGAAGCCGGGTCGGGGATCCTCCAGGGCTCGGCCCCGTTGGCCAGGTAGCCGTCCGAGAGGAGGAAGACCGGGCTCATGTACTTCACCGCGAGCCGGCAGGCCTCGATCGCCATCGTGAAGCACTCGGCCGGCGTGGCCGGGGCGACGATGGCCACGGGCGACTCCGAGTTCCGCCCGTACATGGCCTGGAGGAGATCCGCCTGCTCCGTCTTGGTGGGAAGCCCCGTCGAGGGCCCGCCCCGCTGGATGTCCACGATCACGAGGGGGAGCTCGACCATGAGAGCGAGGTTGATGGCCTCGCTCTTGAGCGCGATCCCCGGGCCGCTCGTCCCGGTGACGCCCAGGGCCCCGGCGTAGGAGGCCCCGATGGCGGAGGTCACGGCCGCGATCTCGTCCTCGGCCTGGAAGGTCTTGACGCCGAAGGCCCGGTGGCTGGAGAGTTCCTCGAGGATGGTGCTGGCGGGCGTGATCGGGTAGCTGCCGTAGAAGAGCTGGAGGCCCGACAGGCGCGACGCCGCCACGAGCCCCATCGCGATCGCCTGGTTCCCGGCGATGTTCCGGTAGATCCCGGGCTCGTACTTCGCCGGGCCCACCGTGAACTGGGACTGGAAGAGCTCGGTCGCCTCGGCGTACGCGTGCCCCGCCTTGAGCGCGAGCTGCGCGGCCTGGACGATCGGTTTGTCGGGCGAGCTCTTCTTCCCGAACCGCTCCTGGATGGCCTTCATCGTCGTGTCCAGGGGCCGGTTGTAGATCCAGTAGAGGATCCCGAGCGCGAAGAAGTTCTTGTTCCGCTCCTTGTTGGGGCGGTCCTTCTCGGCGAACTTGATGCTGTCCAGGGCCTTCATCGTGAGGTCGGTGATCGGGACCTTGAAGGCCTGGTACTTGTCGAGCGTGCCGTCGGTGAGGGGGTTCGTCTTGCAGCTGGCCTTCTTGAGGTCCACCTCGCCGAAGGAGTCGGTGTTGACGATGACGACGCTGTTGGGCCGCATGTCGCCCAGGTTGACCTTGAGGGCGGCCGGGTTGAAGGCCACGAGGACGTCCGGGTTGTCGCCCGGGGTGTGGATGTCGCTCGAGGCGAACTGGACCTGGAAGCCCGAGACGCCGGGCAACGAGCCCGCCGGGGCCCGGATCTCGGCCGGGAAGTCGGGGAACGTGGCCAGGTCGTTCCCGAGGACGGCCGCGGTGTTCGTGAAGTCGGTCCCGGTGACCTGCATGCCGTCGCCCGAGTCGCCGGCGAAGCGGATGGTGACCTTCTCGACGGTCTCCACCTTCCGCGCGGGCGGGGCCGAGGGGGCCGAGGTCGAAGGAGGCGTCATGGGGTCTCCGATAAAAAAAAAGACCCCTCAGCGGGGTCCGTCGTCAGGTCGCGCAATCATGGGTCCGGCCCGGGCGCGGGTCTTGTTCATCCCCCCACCCGAGGCCCTTATGGTGAGTAATATATCGTCCTCGGGCCCATCTTTCAAGCACCCGGAGCCGCCTCAACCCAGCCGGTGGAGCATCGTGAGCGTGGGAAGGTAAAAGACGTAGAACGAAAGCGCCACGGCCGCCAGCCCCACCGCCAGGACGATCCAGTTGAGGAGGGGGACCAGGGTGTCGATCTTCCCGGTCATGGCCAGGAGGGCCGCCGCTCCGCAGCCGACCGCGATCCCGACCCAGAAGACCTTGAAGACCCCCACGCAGGAGAGGAGGAGCGAGACCATCCCCGGCAGGTCCGCCGAGGGGCCGCCCTTCCCCGCCTTGGCGGCCGGGATCGCCTTCTGGAGGTCGGTCACCCGGTCCCGAAAGGAGGGCAGGATCCACCAGGCCAGGACGGTCAGGAGGAGGAAGACCACCGCCAGCCGGGCCACGAACATCTTCCGCCGGCGGCGTGCCTGGATCAGCCAGAGGGGGTCGATCGGCTTGTCTTCCGGCATCGGTGGCGCCTTTCAAAGGGCTCGAAGCGAGATCGCGGGCAGGTAGTGGGCGAATGCGGCCAGGGCGATGCCCAGGACGGCCGCCAGCGCAAGGCCCGCGGCGAAGAGCCGGACGACCGGGTCGATCTTCCCCGACACCGCCAGGCCACCCAGGACCAGGATCCCCGCGGCGTACACCCACCAGGTCTGCCGGAAGTTCTCCCCCATCTCGTGAAGCCCCTGGACGACCGCGGGGCCGACGACGCGTTCCTTCGCGGCCTCGTCGAAGAACCTCTTCGTCCGGGGGATGATGAAGTACGAGGTCAGGAACGCGATCCCGAGGACGACCGTTCCCAGGACGACCACCGCCCCCCGCCAGAGGACGGGCGGCCTCCGGGCCGCGTCGGCATTCGCCTTCATCCTCCGCCCCCCGCCGACGACCCACTGGAAACCGGCAACTGGCAACTGGTCTAGGTCAGTCCGAGCGCGTTCGCGAAGACTTGGGCACGTAGGGAGATACCGTGATGTCGCAAGATCCGGGGATGGGAACGGCGGGGACAGGGAAACGGCGGTCCCGTACCGGTTCCAAGGGGTTCCGGGTGTTTCCGATCACCTGATCCTTCCCCATCCTCGAATCTCCCTACGTTCCTGGGAACTTCACGATCTTTGCGAACTCACCGGTTGAGACTTAGAAGACCTCGGCCGGAATCCCCGTCTGAGCGGTCAGCGCCTGGGCGATCTCCTCGAGGAGCGACCGCTCGACCCGGGTGATCTTCCGATCCGCCGGGAACCGGTCCACGCTGTAGACCTGGACCGCCTTCGGCTTGACGCGCTGGACCGTCTGGATCCAGGCGATCACCGAGCGCTCGTCCGTGTTGTCGCGCCGCCCGTGGGTAAACATGGCCTGGATCACGAAGTCCTTGAGCTTGGGAAGGTTCTTGACCACGTCCCAGATCCCCACGTCGGTCACGGGCGAGTTCATGTTAAGGAACTGCTCGTCGGTGCCCGCGTCCAGCTTCATGTACCGCTCGTCGAGGAGGTTCAGGCCCTCGACCACGTCCGGGCGGTCGAGGTGGGCGGCGTTCGAGAGGATGTCCACACGGACCCCCGGCATGACCTCGTCGCGGGCGGCGAGGACCGCCCTCACGACCTCCAGGAAATCGGGGTGCAGGGTGGGCTCGCCGTTCCCGGCCAGCGTCAGGCAGTCGAGCGTCCGGCCCTCGGCCTTGAGCTCGAGGAGGCGCTTCCGGAGCCCCTCCCCCACCTCCCCGGCCGAGGGCCACTCGTACTTCGCGAGGCTGCGCTCGTCCACGAGGTCGGTGGTCCACCCGCACTGGCAGTAGTTGCAGTTGAAGGAGCAGACCTTGACGCCGAAGGGGAGGATGTTGACGCCGAGGGAGGCGCCGAGGCGTCGCGACTGGACGGGCCCGTAGGCCACGCCGTCGGAGAGCTGGTACTCCTTGAAGCCGGATTCGCTCACGGCGGCGATTGTAGCGGGGCCGCCGCGGAGAGTCATCGAGAAACTCGCTATTTCGCCCCCAGCGCCTCCTTCACGCGGTTCTTCCAACCCGGCCAGGCCTCGTCGCCGCGGGGGCTTCCCGTGAGGTAGAGGCTCCGAACGCCGACCGATCCGGCCTTCTCCTCGCTCCCCTCCGGAGGCCCGGCGGAAAGGCGGACCGAGAGGACGAGGGTCTTCGTCTTGTCCCCGCCCGGGCGGACCAGGGCGAGGTCGACCTCGTCCCCCTCGCCGGGGGGCTGGACGGAGAGCTGCCAGCCCGGCGGGAGGACCGGAAGGAGCCGCTCCGCGGCCAGGATGGGCTCCCGGGCCCTTCCGGGTCCCACCTCGACGGCGAGGGGCTCGCAGGGGATGCGGACGTGCGAGCCCCACACGTCGACCAGGTCGACATCGTGTTTCTCCGAGTCGTAGGGCACGCCCGAGCGCAGGGCGGGAATCTTCGCGGATTCGATCGCCGAGATCCCCCGGACGAGGCGCATCGTGAGGAGGCCCGGCCGGGTGATGAGGTACTGAGCGGCCACGTCGATCTCGTCGACGATCGGGCGGGACGTCCGGGCGCCGAGCTCCTCGAGGGTGCCGGCGGTCTGGAAGCTCCCGGCCAGGTAGGCGAGGGGGCGGCCGTCGGGCCCCCGGACCTCGAGCGACTCGTTGACCGCGGCCTGCTGGCAGTCGTAGAGGACCGCGGAAGGGCCGTCGTTCACAAGGTCGACGCGGACACGGAGGGGCTTCCCCAGGGCGGGGGCGGGGTCGAGGAGGACGAGGCGGACCCGCAGGCCCGGGATGCGGGGGCCGGCGGCCTCCTCCGCCGCGCCGCATGCTCCGAGCGCCAGGGCGGCCGCCGCCGCGATCACGCGTCCATCCATTTCGCCCTCCCGATCGGCCCGGATTGACGATGTCCGTCCCTTGCCCTATTATGGCCGCTCGCCATGGCCGGGAAGAGCTACAAAGAGACGCTGAACCTCCCCCGGACGGAATTCCCCATGGCCGCGAACCTGACCCAGATGGAGCCGAGGCTCCGGGAGCGCTGGGAAAAGGACGGCCTCTACGCCAAGATCCAGGAGGCCCGCCGGGGCCGCCCCCGCTGGGTCCTTCACGACGGCCCGCCCTACGCCAACGGGGACGTTCACGTCGGGACCGGCCAGAACAAGGTCCTCAAGGACATGGTCGTGAAGTTCCGCACGATGCAGGGTTTCGACTCCCCCTTCGTCCCGGGCTGGGACTGCCACGGCCTCCCGATCGAGCACAAGGTGGTGAAGGAACTGGGGCCGAAGGCGCGGGAGATGCCCAAGGCGGAGATCCGGCGGCTCTGCCTCGAATTCGCCCGGAAGTACATCGACCTCCAGCGCCGCCAGTTCAAGTCGCTTGGCGTCTTCGGCGACTGGGAGAACCCGTACCTCACGATCGACCCCGCGTACGAGCTCGGCATCATCGAGGTCTTCGAGCTCCTCTGGAAGAACGGGCACGTGGCCCGCCGCAAGAAGTCGATCCACTGGTGCATCCACGACCGGACGGCGCTCGCCGAGGCCGAGCTGGAGTACAAGAGCCTCCCCTCGCCCTCGATCTACCTCGCCTTCGAGATGACCACGCGGCCGAGGACGGAGCTCCTCGTCTGGACGACCACGCCCTGGACCCTCCCGGCGGACGTGGCCGTGGCGGTCCACCCGGAGCTCGAATACGTGATCGTCAAGCTCCGGGACCGCGAGGCGATCGTCGCCCCGCAGCGGATCGAGGAATGCCGGAAGCGGTTCCCGATCGGCGAGACGCTGGGGACGGTCCTCGGCAAGGAGCTCGAGGGACAGAAGTACAGGCACCCTCTCTACGGCCACGAGTGTCCCGTCGTGCTGGCCGACTACGTCACGGTGACGGACGGCACCGGCCTCGTCCACACGGCGCCGGGCCACGGCGCCGAGGACTACGAGACGGGGATCCAGTACAAGCTGCCGATCCTCTCGCCCGTGGACGAGGGCGGCCTCTTCACGGCGGAAGCGCCCGGCTACACGGGCCAGCAGGTCTTCAAGGCGAACCCCGTCATCGTCGAGGACCTCCGGAAGAGCGGCGTCCTCCTCCACCACGAGGAGTTCAGCCACGACTACCCCTGCTGCTGGCGCTGCAAGCAGCCGGTGATCTTCCGGGCGACGGAGCAGTGGTTCGTCCTGGTGGATCACGCGGACGGCCGGAAGCGCGCGATGGAGGCCGTGAAGAAGGCCCGCTGGGTTCCCGCGTGGGGGGAAACCCGGATCACGAGCATGCTCGAGGGCCGTCCCGACTGGTGCGTCTCGCGGCAGCGGTCGTGGGGGGTGCCGATCCCCGCCTTCTACTGCGGGAAGTGCCGGAAGCTCCTCTTCAACCAGGCGACCTTCGACGCCGTGAAGGCGCTCTTCGCCCGGGGCGGCGCCGACGCCTGGTTCACGACCGACGCGAAGGACATTCTCCCCGCCGGGACGCGCTGCGGCTGCGGGCACGACGCGTTCGACAAGGAGCAGGACATCTTCGACGTCTGGTTCGAGTCCGGCGCGAGCCACCGCTCGGTCCTCATGAAGCGGCCCGAGCTCCACTTCCCGACCGAGCTCTACCTCGAGGGGACCGACCAGCACCGCGGCTGGTTCCAGGTCTCGCTCCTGGCCAGCCTCCTCTCCAACGGCCGGGCCCCGTTCAAGGAGGTGGTCACCCACGGCTTCCTGGTCGACGCCCGGACGGGGGACAAGATCTCGAAGTCGGGCTTCCTGATCCCGGTGGACGAGGTCGTCGGAAAGATCGGCGCGGAGCTCCTCCGCCTCTGGATCGCGTCGATCGACTTCACGGACGACCTCCCGATGTCCTGGGAGATCCTGAAGGAGCGGGCCGAGCCCTACAAGAAGATCCGGAACACGCTCCGCTACCTCCACTCGCTCCTCTACGACTTCGACCCGGCGAAGGACCGGGTGGAGGAGCTCCTCGACCTCGACCGCTGGGCGACGGGAGCCCTCGGGACGCTCGTCCGGAAGGTCACGCGCCACTTCGAGGACTACGAGTTCTTCCGCGCGACCCAGGAGCTCTACCAGTTCTGCGTGGTCCAGATGAGCGCGGTCTACTGCGACCTCCTCAAGGACCGGCTCTACGCCTCGAAACCCGCCTCGCGGGAGCGGAGGTCGGGCCAGACGGCCGTCTACGACATCCTGGTCGCGCTCACGAAGATGCTCGCCCCCGTCCTCTGCCACACGGCCGAGGAGATCTGGGAGCTCATCCCGGGCCGGGAGGCCCCGAGCGTCCACCTCGCCGCGTGGCCCCGTCCTCCGGAAGGCGAAGCGGACCCGAAGTGGGATCGCGTCTGGAAGGCGCGGGCGGAGGTCATGCGGGAGCTCGAGAAGCTCCGGGCCTCCAAGACGATCGGGAAGTCCCTGGAGGCGCGCGTCAGCGTCCACTCGTCCGACCCCGAGACGGGAAAGGCCCTCCGTTCCGTGGACCTGTCCGAGGTATTCATGGTCTCGGAGGCGCTTCTCGCGGACGCCCCCGTGGGGCCCGAGTGCCCCGAGCTCAAGGGCCTCTCGGTCCGGGTGGAGAAGTCTCCCCACCCCAAATGCGAGCGCTGCTGGAACCTGAGGCCGGACGTAGGCCGGGATGCCGCCCGCCCGGACCTCTGCGGGCGCTGCGCGGCCGCCCTCGGCCCCTGATGAACCAACCAGGATGGGTATTCGTTCAGGGGCATGCCAAGGCCCCAGGCAATGGGCATTGGGCGATGGCCGGAGGAGGCGCTTCCGGCCAATGCCGATGGCCTAATGCCTCTTGCCTGAGAACTCCCCGAACGCATACCAGGAGGGTTTTGCTCGGTCAGTCCCAGCAGGGGCGGGGCCAGGCGAGGCGACGGTGGCGGCACGGGACCCAGAAGGCGCAGGCGCAGGGGTTCCACGCCCAGCCCTGGGCCACGTAGGCTCGGGGGTGGAGCTCGAAGAAGCAGGCGGCGCATTCGGCCCCCTGGGGCGCGGGCCGGTATTCGAGGTCCACGCGGAGGGCGTCCACGGAGGCGCGGGCCTCGGGCGCCGCAGCGCTCCGCGGCTCGGGCCGGGGCGGAGCCGCGCAGGCGGCCAGGCCGAGGAGGAAGGCCGTTCCCCAGACTTTCATTCTCAGCCTCCGGAAACTGTGATACTCTTATGAACGAGGAGACGGCCGGAATGGCCGGCCAAAAAGTCGACACCCCGGGCATGAAGGTTCCCCTCCACCTGGGCGTCCTGCTCTCGGGCGGCGGCCGAACGCTGCAGAATCTCCTCGACCGGATCGAGGAAGGCTCGCTCCCGGCCCGCGTGGAGGTGGTCGTCTCGAGCCATCCCGGGGCGGGCGGACTGGAGCGGGCCCGCCGGAGGGGGATTCCGGCCGAGGTGGTGGACTACCGGGCCCACCCCGACGCGGAATCGTTCAGCCGGGCGCTGACGGAGACGCTCCGGCGTCACCCGATCGACCTCGTGGTCATGGCGGGCTTCGTCCGGAAGTACCTCTTCCCCCCCGAGTACGAGGGCCGCGTGCTCAACATCCATCCCGCGCTGCTCCCCAAGTTCGGCGGCAAGGGCTTCTACGGCCGGAAGGTCCACGAGGCGGTGCTCGCGGCGGGCGAGCGGGAATCCGGGTGCACCGTCCATTTCGCCGACCACCGTTACGACCGGGGGCCGATCGTCCTCCGGCGCACGGTGGAGGTGCTCCCGGGGGACACGGCCGAGACGCTGGCCGAGCGGGTGTTCCAGGCGGAGTGCGAGGCGTATCCGGAGGCGATCCGGCAGGTGGCGTCGGCATGGGTATCCTGAAGGGCGACGTGGACATCCTGGGGCTGGGAAACCTGCTCCAGATCCTGTCCATGAACCGGCGCGAGGGGATCCTGACGCTCGTCCGCGAGGACGACCGGAAGGCCATCCATTTCGGCGGCCAGGGGATCCGGCTCCTCTCCTCCACCCTCCGCCGGATCAACAAGCTGGGCAAGATCCTGCTCCGTCGGCGGCGGATCACCAAGCCGGACCTCGACGCCCTCCTCAAGGAGCAGCGGCTCCTGGGCTGGAAGCTCGGCCAGATCGCCCTCACGAGCGGCCTCGTCAAGAAGGAGGACGTGGAGGCCGCGCTCGCCGAGCAGATCGAGGAGGAGATCTTCGACATGTTCATGTGGTCCGAGGCGGCCTTCGAGTTCGCCGAGGGGAAGAAGCCGCCGAAGGAGCTCGACCACCCGCTGGCCGACCTCACCCTGGGCAAGAACGTGACTTCCCTCGTCCTGGAGGCCGCGCGGCGGGCCGACGAGCTTCTCATGATCCGGCGGATCCTCGACGACGACGACATCACCCTCCACAAGTTCTCCTTCGAGGTCCAGGCCGACGAGCTCGGCGACGACCTGGAGACCGTGGACGAGATCCTGCCCCTCATCAACGGCCGCCGGAGCCTCCGCGAGATCGTCCACATGTCCATCTACCCCCGCTTCCAGACGATGCGGGCGATCTACCGGCTGCTCACGCTCGGCTACATCAAGGCCCACGGGCGGAAGGGCCACACGATCCGGATCAACCTCCCCGTCGAGCGCGTGCGCTAGGCCATGGGAAAGATCCAGGGCGACGTGTCCGTGCTCGGGATCTCCAACCTGCTCCAGATGCTCTCGATGAACCGGGTCCGAGGCCTCCTCACCACGCAGCAGGAGGGCCAGAAGAAGGTCATCCACTTCCTGGACGAGGGGATCCGGCTGGTCGCCGGCGCCCGGCGCACGAACCCGCTCGGGGAGATCCTGATGAGGACCGGGAAGATCACCCGGGACCAGCTCGACGAGCTCCTGGCCGAGCAGCGGCGGACGGGGACGCCCCTCGGGGAGATCGTCGCCCAGCGGAGCATCCTCGGGAAGGACGTGATCCAGACCGCGCTCCGGGAGCAGGTGGCGGAGGAGATCTACGACCTCTTCACCTGGACCGAGGCCACGTTCACCTTCAGCGAGGGCCCCGACGGTCCCTCCGCCGCCGACCTGGGCCCCCTCGCCCAGGTGGTGCTCGACACGAGCATGATGTCCATCATGATCGAGGCCGCCCGCCGCGTGGACGAGCTGGCCCGGATCCAGGCCGTGATCCCGGACGTCCGCCTCGTGCCCGAGCGCCTCGAACTCCCGGCCGCGCTCGACGACCCGAGCCTCGACCGCAACGCGATCGAGGACCTCCTGCCGCTCGTCGACGGGCAGCGCAGCGTCGGGCACATCGTCGAGGAGTCCCTCTTCCCGAAATTCACGGTGCTCCGGACCCTCTACGGCCTGGCGCAGCGGGGGGTGATCAAGATCCGGGACCGCGGCGAGGGGGAGGTCGGCCCCGTGACCGTCCTCCGCCGCCCCGCGACGCCGGCCTCCGAGCGCCCGGAGGCGCGGGGGCGGACGATCCTGGTCCTGAGCGACCTCCCGACCTACCGCGGCGCCCTGGCCCTCTGCGCCCGGAACGAGGGCTTCGACGTGCTCGAGGGCCAGAGCGTCGAGGACGCCGCGCAGCACCTGGACCGGACGCCCGTCGACGCGATCGTGCTCGACGCCCCGATCGAGACCGACGGGGGCCTCGAGGCCTGCATGAAGGTCCGGGGCATCGCCAAGGTCCCGATCATCGTGCTCGCGGGCAACACGAGCAAGCAGGCCATCGCCAACGCCCTCCAGTCCGGCGCGCGCTACGTGCTCGTGAAACCCTTCAAGGAGGACCTCCTGATCGAGCGGCTCGCAAACGTCTTGAAGGCCTGAGCGGAAAGGGCGAGAATCGAAGCGGATGGGAGAACTGCGCGGGGACGTCTCGATCTTCTCCTTCGCGGACATGCTCCAGCATCTCGCCACGGCGCAGCACGCGGGCATCCTCTCCATCGTCCAGGGCCCGATGCAGAAGACGATCTACCTCTGCCCCGAGGGGATGAGGCTCCTGTCCACGTCGACGCGGAAGACGAGCTCGCTGGGCGAGATCCTGATCCGGACCCGGAAGATCAGCCGCTCCCAGCTCGACCAGCTCCTCCTCGAGCAGCAGAAGACGGGGAAGCGCCTGGGCGAGCTCGTGAGCCGCCAGGGCATCGTGACCAAGGCCGACATCGAGGCCGCGCTCCGGGAGCAGAGCCAAGAGGAGATCTACGACCTCTTCTCCTGGACCGAGGCCAGGTTCGAGTTCAAGGAGGCGCCGGAGCCGGAGAAGCCCAAGGACTTCCCCCTGGCCGACGTCGTGGTCGAGGCCTCCCCCACCTCGGTCATGCTCGAGGCCGCGCGCCGGGCCGACGAGCTGGCCGTGATCCGGAAGGTGATCCGCGACGAGTCGATGATCCCGATCCGGACCACCAAGCCCTTCGCGGCGGAGAAGCTCGGGCTGAGCCCGGACCTCCTTTCCTCGGTCTACGGCCAGATCAACGGCCGGGTGGGGATCTCCGAGGTCATCCGCCTCTCGCTCTACCCCCGCTTCGAGGCGCTCCGGGCGATGTACGTCCTGGCCACGAAGGGATGCGTCAAGATCATGGACCGCGAGGGCGCCACCATGGTCCACCTCCGGGCCGACACGTCGAAGTTCCCGCCCGTCAAGGACGGGACCGCGGCCGCGGCCCGCGCCTCCCAGCGCTCCCCCTACGCCCTCCCGACCGGGGTCCGGCGCTCCATCCTCCTCCTGGGCGACATGGTGAAGTACCGGCAGGCCATGGCCGCCCTCCTCCGGGAGGCGGGCTACCAGGTCCTCGAGGAGACGGCCGCCCAGGCCATGATGCTGCTCACCGAGAACCGGAAGGTCGACTGCGTGATCCTGGACGTGGGCCTGGCCACGAGCGACGAATACCAGTTCATGTCCTGGCTGGCCGAGAACACCCAGGCCCCCGTCATCGTCCTCTCCGGCGACGCGTCCAAGGAGGCCGCCCTCGCCGCCGTCCAGAAGGGCGCCCGCGGTTACGTCGTCAAGCCCTTCACGCGGGACTCCATCCTCCGGACCCTCGCGGGGATCTTCCACCAGTCGACCGCGTCCATCAAGACGCCCGCCCCGGGCCCGAAGAAGTGAAGGAGAGCGGGCGAGGCGGGGGGAGCCGGAGAGAAGATCGGGGCGGATTCCAGGGGCGCCCTCCGTCCGCAGCGGCCCGCCGACGGTGAAAGCGCCCTAGCTGACCTTGCTCCCCGGGGCCGCCTCCTTGACCGTGGTGCAGACCACCACCTCGCCCCCCGAGGTCGCCGCGAGCAACATCCCGCGGCTTTCCACTCCGCGGATCACGGCGGGCTGGAGGTTGGCCACGATGATGACCGTCTTCCCCACGAGGTCGGCGGGCGCGTACCAGGGCTTGATGCCCGAGACGATCTGACGCGTCTCGCCTCCGCCCAGGTCCACCTTGAGGACCAGGAGCTTGTTCGCGTTCGCGTGCTCGGCGGCCTCGAGCACCTTCCCGATCTTGAGCTCGACCTTCCGGAATTCGTCGATCGAGATCGTCGCGGGCTGCGGAGCGGGCGCGGGGGCCGCGCCGGGCTTGCCCTCCGGAGCGCCGCCGGGCGCGGAGGGGGGGGGCGTGGGTCCGACCATGGGGATCTCCTAAGCTTTCGAGAGCGCCTGGGCGAGGTCGGCCAGGATGTCCTCGACGTCCTCGACGCCCGTCGAGATCCGGATCAGCCCGTCGCCCACGCCCAGGCGGGCGCGGTCGGCGGGGCTCAGGTACGCGTGCGAGCTCCGGGCCGGGTGGGTGCTCGTGGTCGTGACGTCGCCCAGGCTCGGGACGAGCTCGACCAGGCGGCAGGCGCGGACGAAGCGCCGGGCCGCCGCCAGCCCCCCCCTGAGGTCGAAGGAGAGCATGGGCCCGCGGAACGGCCTGAGGTAGCGGGTGCGGCCCGGGTAGTTCACCCGGGCGACCTTCCGGTGCCTCCGGAGGAAGGCCGCGAGACGCTCCGCGTTCCTCGAGGCCCGCTCGACCCGGAGCTCGAGGGTCTTCAGGCCCCGGAGCGTGAGCCAGGCGTCGAGCGGGGCGATCGTGGTCCCGAGGCCCGAGGCGAAGCCGCGCATCCGGCGGACGAGCGCCCGGGGCCCGCAGATCACGCCGCCCGTCGCGTCCCCGTGGCCGTTCAGGAACTTGGTCGCGCTGTGGAAGACGACGTCCGCGCCCCACTCGATCGGGCGGCAGAGGAAGGGGGTGGCGAACGTGTTGTCGACGACCAGGGTCGCCCCCGCGGCGCGGCAGGCGGACGAGACGGCCGCGAAGTCCGCGACCCGGATCAGGGGGTTGGAAACCGTCTCGATGGCGACCACGGCGGCGCCCTGCCGGCGCACGTCCGAGGCGACGCGGTCGAGGGGGAGGAGAACCACCTCGGCGCCCAGGCGCGGGAGGTGCTTCTGGAGGAAGGCGTAGGTGCCCCCGTAGAGCTCCTCGGCGGCGACGACCCGGTCGCCCTTGCCCGCGAGCGTGGAGAAGATCGTCGTCGCGGCGGCCATCCCGGACCCGCAGGCGAGGGCGTCCTCCGAACCCTCGAGGGCGGCCATCGTCTCCTCGAGGAGCCTCCCGTTCGCGTGGCCGAAGCGGCGGTAGAAGGACCATGGGCTCTTCTTCCCCTGGTAGGCCTCGACCAGGGTGTCCAGGTCATGGAAGCGGTAGGCGGAGGCGACCGTGAGGGCCGGGGCGAGGGGCTCGGAAAGGCTCTCGATCTCGCGGGTCGAATGCGTGGCGATCGTGGCGCGCCCGGGCCTCATGGAGGGTTCATCTTAAGGCCCCGGCCCTCCCCGTCAAGGGAATCGGCCGCGGCGGCCGTCTTGATTCAGGGGATCCGGATGGTTACGCTAGCGCGTGTGAGGTTCCGGGCGGTGTTCGAGGCGGCGCTCGCGATCGGGGCGGCGGTCGCGATCGTGGGAGGCGTGGCGCTCGCCGTCCTCCACCTCGTGGACCCGGAGATCCCGATCCTCCGGCAGGTGGAGTCGGGCTACCGCCACGTGATGTTCGGCTTCCTCTTCCTGACGCTCTTCGCCGTGGGGTCCGCCCTCCTGGGAGCCCTGGCCGAGGCCGTCCGGCCCGCGGCCGCGCCCGAGCCCGTCGCGCCCGTCGTGCCGGCGCCCGCTCCGGCGGCGCCCGCGCCCGCGCCGGCGCCGGAGCCCGCCCGGACGGGCCTCGAGGCGCGGTACCACGAGATGAAGACGTTCATCGACCTCGAGATGTGGGAGCTCGCGCTCGAGAAGGCCAACGCGATCCTGAACGACTTCCCCGGGACCCGCGAGGCGGAGCTGGTGCGGAAGAACCTGGGCGAGCTCCGCTGGAAGGCGGAGCCCAAGTTCGTCTCCATGAAGGAGCCCCTCACGGCCGTCCAGGAGAAGGAGCTCCGCGAGAAGGGCCTCGCCCAGATGTACCAGCACGTCCGGACCTACATGGACCTCGAGATGTGGGAGCTCGCCCGCCAGAAGGCGATCACGATCATGAGGAACTTCCCGGACTCGACGGAGTCGGTCGAGCTGATGAAGGTCTTCGGCACGATCGAGCGGAAGGCGCGCGAGACCGCCTCCCCGGCGGAGGTGGAGGGCTAGATGGAGCGCTGGACGGACTGGGTGGCGCTGCCCTTCCGGGCGGCCGGGGCCCTCGTCCGGATCGCCGGCCGGATCACGATCGGCGTCGTGGGCTTCGCGTTCATGGGCGGGGGCCTCCTCTGCATCTCGCCGCTGGGCCTCTGGTACGTCGGGCTCCCCCTCCTCGTCGTGGGCCTCCTCCTCCTCGTGAGGGCCATCTTCTGAACCCAAATCATCCAGTTTGATTTGGGTTCAGCGGAGCTTGAGGAGCGAGAGGCTCGCCACCGCCATCACGGCCGCCACGATCCAGAAGCGGAGGGTGATCTTCGACTCGGGCATGCCCCGGAACTGGAAGTGGTGGTGGAGGGGGGCGATCAGGAAGATCCGCCGGCCCGTGGCCTTGAAGCTCAGGATCTGGAGGAGCGAGGAGCCCGCCTCGATCACGAAGACGCCCCCCACCAGGAAGAGGAGCAGCTCCTGCTTCGTCGCGCAGGCCACCACCCCGAGCGCCCCGCCGAGCGGGAGCGAGCCCGAGTCGCCCAGGAAGACCTGGGCCGGGTGGCTGTTGAACCAGAGGAAGCCGACCGTGGCGCCCAGCATCGCCGTGCAGAAGACGGTCACCTCGGCGGACGACGACACGTAGGGCATCTCGAGGTAGCGGCTGAAGTCCGTCCGCCCCGCGACGTACGCGATCACGGCGTAGGCGAAGGTCGAGATCCCCAGGCAGCCGCCCGCCAGACCGTCCAGGCCGTCCGTGATGTTCACGGCGTTCGTCGTGGCCACGATGACCAGCATCACGAACCACGGGTAAAGCACGTGGCCCAGGTCGAAATGCCCGTCGAACGGGATGTAGAGGCGGGAGGCCACGGCCGGGTCGGTCCGGACGAGGGCCATGTGGAGGCCCACGCCCGCCGCCACGCCGACGGCGACCTGGAGCGCGAGCTTCGTCCTCATCCGCATCCCGGTCTTCGAGCGGCCGGAGAGCTTGAGGTAGTCGTCGGCGGCGCCGAGGGCCCCGAGCGAGGCGACGGTGAAGGCGAGGACCCAGATCACGGGGTTCGAGAAGTTCCCGAAGAAGAAGAGGCTGGCCAGGATGGCCGCCACGACGAAGATCCCGCCCATCGTGGGCGTCCCCTTCTTCCCCTTCATGATCTCGTCGAGCTGCCTGGAGTCGTCCTTCTCGGTCCGCTCGCCGACCTTCCGGGCGCGGAGCCAGCCGATCACGCGCGGCCCCAGGAGGAGGCAGGCCGCGAACGCCGCGCAGCCCGCCATGGCCGCGCGGAGCGTGATCCCCTCGCGGAATCCGTCGCCGAGGAGCCAGAGCAGCATCTCAGGCCACCCTCTCGCCCATCCACTTGACCACCCGCTCGAGGCCGACCGCGCGGGAGCCCTTGAGGAGGACGAGGTCGCCCTCTCGCACGAGCTCGGCCAGGCGGGGCCGCATCTCGTCCACCGTCTCGAAGCCGTGCCGCTCCTTCCCCGCTCCCGGGGCCTCGAGCAGCGTCCGGGCCTCCCGCCCCACGGCCACGACCACGTCCACCCCGCTCGAGGCCAGGAGATCGCCCAGCTCGCGGTGGTAGCGGGGCGAGGCCGGGCCGAGCTCGCGCATGTCGCCGATCACGGCCACCTTCCTCCCCGGCCCGGGGAGGCGCGAGAACTCGCGGACGGCCCGGACGGCCGACTCGGGGTTCGAGTTGTAGGCGTCGTTCAGGATGGTGACCCCCGCGAGCGAGAGGCGCTCCATCCGCATCTTCGGGCCGCGGAAGTCGGCCAGGCGGCGGGCGCACTCCTCGAGCGGGACCCCGTGGAGGAGGGCCACGGCGGCGGCGGCGAGCGCGTTCTGGACGTTCCACTCGCCCAGGAGGCCGAGGCGGAATTCCGCGCCGCGGACGCGGAAGCGCACCCCCCCGCTCCAGTCGCCCCGGTCCTCGGGATGCAGGTCCGCCGTCGGCCCCAGGCCGAAGGTGATCTTCCGCCCGGGGGCGATCCGGACCCGCTCGAGGATCCGGGGATCGTCGTGCAGGACGGCCCGGCCGCCCGCCCGGAGGTGCCGGAAGAGCGAGGTCTCCTCGTCGGCGACGCCGTCGATCGTGCCCAGGCCTTCCAGGTGCTCGGCGCCCACGCTGACGAGCACGCCCACGTCCGGCCGTGCCACGCGGCCCAGCGCGTCGATCTCGCCCGGGTGGTTCGTCCCGATCTCGAGGACCGCCACCTCCGTCCGCGCGTCCGCCTGGAAGACCGTGACCGGGACGCCCACCTGGTTGTTGTAGCTGCCCTGGGCGCGGACGACCCGGCGGTCCTTCCCGAGGACGTGGGCGATCATGTCCTTGGTCGTCGTCTTCCCGTTCGAGCCCGCCACGCCCACGACGCGCGCCGGGAGCGTCATCCGCCAGGCCGCGGCGAGCGCGCCGAGCGCGGCCAGGGCGTCGGCCACCTCGATCGTCGGCCCGGGCGCGGGGACGGGACGGTCCACCACGGCCGCGGAGGCGCCCCGCCCGAACGCCTCGGGAAGGAAGGCGTGGGCGTCGAAGCTCGCTCCCCGGAGGGCGAAGAAGAGGTCGCCGGGGCGCAGCGTCCGCGTGTCGGTCGAGACGCCCGTGGCGCGCAGGTCGCCCAGGGGACGGCTAGGCCGCCCGCCCACGGTCCGGGCGATCTGTTCCAGGCTCATCATGGCCGGCCTCCTGTTCCTTCGCCTTCCGGCAGATCTCGCAGCGGTCGTCGTCCACGTGGGAGAGCGCGAGGTTGAGCTCGCGGGCGTGCAGTTCCTCGACGACCTCGAACATCCGGCGCGCGAGGCCCGGGGAGATGCTGAACCCGCCGAAGAGATGGGACGATCCGAGCATGCCTTTCCTCCCCCCTCCGTGGTCCGGGCGCCTCCCGGCGCCCGGACGGTCGAATCCGGAATCCCGAATCCGGAATCCCGGATCCGGAGCCGGGACTACTTCTTCACCAGTTCGCCCAGGATCTCCCGGGCCACGAGGCGGTCGTCGAAGCCGATCCGCCGGTCGCCCAGGATCTGGTAGTTCTCGTGGCCCTTCCCGGCGATGAGGACCAGGTCGTCCTTCCTCGCGAGCGTGAGGGCCAGCTTGACGGCGCCCCGCCGGTCGGGCTCGATCAGGTACTTCGACTTGTCGGAGACGCCCGCGGCGATCTCCGAGAGGATCGCCATGGGGTTCTCGCTTCGCGGGTTGTCGCTCGTCAGGACCGCCTGGTCGGCGAGTTCCGCGACGACGCGGCCCATCTTCGGGCGCTTCCCGCGGTCGCGGTCCCCGCCGCAGCCGAAGACCACGATGAGCCGCCCGCGGGCGAGCGGGCGCAGGCAGCGCAGGACGTTCCGGAGCGCGTCGTCGGTGTGGGCGTAGTCCACGAGGACGGCGAAATCCTGCCCCGCGTCGACGGGCTCGAGGCGGCCCGGGACCGCGGCGAGGTTCTCGATCCCCGCCTTGATCGGGTCGAGGTCGTACCCCATGGCCCACGTGCAGGCCGCGGCGCCCAGGAGGTTGTAGACGTTGTGCGTCCCGATCAGCCGGGTGTTGACGACGAGCTCCTCCGTGCCGAGCCTGAGCCGCAGCCGGGTGCCGTTGAAGGTGGACAGCTCGACCTTGGCCGAGATCTCGGCCCGGGCCTGGAGGCCGTAGGTGACGACGTGGGCGTGGGTGAGCGCCGCGTAGACCTCGGAGGCGGGATCGTCGGCGTTCAGGGCCGCCACGCCCCGGCGCGGGAGGAGCTCGAAGAGCTTGCCCTTGGCGTCCCGGTAGTGCTCCATCGTGGGGTGGTAGTCCAGGTGGTCGCGCGTCAGGTTCGTGAAGATCCCCGCCGCGAAGCGGACGCCGCGGACCCGGTCCTGGTCGAGGGCGTGGGAGGAGACCTCCATCGCGGCGGACTTGCAGCCCGCCTGGACCATCTCGGCGAAGTACTTCTGGAGCGTGTCGGCGCCGGGGGTGGTGTTGTCGCTCGGGAGCGTGCGGCTCCCGATCGAGTGGCCGATCGTGCCCAGGACCCCCACCTTCTCGCCCGCCGCCTCGAAGATCGACCGGAGGAGGTAGGTGGTGGTGGTCTTCCCGTTCGTGCCGGTGACGCCGACCGCGTTCAGTTTCGAGGAGGGATCCCCGTAGAAGCGCACGGCGAGATCGGAGAGGGCCTCGCGGGCACCCCGGACCACGAACACGGGGACGGGGCAGTTCGGGACGGGCTTCTCGGCGACGATCGCGACCGCGCCCCGTCGGATGGCCTCGTCGACGTACGCCCCGCCGTCCGCGCGGGTGCCGGGGACGGCCACGAAGAGCGCCCCGCTCTGGACCAGGCGGGAATCGCAGGTGACTCCCCGCACCTCCGCCTCCCGGAAGTTCGAGCGTTCCGCCGGGACCGACTCGAACAGATCGCTCAGCTTGACGCTCATCTTTCCCCCTTCTCTCCGGCGCGGGTACTGGACGCGCGCCGTGCTCAGGTAGATGTGCCGGAGCCACGCCGGGATGGATCGGCGTCCGTCGTGCGACATGCTCCCCCCTCTCCTCTCCCGACCGCCCTGGCGACCGGCCGCTACTTCACGTAAACCAGCCCCCTCTCGACGATCTTCTTCACCACCGGGGCCGCCACCGTCCCGCCGTAATAGGCCCCCTGGGGCTCGTCCACCACCACGACGACGCAGACCTTGGGATCGTCCGCCGGGGCGAAGCCGGCGAACGAGCTCAGGTATTTCTCGTGGGTGTAGCGCTTCGTCGCGGGGTCGATCTTCTGGCTCGTCCCCGTCTTCCCCGCCACGGCGACGCCGGGCACCTGGGCCTTCTTGCCGGTCCCCTCGGAAACCGCCCGCTTCAGGATCTCCGTCATCTCCCGGGCGGCCTTCTCGCCGATCACGCGCCTCACCGCCTGCGGGGAGGCCTCGTAGAGGAGGCTCCCGTCGGCCGCCTCCAGCCGCCGGACGCCGTAGGGGCGGTAGAGCGTCCCGCCGTTGGCGATGGCGGACATGGCCGCCGCCAGCTGGAGCGGCGTCACCGCGATCTCGTGGCCCATGGGGACCGAGGTGTCGGAGTAGATGCTCCACTTCCGCAGCGGGAAGAGGCGCCCGCCGTCCTCCGCGGGCAGATCGGAGCCGGTCGGCGACCCGAAGCCCCAGGCTTTCATGCACTCGTAGAGCCGGGCGCGGCCGAGCGTCTGGCAGCCGATCTTGGCCGCCCCGATGTTCGACGAGCGGATGATCACCTCGGCCAGGCTGATCCGGCCGTAGGGGTGGTGGTCGTGGAGGAGCCGGGGCCCCGCCTTCCAGAGGCCGTTCTCGCAGTCGTAGACCGTCTCCGGCCGCGCGAGGCCCAGGTCGAGCGCCCACGCGGCCGAGAAGGGCTTGAGCGTCGAGCCCGGCTCGTAGGGGGCGGCCACCGCGCGGTTCAGGCGCGCCTCGGCGGGCGAGAGGGACGGGTCGTTCGGGTCGAAGGCGGGGCGGTTGGCGAGGGCCAGGATGGCTCCCGTCCGGGGGTCGAGCACGACCGCGGTGGCCCATTGCGGCCGGAACTCGGCGCAGGCCTCGTCGAGGGCTCCCTCGACCTCCTTCTGGAGGAGGACGTCCACCGTGAGCGTCGCCCGGGCGGCCCCCGCGGCCACGTCGGGGGCGTCGACCGGCTGCCGGCGCCCGTCCACCCGGACCTCGAACGACCGGCTCACGCCGCGGAGCGCCTCGTCGAGCGAGCGCTCGTAGCCCTCGTGGCAGGCGGGATCGGCGCTCTCGAAGCCGATCACCTGGGCCAGGAGGGGCCCGTAGGGATAGCGGCGGTCGTACTCGGTGACGAACCCGACCTTGACGCGGGGGGACCGCTTCGTGACCTTGAAGGGGTCGCCGCCGAGGAGGGCGCGGACGGCGGCCGCCTCGAGGGGGTCGACCTTGCGCTTGATCCAGGCGAACTCGCGGCCGGGGCGCTCGGAGAGGCGGCGGAGGACGTCGACCTCCCGGAGCCCGAGCGCGGCGGCCAGGAGGCGCGCAGCGAGAGGGAGGTCGGCCAGGGCGGACGGATCGGCCCAGACGGACTCCACGGGGACGGAGCAGGCGAGGAGGTTCCCTCGGCGGTCCACGATCTCGCCGCGGGAGGTCTCGACGCGGACGAGGCCGCGGACCTGGGCGTCGCGGCGGTCGCGGGCGTCCTCGTGGCCGAGGACCTGGAGCTGGTAGAGGCGGACGAAGAGGGCGAAGAAGAGGGCGCCCAGGAAGGCGCCCACGATCGCGGCGCGGCGCCGCGGACCCTGTTCCACCGTGTTTCCCCCCGGAACCCGCCCTATCGGCGGGGCGCGGGCGGCCCGGCCCCTCCGGCGGCCGGCGACGGGCCGGCGGCGCTCAGGGCCGAATCGCCCCCGATGGTGATCGTCCTCAGGTCGATGCCGAAGGCGGCCGCGCGGGCGGCCACCCGCTCGGGGAGGCGCGCCTCGGCCGCGCGGTGCCGGAGGGCGCGGTTCTCGAGCGAGAGGCGGCGGAGCTCCTGCTGCCGCCGCGCCAGGTCGTATCCGAGCGCGGTGGAGCGGACCGGCCCCGCCGCCGCCAGGAGCGCCAGGTTCGCCGCGATGACCGCGACGAGCGCCGCTCGAAAGACCTTCACCTTCCCCCCTTGCGACCCGCTCTGTCCCTTCTCTCCAGGGCCAGTTACCCGTTTCCAGTTACCAGCTACCAGTTACCCGTGGCCGGGTTGAGGCGGCCACCCGCTCGACGCAGCGGAGCTTCGCGCTGCGGGCCCGCGGGTTCTCCAGGACCTCCGGGCGGGCCGGCCGGACGGGCTTCTTCGTCACGGGCTTCACGGTCTCCTTCGCGCGGAAGGCCCGCTTGACGAGGCGGTCCTCCAGCGAGTGGAACGAGATCACGCAGCACCGCGCGCCCGTCCTCAAGTATCTATCGAATACCTCCAGGAACTTCTTGAGGTTTCCCAGCTCGTCGTTGACGGCGATCCGGAGGGCCTGGAAGACCCGGGTCGCCGGATGAGTTCGGCCGTGCCTCCCTACGAGGCGTTCCACGAACTCGCCCAGCGCCCGGGTCGTTTCCAGGATGTCGCGCCCCCGTTCCCCCCTCGATCTCACGACCGCGGCCGCGATCTTGCGGGCCTTCGGCTCCTCGCCGTAGTCCCGCAGGATCCGCTCCAGCTCCCTCTCTCCACAGCTCCGGAGCAGATCCGCCGCCGTCCCCCGGCCCCGCGGCGACATGCGCATGTCCAGGGGACCCTCGAGCCTGAAGCTGAACCCCCTCGAAGCGGTGTCCAGTTGCAGGGATGACGCTCCCAGGTCCAGGAGGATTCCGTCCACGACGGGCTGATTCAATTTTTCAAGGATCGCCGGGAGGTTCGCGTAGCTGTCGCGGACCACCGTGGCGGAGGGGCCGAGCCGCTCCGCCGCGCGGTCGGCCGCGTCGTCGTCCCACTCGATGCCGACGACCCGGCCGCCCGCCCTCTGGATCGCCTCCGCGTGCCCGCCCAGGCCGAGCGTGCCGTCCACGTACACGCCGCCGGGCCGCGGCCCGAGGAGATCGATCACTTCACGACAAAGAACGGGCCGATGCACGCCGGCGCCCCGAAGAGGTGACGGTTGATGCGTGAAGGGCTCCCCCCTCTCTCCGGCACCACCACGACCCTCCCACCCATGTGGCCCTCACCTCTCCGGGGCGCCGCGCCCCGGCCCCGCGCCGCCTAGAGAAACGTCGCCGCCGACCGGAACGGCCGCACCGCCGACGGCGCGGCCACCGGGGCCGCCTTGAGCCCCACGAGCTCCATGAGCTCCCACATCCGCTCGCTCAAGTCCACCGAGGGCGCGACCTTGCGCACCCGCATCAGGCGCCGATGGATGTCGTTCAGCGCGGGCGCGATCCGCAACGCGTCCTCCCGCCCCGGCTTCCCGTCCCCGACGGCCGCCAGGAACTCCTTCACGACCTCGAACGAGTCCTTTCCCCCCTCGACCTCCGCCATGTCCCCCTCCTCCTCCGCGGCCCTGCGGCGCTACGTGGGCTTGGACCACAGCGACCGCACCCGGTCGCCGATCTCTTCGTCCAGGCTCTCCGTCGCCGCCCGGTATTCGTCCACGTTCCACACTTCGATCCAGTCCATGTTGCCGACCAGGAGCACGTCGCCCTTCAGCCCGGCGTACTCGATGAGCTTCTGGGGGATGGTGATCCGGCTCTGCGAATCGAACTTGTTGAACTCCGCCCTCGAGGAGAAGAAGCGGAGGAAGCGCGCGGGGTCCTTGGCCGCGTCGGCCTTCCGCATCAGGGTCTCCATCACCTTCTGCCATCCGCTCCGGGTGTAGAGCCGGAGGCAGTGCTGCTCGCCGGGGACGGGGCTGGCGAGGATGAAGAATCCCTGCTTGTCTTCCTCGTTCGTAATGAAGGTCCGGAATTTCGCCGGGATGACGATCCGGTTCTTGGCGTCGATCGCATGTCGGAACTCGCCGGCGAACATGGCTCGATTGCAGGGACTAGCCTCTACTCCCTGCTACTTTAACCCACAATGTCCCACCAGGGTCGACAGAAAAACGGCTGATCCAATCAGCCGTCGTGCTAAATCTACCACGGCCCTCCCCCCAGTCAAGAAAAAAGGTCGGCCTCCGCCAAGGTTCCTTCCCAGCTCCCCCCATCATATCACGGATACTACATACCCTTGTGGGCCCCCCGTTCGAACCCCCCACATATTGTGTTTCCGGCATATGTCGATTCCCTCATATTTGATGCGGAATTCCGGCGA
>Ga0187893_10005446_pt1 | contig 22834 bp, 17 predicted proteins | sample MA1701074metaG_FD_139574 | JGI IMG/M metagenome (GOLD analysis project Ga0187893, IMG submission 139574) | White microbial mat communities from a basaltic lava cave in the Kipuka Kanohina Cave System on the Island of Hawaii, USA - MA170107-4 metaG ...
CCGGGCTGCACGACGTAGTCGACGTCGCGCTTCTTCAGCGTGTGCGCCTGCAGCGCCTGATTGATCGCGTGCAGCACGCGGATCATCTGCGGGTCGTAGAGGTTCTCGATCCGCAGCATCTGCTCGACCTTCTTGATGCCCTCTTCGGTGAGCGTCGCCGAGTGGTGCTCCTCGTCGAACCAATAATCACCGGTCTCCGGGATCTCCTTCTTCAGGTCGGGCTTCGTGCCGGCACTGAGGCGCGGGATGATCGCGTTCGCGACGCGATAGAGATCGGTGTTCTCCTCGCTCGGGCCGGAGATGATCAGCGGCGTGCGCGCTTCGTCGATCAGGATCGAGTCGACCTCGTCGACGATCGCGTAGTTCAGCTCGCGCTGAACGCAATACACGAGGCTCGGCTTCATGTTGTCACGCAGGTAGTCGAAGCCGAACTCGTTGTTCGTGCCGTAGGTGATGTCGGCGCCGTACGAGCGGCGGCGCTCGGAGTCGCTGAGGTCGTGCAGGAGGCAGCCGACCGAGAGGCCGAGGAACTGGTGGATCTCGCCCATCCACTCGGAATCGCGGCGCGCGAGGTAGTCGTTGACGGTGATCACGTGCACGCCCTTGCCGGCGAGCGCGTTCAGGTACGCGGGCAGGTTCGCGACGAAGGTCTTGCCCTCGCCGGTCTTCATCTCGGCGATCTTGCCCTCGTGCAGCGCGATCCCGCCGATCAGCTGCACGTCGAAGTGGCGCTTGCCGATCGTGCGCTTCATCGCCTCGCGCACCGTCGCGAACGACTCGGGCAAGAGCGCGTCGAGCGTCTCGCCGCGCTCGTGGCGCTGCTTGTACTCGCCCGTCTTCGCGCGCAGCTCGGCGTCCGAGAGCGCGACGAACTTGGGCTCGAGCCGGTTGATCCGCTCGACCAGCGGCACGATCCGCTTCAGCTCTCGGTCGTTCTTCGTGCCGATCGCGCCGACGAGGCGGTTCCACAAGCTCGGCATCGGCGCACCAATCCTCGATCCGGGGGCAGGAAGGCGCGCATAGTAACGGTTCGACCGGCGATCACGCCGAACGGCCTCTGATCCTCAGCGCCCCTGATCCGACTCGCGGCAGCCTCGGTGGCGATCGGCGCGGACAAAGTCAAAAAGACCGGCGCCTACTCGAAGATGTAGTCGCTCGGGTTCACGGTGCGGCCGGCGGCCTTCACCTGATAGTGCACGTGCGGACCGGTGCTGCGGCCCGAGCTGCCGACCGCGGCGATGCGCATGCCGCGCGCGACGCGCTGGCCGACGCGCACGAAGACTTCATCGGTGTGGCCGTAGATCGTGCGCACGCCGAAGCCGTGATCGATCTCGACGATGCGGCCGAACGCGCCGCGGCGGCCGGCGAAGACGACGCGGCCGCTCGCCGGAGCGACGATCGGCGTTCCGAAATCCGCCGCGATGTCGATGCCCGCGTGGAACTGGCGCCGGCCGGTGAACGGTGAGGTGCGGAAGCCGTAGCCGGAGGTCACGTATCCGGTCGTCGGCCAGATCGACGGCGTCGCGGCGAGCTGCTCGCGGCGATCCTCGAGCCCGGCGACGAGCGACTCGAGGCTCGCGCGGCGCTCGGGGAGCAGCGAGCTCAGCCGCTGCGCGCGCTGCTCGATTCGGCTGATCGCCGCGCTGAGCTCGTCATCGGCCAGAGCCGCGTGCGGATCGCTCGGCTCGGCAGCGTCCGTTTCGGGCGCCGCCGGCGGGGCGGCCTCGCTCGACGTCTCGTTTGCGCCGTCCGTGTCTTCCGCGCCGCCCTGTCCGGCGTCGGTCGGCACGCGCGCCTCGCGTACGCCGGCGGGCAGATTCGCGATCACCCGCACCTTGCGCTCGAGCTCGCGGATCTCCTCGAATTGCTGCGCGATGCCGCCGAGGTCCCCCTTCAGCGCATCGATCTCCTCGCGCTGGCGCTTCGTCTCGGCGCGCATGCGCTCGACGTCGGTCGCATCGATGCGCAGCCGGACGTAGTCGACGCTCGCGAGGCTGAACAGCGCGAACGCGATCGCGGCACCGATCGCGCCCTGCTTGAACCACGCGCGGCGAATGCGAAGCCGCCGCACGGGCGAGGTCTCGCCCGCCATCACGAGCAGCGTCAGATCGCGCTGCGAGTCCTTCATCGGCGGGCTCCGGCGCCCGGCAGGGACACGCGCAGCAGCAGCTTCCCGATCTGGATCTGGTCGCCGTCGCGCAGCGCGCCGCGTTTCTGGCGCTCTCCGTTCAGCAGCGTTCCGTTCGTGCTGCCGAGGTCCTGCACGAAGAAGCCTTCGGCGGCGTCGTAGCCGATCGCGGCGTGCGCGCGGCTGATCGTCGCGTCGGCGAGGATGCCGTCCGCGCCGCGCCCGCGACCGATCACGAACCACTCGCGGTCGACGGCCAGCTCGAGGCCCGCGTAGAAGCCCCGAAGCACTTCGATCGAGGCGCCCGAGGGCACCACGACCGTGGGCTTCTGAAGTGCTTCGGCTGACATGCGCGCCCCGTCCCAAGCTGCTGCATCGACCGGCGTGGGAACTGCCTGCGTGACAGGAGTCACCGGGGCCTTCCCTACACGTCTCGAGCTGGATCGGAGCCGGAAGCCGTGGACTTGATCCCGACCGGTCGGCCTGCCGCCGGGCGAGCTGCCGCCACGCGGCTGCGTCCCGGACGTCGCGTGAAGCCCCGGGGGGCCGTTCGCGCCCTTATAAGGTGGGCTTCCCCGATCTCGCCCCGCGGGCACTCGTCAGCAGCGCCCGCGCGTGCTTCCGGGTTGCGTCCGTGACCTTCTCGCCGCCCGCCATCCGCGCGACCTCGTCGACGCGCTCCGCGGCGCTGAGCGGCTCCACGCTCGTCACGGTCCGCCCCGCCGCCTCGCGCTTTCGCACCGCGTAGTGCGTGTCGGCGTGCGCCGCGATCTGCGGCAGGTGAGTGATGCACAGGACCTGGTGTTGGCTCGCGAGCGACCCGAGCGTCGCGCCGACGCGCTCGGCGACCGCGCCGCCGACGCCGGCGTCGACCTCGTCGAACACGAGCACCATGCCGGCGTCCGCTCGGCGCAGCGTGTTCTTCAGCGCGAGGAACACGCGCGAGAGCTCGCCGCCCGACGCGACCGAACGCAGCGGGCGGAGCGCCTCGCCGGCGTTCGCGCTGAACACGAACTCGGCCACCTCGCCGCCACTCGCGCCGAAGCCGCCCGGCACCGGCGACAGCGAAACCTCGAAGCGCGCGGCCGGCAGCGCCAGCTCGCGCGCCGCCCGCTGGGCTTCGCGAGCGAGCGCCTTCGCCGCCTTCAAGCGGCCGGCGCTCAGCTTCGCGACCTCCCGCGTGAGCGCTTGCTCCGCGGCGGCGCGCTCGGCTTCGAGCTTGTGCATGCGGTCGTCGCTGCCGGCGAGCGCTGCGAGCTCGCCGGCGGCGCGCTCGCGATGCAGCACGATCTCCTCCGCGCTGCGCCCATACTTGCGGCGCAGCTTCTCGAGCGCGCGAATCCGCTCGTCGAGCGCGGCGAGCTGCTCGGGGTCGACGTCGATCGCGGCCGCGTAGCGGTCGAGCTCGCGCGCGACGTCCTGCGCTTCGGCGCGCAAAGCCGCGAGGCGCTCCGCGAGCGGCACCAGGCCGGTGTCGAGCTTCGCGAGCGCCGCGAGCGTGCGTTCGGCCTCGCTCGCGAGATCGGCGACGGCGGGCGTGTCGCTCTCGCTGGGATCGCCCGTGAGCGCGTGCGCCGCGCGGCCGGCGTCCTCGCGCAGCCGCTCGGCGTGCACGAGCCGAGCGTGGTCGCGCTCGAGCGCGGCGACCGCGGCCGGCTCGACGCCGACCTCGTCGATCTCGCGCACTTGGAACGCGAGATAGTCCGCGCGACGCGCGCGCTCGTCGGCCTCGGCGCGCAGCCGCGCGAGCTCCGCCTCGCGCTCGCGCAGCTCGCGCACGCCGCGCTCGACGAGCGCGCGCAGCTCCAGCAGCTCTCCGAACGCGTCCAATAACAAACCCTGTGTCTCGCCGCGCAGCAGCGCCTGCGAGCCGTGCTGGCTCGAGATCTCGAGCTGCGCCTCGAACAGCTCCGCGAGCGTCGCGATCGGGACGAGCGAGCCGCCGACCCACGCGCGGCTGCGCCCGTCCGCCGCGAGCGTGCGGCGCACGATCAGCTCGCCGCTCTCGTCGGCGAGCCCGCGCGCCTCGAGCGCCGCGCGCAGCGCGGGCAGCCGCTCGGTGCGGAACACCGCCTCGACCACGGCGCCGTCGGCGCCGTCGCGCACGCTGCCCGACTTCGGGCGCGCGCCGGCGAGCAGGCCGAGCGCCGAGAGGACGATCGACTTGCCCGCGCCGGTCTCGCCGGTCAGCACGTTCAGCCCGCGCCCGAACTCGATCTCGAGCTCGTCGACGAGCGCGAGCTGCGAGATGCGCAGGCGCTCGATCACGCGCCCGCGCCCCAGCCGAGCTTCGTCCGCAGCACGTCGAAGCGCGAGCGGAACGGCGACGCGATGAAGAGCGCGGGATGCTCGGAGGCCGCGATCTCGATGCGGTCGCCCGCTTCGAGCGCGAGGCCGAGCTGGCCGTCCACGGTGAGGTGGGCGCCTCCGTCGCGCGGGTGCACCGTGATCGCGAGCTTCGTCGTGTCGGCGAGGACGAGGGGACGCTGCGCGAGCTCGTGCGGGCAGATCGGCGTCAGCACGAAGACGCGCGCGCCGGGCATCAGGATCGGGCCGCCGGCCGAGAGCGTGTAGGCCGTCGAGCCGGTCGGCGTCGCGACGATCAGCCCGTCGCCGTGATAGGTCGTGACCGGCACGCCGTCGGCCTCCGCCTCGAGGTCGATCATGCGAGAGAGATCGGTGCGCGCGAGCACGGCGTCGTTCAGCGCGTTCGAGCGGAACAGCTCGCGGCCGCCGCGCAGCGCGCGCACGAGCAGGCGCATGCGCGTGACCGTCGTGTAGTCGCCGCTCAGCACGCGGCCGAGCACGTCGCGCTCCTCGCTCGGCGCGAACTCGGCGAGGAAGCCGAGCGTGCCGAGGTTCACGCCGAGAATCGGGACCGCGCGCGAGCCGACCTCGCGCGCGACCGAGAGCAAAGTGCCGTCGCCGCCGAGCACGACGAGCAGATCGGCCTTCTCGGCGAGCGCGCGCCGCTCCTGCCCGCCCGCGCCGAGCGTGTCGTCGCGCAGCACCTCGACGCCGCGCGACGCGAGCCACTCCGCGAGCTCGCGCGCCGCCGCCTGCGCGGGCGCCGAACGCGGCTTCGCGCAGATCCCGACGCGATGCACCGGCGGGCGCGAGGACGACATGGCGGCGGAGCGTTGCCGCAGCGATCCGGCCGCGCAAGCGGGACGCCGGTTCACGATCTCCGCCAAGCCGCGCGGGCCACGCGAGCCGCGCGGGCCACGCGGGCCACGCGGGCCGCGCGGGCCACGCGGGCCACGCGGGCCACGCGAGCCGCGCGGGGTCAGACTTGCGAACTTGCAAACTTCTCACGCGGGAGCGGGCCGTCTCCAAGTTTGCAAGTTCGCAAGGTCTGACCCCGCAAACTTCCGGGGCGCGGCGCCTGTATCGTGGGCGCATGGCCCGCGACGACACGCCGGATCTGTTCGCGGAGGCCGCTTCGAGCCCGCCGCGTGCGCCGGCCGTGCGCGCCGCACCCGGCGCCCCGCTCGCGGAGCGGATGCGCCCTCGCACGCTCGACGAGATCGCCGGGCAGCCGCATCTGGTCGCGCCCGGCGCGCCGCTGCGCGCGCTGATCGGCGCGGGAACGCTGCCCTCGCTGCTGCTCTGGGGCCCGCCCGGCACCGGCAAGACCACGCTCGCGCGCCTCGTCGCGCAGGCCGCGCCCGGCCGCGCTGCGCGCTTCGTCGCGCTCTCGGCCGTCACGGCGGGCGTGAAGGACGTGCGCGACGTGATCGCCGAGGCCGAGCGCGCGCGCCGCAGCGGCGAGCGCACGGTGCTCTTCCTCGACGAGATCCATCGCTTCAACCGTGCGCAGCAGGATGCGCTGCTCCCGCACGTCGAATCGGGCGTGATCACGCTGATCGGCGCGACCACCGAGAACCCGTCGTTCGAGGTCGTCGGCCCGCTGCTCTCGCGCTGCCGCGTGTTCACGCTGCGCTCGCTCGGCACGAACGACCTGCTCGCGCTGCTGCAGCGCGCGCTCGCCGATCCCGAACGAGGCCTCGGCGGCCAGCTCGCCGCGGATCCAGAGGCGCTCGCCGCGATCGCGGACGCCGCAGACGGCGACGCGCGCCGCGCGCTCGGCATGCTCGAGACCGCCGCGGCGTTCGTGCGCGCGGCCGGCGAAGCCGGTGCCGCCGGCGCGCCGCGTGCGCTCACGCTCGACGTCGCGCGCCGCGCGATCGGCGAGCGCACGCTGCTCCACGATCGCGACCGCGAGGAGCACTACAACGTCGCGTCGGCGTTCATCAAGAGCCTGCGCGCGAGCGACCCCGACGCCGCGCTCTACTACCTCGCGCGCCTGCTCGACGCTGGCGACGACCCGCTGTTCGCCGCGCGCCGCCTCGTGATCTTCGCGAGCGAGGACGTCAGCAACGCCGACCCGGCGGGCCTGCCGCTCGCGGTCGCCTGTTATCAGGCGGTCGACCGGCTCGGGATGCCGGAGGCGCGCATTCCGCTCGCGCAGGCGACCGCCTACCTCGCGTGCGCGCCGAAGAGCAACGCGTCCTACGTCGCGCTCTCGCGCGCGAGCGACGCCGTCGCGAAGTTCGGCAGCGCGCCGGTGCCGCTGCACCTGCGCAACGCGGTCACCACGTTCATGAAGCGCGAGGGCTACGGCGCCGGCTACGAGTACGCGCACGACGCGCCCGATGCGTTCGTCGCGACGCGCAACCTCCCGAGCGCGGTCAGCGGCGAGCCGTTCTACGAGCCGACCGACTACGGAGCCGAGCGCGCGCTGAAGGAACGGCTGGACGCGCTGCGCGCGCGCCGAGCGGCCGGCCCCAAGGCGAAGTAATCGCCGCAGCCGGATGAAAGCGCGCCGCGGTTGCAGGACGCGGCCGCTCAGTCCGCCTGCACGATTCTCTCGGCCGCGAGTCGGATTCGGTTGTCGACCAGGCGCACCAAACGCTCGCGGCGCAGCGTCGTCTCTTCGAGCCAGCGCGTGCGACGCGCCCAGGCCGTGCTGCGATGCTCGTCCAGACGGCCCAATGGGTCCGCGAGCCGGCGATGGATCGGCAGCAGCGTCGCGAGCTCGCGCCGGCAGCCGTCGTCGCCGCGCACCGAAGTGCCTCCGGTCGGAACGGGATCAGTGACACCCGGGCAGAAGAGGCTCGGGCGGCTTCGGAAAGCGGTCGCGCAGCCGCCAGCGCTCCCACAGCGACGGGCGGCGCAGCGATTCGTCCTCCGGTGAAACGAGACGCTGCTTTCCTCGCCGTGTCGTCACGACGATGCGCCCGTCGTCGCGTACCTCCCGGACGGTCCACTGCTTGTCGATCACGTAGCTGTAGAACTCGCCCCGCTCGTTCGCGGAGATGGCCCTCGCGCGGCGGCCCGGATGCGCGCTGTGCTTGAACACGCGGTAGATCACCCAGTCGCCGGGGCGGAAATCGCGAGCGTCGGTTCCACTGCGCATGAAGCCCCCCGACGGAGATGATCGCTCCGCGCGCATCGTCCGGCGCAACTTTTTCGCGCTTCGAGAGAAGAAGCGGGGTGCGGAGAACTCTTCGAAGCTCCCCGCGCGGGAAGTACAGTGCACCGATGCGGACACCCTCCTCCGTCGGAACTCGCCCGCGCGTCGAGCGCGGCGTCGCGCTCGACGCACCGCGTGCCGCCGTCGAGACGCTCGCGAAGCACGCGAAGGTCGGCGCGATCGCACTCGGACGCGTGCGGACCAGAGCGCAGCGCGAGATCCACTACGACACGCCTCGCGGCGCGCTCGCGGAGCACGGCGTCTCGCTGCGCGTGATCGAGCGCGAGGGCATCGTCGTCCAGCGCGTCGAGGAACGGCGCGAGCTCGTCGCCGGGTTCTTCGTTCGCGCGGTGCACGAGGCGCCGCTCGCGACCGCGGAGCCGGATCTGTCTCGGGTCGGAAACGGCGCGCTCACCGCGCAGATTCGGGCCGCGTGCGCGGATGTGGCGCTCGTTCCCATGCTGGAGCTCGAGCGGCACACTGCGCTCCGCTCGGCCGCGCTCGAGACGGCTCGGCTCACGCTGCGCTGCCACGTCGCCGAAGCCCGAGGCGACGCTGCGTCCGACTCGCGCGGGCGTATCGAGCTCGCGAGCGCCCGCGGCGGACTCCGCGTCTGCTTCGACGCGGCGCACGCGTTGCTCAGCGAGCTGCCGGAGCTGCGGCCGGCACGTGAAGACGACGCGGCGCGCGTCGCACGAGCGGTGGCTCTCGAGCCAGCGCCGTCCGCCTCCACGCCACTCGCGCTGCCCAACCGAGCGGGCCTCGCGGCGCTCGTCGATGCCGCGCTCGTCCACTGCTGGCGCTCGCTCGATCGGAGCGCGGCCGCGGCGCGCGCGCCAGGCGATGCCGAGAGCGTGCACCAGATGCGCATCGCCGTTCGGCGTTTCCGCACGGCGCTGCGCGTGCTGCGCGATCCCATCTCCCGTGAGCGCGCCACCCGGCTTCGTGCGGCACTCGGCACGCTCGCAGAGCAGCTCGGCGCCGTGCGCGATTTCGACGTGTTCCTCGCGCGCCTCGCGACGTGCGAGGCGAGCCGCCCGCCGCTCGAGCAGCTGCGCCGCAGCGCACAGCGCGCGCGGTCAGAGGCGTTCGACGAGCTCGCCCAGCTGCTCGACTCGCCGGAGCGCGCTGCGCTCGACCTCGAGCTCGGGCAGCTCGCGTTCGCCGGCAGCTGGCGAGGGGCGGCGACCGTGACGCTGGACGGGTCCGCGACGCGAGCTGCGCGCGCGTTCGTCGCGCGCGCGAATCGCCGCGCGCGGCGCGCGGGCGACGGCTTCGCCCAGCTCGCACCGGACGACCGACACCGCCTGCGCCTGCGCGTGAAGAGCGCGCGCTACACGGCGGAGTTGCTGGCGCCACTTCTCTCGGCGAAGCGGATTCGCCGCACGGTCCGCCGCGCACGCGCGCTCCAGGATGCGCTCGGCGTCGAGTGCGACGCGCGGCGCGCCGACGCGATCATGCAGCAGATCGCGCTTCCGGAAGCACGCGACGAAGCACAGTTCGTACTCGGCTACGGCGCGGGAGAGACGCACGGCGTGCGCGAGAGCTGCGAGCGGGCGTGGCGACGCTTCCGCCGCGTGAGCCGAAGCTGGCGGTGAAGCGCTCGCGGACCGGACCGTCGCTCGCGTGCGTCGCTGCCTAGCAAGCGCCGCAAGCGGCGCGTGTAGCGAGCCCACCTGAGGCTTCGCCTCCCGTGAGGAGAGCGGAGTCGAGCACTGGCCTCCGTGCGCGCTGGATTCTCGGCGTGCGCTGCTCGCGCATCCTGGGTCGGTCTCCTAGCTAGTGCTCCGCGAACGCGCTGCGCATGTCGGGCGGGCCGCCCTCGAGCGGCCGTAACAGCTCCGCATCGCTCGCGCCGGCGCGCCAGCGCCCGACCAGCGCAGCGCCGTCGACCAGCACGCCGATCGGATTGCGCGTGAGCGCGCCGCCTGCGAGGAACGCATTCGTCTCCGCCTGCGTCTTGAACGCGTCGACCTGCAGCTCGACCTGATTGCGGTCGGGGTCCAGGTAGTAGAACGAGAGCGAGATGCCGTGGTGGATCGACGTGGTCGGCCGGATGCCCTGCGCGACGAGCCGCTCGTAGGTGGTGAGCAGCTCGCCGACGCTCGCGTACGAGAACGCGAAGTGGTCGACGCCGACCGCGTTCGGCAGCTTGTCCTTCAGATCGGGCAGCCGCGCGATCGCGATCCGGTGATGCTCCTCGTCGAACGTGAGGAACGACAGGAACGGATTCGCGTGCATCACGTCGAGCTCGAGCACCGCCTTCCACCACGCGAGCATCTCGTCGTAGCGGTTCGTGCGGAGCACGATGTGCGCAAATTTGGCGGGCGCGATGCGACCGCGAGCTCTCGCGCTGCGCGGGATGGCGTCGGTCATGGAGCCTCCTCGCTGGCGATCAGCGCTTCGCCTGCGCCGCGACTGCGCCGAGGTGCTCGATCTGCCCGTCGTCGCGGCGGTGGAGCGCATCGTTGTAGCTGCGGCCGCGGTGGATGCGCGTCGTCGGCGGGCCGAAGCCGGTGATCGCGCTGACGCGGTAGCTCGCAAGATCTCCGCGCGCGGGTGGCGGCGCGGCGTGCATCACGTCGCCGAAGTGGACGCTCACGTCGCCCGGCTGCGCGTCGAACGAGATCCCGCGCGGCGCGCCCGAATCGGCCGTGTCGATGTAGGCGCCGCACGCGCGCGTGTGCGAGCCGGGCAAGAAGCGCAGCTCGCCGGTCTCGGCGTTCGCGGGTGTCAGGTACGTCGAGACGATCAGCACGGGGCACATCAGCGCGTGGCCGCCCATCCCGCAGTCGCGATGCCACGGAAGATCCGAGAGCCCCTCGCGGATGCCCGGGTTCTTGAAGATCACCGTGACGCCGTTGCCCTCGCCCAGGCGATGCACGAGCTCGGTCTTCGCGAGCGCGACGAGGCCGCGCACGCGCGGATCGTGCGGCAGGGTCGCGAGCCGCCGCTTGTCGGCCGCGCGCGTCACGCGGCACAACACTTCGCGGCCCGCCGCGTCCTTCGACCACCACGAGAGCTTGTCGCCGGGACGCGCCTCGCCAGCGAGCGCGCGCGCCTCGGCGAGCAGCGCGTCGACCTCGGCGCGCGCGAAGGCGCCGCGCACGAACAGGAAGCCCGCGGTGCGCAGGAAGTGGCTCATCGCGTCTGCGTCGTCGCCGAGCTCGAACGCGCGCGCCGGGTCGAGCGCGGCGCCGCGCGCGTCGCGCAGCACAAGCGTGCTCGCGTCGAAGATCTCGCAGCCGGTGTAGAGATGGCGCAGCGCCGGCTCCCAGAGCACGAAGCGCAACGCGTCGCCGCGCAGGCAGCGCACCCGGCTTCCGTAGAGCAGCCCCGCGGCGGCCTCGTAGTCGTGCACGAGCCCCTGCCAGTCCTCGTCGTCGAGCTCGATCAGCGTCGCGGCGTCCGCGTCGCCCGGCTCGATCGCGAGCGCCCCATCTCTCAGGGCGTACGTGTAGGCGGCGCCGGAGTGCGTGCGCAGCCCGAGGCTGCCGAGCGGCGCCGCGACCCGCGCCGCCGCGGCCCCGGCCGCCGCCGCGCGCCGCGGCAGCTCCCCGCGATGGAACGCGTCGAAGTCGACCGCCGGGAAGCCCGAGATCGCCATCGCCGACACCTCCGCGGCCCAGCCTACTCCACCGGCGCGCCCGCTCGAAGAAATCGCGCGGGCGGCCGCGCGCTCGTCATATGATTAGGGACATGAGATTGCGTGCCTGGCTCGTACTCGCGCCGCTGCTCACCACCCTGCCCGCCTCTGCGAAGGATCTGCTCGCCTACGACTGGATCGAGGTGCGCACGCCTCACTTCGTAATCGCCAGCGCGCAGGGTCCCGAGAAGACGCGGGGGCTGGCGATCGAGCTCGAGGACTTTCGCCGCATGGCCGAGATCGTGACGAGCATCGGCCGCTTCGAGGAACGCATCCCGACGAAGATCTTCCTCTTGCCGAAGAGCGACGAGGATCTCGGTTTCGGCGGAAACGTCGGCGGCTACTTCAGCAGCGGCATGCGCGCCAACTACGCGGTGCTGATTCCTCTCGGGGGCTACACGAACGAGGCGCTGAAGCACGAGTACGTGCACTTTCTCGTTCACAACCGCGACGGACAGCTCTATCCGCTCTGGTTCGATGAGGGGTACGCGGACCTGCTCGCGACGCTTCGTGTGGACGGGCTGGCGTTCGAGTACGGGAAGCCGATGGACGCACGCGTCAATTGGCTGGTCCAGGAGTACAGCCCGTGGCTCAACGCCAAGACGCTGCTGGAGGCGCGCGGGCTCGACGGCTTCGGGCGAGACCGCACCGCGATGTTCTACTCGCAGTCCTGGCTGCTCGTTCACTACCTCGTGATCGGGAACGGGAACTTCGCCTCGCGCAACGCAGATTTTCTGAAGCGCAGGGAACGAGACGAATCCGTCACTGCGGCGTTCGAGGCGGCTTTCGGGACCGAGGTAAATCTCCTCAACAAGAAGCTCGAGCGATATCTGCGAAAGGCACGCTACTTCAAGGGCACGCTGCGACAGCCGCTGCCTCCAGTGGATGCGCGAACTCGGGCGCTGCCGAAGCAGGAAATCGCTGCCGCACTCGGCGGCCTGGCGCTCCGGGCGCGCGATGCAGATGCGGCGAGACCGTTCTTCGAGGCCGCACTTGCCGCCGCCCCGGACTATGGCCCCGCGCTCAGCGGCTTCGGAGACATCCACAAGCTCGCCGGCCGCTTCGCCGAGGCGCAGTCGCACTATGAAAGGGCAATCGCACGCGATCCGGGGAACGAGAACCACGAGATCGATTTTGCCGAGTTCTTTCTCCACCGCGCGCGCGAGGCGAAGGACGACGGCGAGAGCGCCGAGCGAGTCGCGGAGCTGCTCGTCGAGGCCCGGCGGCACTTCATGCAGGCGTACAAGCGGAATCCCGACAATCCCGAGACGCTCGCGATGAACGGCGCGACCTATCTCGTCGACGGCGTGGACGCCGCCCTCGGCGTCGAGTCGCTCGAGGTCGCCCACCAACTATTGCCGTCGCAAACCGACATCCGACTCCTGCTGGCGAAGGCGTACATCGCTGCGGGTCAGCGCGAGAAAGCGCGGCAACAGCTCGACGTGCTCCTCGCGTGGGCGCACGCGGGCGAAGTGGAAGAGATCCGCGAGTTGTCGGCCTCGTTGGACGACGCAAAGCCGAACGAAACCGCGAGCACATCCGAAGGGAACCCACCAGCAGACTGAACCGGTTGCGGCCGTTGCGCGCTGGGGAGCACTGATGCCGAGCCGCTTCGCCTTCTTCGCAGCGACCTGCCTCTGCGCGCTCCCCGCTCTCGCGGAGCCGTCGCTCACAGAGGTCCTCGCCCGCGCGCGCGCCGCGCTCGGCGGTGACGCGCTCGCTGCGCTCGAGGGCTCGCGCGCGAAGCTGCGCTTCGAGACGCAGGGGCTGAGCGGCAGCGGCGAGCGGATCGAGGACCACCGCAGCGGCCGCTTCGTCGAGCGCGCGGATCTCGGCGTGATTCGAGTCGCGGAGGGCTTCGACGGGACGGCGCCGTGGTCGATCGAGGGGAACAATCCCGCGCGCGTCGAACGCGGCGCGGATGCGATCGCTGCCGCGCTCTCGGACGCGTACCGGCGTACGTTCTCGCACTTGACGCGGCGCCGCGCGGGCGAGCTGCAAGCGCTCGACGAGCGCGTGGAAGGCGAGCGGAGATTCGCGCTGGTGCGTGTCGCGCCCGCAGGCGGCCGCGCGTTCGAGCGGTGGCTCGACGCGAACACGTGGCTGCCCGATCGCGTGATCGAGCAGAGCCCGACCGACACGCTGACGACCACGTTCGGCGATTGGCGCCGCGTCGGCGGCGTCGCGTTCCCGTTCGCGCTGCGTGAGAGCAACGGCGACGCGAAGTACGACACGCGGATCGCGGTCGAATCGATCGAGCTCCGCGCGGGAGCCGACGCCGCAGACTTCGCGGTGCCCGCGCCGCCTCCGCGCGACTTCGCGATCGCGAACGGCGCGGCCTCCACGGGCGTCGCCTTCGAGCTCTCGAACCACCACATCTTCGTGCCGGTGAAGCTCGCCGGCCGCGAGCTGACGCTGCTGTGCGACACCGGCGGGCTGAACATCGTGACGCCGGCGCTCGCGCGAGAGCTCGGCCTCACGGTCACGGGTGAGCTCGAGGGCCGCGGCGGCGGCGAGGGCAAGGTCGACGTCGGCGTCGCGCAGATCGCTCGCGTCGAGATCGGCGACGCCACGCTCGAGAACCAGACCTTCTACGTGTTTCCGCTCGACTCGCTCGAGGCGGTCGAGGGGCGCGCCGCGCCCGGCATCGTCGGCTACGAGGTATTCCGCCGTTTCGTCACGCGCGTCGATTACGACGATCAGCGCCTCACGCTACACGATCCGGCGCGCTTCAATTATCAGGGACCCGGCGTCGCCGTCCCGATCGCGTTCGATGACCACACGCCGCGCATCGAGGCCGAGCTGGACGGGATCCGCGGCTGGTTCGACGTCGACACCGGCAGCCGTTCTTCGCTGACGCTCGCGGCGCCGTTCGCGAAGCAGCACGATCTCGCGTCGAAATACCACGCGCGCTTCACCGCAACGACCGGCTGGGGCGTCGGCGGACCGAGCCGCTCGCAGCTCGCGCGCGCGCGCAGCCTGCGCTTCGCAGGAGTCGAGGTGCGCGAGCCCGTCGCGCACCTGAGCACGCAGGCGGCGGGCTCGTTCGCCGCGACCGATCTCGCCGGCAACATCGGCGGCGGCATCCTGAAGCGCTTCGACCTCGTGCTCGACTACGCGAACGAGCGGATCTTCTTCGAGCCGAATCGCAACTTCGACGCGCGCGACGTGTTCGATCGCTCGGGCCTGTGGCTGAACGACGCCGGCCAAGCGCTGCTCGTGATCGACGTGACCGCCGGCGGTCCAGGCGAGCGCGCGGGCATTCGCGCCGGCGAGCGCGTGCGGTCCGTCGACGGCGCGAACATCGCGCCCGGCTCGCTGATCCCACTGCGCGAGCGCTTCCTACGCGACCCGCCTGGAACGAAGCTCGAGCTCGAGATCGAGGCGGAGAACGGCGAGCGCCGTGCCGTGACGCTGACGCTCGCTGATCTCGTGTGATCAGGGTTTCGCTCCCAGCTCGCGCAATAGCGCCTCGGCGCCATACACCTGCGCGAGCGCCGTACGCAGCATCGCCGGATGCACCGCGATCGCGCGGTTCTTGTCCGCGTCGAACCAATAATCACCCGAGATCGAGTGGAGGTTGCCGTCGAACATCAGCCCGACGAGCTTGCCGCTCGCGTCGATCAGCGGGCTGCCGGAGTTGCCGCCAACGATGTCGTTGTCGGTCGAGAGGCAGACCGGCGTCTGCGGATCGAGCGCCGCGCGCGCGCGCAGCCAGCTCTCCGGCACGCGAAACGGAGCTGCGCCGGTGGCGCGCTCGAACAGCCGCGCGAGCCGCGTGAACGGCTCGAGCTGAACGCCGTGCTCGCGCCACGCGGCGACGCGGCCGGGGTTCAGGCGCAACGTGAAGGTCGCGTCCGGATACGTGCTCGCGCCGAGCGCCGCGAAGCGCGCCGCAGCGATGCGCTCCGACGCGAGCGCGACCGGCGCCTCGACCTCGTCCTCGTAGCGCTTGCGAATCGCGCGCGCGTCCGCGTCGACGTCGCGCGCGAGCGCGATGAGCGGATCCTCGGACGCTGCGATCGCCGCGGCGCCGCCGTCCCAGAGCTGCTCGCGCAAGCCCGCGTCGGCGAGCTTCGAGTCGCGCACGAGACGCTCCGCGAGCGCTGCCGGCGATTCGTGCGCGAGCAGCTTGCGCACGAGCGGATGATCGGGGCCGAGCCACTCGCGCATGCGCTCGAGTCCGAACCGGAGCCGCAGCTGCTCGAGCTCCGGAAAGATCGGTACTCGCGCCGCGACCTGCTGCGCGAGCTGCGGCAGCGCGGCGTCGACGTACTCGCGCAGCCGCTCTGTGTTCGGCTTTGCGCGCTCCGCCGCCGCCCGGACGAGCGCGCGCGCGAAGAAGAACTGCTCGCTGCCGAAGCCGAGCCCGCGCTCGAGGAACGCGTACGGCAGCGCGATCTCGCGCTGGCGCTCCATCGCGGCGGCCGCGTCTGCCCACGGATCGCCGGCGCCGGCAACCGACCTTCGCAGCGCTGCCTCCGCCTCGGACTTCTTCGCGAGCTGCGCCTCGTCGTGCAGCGCATCGAGCAGCTTGCGGCGCACCTTCAGCGTGTTCTCGAGCGAGCTCAGCAGCGGCGCCGAGATGCGCGCCGCCTCGTCGCTCGCGCTGCCGAACTGAATCAAGCGCCCGCGCAGCTCCGCCGCACCGAGCAGCCCGAACGGCAGCGTGACGTCGCGCTCGAAGCGCAGCTCGGCGGCGGTGAGCAGGCGCGACGTCGTGCCGGGGTGTCCCGAGACGAACACGCTCTCCCCCGCGCCGGGCCCCCCGAAGTCGATCTGCAGCGGCTGCGGCGTACGCGCGGGCTTGCCGTCTTGGTACGCGCGCAGGATCGACGCATCGAGCGCCCAGCGCGGGTACTGGAAGTTGTCAGGGTCGCCGCCGAACGACGCGATGCCGAGCTCGGGTGCGAACACGATCCGCAGCTCGTCGTAGCGCCGGTACTTGTAGAGGAAGTACTCCCCTCCCTGATAGAGCGTGACCGCCTCGCACTTCAGGCCCGCCTTCGCGTTCGCGTGCTCGCACGCCTGCTCGAGCTCGGTGAGCGCCTGCTTGCGCGCTTCGTTGGCGGCCTTCTCCTCTTTGCCCGCAATCGCGGCGGCGACGCGCGGCGTCACGTTCTCCGTCTCGACGAGCACGTCGGCGTACTGCGCCGGGCAGACGCGCTCCTCGCTGCGCCGCTTCGCGAGGAAGCCCGTCTCGTTCACGCTGAGCTCGCGCGTGGACAGATCCGCGAGGCAGCCCGCGACGCAGTGCTGGTTCGTGAGGATCAGGCCGTCGCGCGACACGAACGAGCCGGTGCAGCCGGCCGACAGCCGTACCGTCGCGCCGCGCACGCGCTCGAGCCACGCGGGAGAGATCCGCACGCCGTGCTCTCGCTCGATCTTCGCCGCGGGGAAGTTGTCGAACGTCCACATCCCCTCGTCCGCGGTCGCCGAGAGCGCAGCGAGCGCGAGCGTGCACGGGACGAGCAGCGAAGAGCGCATGAAATCCCTCCGGCGGTTCATTGGGGTCAGACCCAATGAACCGCGCGGGAACCTAACGGCTCACGCGCTCGGAGCGGCGACGATGCCCTTCGCGCGCAGCGCGGCGATCTCGGCGGGGGAGACGCCGAGCTCCGCGAGCAGCTTCTCGCTGTGCTCGCCGCACAGCGGCGCGGGCGCGCGCTCGCGCGGGAAGCCGTTCACGTGCACGAGCGCGCCCCAGCGCAGCACGTCGCCGTGCGCCGCGTGCCGCGTCTCGGCGACGAAGCCGTTCTCGCGCGCGTGCGCGCTCTCCGCCCAGAAGCGGCCCGGCGTCGGGCCGTCGGCGCGCACGCAGCCGATGTGCTGCGCGAGCAGCAGGGCTTCCCACTCGTCGGCGCTGCGCGCGAGGAAGTGCTGCTCGAGCGCTGCGGCGCTGCGCGTCGCGGGCGATGCGAGCGCGGGATCGCCGAGCGCCGCCGCGAGGCGCTGCCACTCGCGCGCGTGCGTGATCGCGAGCATCACCCAGCCGTCGCGCGTCTCGTAGAGGCGGTAGCCGACGTCGAAGCCGCGCAGCGGCGCGTCCACCGCCGGACGTTCGGGCTTGCCGGCGTACGCGAGAAAGTCGTCGGCGTTCGCCCATGCGTTCGCGACGAGCATGCTGACGTCGACGCGCTGGCCGGCCGCGAGCCCGCGCTCGCGCGCGACGAGCGCGAGCAGGATCGCGCTGGCGGCGACGCAGGAGGTGTTGGGGTCGGGATTCGCCTCGTTCGCGCGCATCAGCTGGCGCGCGGCCTCGCGCAGCTCGGCGAGCGTGCCGCACGGCAGCGTGAGCGCCGCCGCGGCCTGCAGCGTCGCGCCGCTCATCGCGGCGCCGACGACCGGATGCGTCGCCGGCCGCGCGGCGTCCGGCCCGTTCGGCCCGTAGCCCGAGACGGAAGTCCACACGAGCCGCGGATTCAGCGCGATGCAGTCGTCGAAGCCGATGCCGAGCCGCTCCGCGACGCCCTGGCGGAAGTTGTGCACGAGCACGTCGGCGCGCGCGACGAGGCGGCGCACGAGGGCGCGGCCCTCGGACGCCTTCAAGTCGATCGCGAGCGACTCCTTGCCGCCGTTCATCCGCGTCGCGAGCCCGCCGCCGGGCATCAGCGCGCGGCTCGGGTCGCCGCCGGGCGGCTCGATCTTGATCACGCGCGCGCCGAGGTCGGCGAGCATCGACGCGCCGAGCGGGCCGGCGATGATCGTCGAGAAGTCGAGCACGAGAATGCCCGCGAGCGGCCGTGCATCGCCCTCGAGCGCGCGCTCTCGTCCGGCTTCTGCCCCCGCGCCGCTCCACGAACGCAAGGCTTCTGCGGGGTCAGACCCTGCAAAGATCCGCGCCGGCGTCGCGGAGAGGCGCGCGATCGGGCCGATCATGCGCAGCTCGCCGTGCCGCGCGTCCGCGAGCGTGACGATCTCGCCGTTCGCGACGAGGTCGCAGTGCGCGAGCGCCTCCTGCGCGGTCAGATACGGCTCCGCCGCGACGTTCCCGCTCTTCCGAAACGCATCCATCCACTCGGCCGCGGGGCGCTCGCGCACGCGCAGCAGGATGCGATCGCGCGCGGCCTCGATCGTCTCGGCGCTCCACTGCGCGGGCGAGCTCTGGAAGCGCTGCTCCAATAGCAGCTCGGGCAGCAGCTCGATCGCATCGAGAAATGCGAAGAACAGGTGCTCGAGCAGGTTCCCGCACTGGATCCAGCGGCCGTCGCTCGCGCACACCGGGTGGTAGTTCAGCGTCGGCATGTCGCCGCCGCTGACGTCGGGCGGCGCGGTGCCAGCGCGCGCGGCGAGCTGCACCATCAACAGCTCGACCAGGTCATACGGAAGCAGGCCCTGGAGCAGGCTCGTCTCGACGCGCTGGCGGCGCCCCGTGCGCGCGCGCGAGAGAAGCGCCGCCGCGATGCCCTGCACCGCGCCCATCGCGCACGCGTGCTGCGCGACCGGCAGCGCCGCGAAGCCAGGCGCGTCGCCGCGCAGCTGGCGTCCGAACGTGCGCATGCGCCCCGCGCGCGCGGCGACGAGCGCGTCGTAGCCCGGGATCGCAGCGAGCGCGCCGCGCGGCCCCCAGGGCGTGATTTGGCAGTGGATCGCGCGCGGATTCAGCTGCGCGAGCTCGTCCGCCGTGAGCTGCCACCTCGCCGCTCGCTCGGGCGGGCCGCTGAGCACGAGCACGTCGCACGCGCGCGCGAGCTCGCGCGCGACGCCCCGGCCCGCGGCGCTGCGCAGGTCCGCGACGACGCTGCGCTTGCCGCGCAGCCACAGCGGGCTCGCCGCGAGCGCGCGAAAGCGCTCACCGCCGGGCGGCTCGACCTTCACGACGTCCGCACCGAAGTCCGCGAGCACCGCGGTCGCGACGCCGGAGACCGGACCACTGCCGAGATCGAGCACGCGAAGGCCGTCGAGCGGTGCGGAGGGCGACAGAGGGACCTCCCGCCGGGCGGCGCTCAGCCGCGGTTCTCGTTCAGGATCGCCAGCAGGATCAGCAAGTGCGAGAACGAGCGCACGGGGTACGGCAAAGGCGCTCCGATCGAAGGCGTGAACCGCCGTAAGTGGGCCGATCCATCGTCACGCCGTCGAGGACACCACCGCAGGGCGTACGCGTCTCGCTGGCAGCGGCAAACTGCCAGCGGACCTTGGCGCGGCGCGAACCGAAACGCGGAGCGCGAGCGAAACGCGAGCGGGCTCAGAGACGGTCGCGCGGCGGCGGTACGACCCGCGTCTCCTGCGCGGGAGCGATTCCGCCGAGGGCAGCGCCGACGCGGCGGAGCAGCCCTCGCACTCGCTCGCGCTGCGCCTCCAACATGCGCTCCGGCGGCGTGGCGAGCGGCTCGCGCGCTGCGCGGTCGAGAGCCTCGATCGCGCGCTCGAGCTCGTCGCGCAGCGCCGTGTGCGAAGCCGGGCACAGCCTCTGCGCCTCGGTCAGCTGCCAGAGCAGCTCGTGCACGAGCTGCTGCGCGAGGAACGCCGCGTTGCGCGCGCGCCTCGAACGCCGCGCCGCGGAGAACGCCTGAGTGACACGCTGCCCGGCGCCGTAACAATCGTACGCCGCGCAGCCCGCGCATCCGCGCGCCACGAGCGAATCGTGGATCGCGCAGCGGTCGTCCCGAGTCAGGTGACGGCAGCGCTCGCCCGCCGCCTTGTCGAACGCGAACGCAGGGCCCACTTCGAACGAAGTCGCAATGCAGCAAAGCGCTGCGCAGCGCCCGCAATCCGGGACGAGGTCGGCTCGGCGCATACACGACCTCGCAGGCGAAGCGCGGGCGCACGGCTGCGCACGCGCGGTGTCGAACCGCAGCGAGCCCGGTGCGGATGGCGGCGCAGTCGCGCACGCGAGGCGGGGCCCGAAAATGCAAACGCCAGCCGGAGGGCTGGCGTCGAGGCCAATCTATCAGGGCGCGAGGATGTCGATCAAGCGCATTCTGGCCCGCGCGCGTACAAATCAGCGCACGGCGACTCCACGATCAGCGCGCGTGCTGCTTCACGTACGCGTCGACGAGATCGCCGATGTAGTGCATCTGCGCGTCGCCCTGCGCGTGGTTCATCGGCAGGATCACGCCCTGCTCCATCACGCGGTCGGTGTTCGGCAGCCCGTGCGGGTCGACGCGCATCGCGATCTTCTTGAACGCGGGCTGCCGCGCCGCGTTGCCGGTCCAGACCATGCGCGTGTCGACGCCGGCCTGCTCCATGTACTGCTGGAAGTGCGCGCGGCGAATGCCGCTCTCGGGCCGGATCAACGTCGCGAACATGTGCCACGCGGTGTCGATGCCCGGCGTCGTGCGCGGCAGCACGAAATGCTGCGGGTGGCGGCCGAGGCGCTCGCACAGCACCGCGAAGTTGCGCTTCCGGCGTTCGAGGTTCGCGGCGAGCTTCCTCATCTGCACGACGCCGAACGCGGCCGACAGCTCGGACGGCTCGAAGTTCCAGCCGACCTCGTCGAAGATGAACAGGTTGTCGTACTCGATCCCGTCGAGGTCGCTGAAGAAGCGGTCGCCCTTGCCCTTGCGGCTGCCGAACAGCTGCACCTCGCTACGCCGGCCCCAGCGGCGCAATAACAAGCAGCGGTCGGCGAGCGCCTCGTCGTCGACGCACACCATGCCGCCGGTGCCGGCCGCGGTGATGATGTGCGCGAGCGCGAAGCTCGTGACGCTGATGTCGGCGCGCGTGCCGGTCGGCGTGCCGTTCTGCGTCGCACCGAGGCAGTCGCACGAGTCCTCGATCACGCGCAGCCCGTGGCGGTCCGCGATCGCACGGATCGCGTCCCAGTCCGGGCAGTTGCCGGTCAGGTTCGGCGCGAGGATCGCCTTCGTGCGTGGCGAGAGGTTGCGCTCGATCCGCTCGACGTCGATCTGGTAGGTGTCCGGCGTGACGTCGACGAACACCGGGACGAGCCGGCTCTTCACCATCGGCGCGATGTCGGTCGAGAACGTGAGCGGCGACGTGACGATCTCGTCGCCTTCCGCGAGGCCGAGCAGCTCGATCGCGAGATAGAGCGCCGACGAGCCGCTGTTGCACATCACGCCGCGCTGCTTGCCGAAGCTCGCGGCCACGAGCCGTTCGAGCTCGCGCACGTTCTTCCCGATCCGCAGCGCCGACGGCCCGGCGCGCAGCACCGCCGTCACCGCCGCGATCTCCTCCTCGTCGTGAACGCTGCCGGCGTACTCGATGCGCATGCTGCTGCTCCTCGTCGCTTCATCCTCGAACGGAGTGCGCGAACGCCGCATCGTCCGAATGGACGTCCTGCGCCCCGATGCGATCGAGGAGAGGTACCGCAGCCTGACGGGCGATTCGCGGGCCCGCGCTCCGTGATCGACGGCACGCACGCGGAGGCAGAGCCGCGGCGTGTGCTCGCGATACGCCAATCGGCGAGCTGGCGGGGTGGACGGGACTCGAACCCGGCGAGTGGCGAACGCGACCCCAATGAACCCGACTAGGTAGCTCGCGATTCGCGCCGAAACTATTGGACCCCGTTTGGACCCGGAGGTGGACCCCAGTGGCAGCACATAACGCCGGGAATCGGCGCCCAGCGCCTTCAGCTTCGGCGCAGTCGAATGCTTCATTGACCGAGACCCGTCACGCTCGCCTTCTCGCAGGCTGCCTGCCAGGTACGCAACCTGAGCGCGCTCGGACCACCAGCTGCTGCGTTCGTCTGCTGGTCGCAAGAGGGCGATTAGGCAGTGGCCTGGAGGATCCGGCCGGAGCCCTGAGATACCTCGACCGACCCTCGGTGCCGAGGTCGCGCCCTGGGCCCACCGCTGGTCTTGACACTACTTGTATATGCAATTATTCTCCCGTGCATGCCCCGAAGCTCCGCCGAGCAGCTCCGCGCCGACGTCCAGCTGGCGGCCCGCGAGAACGCGCGTAGCTGCCTCATGTTCCGGGTGCGCGCACTGAGCCGCACGCTCACGGCGCTCTACGAGGAGGAGCTGCGCCCGCTGGGGTTGAAGGCGTCGCAGATGAACGTGATGACGGCCGTCGCGGCCAGTGGCGAGGAGCGCCTCTCGACACTGGCCGACGGGATCGCGCTCGAGCCGTCGTCGTTGTCGCGGATCCTGGACGTGATGCGCCGCAACGGCTGGGTCGAAATCTTGATCGACCCCGACGACGAGCGCGCCCGCCTGGTGCGCATGACCGACGCCGGAAACGCCCTCTACGCCGAGGCCGGTCCGCTCTGGCGGAAGGCGCAGACCCGGGCCCGCAACCTGCTGGGCCGGGAGGATGCCCAGGTGTTCGCCGATCTCGCCAACCGGAGTCTCTCTCGCCGCGCGCCCTAACCATTGTTTGGAGCCTATACATGTATATACATGTACATCGCGTGCGGTGGATCCTGGCGGCTGCCCTGCTCGTCGGCGGAGGCGGCGTGCTCGCCATCCGCGCTGGCCATCCGACCGAAGCCGAGGCGCCTCGCCCGCTCACTGTGGGGCGTCCCGTGCTGATCGCGACCGTCGCGCCAGCCACCCGGCCGGCGAACGCCTACACCGGCGTCGTGGCGGCTCGGATCGACAGCGGCCTCGGCTTCCGCGTCGGCGGCAAGATCGTCGAGCGTCTGGTAGATCCGGGCGACCGGGTGGCGCGCGGCGACGCG
>Ga0187893_10005447_pt1 | contig 22830 bp, 22 predicted proteins | sample MA1701074metaG_FD_139574 | JGI IMG/M metagenome (GOLD analysis project Ga0187893, IMG submission 139574) | White microbial mat communities from a basaltic lava cave in the Kipuka Kanohina Cave System on the Island of Hawaii, USA - MA170107-4 metaG ...
AATCTCGGAGGCGAGCTTTGGCCCGATCCCCGGAACGGTACGGAACAAAGCCTCCGGCTCCGCTTCCCCGCGAAGCCGCTCGAGAATCTGGAGACGACCGGTCTCCAGGATCTCGAGGATTCGGCGGCTCAGGTTCTCCCCGATTCCGGGAAGCGTCTCGAGGACGGCGTCTCCGCCGGCCTCGACGAAGTCCGCGATCGGTGACGAAAGTCCTCGAACGGAATCGGCTGCGCGGTGGTAAGCGAGCGCGCGGTAGGGCTGTGCGTCCTGGGCCTCGAGGAGATCCCCGACCTCGTCCAGGATCGAGGCGACCTCCTGGTTGGTCAGGGAGATTTTCGCTGCCTCCACGACCCCGATTGTAGCCCGGCAAGAAATATTTGCATCTTACAAGCAGATTGTTGTACAATACAACAAGCATGAAAGCAACGGCAGACCCCGAAGTTCTCGCGTCGGACGTGGCGCGCCTAAGGAGCTCCTTCACCGCCCTCCTGCGGCGCTTTTCCATCTCGGAGCGGGCCGATGTCCAGTGCTGCGGAATGACCGTGGCCCAGGCCGCGACTCTCGAAGCCCTGGGGCGGGAAGGATCTCTGCGGGCCGGCCGTCTGGGGAAGCTCCTGGGAATCGCCCCGAGCACGCTCACGCGCAATCTCGCGCGCCTCGAGGAGGCCGGTTTCGTCCGGCGCGCGACCGACGATGCGGATGGCCGGGCCGCCCAGGTGGAGCTGACGGAGAAGGGGCGCCGCGCGCGGCTGCGGCTCGAAGCCATCGAGGATGAGTTCGCTACACGCGTTCTCGCCCGACTCTCCCCCTCCGCCCGCGCGCGGGCCCTCGACGGACTCGCGGCGATCCTCGAAGCGGTGCGCGAGGAGACGGAATCCTGCTGTCCTGGTGCTTTCGATCATCTGGTCACGATTGAAAAAGGAGACTGAAATGACCGAACCGAACGAGACTCTCGTGGAAATCGTCAAGGAACGCTACGGCCGTATCGCGAAGTCCGGCTCGACCAGTTGCTGCGAGCCCACCTGCTGCGGAAGCTCCGAGGACCTCGGCTACAAGGGACAGGATCTCGCCGATGTTCCGAAGGGGGCCGACCTCGGTCTCGGCTGTGGCGCTCCCCTCTCGCACCTCGCCCTGCAACCGGGAGAGACGGTGCTCGACCTGGGGTCGGGGGCTGGCATCGACGTTTTTCTCGCGGCGAAATCCGTCGGTCCAGAGGGGCAAGCGATCGGCGTCGACATGACGAAAGAGATGCTCGAGCGCGCGAGAGCGAACGCCGCGAAGGCGGGCTTCCAGAACGTGGAGTTCCGCGAGGGCCGCCTCGAAAGCCTCCCCGTGGCTGAAGGAACCATCGACGCCGTGACGAGCAATTGCGTCGTCAACCTGGTCCCCGACAAGGAAGCCGTGTTCCGCGAGATCCATCGGGTGCTGAAGCCGGGGGGACGGCTCGTGATCTCGGACATCATCGTCGACGGGAGACTCCCGGAAGCGATCGAGAAGGACCTCCTGGCGTACGTCGGCTGCGTCTCCGGAGCGCTCCAGCGCGAGCGGTACTTCGACATGGCGTCACGCGCCGGGCTCGCGGAGGTCGAGATTTTGGAGGACATCGACTACCTCGCCGCTGCGGGAAACGTCCTGAGCTTCGCCGGCCTCGAGAACGTCCGGGGGAAGGTTCGTTCCGTGACCTTCCGGGCGCGAAAGCCGAGCGTGAGACAAACGGTAGTCCCGGCGCCGTAGCCGGATCCCGCACCCAGTCCTTATTTGCGAGCGGTCTGGCACGTTATGGTTGACCTCCCGACCCCGCGGGGGTACGCTGAATTCGGAAGCGAGGGGCAGCGATTCCTCAACCCACAGTAGAGTTGAGTTGAACGGGTGAACTTCGAATGGGACGCCGACAAGGCAGATGCGAACCTCGAAAAGCACGAGGTTTCCTTTCGCGAGGCAGCGACCGTCTTTGCCGATCCGCTATCGACGACGTTTCCCGACCCGGATCACTCGGAGGGCGAGCGGCGATTTCTCACCATTGGAGCATCTCAAAACGGAACTCGCTGGTCATCGCCCACATCGAACAGGGCGACACGGTCCGGATCATCAGCGCCCCGTCGCGTCACAGGGCCCGAGCGCAAATTCTATGAAGAAGCAGACGATTAAGAAACCGCAGGCGGCGGCGTGCGACGAGCTCCGGCCGGCATACGACTTCGCAAAAATGAAAGACGGTGTCCGCGGCAAGTACGCGGAGCGCTACCGCGCTGGCACGAACCTCGCGTTGCTCGAGGCCGACGTCGCCGCAGCTTTTCCCACGGACGAAGCCGTCAACGAAGCGCTCCGGACGATCCTGAAGGCAGCGGCCGGGATCTCGCGACCAGGCACAGCCAACACAAAACGCGGAAGGGTCGCCAAGGGCTGAGAGCCGTTCGCGAACCCGTGATCTCGTTTGAAATCAGGCATTGGTACGCCCGGCAGGATTTGAACCTGCGACCCCAGGATTAGGAATCCTGTGCTCTATCCTACTGAGCTACGGGCGCACGAGAGCGAATCAGAAGCTTAGCACGGAGACGACTCAGTCAGCTCTTCACGACGCGAGCATCCGGGGCGAGCTCTCGGCGACCTCGCATGCGGGGCAGCGAACGGGCACGCCGCGCGCCTCGGCTTCTTTCTTCGTGAGTCGCTCCTCCGGATCGTCGCAGACGCAGTCGTACGGCCGCCCGCAATCGACGCACTCGTGGCGGTGCGGCGAAATCGACGAGGGAAGCTCGCGAACCGTGGACGTCGAGTCACCGCCTTCAAAAGGTTCTCTCCGCATTGGCAGAAACGCCTGGATGATCTCCGTTCTCGCGCGATACCGTCTTCCAACCTGCTCGAGGAGGCCCATTCGCTTGAGTCCCTCGAGATCCCGCGAGAGAGTCCTCGCCGTCCGGCTGGCGTAGGCCTCCGCGAGGCGGGGTGTCATCCTGGGGATCCGGTCCTTTTCGACGGGCTCTTCCCTCTCGCTCAGATCGAGAATCAATCGCCGCTGTCTCACGGCGCTCGCGGAACGAGAGTCGCGAAACGTCTCGTGAATGAGGTCTCTCCAAGCCACCTGTAATTGCTGCTGCCGAACGACTGCGATCTGCGCCCGCAATCCATCTACGAATCCCTGAACGGCGTACTCTAGGAACGGAGCGACGTCTCCGCCCGACCGGCTCGAAGCGTCGAGATTCTGATAGTAGGCGCTCCTCGTCTCGTTGTAGTGATTGCTGAGTAAATGCGCGGCCGGTGTCGGCACGCCGGCTTCGACGAGCAGGTAGAACTCCACCAGACGAGCGGTTCTGCCGTTTCCGTCTCCAAACGGATGAATCCAGGCGAGGTACAGGTGAGCAACGATGGCCTTCAGGATCGCGAAGACCACCGGCGACTGATTCCGGCGGAGTCCTCGGAGCCACTCACAGAGCTTCTCGAGCAGGTATTCGCAATCCTCCGGCGGGGCTCCGCGGTACCTCGCCACCCCAACCTGGTGGCGTCTTGTTTCTCCGGGTACGGTCGACTCGTCGACGGGGAGCCCACGCAGCACCAGTCGATTGAAGTTCTTGATGGTCGCCGGGCTCAGCCCGCGAGGATTCCCTCGCACGCACATCTGTACGATCGCATTGCAGGCGTCGACAACGCTGCGGACCTCTCTCTCCAGGTATGCCTTGGACGGCGGGAGCTTCAGCTTTCCCTCGAGGAGCCTCACGACTTCGGCCTCGGACAAGGTGTTCCCCTCGATGGCCGTTGTCGCCGATGCCCCTTTTGCGAGGTAGAGCTTGTGGAGTCGCTCGGCCACCTTCGGTGGAAGCGGCACACCCGCCAGGTGCTCGCACTTGGACTGGGCCTCACCCAGAGGGACCCAAAGCGGCCATGGCAATCGAGCGAGATTCAGCTCGAACGAGATCCATGGGTGCGTCTCACGAAATCGTCGCTCTTCTGTCATGGATTATGTCCGAGTCATCTTTTTAAGATATATGCACTTACTAGATAGTTGTCAAACCGTTCGACCACGGAAGGCGAAGGATAGGGGTTGAATCGGGACGAGTCCGTGGGGTGCCAGGTCACGCCTGGCGGCGGCTTCTCGAGTCCCCCGCCTGGACTTCCTCCCAGGCGCTCCGGATCTTGAGCCGGAGCTTCTGGCGGGCCTCGCGCTCGGCCATGGTGAGGAAGCTGTAGGAGGACTTGGTGAGCTTCTGCAGGAACGAGATCTCGAGCTGGGTCAGGAACAGGTCGACGCTTCCCTCGCTCGTGCCGGGAAGGGTGATGTCGGAGAGCTTCCGGCCGAAACCCTGCCGGGCGTGGCGCTCGTCCTCGGTGATGAAGTGGTACTCCGACCGCAGGAGCTTCTGGATGAACGTCAGCTCCTGATGCGTGAGGCGGAGCGTCGCCCGGCGGTTGTTCGCTATCGTCATCTCCTCTTCCTCAGACACTGCCAATCTTGTAGTAGTTCTGCTCGTCGGGGGTCGACTCGTACGAGCGAGACCCCTCCGCCGCTCGGAGGTAGACCTCCTCTTCGCTCGCGCCCGACAGGATGAACGGCTCATCGCCGCTCGGGTGAGTCACGTCCACGAGCGCGACCCGCTTATCGAGCGCGACCATGTTCCAGGCGTGCCGCCCCTTGAAGATATAGAACTTCAGGTTTCCCTTCACCACCCGGCAGTCGATTCCCGCTTCCTGGAGGTAGAGCTGGAAAAAAATCGACAGATGGCGGCAGACGCCCAACCCTTTTTCGAGATACTCGGAGAGCACGATGCTCTCGTTCCCGAAATCCCGCGACAGCTTCTCGACGCCGGGCTCGTTGAACTCGATGTCGCGTCGCACACAGTTATAGTACCAGGCCAGTAGGGGATCCACGTCCCCCTTCTCGGCGACGCCCCGGCGCTTGCATTCCGAGAGGCGCGCCGCCAGCCGAAGCTTGTCGATCTTGATCTTCTCGCGACCGGAGCGCTCGGTCGGCGACGAATGACCGCCCATGTCGGTGTATCCGTGCATCAGGTAGTCCGGAATCCCCTGGTAGACCTTTCCGTCTTCGACCCACACCTGCTGGTCCATGAGCGTCTCGAGGTCGACGGCGGCGCGCACGTAGCGCTCCTTGCGGGAGGAGTCGGGAAGCATCGCGATGGCGGCGTTCATCGCCCGGATGGCCTCCATGGGCGCGACCGCCCAGCTCGCGAGGAAGTCGGAGAGCTCCGCGGGCTCGAGCTCGTGGGCGATGCGCTTGCCGCTCTTCGGATCGAGGTAGTAGGAGTGGTCGAGGTACTCGGGATCGACGAGAGCGACCGAGCGCACGAGAGACGTCTGCTGCGCGCTCAGCCGCTCCATCAGGTCATGGAGCTCCTTCGAGTCGAGCTTGCGTCTTCCGGGAGAAACCCGGGTGACCGACGGTGAGGAGTCCTGGGCCTTCAAGGCCTCATCCCCCGCCGGAAGCGACGACTTCATCGGTTCACCGGTAGCTGAGGACCGAGCGGACGTCGTAACCGCGCAGTTTCTCGCGGCCCTTGAGAAAATCGAGCTCGATGAAGAAGCTGAACGACTCGACTTCCCCTCCGACTTTTTCCACCAGGCTCGCCACCCCGCGGGCCGTGCCGCCGGTCGCGAGCACGTCGTCGACGATGACGACGCGCTGCCCGACGCGGATCGCGTCCTCGTGCATCTCGAGGCGGTCGGAGCCGTACTCGAGCTGATAGGAGATCTCGACCGTCTTCGCGGGCAGCTTCCCCGGCTTGCGCACGGGCACCTCCCCTTTGCCGAGGGCGTATGCGAGGGCGGCGGCGAAAATGAACCCGCGGCTTTCGATCCCGACCAGCAGGTCGAACTCCCGATTCCGGAGCGGCTCCGCCATCAAGTCGATCGCCTTCCGGAAAGCTTCGGGGTGTGCCAGAAGGGGCGTGATGTCCTTGAACACGATCCCCTTCTGCGGGAAGTCGGGAACGTCACGAATGATTCGTCTCAGCTCGTCCATTTCAGGGGTCCTCTAGGCGATGACTCGGAAGGAAGAAAGCCCCGGGTTCACGTCGACCGCCCTCGACTCGACCTGAACGACGCGTGAGGCAGAGGGTCCCTGTCGAATCCGCTCGCGGAACTCCTCGAGCGCAGCCCCGTCGGCCTGCGCGAGAATCTCCACGCGCCCGTCGTCGAGATTGCGGACATACCCACGGACATTGCGCTTCGACGCCTCTCGCTCCGCGAACCAGCGAAATCCGACTCCCTGGACCCGGCCCGAGACGACGAAAACATACGCGTGCACTTCCCCGTCTCCGGTCAATCGGTCCGCAAGACGCTCCACTGGGCACCGTGGCACCGGAGTCCGGAGTCTTCCGGTCTCCTCAATTCCTTGCTGACGCAGCGATTATAGCAGGAAAGCCGAGTCCAGAGGCGCCGCGAGCGCGAGGACGGCATTCAGTCCTCCGAAGGCGAAGGAGCTCGAGAGCGCGAGCCGGATTTCCGCCTCCCGGGCCTCATTCGGCACGCAGTCGATGGGGCATTCCGGATCCGGTTCGAGAAAGCCAGCGGTCGGAGGCAGCACCAGGTTTTCCATCGCGAGAATGGTGGCCACGGCCTCGAGCGCGCCCGAGGCCCCGAGCGCATGCCCGTGCATGGACTTCGTGGAGCTTACCGGGAGCCTCGCGCTCCTCTCTCCAAAGACTTCCTGAATCGCCGCGCACTCGGCGAGGTCGTTAAGAGGCGTCCCCGTCCCGTGGGCGTTGATGTAGTCGACGCGGTCTCGATCGAGGGCGCCGTCGGCGAGGGCAGCCGAGAGCGCCCGGGCCGCTCCCCGGGCCGACGGCTTGGTGATGTGCCCGGCATCCGAGGACATTCCGAAACCGACGAGAAGAGAACGGACGCGCGCGCCCCGCCGCCGGGCGCTCTCGAGTGACTCGAGGACCAGCGCTCCCGCCCCTTCTCCGAGAACCATGCCCTTTCGTCCGAGAGAGAACGGGCGCGGCACATCGGGGGAGACAGCACGAAGCGCATCCCACGCTTTGAGGTGTCCCCGGCTAAAGGGGGCTTCGCTTCCTCCGGCGATGGCGCGCTCCACCACTCCCTGCGACACGAACCAGAACGCGAGGCCGATGGCGTGGGCGGAGGAGGCGCAGGCGGTCGAGAGCGTGAGGCCCGGGCCCTCGCATCCGAGCTCCATCGACAGCTGGCTCGCGCCTGCGTTCGCCATGGTCTTCGGAACCGCGAACGGAGTGATCCTCCGCCGTCCGTCCCGATAGAGAGATCGAAAGAGCTCGTCCTCGGTCGACTGTCCCCCGAGAGAGCTTCCGGTTAGGATCGCGGCCTCGCGTAGATCCTTCGACTCCAGACCGCTGTCCGCGACCGCCTCCCGCGCCGAGAGAAGAAAGAGCATGGCGAAGCGATCCAGGAGCTCACGCGCGCCCGCATCGAACGAGTCCGCGATCGATGTCCCCTGGATCTCGGCTCCCATTCGAAACTGGAGATCGGAGGTGTCGGCGAGAGTGATCTCCCGGAACCCGTGGCGGCCGTTCGCGAGGGATTCCCAGAACGCGGTCCGGCCGCATCCGATGGCGGACACCACCCCGAGGCCGGTCACCGCCACGGGATGGTGTTGCGGAGAGCTCAGGAAGGTCTCGCTTCCACCAAGGGACGGATCTTCTCGACCACGTCTCCCACCGACCGCAGCTCGCGCGCATCGTCGTCGGGGATCACGATCCCGAGGTCCTCTTCCAGCTCGCAGAGAAGATGAAAGCCGTTGAGCGAATCGATGCCGAGCTCGGAGAACGTGTCTTCGAGCTTCACTTCCTCGACAGGTTTCTTCGAGACCGCCGCGATAGCGGCGATGACCTTGGATGCCACGGCATCGCTCATCGACTCCGAAGTCTAGCACACGGAGTTCGGAGTACACTCCCCGAGCCGATGTCGTTCGCGTTCTTGGTGGGGCGTTCCTCGTGAGCATCGAGATCACGCTCCTCGTGCTCGTCGCGGCGGTGCTCCACGCCTGCTGGAACGCGCTCGTGAAGTCGAGCCGCGATCCTCTCGTCGAGCTCGCGGCCTTGAACCTCGCTGGCGGGCTCGTCTCGCTCCCCCTCGTTCCTCTCTTTGGACTTCCCGGCGTCGCCGCCGCGCCCTATCTCGCGGGAAACGTCCTCTGCCATACCGCCTACTACACGCTCCTTCTCAACTCGTACTCCGCCGGGGGGCTCTCCCTCGTCTACCCCATCGCGCGTGGCGTAGCACCTCTCCTGGTCGCGGCGGCCTCCGCCCTGTTCCTCGCCGAGCCCCTCGGGGGGAAGGCGCTCCTGGGCGTCGCCCTCATCGCGATTTCGATCGGAAGCCTCGCGTTCGCGGGAGGGGTGCGGTCCTTTCGCCCGCGCGCCGTCGCGCTCTCCCTCGCGACGGGAGCGAGTATCGCGACCTACACTCTCGTCGACGGCTCGGGAGCCCGGGCGGCCACGAGCGCCTTCTCGTACATCGCGTGCCTCTTCGTCCTCGATGGGTTCCTCCTGCTTCCGGCCGTGGTTCTCCGGAGGCGGGGCGTCGCCCTCGAGCGCATGCGCGCCCACTGGAAGACGGGAGCGCTCTCGGGGATCCTCGCCGTCGCGGCCTACGGCATCGCGGTCTGGGCGATGACCCGTGCCCCGATCGCGCTCGTGGCCGCGCTCCGGGAATCGAGCGTCGTGGTCGCGGCACTCCTGGGAGCGATTCTCCTCGGCGAGCCCTTCGGCCGGCACCGCGTCCTCGCGTCCCTGGGAGTGGCGGTGGGAGTGGCGGTCCTGCGGCTGGCGAGGTGAAGGAATCGTGGATCCGGAGGAGCGCTTCGTTCCCGTCGACTACCGGGACCTGAGTCCCGAAGCCCTCCGCCGTCTCGTCGAGGAGTTCGTTTCCCGCGAGGGAACCGACTACGGCGAGCGGGAACGAAGCTTCGAAGACAAGGTGCGTGACGTCCTGAGGCAGCTCGAGTCTGGGGAGGCGCGGATCGTGTTCGACCTCGTTGAGGAGAGCGCGAACATCGTGAAGGCGCGTTAGCTTCGCAGCTATACTCCACCGCCATGAGACTCCAAACACTCTTTCTGACGTTCTTCGCCGCCGCGGCGGCAACATTGCACGCGCAGGAACCACCCCTCGCCATCGTGGGCGGCACGGTCATCGACGGAAACGGCGGCCCGCCTCTCGCGGATGCCGTGCTGGTCGTGCGCGATGGCCGCATCGTCGAGATCGGTCCGAAGTCCTCGACGCCCCTTCCCCGAGGGGCATCGATTCTCGACGCGTCAGGAAGATTCCTGACTCCGGGATTCATCGACACGAACGTCCACCTGTCCCTCTACGGCGGCCACACGGGAGAGCGCTACGAAACTCTCGTGCGCTATCACGATCGTCAGGAAGAGGTCATTCTCGAATCCGCGCAGATCCAGTTGAAGCGCGGAGTCACGACCGTGCGCGACAGCTACGGCGTGCTCCCTCCCCTTCTCGCGGTGCGGGACCGGATCGAGCGCGGCGAGGCAGTGGGCGCCCGGATTCTGGCGGCGGGAAACATCGTCGGCTGGGGCGGTCCGTTCTCGATCACGTTCAGCCTCATCCGCGAGGACGGGCTCACGCTCTTCCAGGAGCGCATGAACGAGCTCGTCGCTCAGGGCGCAGGCGAGGATCTGATGGACATGACGCCTTCCGAGCTTCGGGTCGCGATCAACGCGTATCTCGACAAAGGGGTGAACTTCGTGAAGTACGGAGGCACCGGCCACACGTCGATGCCGACGCTCATCGGTTTCTCTCCCGAAGCCCAGAAGGTCCTGGTCGAGGAGACCCACCGGCGCGGCTTGGTCGCGGAGACCCACTCGACGACCCTCGAAGGCCTCCGGCTGTCTCTCGAAGCGGGTATCGACCTGGTGCAGCATCCGGAGGTCGTCGAGCCCCGCGAGCTCACGGATGAGATCGTCGCCCTGTTCCGGGAGCGGGACGTCATCTGCTCGATGCTGGTGAATACGATGACGGGACCCGCCTGGAAGGAGCACCTGGAGAAGCGCGACGAGGCGAAGAAGAAGCTCGAGGAATCCCCCGAAGCTCTCACCGGCCATCAAGGCCAAGCCGAAAAGCGGGCGCTCACCGCCGCCGAGAGGCGGCGCCAGGCGGAGGAGCTCGGAGACGGCCTCGAGACGAGGCGCCGGAACGCGATGAAGCTCGTCGCGGGAGGCTGCCGGGTGACCGTCGGGACGGACAACTACCGGGCGGCGGCTCCGGAGTTCGCGCGGAAGCCGAAGCCCACATACCAGGACGCCGGCGAGGGAACGATCGTCGCGATCGAGGGACTGGTGGAGCTCGGGATGACTCCGTCCCAGGCCATCGTTTCCGCGACAAGGAACGGCGCCATCGCCTGCCGCGGCCTCCCAGATTACGGGACGATCGAGAAAGGTAAGCTCGCGGACATCCTGGTGCTCGAGGAGAATCCGCTCGACGACATCTCGAGCATCCGCAAGCTCGGCGCGGTTCTGAAGGCGGGGAAGGTCGTCCACATCGAAAGCCTCCCGGAGAGACCCGTTTACTTCCGGAAGGAGTAGCCGATACTCGGTTTCTTGCGACTGTGGTACGCTGGGGGTTCCCATAGCAAGAAGCGACGCGCCGGAGCTCGAGGAGGATTCGATGAGAGAACCTGCCTGCTCTTGCGGCCACGCCTTCGCGCGCCACGGGAGTTCCGTAGGTGCTTGCAGAGAGCCGAGTTGCCGGTGTCCCGAGTATCGGAAGGGGGCGCTCTCCGGGGTTTACAACCTCAACCTTGCCCGGCGGCTTCTCCAGAGGCAGACGAGGAGACCCCTCCTAGGAAAGCCTTCCGGCCCCTGAGCCTCCGCTTCGGGAGTCGCGCTAGTTCCTTTTCCCGAGACGCTTTAGCTCGACTTCCGCGGCGATATGACCGAAGGCCGGCCAGTAACCGACGGCGACGACCTGCTCGAGGACGCTCCTGGCACGGTCGATGTCTCCAGTGTAGAGATACCAGTTCGCAACACCGTACCCTTGGGTCGAGACCTGTAAGGGCTCGGCCTTCTCCGGGCTCAGAACTGCTTCGGGCTTCACCAGTCCTTTGTACATGAGAAGGCGCTGGTAGTACGCGGTGTTCTCCTCGATCGGCATTCCCTCGCGGATGGGCTCGAGCACCTTCGCCGCCGCAGCGGCATCTCCCTTTCGGCGGTACGTCATGTAGAGCCAGTCGCTCGTCGCGACCTTCGACTCGTCGTCCGCTGACACCTTCATGCATTCGAGGTAAGCAGGGGTCGCTTTGTCGAACTCGCCCTTCAGGTAGTGCGCGAGTCCGAGGTGATACCAGACGTTGAAGTGCAGCGTGCTCGCCCGGCCTCCCACGCCGCTCGGCTCTTCTTCGTCCGACTTTCCGCGAATGAGCTCGGCCGCCTTGGCGAGATCGGAGACAGCTTTGTCGAAATCCCGCACGCTGATGTACCGATGTCCTCGAAACCGATAGAAGCGGGCGTCCTCGGGATAGAGCTCGATGCCCTTCGTGAAGGCGTCGATGGCCTCATGGTAGCGGTGGAGGTAGCCGAGCCGTCGTCCGAGCCAGATGATGTGCTCGGCGTTCTTCGGATCGCGCGCGTAATCCGCCTCCGCCTTCTTCAGGTTCTCCTCGAGCTCGGGTCTTTGCTCGGCGGTAATCAAGGGATCGCGATAGAGCGGTTTCCCGTCGAGCGACGTGGCCTCGGGCTTCTCCTGAGCGCTCGCGCTCGAGGCCATCGCCACGATCAGAATCCCGGTCAGAAGCACGAAGATCTCTTTCATCTCACACCTCGCCCGGAATTCTATAGAATCCCGGCCGGGGAAGCATGTCCGCCAAAGCCGACGCCGGCACTCCTCTGGCTTCACCGAAGGGCGCGGTGGGACGAGCGGGTTCCCCGAAACGGCTGGCTCACGACGTCGCTCCTCGTTCTCGTGCTCGTTCTGTTCGTCGCGATCGGCGTGAGAGAGATTCTGGAGGCAACTTCTTGATGGACCGACGCCGCGCGCTCCACGCCCTGGCCGCCTGGGGCTTCGCTTCCGGGTTTCAGGCCCGCTCGCTCCTCGTGCGAGGCGGACGGGTGGTCAGTGCCGAGGGCCAGCGCGACGCCGACGTCCGCATTCGAGACGGGAAAATCGTCGAGGTGGGGCCGGGGCTCGCAGCGGCGGACGAAACGGTGGTCGAGGCAGAGGGCCTTCTCGTCCTCCCGGGCGGAATCGATCCCCACACCCACCTCTCCCCTCCCTGGGCCGACGACTTCGAGAGCGGATCGAAAGCCGCCCTCGCAGGCGGCATCACCACCATCGGATGCATGACGGCGCCGAAAGAAGGCGAAACGCTCGTCGAGGCACTCGAGCGAGAGGAGGCCCGCGCACGAAAAGAGTCCATCGCCGACGTGTTCCTGCATCCCATCGTGGGCGTTCCGCGTGCGAATACGAAGGAGGAACTCTCCCGCCTCGCCGAATCCGGGCGAACGAGCATGAAGATCTTCATGGTGAGCTCGCGCTTCGACGAGAACGAGGACGCCTACGTCGAGCTCATCCGCCATGCTGGCGCTCTGGGAATGCGGACGCTCCTCCACTGCGAGGACGCGGCGATCCTCGCCGAGGCGGTGCGCCGGCTCAAGGAAGAGGGCAGGACTTCGCTCCGCCACTTCCCCGAGAGCAGGCCCGTCGAAGCGGAGGTGCGCGCCGTCGAGCGCGCCGCCGCGATCGTGGAGAAGACGCGCACCCCCCTGTACATCGTTCACCTCTCCTCGAAAGCGGCTCTCGATGCCGCCGCTGCCACGCGAAGCCGCGGGCTTCCCCTCGCTCTCGAGACACGGCCACTCTACCTCCACTTCACCGACGAGCGCTTCGCCGGGCCCGAGGGACCTCTCTACGTCGGCCAGCCGCCTCTGCGGAAACCCGCCGACGTCGAAGCTCTCTGGACGGCGCTCGCGGAGGGTGGCGTGGACACGGTCGCCACGGACCATGCGCCCTGGACCCGCGAGCAGAAACTCGATCCGTCCCTCGACATCGAGAACCTGCGGCCCGGAGTCGCGAACCTCCAGTGCATGCTGCCCGTTCTGTTCTCGGAGGGCACAAGGCGTGGACTCTCGCTCGAGAGGTTCGTGGCCCTGGCGTCGGCGAATGCGGCCCGTATTTTCGGCCTCTATCCCACGAAGGGAACGATCGCCGAGGGGTCCGATGCGGACGTCGTTCTCTGGGATCCGAAGGAGATCCGAACGATCGATGGCAGCGGGCTCCTGTCGCGTGCGGGCTTCTCTCTCTTCGAAGGGTTCCAGGCGAGGGGCTGGCCGCGGCTCACGATGCGCCGGGGAGAGATCGTGTACCGTGACGGCGCGATTCAGGCGGCCGCGGGCTCGGGACGGGTACTTTCGCGAGGACCAACCACTCTCTCGACGCTTTGACCCGGACGTTCCGATATACTCCCGCCCCGATGTCGGACGGTACTTCACCGAAGCGCTTGCCCCTCGGCCGCATCGCGCTCGTTCTCCTCGCGGCGGGCGCCCTCGTCGCCTCCGCGGGGCTCCTCATGGAGAACGCAACGCTCGGCTTCGCCGGCCGATGGACCGCGATCGTCGGACTCGTCGCCTATGGTCTCAAGCGCCGGTCGCTCACCGCCTGGATTCTGGTGGCGATGGTCATCGGGGCCGAGATCGGCCAGGACTGGCCGACGGTGGGTCAAGGCGCGCGCATTCTGTCCCAGATTTTTCTGAGGCTCATCAAGACCATCATCGCCCCCCTTCTCTTCGGGACGCTGGTGGTGGGAATCGCCGGGCACACGAGCTTGCGCCAGGTGGGACGGCTCGGCATCAAGTCGCTCATCTACTTCGAGGTCGTCACCACGCTCGCCCTGTTCATCGGTCTCGCCGCCATCAACGTCACCCGCGCCGGCGTGGGGGTGGCGCGGCCGGAGGCGCTCGAGTCCGCCGGGATCGCCGCCGTGAAGCAGACGGCGTCGGAGGTCATCCTCCACATATTCCCCGAGAACGTCGCGAAGTCCATCGCCGAAGGACAAGTGCTCCAGATCGTCGTGTTCAGCGTGCTCTTCGGGGTCGCTCTCGCCCTTCTGCCGGAGGGGAAGCGCCGGCCGATGCTGGACTTCGCCGGGAGCCTCGCCGAGACGATGTTCAAGTTCACAAACCTCGTGATGTACTTCGCCCCCATCGGAGTCGGGGCGGCCATCGCCTACACCGTAGGGCATCTGGGGCTCGGAATCCTCGTGAGCCTCTTCAAGCTCCTCGCAACTCTCTACGTGGCGCTCGCGTTCTTCCTGGTCTTCGTGCTTCTCCCCATCGCCCTCATCGCGAGAGTGCCCCTGCGCCGCTTCCTTGCGGCCGTCGCCGAGCCCGTGTCCATCGCCTTCGCGACCACCAGCTCCGAGGCGGCGCTCCCCCTTGCCATGGAGCGCATGGAGCAGCTCGGAGTCCCCCGGCCGATCGTGGCGTTCGTGATGCCCACGGGGTACTCCTTCAACCTCGACGGGACGACGCTGTACCTTTCCCTCGCGTCGATCTTCGTGGCGCAGGCGGCGGGCATCCATTTGTCCCTCTCGCAGCAGCTTCTGATCGTGTTCACGCTGATGCTGACGAGCAAGGGCGTCGCCGGAGTGCCCCGGGCCGCCCTCGTCATCCTGCTGGGGACCGCGGCCTCCTTCGGTCTTCCCGAGTGGCCCATCCTGGCCATCCTCGGAATCGACGAGCTGATGGACATGGCGCGCACTTCCGTGAACGTGTTCGGGAACTGCCTCGCGACCGTCGTCATCGCGCGCTCCGAAGGCGCGTTCGTAGACCGTCCCGCCGCCGCCGCGGCTTCTTAAGAATCAAATCAGCTTCTGGCCTCGCGTCTCCCGCGCGAAGAGGAGCACCGCCATCCCGATGACGTACACGAAGCTCACCGCGGTCGCCGCCTTCGCGTACGAGCCCAAGGCCCCGACGAGGTAGCCCGTGATGAAGACCCCGCCGGCGGTGACGAAGCGGCCGAGGTTGTAGCAGAATCCGACGCCGGTCGTGCGCACCGACGTGGGAAAGAGCTCGGGAAGGTAGATCGGAAAGCCGCTCGTCACCCCGAGCGTGAAAATTCCCACGAACGGGAGCAGGAGGAAGAGCGAGTCCACGCTCGACGTCGTGAGAAACGCAATCGGGAAGGTGACGACGGCGCCCGCGAAATAGAGAAAGAACGTCTTCTTTCGGCCGAGCGCATCCGCCAGGGGCCCGAAGAGAAGGTAGCCGACGAGGGAGACCGCGTTCAAGAGCATGACACCATCGCTCGCCTTCTCGGTCAGATATCGCTCGGCTTCGGGCCCGGTCAAGGCCGCGGCCTCCGGGGAGGCGGCCGCGATCTCCCGGATGGCGGCGGGAATCCACATCGTTGCGCCCCAGAGGCCGAGGAGCACGACGAAGGCGAGGGATGAGGCTACCAGCGTGTCCCGACGAAGCTTCGGCTGAAAAAGCTGGGCGAGGGTAAAGGAGTTCTCCGCCGACTGACGCCTTCGATCGCGGGCTTCGACCCAGCTCTCGGGCTCTTTCACGACGAGGCGAATCAGCAGAACGAGAATCGCGGGGAGGGCTCCCACCAGAAAGACGTACCGCCACGAATGGACCCCCACCACGCGATTCGCGAGGGCCGCGAGCAGAAACCCGATGGCCGCGGCCGACTGCAACATCGCTCCCGCCCGCGCCCGCAGCCGATCCGGCCAGACCTCCGCCACGAGCGCCGCGCCCGCCGCCCACTCGCCCCCGAGGCCGAGTCCGGTCACAAACCGGAAGATCGCGAGCTGCCACCACGTCGCGGCGAGGGCCGAAAGCCCGGTGAACAGCGAGTAAATCAGGATGGTGAGGGTGAGAGCCTTCGTACGGCCGATATAGTCGGCCACGATCCCGAAAACAATCCCTCCGCAGGCCCAGCCGATGAGCATGACGGAGAAGACGGCGCTGCTGTAATTCGCGATGCTGCCTTCCGTCGCGCCCGCGCCGAGGAGCTCCGTGATCACGGGCTTCTGCACCATGGCGTAGATCGTGCCGTCCATGGCGTCGAAGACCCACCCGAGCCAGGCGACGAGAAGCACGAGCCATTGATAGGGAGTGACCTCCCGGACCCATCCCCACCAACTCCAGAAGCCAGCCTTCGTCGTGCCGTTCGTCATCCAATTTCCCCCTCGGGCGGCTTGCATCCGCCGGCGGCCATGCTACCCTGGATGTAGACCCCCCAAAAATACGCGGCAGGCGTCACCATGAAGCTCATCATCGTGCTTTGGGCGTATGGGATCCTCAAGGTCGTGAATCCCTCTCCCGAGGAGCCCATCTATCTCTTCTACGATCCAGCGTGCCGGATCGAGGCCGGCGCCGTCGAGATCAAGGTCACCAACTGGCTTCCCGCGGACCCGCCGCCCCACGACCCCATGGGAACGCTGACCCAGAAGGAGCTGACCTGCGATCTCGACGAGCTGGTCTTCAGCGGGCCGTGATTCACCAATAGCCGACGACTTTCCACCAGACGAAGCCCACCATCGTCCAGATCGCGAGGTTCGCGAGGGAGATCAGGAATCCCACGCGCCACCACTCCCCTACTTCCACGTAGCCCTGCGCGAATACGATGGGCGCCGTCGTCGTCCCGTAATGCGTGAGCCCCGCGGTCAAGTTCGCGAAACAGGCGAGGCTGTAGACCGCGAGACCAGGAGGTGTTCCCGCGGCGATGAGCATCGCGAGAAACGGCGGGAACATCGCGAGGAGGTGCGTCGTGATGCTCGCGAACCCGTAGTGCGCGTAGAAGTAGATGAGGAGCGTAAACGGAAGCACCCAGTACCACGAGATTCCCACCGTCGCGGAGCGCACGGCGGAGGCGAACACCGTGGTCGCGCCCGTTTCGTTGAGGATTTCTCCCATCGTGAAGAGCCCGCCGTACCAGACGAGGATGTCCCAGGCGGCGGACTCCCTGACCACTTGCTCCCAGCTCAAAAGGCGCGTCAGCAGGAAGAGGGAGATGGCGATGAACGCCACGAGAGTCACGTCGATCCCGTGCCAACCTGAAGTAACCCACACGCCCGCCATGGCCGCGAAGATCACGAGAGACAACGCCTCCTGGCCCCGGAGAGGTCCCATCTTCTCGAGCTCGCTTTTCGCGTACTCGGCGGCACCCGGTGTCTCACGAATCTCGGGGGGGAGCATCCAGTACACGAGGAACGGCACGACGAGGCATGAGACGAGCCCCGGCGCCACTCCCGCCAGAAACCAGCTCGACCAGGTGACGGTGATCCCGGCGACATCCGATGCGAGCTTCGCCGCGAGCACGTTCGACGCCTGGCCCGTGAGATACATCGCGCACGCGACGACGCTTCCCTGATAGAGCGATGCCATGAGGAACTTCCCGAGGCGCGTGGCGGTGGGCCCCGGGGTCGAGCCGTAGAGCTCCGCGATGCTCCGCGCCACGGGAAGGATGATTCCCGCGGAGCGGGCGCTGATGGTCGGAATCCCGACCGCGAGAGAGACGTCGGTCGCGACGAGGGAATAGGAAAGCCCGAGAGAGCTCTTTCCGAAGAGACGGACGAACAGAAGCGCGATGCGCCGCGCCGCCCCTGTGTCCTGGAGCACGCGGGAGAGGAGCATCGCGAGGAGCACGAGCCACACCGGCGCCGCTGCGAAACCCGAGAGCGCCCGCGCCATCGGAACACCCGCGACCGCGACCATCGCCGAGAGTCCCATGATCACGAGTGCCGCGCCTGGAAGCGGCCGGAGCATCATCCCCACCATCGTGGCCGCGAAGATCGCGGCGACCCGCCATCCTGCGGGCTCGATCGAGGACGGCCGCGGAAGCACGTGGGCGATGAGAACGTAGATCGCGAAGAGCGCGAGGAGACGAAGGCCGCGGTGGGAAGAGGCGAAGGAGGAGGCGCTCTGGCTGGGAGCGGCCGCTTCGGTGGCAGGGTGCACGCTAATCGAGAACCTTGCCCTTGGTCTCGGGAAGGAGCGAGGCGAGGCCGGCCGAGAACAGGAACGCGGCCGAGATGATGAGAAAGGCCATGGAGAAGCCGGAGGCGTCGGCGACCCGTCCCACGAGGTAGGGTGCGCCGGCGCTCGCGATGCGCCCCACGTTGTAGGTGAAGCCCTGGGCCGTCACCCGGATGCGTGTGGGAAAAAGCTCGGCGGTGATGGCTCCGAAGCCCGAGAAGTACCCCGTTCCGAAGAAGCCGACGAGCGGCCCGATCAGAAGGAGCACTCCGGGCGCTCTCGCGATCCCGTAGATCGGAACGATCGCCGCCGCGGCGATCAAGTACAGAAGGTACGCTTTGCGCCTTCCGAGACGATCGGCGACGAAACCGAACGTGACGTAGCCGAGAAACTGCCCCACGGTCAACACGACGATCCAGATCGATGAGTCGAGGACCGTAAGCCCGGCCCCTCCGCGCTCGGGGGAAAGTTTGAGATAGCTCGGGATCCACGTGAAGAGGCCCCACCAGGCGAACATCGTTCCCGCGTTCATCAGAGTCGCCACGATGGCGTGGCGTCGGTACGAGGACGAGAAGATCTCCGAAAACCCGAGGCCGGACGAACGCGGTTCCCGTTCGCGCTGCGCGCGAACCCAGATCTCGGGCTCAGGCACGCGCCGTCGAATCCAGAGCGTGATGAGGGCGGGGAGGATTCCCGCGAAGAACACTCCCCTCCAGCCGAAGACGGGGAGCAGAATGGCGGTGAGGGAGGCGGCGAGCGCGTAGCCGATCGCCCAGGAGCTTTGCATGATCCCGAGCGCCTTGCCGCGATGCTCGGCGGGCCAGGTCTCCGCTACCAGCGCCGCTCCCGTGGCCCACTCCCCTCCGAAGCCGAGCCCGAGGAAAAAGCGGAAGACGGCGAGCTGGCTCACCGTCTGTGCGAATCCGCAGGCTGCGGTGAAGACGGAGTACAGGAGGATGCTCGCCATGAGCGCCCTGGTCCGACCCACGCGGTCGGCGAGGACCCCGAACAGCAACCCTCCCGCGGCCGACGCGAGAAGAGTGATCGATGCCAGAAGGCCGCCGGTGCCCGCGTCCATCCCCAGTTCGCCCATCACCTCGAGAAGCACCAGGGCGTAGATCTGGACGTCCATGCTGTCGAGCATCCAGCCGAGGGAGGCGGCGAGGAGACTTCGGCGCTGATCGGCGGTGGCGGTGCGGACGAAGTCAAACACAGTCGTCAGTTACCTGTTATCAGTTCTCGGTCGCGAACTCCACTCTTGAGAGCGCGGTTCCGGACGGCTCGGAGTTACTCATGACTCGGAGTTACTCATGACTCGGAGTTATTCATGACTGAGTCCATTCCTTCCCGTACGCCACCAGCGCCGGGGTTCTCCACCCAATCCAGAGCACGGCGACGAGGCAGGCAATCCCGCCGCTCACGACCGACGCCGCGGGGCCGATGGCCTGTGCCACCAGCCCCGCCTCGAGCTCTCCGAGCTGCGGACCTCCCATGAAGAAGATCATGTTCACGCTCGTCATGCGGCCTCGCATGGAATCGGGCGTGTGCATCTGACGGATGATGTTCCGCAGCACCGTGCTCACCATGTCGGAGGCGCCCACCAGGACGAGGCAGGCGAAGGTGAACCAGAACAGGGTGGAGATTCCAAAGGCGACGGTCGCGAGCGCGTAGGCGACGACGCTTGCCATGAGCACCCGTCCCCGCCCGTCGATTCGTCCGACGAGCGGGACCATGAGGATGCTCGTGACCATCGCCCCTATCGCAGGCGCCCCCGCCAGAAGGCCGTAACCTCGGGGGCCCACCGACAGGATCTCCTGGGCGAAGAGTGGCAGGAGCGCGGTGGCCGAGGCGAAGAACGTCGCGAAGAAGTCGAGGAGCATCGTCGAGCGGATGAGTGGCTGCCCGAAGACCCACCGGACGCCTTCCATGCCCGCTCGGAAGCTCAGCTCGCTCCTTTGCGCCTCCAGTCGCTCCGGAACGTCCTTCATCGCCGAGAGCGTCCCCACCAGCACCACGAAGCTCGCGGCGTCGAACGCGTAGACCCAGGCGACTCCCGCGAAACCGATGATGAGCCCGCCCACCAACGGACCCAGCACGGAAGCCGCCTGGAGCATCATGCTGTTGAGGCTGATGGCGTTCTGGAGGTGCTCCCGGGGGACGAGCGAAGGGAAGAGGGATTGACGCGCGGGATTGTCGAAGGATCCGATGGCGGCGCTGGCGCCCGCGAGGAGGTAGACGATCCCGAGGGAATCCCGACCCGTGAATGCGACCACCGCCAGGAGCGCGGAAGTCACCATCATCGCCGCGTTCGTCAACATCATCAGCTTCCGCCGGTCGCTCGCATCCGCGACGATACCGCTCACGAAGGAGAACAGGACCAGGGGGGCGACGCGTACCAGGCCTACCACCCCGAGCGCCAGGGCCTTCTTCTCCGGGGAAGCCAGAAGAGACACGTGCCAGAGAATGGCCGCGGTTCGCATGAAGGAGCCGGCCATCGAGACCAGGGTCCCCAGCCAAAGAAGACGGAAGTTACGGTGTGTGAGTGCGACGAGGGAGGAACGGAGCACGCAGATTACTCGGGCGGGGGGAGCGGCCCGCGGCCGCCCCCGCGTCGACGGTGACCGCGCTTACTGGGCTTTTTTCCGCAGTACGCTGTGGCTTCTTCCGTACAAAAAGTAGATCGAAAGCCCGATCGCGAGCCAGATGAGGAGCCGGTACCAGGTGTCGTGCGGAAGCCCGGTCATGAGATAGAAGCAGGCCAGCATTCCCGCCAGGGGAACCCAGGGCACGAACGGGGTCTTGAACGGCCGTGGCATGTCGGGGCGCGTTCGCCGCAGCACCCACACTCCGCCGCACACGATGACGAACGCGAGAAGCGTTCCGATGGAAACGAGCTCTCCGAGGATTCCGATAGGCAGCAGGCCCGCCATGATCGCGACGAAGAATCCCGTCGCGATGGTCGTGACGTGCGGAGTCCGGAACCTCGGGTGGATCTTCGCCGCGAAAGGAGGAAGAAGCCCGTCCTTGGCCATGGTGTAGAAGATCCGCGGCTGTCCGAGGAGCATCACGAGGATCACCGACGACAAGCCGAAGATCGCCCCCAGCTTCACCACCAGCATGAGCCATGTGATCCCGATGCGATCCACGGCGACCGCGATCGGGTCGGGGACGTTGAGCTCGTAATAGGGAACGATGCCGTTCATGACCAGCGCCACGGCGATATAGAGGACGGTGCAGACCGCGAGCGAGCCGAGGATTCCGATCGGCATGTCCTTCTGAGGGTTCTTCGCCTCCTGGGCCGCCGTCGATACCGCGTCGAAGCCGATGTAGGCGAAGAAGATGACCCCTGCTCCTCGAAGCACCCCGGAAAGGCCGAACTGGCCGTACGTCCCGGTGTTCTCCGGGATGAAGGGCTTCCAGTTCGCCGGGTTCACGTAGGCGACGCCGATGGCGACGAACAGGAGGACCACGGCGACCTTCACGATCACGATGAAGTTGTTGACGTTCGCCGACTCCTTGATCCCGATGACCAGGATGGTGGTGATGATGGCGATGATGAGGATCGCGGGAAGGTTCAGCATTCCCGCGACCGTCGGAAGAGACGCGGCATCGATCCCCTTGCGGCCGAGCTCGGCGAGGAGCTGTGGTGTCGAGGCCACCCACTCACCGGAGGCGAGCTGCAGGAGAGTCGTTCCCGGCCCTGCGCGGAACTCCGGCGGAACGATGATGCCGAACTGATCGAGAAGGCTCACGAAGTATCCGCTCCATCCGACGGCAACCGTCGATGCTGCGAAGCTGTACTCCAGGATCAGGTCCCAACCGATGACCCAGGCGACGAACTCACCCAGGGTGGCGTACGCGTAGGTGTAGGCGCTTCCCGCGATCGGGATCATGGAGGCCATTTCCGCGTAGCAAAGGCCGGCGAGAGCACAGGCGAAACCCGCCAGCAGGAACGACATCACGATCGCCGGTCCCGCGTAATTCGCGGCCGCCTGACCGGTCAGAACGAAGATCCCGGCGCCGATGATCGCGCCGATCCCGAGAGTCACCAGGTTCGTCGCGGAGAGCGCGCGTTTCAGCCCGTGCTCCGAGTCCGCCGCCTCCTTTTGCAGGTCGGCGATGGACTTGGTCAGGAACCACTGGCTCATGGACAACCTCCTGCTTGAATGACTGCTGTTTCGCCTCGTATCAAGAGAGCAAGGTCACATTCGATGCGCGGCAGCCGCGGCCGCAGCCCCCGTGGGCACCGACTCGGCGATCGAGCCGCGCTTCGAGAACGTCACCGCCGCCGCGAGCGCCAGGAGGGCCCCCAGCACGACGGTTGCGCGAACGCCGGTCGAAAGGTCCCGGATAACAAAGGGGGCGATCAGGATCGCAACCAGATTCATGACCTTGATGAGCGGGTTGAGGCCGGGACCCGCGGTGTCCTTGAAGGGATCGCCGACGGTGTCTCCGATGACCACCGCCTTGTGGGCGTCGGTGCCCTTCCCGCCGAGGTAGCCGTCCTCGACTTTCTTCTTTGCGTTGTCCCAGTTCGCGCCGGTATTGGACATGAAGACCGCGAGGAGCTGCCCGCTCAGGATGGCTCCCCCGAGAAAGCCCCCGAGAGCTTCCGCGCCGAGGGCGAATCCGACGAGGATGGGAGAGAAGATCCCGAGCACGGCCGGGCCCAGGAGCTCTTTCTGCGCCATCGCGGTCACGATGTCCACGCAGCGCGCGTAGTCGGGCTCTTCCTTGAACGTGAGGATCCCGGGCTTCTCGCGGAACTGGCGCCGCACTTCCTCGACGACGCCGAAGGCCGCGCGGCCCACCGCCTTGATGGCGAAGGCGGAGAAGAGAAATGGAACCGCGCCGCCAAGGGCGAGACCTACGAGAACGTTCGGAACGTTCAACTGAATCCCCTTCTCGAAGAGATGGG
>Ga0187893_10005448_pt1 | contig 22830 bp, 20 predicted proteins | sample MA1701074metaG_FD_139574 | JGI IMG/M metagenome (GOLD analysis project Ga0187893, IMG submission 139574) | White microbial mat communities from a basaltic lava cave in the Kipuka Kanohina Cave System on the Island of Hawaii, USA - MA170107-4 metaG ...
AGGCCGCGGAGCGCAGTGCGCGCGTCGCGTCTCCAGGAGACTCTCGTACAACGCCTCGGTCCGCCCGACCATGCGCTGCAAGGAGAAGCGCTCGCGGACATCGGCCTGTCCCGCGCTCCCGCACGACGCGGCGAACGCCGGATCGCGGATGAGGCGCTCGATCGCGTCCGCGAGCTCCCGCGGATCGCCCGGCGGCACCAGCAGCCCCGTCCTGCCGTGAGTCACGACTTCGGGGGTTCCGCCGACCCGCGTGGCGACCACGGGAAGACCGGCAGCCATCGCCTCGAGGAGACTGTTGGAGAGCCCTTCGCTGAGCGAGGGAACCACGGCGATCGTCACGGCCGGCATCAGCCCGGCGAGGTCCACGTGGGCGCCGATGAACCGCGTGGCGCCCTCGATCCCGAGATGACGCGCCTGACTCTCGAAGTGGGCGCGCAGCGGCCCATCCCCCACGATCAGGAACCGCGCTTCGGGAACGCGCCGGCCGAGCAGAGCCGCGGCCTGGAGGAACCGATCGATTCCCTTGATCGGGTGGTTCAGCCGCGAGAAGACGCCGACCACCGGCCCCGTGCGCGGAAGCCCGAAGCGGTCCCGCTGCGCCGCGGGATCCTGCGCGGCCGAGAAGCGCGCGGTATCGAGCCCGTTGTGGATGACCGAGAGACGGCGCGCCGCGTAGCCTTCCTCGATCGCGCGCTCACGGATGGCGTTCGCGTTGGCGATCACGTGGTGCGCCAGCGCGCACGCCCAGCGCTGGGCCCTGCGCTGCCGGGCCGTCCAGACGTCTCCCATGTCCCTCAGCGACCCCACCACCGCGGGGACGGCGGCCATGCGCGCCGCGGGGATGGCGAAGACGTTCGGATAGAAGCCGAAGCTGTGCATCACCTGCATCCTGTGCTTCCTCAGGTAGCGGACCAGCCGGATCTGGGCGACCATGGCGCGCGGTCCGTAGAGTCTCCGGATCGGATAGATCGACACCGGCACGTTCCGCCTGCGGATGTCGTCGAGGAACTCGCCCTGGAAGTCGAGACACCCGACGTGCACGTCGTAGCGCGCGGGGTCGAGACCGGCGACGAGCGTCGCGATCTGCCGTTCGGTGCCCCCGATGAAGAACTGCGTCGCGAACACCATGGTCCGGATCCGTTCGGTCATGCCGTCATCCCGCGGTCTCCCCCCCGAGCACCGACGGCAGCGACTCGGCAAGACCGGCGAAATAGAAGAAGTAGGCGTTGTAGGCGACGGGGTGGAACATCGCCGCGACGCAGAACGCGATGAGGCTGGTCTGGATGGCTCCACCCAGGATCGAGGTTTCGCGGCTTCGCGGATGATCGGGAGCCGCGCGCCGGGCCGCGCCGGACAGCCTCAGGCTCCGCGCGAGCAGGGCGAGGAAGAGGGCGAGGCCGGGAAGCCCCAGATCGACCGCGTACTGGAGATAGACGTTGTGGACCATCCTCCACGCGTCTCCCCGCTGCTCGTTGAGCGCGAGGGCGTTCATCCCGATCCCGGCTCCGAAGAGAGGATCCTGCGCGGCGACGCTCAGCGAGGCCGCCATGTCGTGCCACCGTTCCTGCGCCGAGCCCGTGGTGTCCGACGCGATGTCGGCGATCGTCGTCATGTGCCGGAGGTAGCCGGACGGCGCCGCCGCGAACGCGACGACCGCCAATGCCGCGGCCGCCGCCACCGCGGCCCCTTTCCCCCGATGTCTCCACAGGAAGATCGCGAGGATCGCGCCCAGCGTGAGGAAACCGCCCCGCGAGAACGTGGCGATCACGCCCAGGGCGGCCAGGACGACGAGGGCGGTGTAGCTCCATCGCAGCGCGGTGCCGCGTGCGATCTGGGCCATCGCGATCCCCACGGGGATCATCAGGTTGAGCATCAGGGCGAGATCGTTCGGATTGTCGGTGAGCGGCGCGTTGAAGCCGGCGATCCGCGGGGCGCCCGGCGCCCCTTCCGGGACGGTGACGCCCGTCGCGAAGTGCACGAGCGCCGTCATCGAGAGCGGCAGCGACAGGAGGAAGAGCCACCCGCAGATCCGCCGCAGACGGCCGGCATCGTCGATGACCGCGGCGAGCAGCCAGAACACAACCAGCGTCTTGAGGAACGGGCCCAGGAGGAACGCGAGACTCCCCCCCGGCCACTCCGAGAACGGGATGGTGACGAGTCCCCAGAAAAAGAGCAGCCCCGCGATCGTCACCCCCGTTGTCGGCGCGAGGACGGCAAGACCGCGGCGCGCGCGGTCCAGCAGCAGCGCGGCGACCGCGAGGACGCCCGCCACGAGCGCGAGCCTGAAGGGCACCAGCGCGGGAATCCACGACTGAGGCGAGAGGATGAGGACGCACGTGAAGAGGGCCAGGCACCATACCGGAGCTCCGCCGCGGGAGCGCTCGGGCGCTCCGGCTCCGGCGGGGACGGCGAGGCGGGGCTGCCACCAGGCGGTCTCACAGGGGCGACTCATGGGAAGGCGACCGCGTGCAGCAGCCCGGCCGAAGGGCGGGTTTGAACGGCGGCTCCGTTCGCGCTCCCCAGGATCAGCGCGATGCGGTGCGCGGCCTGTCCGTCCCACAGAGGCGGCAGCGCCGCGGGCCGGGGAGGATCCGAGAGCATCGCGTCCGCGGCGCTCAGGATGTCGGCGGGGTCGGTCCCGACGACGCGATTCGTGCCGCACGTCGTCGTCACCGGACGCTCGGTGGTGGTGCGCAGCGTGAGGCACGGGACGCCGAGCGCCGTCGTCTCTTCCTGAATGCCTCCCGAATCGGTGAGCACGAGCGACGCGCGGCTCATCAGGGAGACGAAGTCGATGTACCCGAGCGGCTCGACGCAACGCAGGCCGCCCGGAGGGGCGCCTGGCTCCCCCGGTCCGGCGAGCCCGTCGAACGTCTCCAACCGCCCGCGCACGCGGGGATGCACGGGGTAGAGGACGGGGATCCGGCGCGCCACGAGTCTCACCGCGCCCAGAAGGCGCTCGAACGTCACGGGATCGTCCACGTTCGAGGGGCGGTGCAGCGTCAGCAGGCCGAACGCTCCGCCGTCGATCCCGAGCCTGCGGGCGACGTCGGACGCGCTCCACCGCGGCCGGGAGGTCTCGAGGGCGTCGATCATGACGTTGCCGACGAAACGGACCTTCAGGGGATCGACACCTTCCCGCAACAGATTGTGCAACCCGCTGATCTCGCTCACGAAAAGGAGATCCGAGACGGCGTCCGTGACGATCCTGTTGATCTCCTCCGGCATCGATCGATCGAAGCTGCGAAGACCCGCCTCCACGTGGGCGACCTTGATCCCCCTCTTGACCGCCGTGAGCGCGGCGGCCACCGTGGAGTTGACGTCTCCGACGACGATGACGACATCGGGCCGCTCCGCCGCCAGGACCGGATCGAGGCGCTCCATCACCTGGGCGGTCTGCGCCGCGTGGGACCCCGAGCCGACGTCCAGGTGATGGTCGGGGCGGGGCAGATCGAGGTCCTCGAAGAAGCGCGCCGAGAGCGCCGCCTCGTAGTGCTGCCCCGTGTGCACCAGGACCGGCGCGACGCCGAGAACGTCCTTCAGCGCGCGCACCAGCGGCGCCACCTTGACGAAGTTCGGGCGCGCGCCCGCGACGATGAGGATCTTCATCGCCGGGCTCCCCGGCCCATCGCGGCGCGACGCAGCAGGAGCGCCGCGCAGAGCCCCGCGAGATCGACCACGAGATCGCCCATCGACGCGCTGCGTCCGGGCACCATCGACTGGTGCCACTCGTCGGCCACGGCGAAGATCGCGACCACGATGAACGTCACGAGCCCGGGGCGGGCGATTCCGGCCCCCGGCGGCCGGCCTGACAGCGCCCGCGCGACGAGCGCCGCAAGGACGGCATAGAAGATGAAATGGGAGCCGTTGAGCCCGTGCTCCACGAGCGGCTGCCGCGCGGCCACGGGAGTGCGCGGTATCGAGGAGATCGAGACGATCGCCGCGCCCCACAGGACGGCGAGCGCCGCGTACCATGGATGAACGACGGAGCGCTCGTCGTCGCGGGCCGCGCGGGCCGCATGGCCCGCCGCCACCAGACGGCCCTGGCTCAGTGCGCGCAGGCCCATGCCGGCTCCTTCCTGGCCAGTTCCATCACCGCGCCGCCGAGCTTGCCCGCGTGGTGACGCGCGCTCCAGGGGTCGACGAGGTCCGCCTCCACGATCCGCGTGCCGAGGAACGACACGGAGCGCCGATCGCAGGGGATGGGGGCCGCGCCGGTGGCGGCATAGCGCCGCGCGACGCTTCCCGGGATCGGCGCGACGTTGGCCAGCACCGCGTCGATGCGCACGCCCGGGGCGTGACGGTGGATCGCGAGCAGGAAGTCCGACGTCGTGTAGCCGTCGGTCTCCCCGGGTTCCGACATCAGGTTCGCAATCAGGACGATCGGAGCGCGGCAGCGGGCCAGGGCCGCCGCGAGACCGGGGACGAGCATCACGGGGATCAGGCTCGTGTAGAGACTCCCCGGTCCGATCGTCACCAGATCCGCGCGCTCCAGGGCCTGGATCGCCTGCGGCAGCGCGCGCGCCCTGCGCGGCGACAGATGGACGCTTTCGACGCCGCGGCGGCAGGCGGCGATGCGCGACTCCCCCATCGACCAGCTGCCGTCCTTGTGCCGCGCGCGCAGGGACAACCGGTCGAGGGACGCCGGAAGCACGTGGCCCCGCGCGGAGAGGAACTCCTCGGCCCACGCGAGAGCCTTCATGAGGTTGTGCTCCATCTGGCTGAGGGCCGTCAGGATGAGGTTGCCGAGGCTGTGCCCGCCCAGCCCGCTGTTGCCGTCGAACCGGAAATCGAACAGGGACGTGATCACGGGGTCGGCGTCCGCGAGAGCCGTGAGGCAGTTGCGCAGATCGCCGGGAGGGATGACGCCGTAGTCCCTGCGCAGAGCGCCGGAGCTGCCGCCGTCGTCCGCGACGGTGACCACCGCGGTCAGCCGCTCCCGCTCCTCGGGGCTGAGCGGCCCCGTGCGGCGCGGGAACACCGCGTGCTTCAGACCGCTCAGCAGGGCGGACAGACCGTGCCCCCCGCCCAGCGCGACGATGCGCGGGCCCGGTGGCGACCCGGCGGGCGTGGGGCGGCCGGGAGCGGCGCTCGCCAGCGTGAGCGCGGTCGCCGTCCTCATACCGGGCGCCCTCCGTCCGCGGCGGCGCCGACGGTCCCCGCCTCGGCAGGCCGGAGGATGCGCTCGCGGCGCTCCGGCGGACGCTGCCTGACCGGTTCCGCGGGGAGCCCCTCCTTGCCCAGCAGGATGACCTTGACGGTGTCGCGGAGAATCCGCAGATCGAACAGCAGGGAGCGGTGCTTGATGTAGTACAGGTCGTACCGGACCTTCTCGGTCTCCTCGCCGAGATTGTTGGCGTAGACGTAGCGGATCTGGGCCCATCCGGTGACGCCGGGCCGGACCGCGAGGCGCAGGTCGTAGTGGGGGATCAGGGCGGCGAAGAGATCGTAGTTGCACGAGGGGTGCGGGCGCGGCCCCACGAGATTCATGTCGCCGCGGAGGATGTTCCAGAACTGCGGAAGCTCGTCGAGCCGGAGCTTCCGCAGCCAGCGGCCGACGCGCGTGATCCGGACCGCGTTGTCGGCGGCCCAGAGCGACGGCTCCGACGCCACGCATCGCATCGTCCGGAACTTGAACATGTCGAAGCGGCGGCCACGCAGACCCACGCGGCTCTGCACGAAGAGGACAGGCCCCGCGGAGTCGATCCGGATCAGCAGGGCGACGAGCGCCATCACGGGCGCGGCGGCGATCAGGCCGAGGGCGGCCACCGAGAAGCTGATGCTCCGGGCCAGGAACTGGCCCGCCCTGTGCCGCAGGAAGCCCCGCGAGAAGAGGAGCCTCTCGGATCGCAGCGACTCGGCGGTGATGCGTCCGGTCAGCTGCTCGAAGGCTTCGGCGGCATCCATGACCTGGATGCCGCGCAGACGGCAGTCCACGAGCACGTTCAACGGAAGGACCTCCGAAGGATCCGAGGCGCCGACGATGATGCGGTGGGGACGGGTGCGCGCGACCAGGGCTTCCAGCCGGTCCGGCGATCCGACCCAGGGACACCGGAAGGCGGGGATCGACCAGGACTCCGGATCGCAGGCCACCCCGATGATCTCCATCCCCTCCCCCTCGTGCCGCTCGATCTCGTGCGCGAGCTCGCGCACCGCGGGCGTCGCGCCGACCAGCAGCAGCCGCTCGGACGCGTTCCGGAGCAGCAGGGAGCTCGCCGCGCGGAGCCCCGTGAGACCGCACCAGCCAGCGAGCCAGAGCGGGACGATGACCCCGGGGGATGGAGCGGCCTCGGGCACGAGCACCCGGACCGCGCCGATCAGGAGCACGTGGAGCGCGGCGGCGCCCGGGAGGCCCGCGAGAAAGCGCGTGAACCGGCGGCGCGACGACCGCTCGCGCAGGCCCGTGTAGTGCAGCGCGATCGCCAGCGTCGCCCAGAAGACCGCGGCCTGCCCCAGGAGCGACGGCGCGTCGCCGGCGTCATCCGGCGGCGACCAGAGCAGGAGCATCCCGGCCGTCAGGGCGAGCAGCGCGGTCGATTCGAGGTGCCTGACGACCATCGTCATTCCACCGTGACGCTCTTGGCGAGGTTGCGGGGTTGATCGATGTCGCAGCCGCGAACGAGCGCCATGTGGTACGCGAGGAGCTGCAGCGGGAGCGTCGCCAGCAGCGGCTGCGTCCAGAGAGGCGCTCTCGGGATGGTCAGAGCGATGTCGGCGCGCGCCGCGGTCTCTTCGTCTCCTTCGGTCGCGATGGCGATCACGATGCCGTCGCGCGCCTTCACCTCCTCGATGCTGCTGACCATCTTCTCGTGGAGAGGGCCGCGCGGAGCGATGGCGACCACGGGCATGGTCTCGTCCACCAGGGCGAGGGGGCCATGCTTCATCTCGCCCGCCGCGTACCCTTCCGCATGGACGTAGGAGATCTCCTTGAGCTTGAGCGCGCCCTCCAGCGCGATCGGATAGTGGATCCCGCGCCCCAGGTAGAGGAAGTCCCTCGCATCGCGGAACCGCCGCGCGATGGCGGCGAACCGGCCGCCGTCTTCCAGCATCCTCGCGATCTGGTCGGGCACTTCCCCCAGGGCCGACGCGATGCCCTGGGCGGTCTCCCGGTCGACGTACCCGCGGACGACCCCGAGCTTCAGCGCGAGGACGGCGATGGCGACGAGCTGCGACGTGAAGGCCTTCGTGGAGGCGACGCCGATCTCGAGGCCGGCGCGCGTATAGATGACGCCGTCGGCCTCGCGCGCGACGGAGCTGCCCACGACGTTGCAGATCGCGACGGTGCGCGAGCCGCGCTCCCTGGCGGCGCGCAGAGCGGCGAGCGTGTCGGCCGTCTCTCCCGACTGCGAGATCGGCACCGTGAGCACGCGTCCGTCGAGGATCGGAGGCCGCGCGCCGTACTCCGAGGCAACGTCCACCTCGACGGGCAGGCGCGCCAGCGACTCGATCATGAACTTCCCCACCAGGGCCGCGTGCCACGAAGTCCCGCACGCAACGAAGGAGAGGCGGTTCAACCCGATCATCTCGCGGTTCGTGAGCTTCAACTCGGGTACGGCGACCGTCCCGGACTCCGGGTCCAGTCGTTCGCGGAGCGTGTCGCGGACGGCCGCCGGCTGTTCGTGGATCTCCTTGAGCATGAAATGGGGGAACCCCGACTTCTCGGCCGCTTCGGCGCTCATCGTCAGCTCCGAGGGGCGCCGCGTGACCGAGCCCCCCGAGAGGGTGCTCAGCTTCATGCCGCCGGGCTCGAGCACCGCGACCTCCCCCTCCTCGAGGACCAGCACCTCGTCCACGAGCCCCAGCAGGGCGGGGACGTCGGAGGCGACGAGATGCTCGCCCGCTCCCAGGCCGATCACCAGCGGGCTGCCGCTCCCGCGCACCGCCACCAGCGTCGGGGGATCCTCGGCCGAGATGCACACCAGCGCGTAGGCGCCGCGAAGGTCCTGAACGGCGCGCTCGACGGCCGCAACAAGACCGTTGGTCCGGTAATGCTCGATCAGATGAGCGATGACTTCCGTGTCCGTCTCGGAGCGCAGCGTATGACCCGCGTCGGCGAGCGTCCTCCGCAGCGCACGGTGGTTCTCGATGATCCCGTTGTGGACCACCGCCAGCCGGCCGGTGCAGTCGATGTGAGGATGCGCGTTGGAATCGGAGGGACGGCCGTGCGTCGCCCAGCGCGTGTGCGCGATGCCGATCGTGCCGTGAGCGGGCCGGGCATCGAGGATCGATTCGAGCCGCGACACCTTCCCCGCCGACTTCCTGACTTCGAGTCCCGCGCCGTTGCGCGTGGCGAGCCCGGCCGAGTCGTAGCCGCGGTACTCCAGCCTGCGGAGTCCCCGCAGGAGGAACGGCACCGCGTCACGATGGCCGACGTATCCGACGATTCCGCACATATTGATGATTGACGGTTGGCGACGCTAGGCGGTCGGGGCGTAGTAGCGCCCGTAGGCGCGGTAATGACCCGTGAACCTGCTGTGGTCGCGGTTGAAGGCGATGCCCAGGACCTTGCCGGGCGCCATCTCGTCGAGAGACTCCCCCAGGCCGTGGCGGGACGTGTATCCCGACGCGACGACGAGGAGGAAGCCGTCGACGAATGCCTCGAGGAGGTGGCTGTCCCGCACGGCCAGCACCGGCGGCGTGTCGACGATCACCTTGTCGAAGCACGTTCGGATCCGATGCATGAGAACGCCGAGGGTGTCGGACTGCAGCAGGAGATGAGGGTCGCGGCGCTCCCGTCCCGCCGTCAGCACCGACAGCGTCTGCTCCGACGGCGTGCGGATCGCCGCGTCGAGATCGAGCGACGGATCAGCGAGCAGGTCGGCGAGCCCTCTCGACCGTTCGGGCAGGCCGAGCCGCACGGCCACTCCCGGACGCCGCATGTCGGCGTCGACGAGCAGGACGCGCGCGCCCTGGGACTGCGCGTAAGCGCCCGCGAGGTTGATGGCCGTCGTCGTCTTCCCGTCGCCGACCCCCGGGCTCGTCACTGCCACGACGCGCGGTCCCGCGGGAGGACGCGTCCGGTCGAGCGCGTGCCGCAGCGAGCGGTACTGCTCCGCCTCGAACGACTTGGGGCTCACGAGACTCACCAGGTGGGCGTCGATCGCTCCGCCGCGGCCCGCGGGACTCCTGCGGCCCTGGACCTCGATCCTCCCGGCCGCCGAGACTTCGGTGCTCACGAACCCATCCGTGCGATCAGCCGCGCGATGCCGTGGTTGCCGGCGGCGAAGACGTAGGCCGCGACGATCCCGATCGACAGGGTCGTCAACAGGACCAGCAGGGCCCCCATGGTCTTCAATCGCGCGCCGACCCTGTCCATGAGGGTCGAGGTCGGGGGAATGCAGGCCAGGATCGGCACGCGAGTGAAGGCGCGCAGGTCTTCCACGCGATGGAAGGTGGGATCCACCGTCTCGCGGATGAAGAGCACCGCCGCCGAGAAGACCAGCGAGAGGATCACGGCCACGACGAGGAGGGGAAGACGATCGGGGGCGAACGGCTCCTGCGGGGGGATCGCCGCATCCAGGACCCTGAGCTGCTGCACGCCGCGCTCGCGTTCGTGGCTCTCGACCAGACGCGCCTCCTCGTAGCGCTTCAGCAGATCCGCGTAGACTTCCTTGGTCGTCTCGTAATCGCGCGCCAGCTCGCTGTGCTCCTGCTCGAGCCGGGGGGAGGCTTCGATCCGGCGCTCGTAATCGGCGATGGCGTTGCGCAGCGACCGCTCCTCGCGCTCGAGGGTCGCGATCTCCGCGTTGATCCGCTCGAGGACTGCGAGAGAGGACGGCGCGCACCGTGCGCCGGCGGCGCCTGCTTCTGACGCGGAGCCCGGCTCTCGCGAGTGTCCGCGTCCCGATCGTCCTCGAGCGACGCGATGGTCTCCTTGAGCTGCACGATGTCCGGATAGCTGTCGCTGTAGCGGGTGCGCAGGTCGGCCAGGTCGCGCCGCAGGCGCAGCAGCCGCATCTCGAGCGTCTCAGGGGTCCCCTCGCCATCGACGCCATGGATCGTGGAGACGCTCCGGATCAGCTCTTCGCGCCGCTCCGCCGCGCGGCGCATGCCGTCGTGGTTGAGCGCGAGCCGCGCGTTGAGCCGCGACAAGGCGGCCAGGTTGGCGTCGTTCTGTTCCGGCAGGGACCCGAGATGGCGGGTCTTGAAGTCGCGCAGCTTCGCGTCCTGCTCCTCCTGGCGCTGCCGGATCCCTTCGAGCTGCGCGGCGAGGGCCTCGGCGGCGCCCAGGGCCTGACGCTCGCGGATCCGGGAGTTCTCCTCGATCCAGGAGCCGGCCAGGGCGTTGGCCACCGCGGCGGTCTGCACGGGATCCCGGCCGATGTAGCTCAGCGTCAGCGAGACGGTGGAGACGCCGCCCCACGCCTGCGGCGAGCCGTCGGGCTCGATTGCGATGTCCTTGCGCATCACGGCGACGAGGGACTCGGGAGACGAGCGGCGCGATTGCGGGTAGAGCCCGAACCGCTCCACCGTGTCGAGCAGACGCGTGCGGGAGAGCAGCTCCTTGCGGATCGTCTGCAGCCTGGCTTCGCGGCTCGCCGCTTCGTCGGAATCGGGCGCATCGACGATTCCGTCCTGCTGGACGAGGAGCGTCACGTGCGCGCGGTAGAGGTCGGGCAGCGCGAGGATGACGGTCGCGGCGAGGCACAGCGGCACGACGAAGCCGGCCAGCGCCAGCCGCTTCCGGCGCGAAAGCGTCTCGAAGGCCTTTCCGAGCGGCGTGTGGAGAAGATCCAGAGGCATGGCGTCAGGGCACCACGATGATGTCTCCCGGATGCACCGGGAAGTTCGGCTGGTTGCGCCCGCTGGTGACCTTCGTGAAGTTGAACGGAAGCCGGTGCACGCAGGCGCCGTTGGATCGGACGACGACGATCTTGGAGGGCGACGCGAACTCGCTGAATCCCTCGGCCAGCGCCAGCATGTCGAGCACGGTCGCCCCCGCGCCGAAGGAGAACCAGCCCGGCTTGTTCACCTCGCCGACGACCGAGACCTTCATGCTGTGCACTTCGCGGACGATGACGGAGACCTCGGGCGCGGTGATGAACTGCTTGAGCCGCTGCGCGAGGTCGTCCCGCAGCGCCTCCGGTGTCATCCCGGCCGCGCGGACGTCGTTGAGCAGGGGGAGCGTGATCTGGCCGTCGGGCCGGACCGGCACCACGCGGCTCACGGCCTCGTTGTTCCAGACGGAGATGTCGAGGATGTCGCCGCGGCCGATCTTGTAGACGTGCAGGGAGGGAGCCTCGCCCATCGACACGGCCTCGTTGTCCGGGCAGACGGTCAGCGCCGGCGGCCTGTCCGAGCCGTCCGGGGACGGGGCCGCGCCGGCGAGCAGCGCCACCGGCACCAGCAGCCATCGCGCGACGCGCAGCATCGCTCAAGCCGCCACGAGCGTGCAGTCGATCTCGACCGCCACGCTGCGCTGAAGGATCTCGACCGACAGAACGAGCATGCCCTTGCCTTCCTTCTTCTCCATGAGCCGGCCCTCCACGCCCGCCAGCGGCCCGTGCGCGATGCGCACGGGCTGCCCCGTCCTGAGCCAGGGGTACGGAAGCGCCGGCAATCCCGAATCGACCAGCCGGCCGATGGCCTCGATCTCGGCGTCGGGGAGGACCGCGAGACGATCCCACCGCTCGCCCAGGACGCGCACGAGGCCGCGCGACTTCATGACGTCGACGTAGGAGGCCTTGTCCATCGCGTGCCGGACGAACAGATACCCGGGGAACATCGGCTGCAGGGCGAGCCGTCGATCCCCGCCGCGGCGCTTCCACGCGGCGAGCCGCGGCAGGAACGTCTCGTACCCCTTCGCGGCGAGCTGTCCGCAGACGAGCTGCTCGCAGTGACTGCGGGTCCAGAGCGCGTACCAGTTCATCGATTCCGACAAGGCTTCGCCCCCTTCGGTCTGGCTCCCTTCCCCCGGGCCGGACCGACGATCGTGTTCGAAACGTCCTGCAGACCACTCATCAACATCGCCATCGAAAATACGCCCGCGCCGGCGGCGCCACAATCGAGCGAATGACCCATTCGATCCGGGAGGATCTACTCATCCTCCGTGGCGGTTTTCCCCGAGTCATCTTGCGGTTCCTTCCAGTCGCCGGGCTCTTCGCCGGCGAGCGGATCGCCGAAGCTGCAGGAGAATCCCACCTCGTAGCGCGTCGAGCGCACCGTGGGCGCCGCCTCCACGCCGAGGCTCTCCTGGGCGTCATAGGTCACGGCCGCCAGCAGCGACCACCCCGGCGCGAGCTGGTAGCGCGCGACGCCCCGGCGGCGGAATGTCTCGAGGGAATCGGCTTCCACCCCTTCCGGCGCAAGCTCCTCGCGACGCGTCCTGCTCGCGGAGAGATCGAGGGTCATCGAACGGCCGATGCGAAGGAGCGCGCTGGCCTCGCCGGAGCTGGCGAGGGAGTGGACGAAGTGTCCACCCCCGTCATCCAGGCCCCGGCGATAGCCGAGCCGCCCCGAGAACCGCCACGCCTTCCAGCCCAGAGACGATCGGACCATCAGGGCCGTCTCGTCTTCGGGATCCGCCGATGAGAGCTTCACGGAATCCACGCCGGCCACCAGCTCCGCGCTGCCGCGCGGGCCGCCGTAGCGAAGCCCCCCGTAGCCGTTCGCCAGACGCGACCCGGGATCCTCGTCCACCGTCTCCACGGCAGGGACGGCCGCTTCGGCGCGCTCCTCGTCGAACCGGCCGTATCTCAGCGAGGACCCGGCCAGAAGCGCCAGTCTCGTTCCGGTGCGCACCGTCAGGTCGAGCGCGCCTCCCCGATGGATGCTGTCCAGCAGACCGGGATCGCTGAAGGCGACCCAACGGTCGTCGTAGGAGACGTCGAGCTGGATGCGCGGCCCCGGCTTCGCGGTCCAGGTGGCGCGCAGCTCGTTGGAGGAGACGCGCCCCCCCTGGACGAGCGGCGTCGCGGCCGTGGCGCCGAAGCCTCCGGAGGCCTCCGGCGTGTACGCGAAGCCGTCGGCGATGCGCAGCCCGTTGCGGGGCGAGAGCGTCCGCGCCCAGACAGCTTCGAGGCGGTGAAACGTGCGGAACGTCCCGCTGCCGGAGTAGTAGTCCCCTTCGGGGGCATAGAGGACGTGAAAGCGCGTCCTGCGCTCGCGCAGGAGCGCTCCGAACTTCAGGTCGAGCGAGCCGATGGTCTCCGGCTCGCCGGCGAGGGCCGGATCGACCAGCTCGGGATTGTCCGATCGTCCCCCCAGCAGGGCCGCTTCGCCGAACGCGTCCCATCCCGCCGCAGCCCGTTGCGGCGCGGCGAGCAACGCGATGATCAGGATGGCGGATGCACGACGCAAGAGAACTCCTCCCGGAATATCTGCGCCACGGTAGCCGCCGGGGTCATGGCCGCACAGCCGGGGGAATCCCGATCCGCGCCCTGGTGGATACCCGATGCGTCCCACTCCCATCGAGTGATTCCCGGCGAATCAATCCGTGATCCCACGGATGGTCCGGCGTCGCGGCGGCCCGTATCCTCGCGCCATGACATTCCGTGGACCCGAGGGCCTGCCGCCGACCGCCGCGTTGCCGGGCGGTGTGTTCGGAGCGTCGTTCCCCGCGCGGCAAGCCACTCCCGGCCCTCGCGTATCGATCGTCGCCGTCGAAGGGACCGACGCGCTGGCCCGGTGGGTGCCCGCGTGGGAGGAGCTTGCGATGGACGCCATCGAGCCCAACGTCTTCTACGAGCCGTGGCAGATCCTCCCGGCGGTCGAGGCGTTCGGAGCCGCAATCCGCCTCGTCCACCTTCTGGTGTTCAGCGCCGCGGCGGATGCGCCGGCCGGCGGGCCGCTCCTCATCGCCTACTTCCCCCTGGAGCGCCGCAAGGCCCGGGGGCTGGGCATGCCGGAGATCGCGCTCTGGAAGCACGTCCACTGCTTTCTCTGCACGCCGCTCGTCAGAAAGGGTCATGCGAGAGAGGCCCTGTCGGCCGTCCTGGAATGGGCGCGCACCGACCCGCGCGGGGCCGCCATCATCCGGTTTCCCCAGGTCGCGGGCGATGGGTCCTTCGCGACGGAGCTGGCCGCGCAGCTTCGGGCGCGGCGGCGGCCGTCCTTCATTCATGGCGACTACGAGCGGGCGCTCTTCGTTCCGCGAGAGGATGCCGGGCGGTACCTCGTGGATTCCCTGCCGAACAAGTCCCGCAAGCAGTACCGGCGCCTGATGCGGCGCCTGGCCGAGATCGGAAGGCTGGATTTCACCGCGCTCGGACCCGGGGGCGATCTGCGCGGCTGGGTGGAGGACTTCCTGAGACTCGAGGCTTCCGGATGGAAGGGCCGCATGGCGAGCGCCCTCGCCTGCCGGGAATCCGAGCGCCGGTTCTTCCTGTCGATGACCGCGGAGGCGTTCCGGCGGGGCCGTCTCGGGATGATCGCGATGAACCTGAACGGCCGCCCGATCGCCATGAAGTGCAATCTGATGGCGGACCGGGGCTCGTTCTCCTTCAAGATCGCCTTCGATGAGTCCTACGAGCGCTTCTCCCCCGGCGTGCTGCTCGAGATCGAGAACATCCGCTGGCTCCACGAGACGCCGGGCCTCCAATGGATGGATTCCTGCGCTGCTCCCGATCATCCGATGGCCAATCGTCTCTGGATCGATCGAAGGAGGATCCAGACGGTCTCCGTCGCCACAGGACGCCCGCTGGGCGATTCCCTCGTCCGTGCGCTGCCGTTGATGCGATGGCTGGCGCAGAGGATTCCGGGACGGAGGAGCGCGGGCGCGGCGCCCGCCACCGGAGAGTCGTCATGAACAACCTGCTGGAGATCGAACGGGCGTCGGCCGGGGATTTCGACCGCAAGCCCTTCACCATACGACATCGCCTGGCCGGACATCCGCTCTTCGCGCCGGACCGGCTGCTCGCTCTGGCCCGCCGCCTGCCGGAATCGGACACGGAGCGCCACGCCGGTGACGTCACCGTCGATGCCGCTCCGGATCAGGTGCCCTCCACGGGTCTCCCGCTCGAGGAGACGATCCGGAGGATCGAGGAGTGCGGCGCCTGGGTCGTTCTCAAGTACGTGGAGCAGGACCCCGAGTACGGCGCGCTGATGAACCGCTGCCTCGACGAGGTCGCGGACGTCTATGGCGCGGCGCTCCGGGGCGCCTCGGATCGAGCGTCGTTCATCTTCATCTCCTCCGCGAGGGCCGTCACGCCCTGCCATATCGACCCCGAGAACAACTTCCTCCTGCAGGTCCGCGGCTCCAAGACCATCCACATCGGAGACCGCGCGCTGCTTCCGGAGAAGGACCTGGAGCGGTACTTCACGGGAGGCCACCGGAGCATCGACATGCCCGCGAACGTCGCATCGAGCGCCCGCAAGTTTCCGCTCTCGGCGGGCGACGGCGTTCACGTCCCCGTCACCGCCCCGCACTGGGTCGTCAATGGCGACGGCGTGTCGGTGTCGTTCAGCATCACTTTCCTGACGCCGAAGAGCCGGCGGAAGGCCATCGTTCACAAGGTGAACGCCCATCTCCGGCGGACGGGGGTCCGCCCCGCGCCACCCGGCGCATCGGATCTGCGCGACGGATTCAAGGTCCTGGGATTCGAGACCCTTCGCTCCGCGCGGAAGCTGCTGAGGACCGTGACGACGCGGTGATCCGGGGGCGGACGGCCGCGCGCAGGTCATCTCGGGCGCGGCGGCCGCCGCGTCATTGACAGGCACGTCACCTCCCCGATACTCTGCCGCGGCGTGAGCGAGCAGCCATCGGCGGCAACGGCACACGGGGCGCACGGCGGACTCCACCTCCGCATGCTGGCGGGTCTGGCGGTGGGGATCGCGGCGGGGGCCGCCTCGCGTTACTACTTCGGCGAGACCGAGGGCCTCGCCCGGTTCATCGAGTACGTCGCCCAGCCCGCCGGACAGCTCTTCCTGCGTCTGCTCTTCATGCTCGTGATCCCGCTGGTCTTTTCCGCGCTGGTGCTGGGGATCTCGGGGCTGGGGGATCTCCGGAGCCTCGGACGCATCGGTCTCAAGACCTTCCTCTATACGGTGGCCGTATCGTCGGTCGCCGTCTTCCTCGGCATCTTCCTCGTCAATACGCTGCAGCCGGGACGCGGCCTGCCGCCGGAAACGCAGGCCCGCATGCTCGAGGGGGCGGAGCAGCGGGCCTCTTCGATCGCCCAGGCTCCGGGCCAGCGGACGGGGCTGGACCTGGTCCTCGCGATCGTGCCGAACAACCCGGTCAGGGCGGCCGCCGACGGAGACATCCTCGCGGTGATGTTCTTCGCGCTGATGTTCGGCATCGGGCTCTGCCTCGTCCGCACCGACGCGTCGCTGCACCTCGAGCGCGGCATCGAAGGGCTCTACGACGTGACGATGCGCCTCATCCAGATGGTCATCTGGCTAGCGCCCTTCGGCGTCGCCGCGCTGCTGTTCACGCTCACGGCGCAGCTCGGCTACGACATCCTCACGCTGCTGGCGCGGTACGTGGGGGTGGTGGTTCTGGCCCTCGCGCTGCACATGTTCGTCGTGTACTCGCTGGCCGTGAGTTTCCTCGGCGGGATGAGCCCCCTGCGTTTCTTCCGCGGGGTCCAGGACGCCATGCTCGTCGCGTTCTCGACGGCGTCGAGCAACGCGACGCTCCCCACGGCGCTCACCGTCGCGCAACGCGATCTGAAGCTCCCCTCCCACGTCAGCCGCTTCGTGCTCACCATCGGCGCGACCGCCAACCAGAACGGCACGGCCCTGTTCGAAGGGGTGACCGTGCTCTTCCTCGCGCAGTTCTACGGGGTCGCGCTGACGCTGGGCCAGCAGGCGACCGTCGTCCTCATCTGCATCATGGGAGGGATCGGGACCGCCGGCGTCCCGGCCGGGTCGATCCCGATCCTCGCGATGATCCTCGGAGTGGTCGGAATCCCGGTGGAGGGGATCGGGCTCATCCTCGGAGCCGACCGGCTCCTGGACATGTGCCGCACGACGCTCAACGTGACGGGGGATCTCGCGGCGGCGGTGGTGGTGTCGCGCGGGGAGGGGGCCGAGCCTCCCCCTCCCCGGGCGTGAGAGCCGATCAGTTCTTCTTCGACGTCCCTTCCATCAGGGTCATCCAGACGCCGCCTTCGCCCTGCATCTCCCACTTGAAGGTGTAGGCGGTCGGCGACTGCTCGTTCATGACGTAGCGGCTCTTCACCGTCACGTCGCCCATCCTGCTTTCGTCCTCGTAGGTCCACGTCTTTCCGTTGACCGTCCCGTGCGGCACGGTCGTCATGATCATCATCCCCGTGTTGTCCGTGCCGTAGTAAGTGTAGGCCTTCGCGTCGGGGCTGTAGCTCAGGATGCCGATCCCCTTCACGGCGCCCATCGGGCCGGTTCCCTCGTTGTGACAGATGACGGCGAACTTCCCGTCGAACCACTCGCAGCGATCCTTCGTCGTCATCTTTCCGCCGGGATAGAACGGGTTGTCCTTCACGGTCCCTTCCGAAGTCCAGTTGCCGACGAAATAGGCGAGCTTGGCGTGCTCGGGACCGGGCTGGGGCTTTGCGGGCGCCTGCGCCACGGCGGCGGCCGCGGTGACGAGGACAAGGACCAATGCAACGACGACAGGCGGACACTTGCGCTTCACCATCTGCTCCTCCTGAGAATTGTGAATGAGAGCACGGGCCGGCATCACGCCGGCACGTGGCTCACAGTCCAGCACTTTCGCACCGTTTCCGCCATCGGCCGGGAGGCACTGCTCCATGCGCTCTTTGAGCGCCATACGGGCAGAGGGCCCGGACGTCTTGAGCGGCGGGCGGCGGTTGTCTACACTCGGGTCATTAAACGAAGCCCCGCATTCATTTACACCATGAGGAGGTGCGGAATGAAGAACGGACTGCGGTTCCTGTGCACGCTGGCGGTCGTCGCCGTGATGGCGTCGGCGCCGGCGCTCGCAGGGGGCAAGAGCCACGACGTCGCCGGCGAGATCGTCTCGGTCGATGTCGCCAAGAAGATGCTGACCTTCAAGACCGCGGAGGGCAAGGACGTCACGGCCCCCATTCTTCCCGAGGCGATGGAGTCCATCAAGACGGTGAAGGCGGGCGACAAGGTGACGCTGACCTGCGCGGACGACGACGCCGGCAATCACAAGGGTGTCAGCGCCGTCAAGGTGACCGTCGCGAAGGGCTGAAGCCCCGCTGCGGTAACGAACGGAACGCCCGGGCCGGACCGGCCCGGGCTTTTTTTTCATCCACGCCCGGTGTCGGGTGCGCGCCGGACCGGGTGTTCACCCGATGGAACGCCGATGACGGCGCGGCGATCATCGGCGGATGAGAGTCCTCTCGAGAACCGAGGACGCCCGGTACCCGGAGACCCGGACGGCGGGAGGCGCGCCGCGGCCCGGGCTCTGGATCCGGGCTCTCCGGATCCACCAGTGGGTCAAGAACCTCCTGATCTTCGTGCCGCTGCTCCTCGCCCACCGGCTCGAAGCGGGAGATCCCGTCGTGCGGGCGGCGCTGGCCTTCCTCGCGTTCGGGCTGGCCGCCTCGGCCACCTACGTCATCAACGACCTGCTGGATGTGGAAGCGGACCGCGCGCACCCGCGCAAGCGCCACCGCCCGTTCGCCGCCGGCGATCTTTCCGCGCGCGCCGGCCTGGTGGCCGCCCCGCTGCTGCTGGCGGCCGGCATGGCGCTCGCCCTTCTCCTCCCGCCGGCGGCCCTGGGAGCCCTGGCCGCCTACGTGCTGCTCACGACGCTCTACTCACTTGCGCTCAAGCAGATCGCGCTGCTCGACATGCTGGTGCTGGCAGCGCTCTACGCGCTGCGCATCTTCGCGGGTTCGCTGGCGACGGGCGTGCCGGTCTCCGAATGGCTCATCGCCTTCTCGATCTTCCTGTTCCTCTCGCTGGCGGCGGTCAAGCGTTACGCCGAAGTGCTGCGGCTGCGGCGCGACGACACGGGGATCGCGCGCGTGGCCGGACGCGGCTACGCCCCCGGGGATCTCGAGATGATCCGGCCTCTGGGTCTTGCCAGCGGGACGATTGCCGTCCTGGTCCTGGCGCTGTACATCAACAGCGACACGGTGACCCGTCTCTACGCGCGCCCCGCGCTTCTCTGGCTCATCTGCCCGCTGCTCTGGTTCTGGATCAGCCGCGTCTGGCTGCTCGCGCACCGCGGGGTGCTCAAGGAGGATCCCGTCTTCTTCGCCGTGCGCGACGCCGCGACGTGGGTCATCGCCGCGGCCGCCCTCTGCGTCATGCTGCTGGCGACAGCGGCAACGTGACGGCTCTTATCCTGCGCGCGGCCGGGGTCCGCTGGTTCGTCCCGGCGATGCTGCTCGCCGGCGCTCTCGCGCGTCTGCTCTGGATCGTCCTCGTCGACGCGAAGCCCATCGACGATTTCTCCTGGTACTTCGACCGCGCCGTCGATCTCGCCGCGGGGCGCGGCCTGATCGACGAGCGAGGAGAGCCCACCGCCTACTGGCCGGTCGGGTATCCGCTGATGCTGGCCGGGTTGTTCCGGATCGCCGGCGTCTCCCTGTTCGCGGCCAAGCTGGCCAACGTCGCGCTCTACGCGGGCGCGATGCTGTGCGCGTATTTCGCGGCCCGGCACGTCTTCGCGCACGAGCTGACCGCCCGCCTCACGCTGGCCGCGCTCGCCGTGTATCCGAACCACGTGGCCTATGCCTCGCTCACCGCCACGGAAACGCCGTTCCTTTTCCTGCTGCTTCTCGGCACGCTGCTCCTGCTGCTCTCCGGCAGGGTTTCGTGGCTGGCTCTCGCCGCGGGGGTCGTCTTCGGACTGGGCTGCCTGACGAAGCCCACGATGCTCTTCGTGCCGGCCGTCGTCCTGTGGTCCTGCTGGTTCGCGCGGGATCGTCGCCGGCTGCTCGCGCGCGGGCTCATGGTGTCCGCAGCGCTCGTCGTGACCGTTGCGCCCTGGATCGCCCGCAACGCGAGGATCTACGGGACGTTCGTATTCATCAACAACAACGGCGGGATCAATCTCCTCATCGGCAACAACCCGCACGCCACCGGCGGGTACAGGCCGTTCGATGCCGTCCTGACGCGGCGCCTCGAGAGCGCCGGGAACGAGCAGCAGCGGGACGCTCTCGCCGGCCGGATCGCGAAGCAGTACATCCTCGACCACCCGGCGCGCGCGCTCGCACGGCTTCCGATGAAGGCCTGGTACCTCTATCACAAGGACGTCGAGGGCTTCTACTGGAACGAAGCGGCCATCGGCCGGGGAGAGGGGACGCCGATGCAGCGCCCGCTGGCAGGGCTCAAGATCGCCGCCCAGCTCGCCTGGCTGGCGACGCTGGGCTCCTTCGCGGCGGGACTCCTGAGGCTCCATTTCATGGGGAGCCCGCCGCGCCTGACGCGGCGCGCGCTGCTGGGTCCCTGGATCATCCTCTACTTCACGCTCATCACGCTGGTGATGTTCGGAAGCACCCGGCTGCACTTTCCGCTCGTGCCGTTCCTGCTGTTCCATGCCGCGGCATGGTGGAGCCTGCTCCTGGACCGGCCTCCTGTTGGTGAGGCGCGGTCCGGGTGATACGCTGGGAGCGCCGTTCCACATCCCGGAATCGTACATGCCGCGCGGTTTCATCCTCCAGCCGACCTACAGGATCGAGAACGGCCGCCCCGTCGTCCATCTGCACGGCGTGCTCGAGGGCGGCGGAGCGTTCCTCGTCCGAGATGACCGGCAGGTCCCCTCGTTCCACGTCCGGTTGCGCGACGCGGAGGCCGCGCGCCGGCTCGGCGCGAACGTCGTGGAGGAGATCCCCCCGCGCGTCAGCATGCGCGGCGAGCCGGTCGCGCGCGTCACGGTGGCCGCGCCGCCGGACGCGCCCCCGCTGCGCGACCGCCTGATCGGCGCGGGGATCGCCTGCTTCGAGGCGGATGTCCGTTTCGCGTACCGTTATCTGATCGACCGTGGGATCCGCGGGTGCCTTTCGATCGACGGCGCGGCCCGGTGGCAGGACGGCGTGCTGGTCTTCGACAACCCCGCGCTGGCGCCCGCCGACTGGAACCCGGTCCTCAGCGTCCTCTCGCTGGACATCGAGACCGATCCGGACGCCGATCGCCTTCTTTCGATCGCGCTGGTCGGGTGCGACGCGTCCGAGGTGCTCGCAATCCTCCCGCCGGGAGCGCAGGACCCGGCCGGAGCCGCCCCGTTCGCCACCGAGGCGGACCTGCTGTCGGCCTTCGCGGAGAGGATCCGCGCGCTGGACCCCGACGTCCTGACCGGGTGGAACGTCATCGGCTTCGATCTCACCGTCCTCCAGCGTCTGGCGGCGAAGGCCGGAGTCGCCCTGAAGATCGGCCGCGGCGCCGACCCGCTGCGCATCCAGCCCTCCAGGGGGCCGCGCCAGGGGGCGCAGGCGATCGTCGCCGGCCGCGCGGTGCTCGACGGCATCGACCTGATGCGGGGCGCCTTCATCCGGATGGAGAGCTACGCGCTCAACGCCGTCGCGCGCGAGATCCTCGGGGAGGGAAAGACGATCGCGGGCACCGATCGCGCCGAGGAAATCCTCAAGACGTGGCGCGAGGATCTTCCGCGCTTCGTGGAGTACAACCGCACCGACGCGCGGCTGGCGCTGGAGATCCTGGAGCGCCTGCGTCTGGTCGATCTCGCCGTGAAGCGCTCGCGTCTCACGGGGATGCCTCCCGACCGGGTCGCCGCGAGCATCGCGTCGTTCGACTTCCTCTATCTGTCGGAGCTGTCGCGGCGGCGCATCGTGGCCCCGAGCGTCTCCGCGGGCGCCGACGCCGACCTCGAGCCCGGCGAGGGCGGGCACGTGCTGGAGCCGGTGCCCGGGCTCCACCGCAACGTGCTGGTGTTCGATTTCCGGAGTCTGTATCCGAGCATCATCCGCACGTTCCAGATCGACCCGCTCGGGCTGCTCGCACCGGAGACCGAGGCCGCCGATCCGATCGTCGCCCCCAACGGGGCGCGGTTCCGGCGCGAGCCGGGGATCCTCCCGCGTCTTCTCGACGATCTCTTCCCGATGCGCGAGGCGGCGCGCCGCGGCGGCGACGCGGTGGCGAGCCAGGCGATCAAGATCCTGATGAACTCCTTCTACGGCGTGCTCGGCACGCCCGCGTGCCGGTTCTCCGATCCGGCGCTCGCCAACGCGATCACGAGCTTCGGCCGCGAGATCCTCCTATGGTCGGAGGATAAGATGACGCGGCGGGGGTTGCGCGTCCTCTACGGCGACACCGACAGTCTCTTCGTGGCCTCGGCGCTGGAGGATCCGGCAGAAGCGCGGCGTCTGGGAGAGTCCCTGGTGACAGCTCTCAACGAGGATCTCGCGCGCCACATCGGCGACAGGTGGCGCGTGGAGAGCCGGCTCGCGCTGGAGTGCGACCGTCTCTATCTGCGGCTGCTCCTTCCCGCCGTGAGGCACGGAACCGCGGGCGCCCGCAAGCGCTACGCGGGCCTGGTCTCATCGGAGGAGGGGCCGCGGATCGTCTTCACGGGGATGGAGGCGGTGCGCCGCGACTGGACCGATCTCGCGCGGCGCGTGCAGCGCGAGCTGTACGAGCGGCTCTTCAACGATCGTCCGGTCGAGGACTATCTGCGTCAGGCCGTGGTCGATGTCCGGCAGGGGCGCTGCGACGATCAGCTCGTCTACCGCAAGTCGCTGCGCAAGCCCCTCGAGGCCTACACCGCCTCCACGCCGCCCCACGTGGCCGCGGCGCGCCGGATGTCGAAGCGTCCCGGCTGGGTGATCCGCTACGTCATGACGTCGGCCGGCGCGGAGCCCGCGTCGGAGCGCACGGCGCCGTTCGATCACGAGCACTACGTGCAGAAGCAGATCCGTCCGGTGGCCGAACCGGTCCTGACGCTTCTCGGCCTCGACTTCGACACCATCATCGGCGACAAGACCCAGGGCACCCTCTTCTAGATCGCGCCACCCC
>Ga0187893_10005449_pt1 | contig 22830 bp, 23 predicted proteins | sample MA1701074metaG_FD_139574 | JGI IMG/M metagenome (GOLD analysis project Ga0187893, IMG submission 139574) | White microbial mat communities from a basaltic lava cave in the Kipuka Kanohina Cave System on the Island of Hawaii, USA - MA170107-4 metaG ...
AGAACCGCTCCATCGAACGGCGTCCGCCGACCGTATAGAAGGCCCAACTGACCAGCCCCAGCACGACGAGGATCCCGCCCAGCAGAGGCCGCTCTCCGTCGGCTCCGCCGGCCGTCCCTGACACCAGGGCGACTCCTGCGAACGACACGAGGCACCCGGCTGCGACCGCGCGAAACGGGACGTCCTGGATGAGGAGCGAGGAGAGCACCGCCGTGATCACCGGACTCACGCCGATGATGACCCCTGCCGCCGCCGCCCCGATATACCGGAGCCCGAACAGCGTCAACAGGTGATTGCCGAGTACGGCGACGCCCAACAAGGCCAGCGCGGACACATCTTTCGACGAAAACTTAACAGCCCCGCCTTCCTGCCACCACCAGAGTGGGACCAGAATGGCGAGCGCCCCGAGGCCCCGCAGAACCGAGGTTTCGACCGCTGAAAAGGACCCGAGGGCGAGTTTCTGGAAGACGATGGAACCGCCCCAAACAACCGCCGCAGTCGTGAGTGCCCCGTAGGCCGAGAGCGTGGATGCGTTTCCCATGCGGCAGGGCCTATAGCAGCCGCTCGCCGCTCCCGTCAAGCGATTTCTAGCCAGGAGCCGGCCTGGCGGGCGGATATCACAGCTTAGCTCTTTTGCCCACATCTCGGCCGTGCCACCAGCACGCCATCGCGGATCGTGGCCAGGACGCAGGACACCCGCGGATCAACGGCCACCTTCCGATTCAGTTCCTGGATCACCGCCGTGGAGCGGTCGGGCGGCGGCTGGGTCAATACCTCCCCGTCCCACAGCACGTTGTCAATCAGGATGACACCGGTTGGGGAAATCAGGTCCAGCGCTCGTTCGTAATAATTGATGTAGTTGACCTTGTCGGCGTCAATGAAAATGAGGTCGAAGGGCCCGGCGAGATCGCGCAAGGTGTCCAAGGCCGGTGCCATCTTGATTTCGATCTTGCGGCCGTGAGGACTTTGGGCGAAGTACCTCGCGGCCAGGGCCGCCGGCTTTGGATCAATCTCGCAGGTGATGACACGGCCATCGTCCGGCACTACTTCGGCAAAGCATAGGGCGCTGTAGCCGGTGAACATCCCGATCTCCAGAATCCGCTTTGCTCCGACCAGTTGAGCCATCATTTTGAGAAAAGCCCCTTCCAGCGGACCCACGACCATCCAGGGGATTTCCATCGTACGGTAGGTTTCTTCCCGGAGCGCCCGGCAGACCTCTGATTCGGCGGTCGAATGCGCCTCGGCATAGGCTTCGATCTCGGGCAGGACGAGATTCTTCATCTTCCCCTCACCATCATTTGAAAACCCAGTATCAGTTCCGTAGACTGCGCATCATAGCAGAACCGGCGATGGGCACTGGGCGATTGGCAATGGGGCAGAGATCTCACTCCCTATAGCCCATAGCCTCGCACCCCTTGCCTTTCACGACGAAGGAGTGACAATGAAGACCCTCGCGACCTTGAAACCGCTCACGGACCGACTGCTCCAAATCCAGCACCTGAACAGCGCCGCGGCCCTGCTCTCCTGGGATCAGGAAACCTACATGCCGCCCGGCGGTGGGACGGCGCGGGCCGACCAACTCGCGACGCTCCAGACCCTCGCACACGACAAGCTGGTGTCGCCGGAGATCGAAGCCTTGCTCACTCGCTGGATTGATCCGGCGACCGGCCAGGTCCAGGACCAGGCTGGAGACCCTTGGGATGAACCCTCGCGGGCGCTACTGCGCGAGCTCTGGCGAGATTTCAGCCGGGCAAAGAAACTACCCTCGGATTTCGTCACGCGGCTGGGCCGGGAATGTGCGCTGGCCCAGCAGGTCTGGACCGAGGCTCGCAAGAAAAATGCCTTCAGGATGTTTCTCCCCAACCTCCGCACGGTGGTTGCTCTCAAGCGCGAGGAGGCCGGCTACCTGGGTTACACCGACACCCCCTATGACGCCCTGTTGGACAACTACGAGCCCGGCGCGACCGTGGCCCAGCTCAAGCCGCTGTTTGCCGTGCTCAAGGCACGGCTGGTCCCGCTCATGGAGCGGGTGATGGAATCATCGGTCAAGATTGATGACGCCGTCTTGTTCCGTTCCTATGAGATCCAGCGCCAGGTGGATTTCGGCAAATTGGTCCTCACCGCGATGGGCTACGACTTCGACAGGGGCCGCCTCGACCTCTCGGCTCATCCCTTTACGACCTCTTTCCACCCCACCGATGTGCGGGTCACGACGCGGGCCTACGAAAGGGAGCTGCCGGCCTGCCTGTTCAGTTGCATCCACGAAGGGGGGCACGGACTCTATGATCAGGGCCTGGACCCGGACCGCTACGGCACTCCCCTCGGCGACGCGCTTTCCCTTGGCATCCACGAAAGCCAGTCGCGTCTCTGGGAAAATTGTATCGGCCGGTCGCGACCGTTCTGGCGCGGCTTGTACCCGATGCTGAGGCAGGTCTTCCCTGAACAACTTGCAGATATCGAATTGGAGCAGTTCTATGCGGTCATTAATCGAGTGCAACCCTCGCTGATCCGGGTGGAAGCCGACGAGCTGACGTACAACCTGCACATCATGGTGCGGTTCGAGATCGAGCAGGACCTGATCGAAGGCCGGACCGGCGTCGAGGATTTGCCGGCGATCTGGAACGAGCGAATGAAGAGCTACCTGGGAATCGTTCCGGAACGGGACGCGGACGGAGTCCTGCAGGACGTCCACTGGTCGCTGGGCGGCATTGGGTATTTTCCGACCTACACGCTGGGAAACCTCTATGCCGTCCAGTTTTACGACCAGGCACGGATGGAAATTCCGAATCTCGACAGTGAGATCGAGGCCGGCCGTCTGACCGTGCTCACCCGCTGGCTCAACCAGAAGATCCATCGCTGGGGACGCACGTTCACCGCCGATCACCTCATCCAGCGCGTCACCGGCAAGCCCCTCAGCCCGGAGCCGTTTCTTGCCTATCTGGAGAATAAATTTGGCGAGCTATACCGCTTATAGGTTGTGGGCGAGACGAGCGAGAAGCGCGAGACGCGGAAGATCCGGAAAAAAGATTCCTTGCGTTTCCGTCGTTTTGCGCCTTTCCCGCGCGCGTCTCGCTTTTCGCGCCCGTCTCGCACATTCAGTATCCCATCGCCGCGTTGAGGTGCGCGACCTGCTTGAGAGAGAGCGAGAACTCGCTCTTCACCTCGATCCGGTGCGGCACGAGGAGGGTCGTGTGGAAGGAGATGTCCTGGATCGGCAACTTGAATTCCGGCCGCTCCGGCGTGCTGAGCTCTACAGCTTCCACGGACTTCATGATCTCCGTGTTATCCTCCGGACCGTATTTGGCGACCACCGCCTCCAAAACGTCCACGACCTGTCGATTGGTCTCATTCCCCTCCACCGCTTCCAGCAACAACGCCACAGCTTTTTCCGCTTGGTCAGTCGGGCTGAAATTCACGACTCGCTCTTTGCGGCGCAGCGATAGGAGGTCATTGTCGAGGTCCTTGCTGAAGACGCCATAGGCATATCGGAAGAACTCGAAGTGGAAGCCTTTGAGCGCTGCATTGAACATCTGCAATTCGCAGAGAAACGTCAGTTGGTGCAGCTTGACGTCGCCTATCAATCCATGCGGCTCCGCCAATTGCAACAGATAGAGCAGCAGCACGCGATCTACTGTGATCTGGTCGGGTTTGCGCATGTCCTCTTACTGCGAGACGCGCGAGAGGAGCGGGACGCGTTTCAGAGCTTTCACCCTCGTCTCGCCCGTCCCGCACGTCTCGCGCTTATTTGATCTCGCTACTGAGTCCCTGCGCCATGACAATCTTGGTATCGAGGTTATAGGTCACGGCCTTGGGGTGGGTCAGCACCGGGATGAGCCCCGCGGCTGAGGGGATCAGGTTACCCGACTGTTTCACGCCGCCGAAGGGGAGGCGCACGCCCGCACCGATGCAGGGCAGGTTCCAGTAGAAGATGCCGCACTGCATGTGCTCCTCGGCATACTTCGCCTTGCGATAATCCTCCGTGATGATCGCGCCGGACAGGCCGTATGTCGTGTCGTTGTAGGCAGCCACGGCCTCCTCGAGCCCGCGGACCGGCACCACGGCGACGTGGGGGCTGAAGGCCTCCTCGGTCAGGCAGACGCTGTCGCTTCGCCAGGCTCCGGTATAAACAAATGGCCTGAGCCAGTAGCCGTCGGGGGTGGGCGGAGGCTCCGCATTGCGGTCCAGAAGGATCTGAAATCCTTCCTGCTTCGCGAGTTCGTTGAACCTGCGTCCTTTCTCCACCCCCTCTTGGTTGATCATCGTCCCGTAGAAGACCTGTTCGTCCATCGGATCGCCCACGTGCACCCGCTTTACATTCGCAACGAACCGGTCGGCAAACTGGTCCGCCACCCGACTGTCCACGATGATCCGACCGGCCGAGACACAGCGCTGGCCGGCAGTTTTGAACCCCGAGAGCAGCCCCGCGGTAACGGCCATCTCCAGATTGGCATCCTCCATCACCAACACGGCGTTTTTCCCTCCGGTCTCGATGGTGCAGACCTTTTGCGCGTGCCCGGCCACCTCCTGTTTGATCTTGAGACCCACCTCGTAACTTCCGGTAAACAGGACGACGTGGGTCTGCGGATGGGCCACCAGTGGTGCGCCTGCCGTCTCTCCGGCCCCGTGAACGACCTGAAAGACGCCGGGGGGAATGCCGGCCCGCTCAAAATGCCCGGCGATCAGGGCCCCGCAGTGAGGGGTGTACTCGCTCGGCTTGAGGATCACGCAGTTGCCCAACACGAGGGAAAGCCCGGTCAGCCAGAAGGGCAGGGCAATCGGGAAGTTCCATGGCGTAATGGCGACCACCACGCCCCGCGGCTCCAGGATTTCATAGCACCGCTTGGTCGGCACCTCATCGCCCAGCACGCGGCCGTACTGGCCAAGGTGCCCGAAGGCGAAGGCATATTGGGCCGTGTGGATCGCCTCGACCACGTCGGCCCTGGCCTCATTGATCTGCTTGCCCGCTTCACGAGCAACCATCCGCGCCAGCGCGTCGCTACCCTCCTCCATGAGATTGGCGACACGCAGGAGATACTCGGCCCGCTTGACCAGTCCCAGTGATCGCCAGCCTTCGAACGCCCGGTTCGCCGCCCGCACGGCTTCCTCAATGTCCGCCGGTCCGGACTGGGGGAAGGTACCCACCACGTCGCTCGGATGCGCGGGGTTGCGGCTTTCGAACCAGTTCCCGCTATGAGACGGCATCCATGTCCCATTGACAAAGTTCTGCAATGTGGGTGCGCTCATGTCTCTCACCCCCTCGACGATGATGCCAAATACTCGCACAGGGGTGGGCCGCTGGTCAAAGATCGGCTTGACCCTCCCACACGGTTTAGTTTCTAATACGGCCAACCATGACCGCACATTCCCGACCATCCATGAACAAGCCGCTCAAAGAGATCAGCACGCTCAAGGACCATCTCGCCAAGCATCAACTGAAGCTGACCAAGCAACGCGAACTCATTTTGAGTGCCTTCCTAAAAATGGAGCATGTGACGGCGGATCAGATGCACTTGCTGCTGGCCAAGAAGGGCCACCACATCGGGCTTGCGACGATCTACCGCACCATGAACCTGTTCTGTGACACGGGCTTTGCCCAAGCTCGCCACTTCGGAACCCAGACGCAATACGACAACGTGTCCCACAAGGGCCACCACGACCACATCATCTGCACCAACTGCGGCAAGATCGTCGAGTTCGAGAACTGTGACATCGAGCGCTTGCAGCAGGAGGTGGCAGCCAGGAACGGCTTCACGATCACGACCCACAAACTGGAACTTTATGGCCTCTGTTCCACCTGCCGTCAGTGAAAGAATTCCTCTTCTTCCGGCGTTCATGTACAATTAGGGTTTGCGTGAACCAGGGATCGCTGTTCGCTCGGATCTGCGAGGTGTCCTGACATGGAAGCGTTGAAAGAGACCGTGGACTACGGCATCGTGGGTCTGTTGCTGGTGCTGAGCATCTGGGCCGTCGCCGTCGCGATTGAACGTTGGCTCTTCTACCGGCGGGTGGATATCACCCAATTTAACAGCCAGCAAGAGTGTGAGATCATACTCACCAAGCGCCTGGTGGTGATCGGCACCGTCGCGGCCAATGCGCCCTATATCGGCCTGCTGGGTACGGTGCTCGGCATCATGTTGACCTTTCACACCATGGGTACATCGGGCACGATGGCGGTCAGCACCATCATGATCGGGCTCAGCCTGGCGTTGAAGGCCACCGCCGTCGGCTTGCTCGTCGCTATCCCCTGCGTGGTCTTGAACAATGTACTCCGCCGGCGCGTCAGCGAGCTGGTGACGCTGTACAAGGTCCAACATGGATCGTGAACTCAACCAAATCAATGTCATACCGCTCGTAGACGTCATGTTGGTGTTGCTGGTCATCGTGCTGACCACCGCCACCTTCATCCAGACGGGACAGATTCCTGTCGATCTCGCCAAGTCCAAAGAAGCGAGCGACCGCCGGGACGTCCCATTGGTCATCACCCTGACGGCGGACGGCAAAGTCTTTATGAACGATAAGCCGATTCCCGAAGAAGGGCTGAAGGCCGTGCTGGCTCCCCACCCCCGCGAATCGCTGGTGGTCGTCCGTGCCGATCGTGTAACCCTGCTCGAGCGGTTCGTCTCCGTCGTGGACGAGGTACGGGGGTTGGGCTTCCAACAAGTCAGCCTGGAGGTCGCACGGCTGTGACTACGCTGTCCATGCGGCATCCACAAGACAACCAGCAACACCTGCACGGGTGGGCTGCCTCCTTTCTCATTCATGGCGTCGCCGTCGCCCTATCCGTGGCCCTGGTCTCCAGTCTCCGGCTACCTCCGGAACCGAAGGTCTTCAAGTGGGATGTGGCCGTCGTTGAGAGACCCTCGCCCGTTCCCGCAGAGGAGACAGCGCCGGCCGACCCCGTGCCGGCCCCCACCGCCCCGACCCCGGTTCCTCCGAAGCCCATGACGAAGGCCCAATCTCAGCCGGTCGAGTCCAGGCAGGTCGTACAGGCGGTCGAGAGGGTGGAAGCCGTGCAAACAGTCCGGTCGGTCGAACCGGTGGTTCAGCAGGAGGTGCGGTCCGCCACGCCGATCATGCGCGAGCGCCTGGCCGCCACCGAGCCGGCCCCGCGCCAATCCGCTCCAGTCGTCGATCGGCCGGTGCAGTCCGTCGAAGCCGCGCCGCAGACCCTACCAGCCGCCCACGAGACAACGCCCGTTGTCGAATCCAGCCCCGTACCGCTAGCTCCCGAGACGCAGGTGGTTGCAGTGGCCCCCGTGGTGCGCCAGGAAGCCAGGTCGAGAATCCCTGTCGCAGCAGCCGCACCGGCCAGGATCGTCCCGACCCACCAGAAGAAGTCCGAGGACTACGCCTGGCTGGTGGACGCTCTGAAGAAGAGTCTCCAGAAAGTGCGCCCGACCCTGGAGCGAGGAGGCAAGCTCCGCTTGATGCTCAAGGTCCGCCAAGACGGGAATCAAGTCGATCTGGTTGATCTCGCGGTCGCGGAAAGCTCGGGCTACGTGGCCGTGGACCGGAAGGCGATCGAAGTCGTGAGGCAGGCCTTCCCCCTGGAGCACGCGGGAAGGCTGGAGAGTCCGGAAGTGAGCATCAATATGCCGTTCCGGTTGGACCTGTTGGAGACCCGATAGCCTTGCCCGCGAACGCGAGAATTCCTGACAGGCCGGAGCGCGTGAGCGTCGCGAGGCGCCTCAGCACCGCCGGAGATCCCTGCAACTCAATGCAACAAGGAGAAAGAACGTGAAGGCATTCGCGTTGATCATCGGTCTGACTGTGGTCTCCGTTCTTGCCATTAACCCGGTCATGGCGCAGCCCAAGCTTGAGAAAAGCAAGTTCACGGCGCTCGTGACGGATACTCAAGGCGTGGAGACTGAACTCAAGCATGTCATCTTCTATTGGGAGGAGAAGGTCAGCGAGACGTCGTTCGTCCCGCACGAGGTGTTGCACGTGCCAGCGAAAAAAGGGAATGCCGTCTATAACGTGAAGTTTGAGAAGATCAAGCAGATCGACGTGAAACACGGAGCCGACAAGGCTCCGCCGGCAGTCACCATCACGCTGGCCGGCGGCAAGTCTGAAGAATTTACGATGGCGGTCAACGGCACCTTCAAAGGCGAAACGGACTTCGGCGAGGTCGAGTTGCCGGCCCACGGCTTGAAGAAAGTCGTGTTCAAGTGATTTGGTGATTGCATTGGGCTCTTAGGTGCGACAATCCTGCTCTTTCCAGTCGCGCAGCGTTCCCTCTTTATCGAAAGAGAGCAGGTACTCACGGCAGAACGTGCTTTTGGCATACCCGCTATAACTGGCCGTGGCACTACCACGGTCATAGTAGATCCACACTTCTCCGCCGTTGCTCAACGGTTCAATTTTATGCGGTGCTCCATAGCGCTTTCCCACCATCTCTTGTGTCGCCTCGTTGACTTTACTCTGGAAGTATCCGGTTTCGAAGTAGCCACAGGACGCGAAGCCGAGAGCAACAAGCATCGCCCCGCTTAAGCCCATCCTGCTGAACCCTAGCAGGATGGATGACTTGGTTTGTCCTCTCACCGCCCTGCTTCGAAACCTCACGCACACCTCCGTACTATACACCAAGGATACTCCGGCTCAGTCCGGTCCCTCGACGACTGTGAGTCTGTCCTTTAACCCAGAGGAGACCCACATCTTCCCGTCTTGATCAACGATCACTGCTTCAACATTTGCCAACCGCTCCACCAGCTCCATTCCACGTTTCGGACCCATCACAAAAATACCCGTGTCCAATCCATCTGCCACAACGCCTTCCCTGGCGATCACGGTCACGCTCTGGCACCCTCGGGCGGGTTGAAGGGTTCTGGGATCGAGAATATGGTGATACCGGACACCGTCCCGCTCAAAGAACCGTTCATAGTCCCCGGCGGTTGAAATCGCCTCGTCCCGCAACTCAATACGCGCAAGGACGGTTCCTTCTTTCCTCGGATGCCTGATTCCAAATTGAAACCGAGATCCCTCGGGCAACGAGCCAAATGTCTTGATGTCACCGGACAGAGCGACTACACCGGCCGTCGCACCGGCGTCCTTAAGCACCTTCGCTGCCAGGTCAGCCGCAAATCCCTTCCCGATCCCTCCCACATCCACCCGCATGCCGGGAAGATCCAAAAAGACCACGCCGGCCGCTTCATCCATGTGAACGTGAGAGAGATCCGTCAAGGGCCGGAGGGTTTGAAGCTCGGCCTCATCAGGGACCCGAGCCCGTTCCATCACACTCCATGCCTCAACCGCAGGCCCGACAGCAATATTGAATCCGCCCTCGGTCAGGCTTGCGATCTCCAATGATCGCTTTAAAATAGCCATCGTCTCCGGACTGACCTGCACCGGTTCACGGCCGGCAGCCGCATTGACACGAGAAAGTTCGCTGCCCGGCATCCAGGTGCTCAGCAGTTCCTCCAAGCGGTGGATTTCCTGAAATCCGGCGGCAACGGCCGCTTTAGCCATAGCCTCCGTTCGAGCCACTGCAGTGATCGTCACGATCGTGCCCATATGCATCTGTGCTCGCTTCGCAAGCACAGGTTGGGCAGCCTTGGATGCGGAAGCACAGCCGCCTAAGAGCACTAGGATGAGGAACAGGCACGATGTGATTCGAGATTTCCGCGGCAAGGGCCGACACCTCTCAGAAATGCCGACGGAAATAGGATTGGTACCGGGGATAGGGCATCACTTCATACAGGCGAGCATCAGCTTCGGTCGGAGAAGGTAACACCGTGCCCATCGCCTGCCCGTTAAGGGCTGGATATCGGGCGAATAACGCCTCTTGTGCCTGAGCCTGGTCCTCCAGATCATGAACCGCCGAAAAGACCATCATCCGATCGTAGCGAGGCGTGTCAATGCCGAACCGCCAAGTCCCCACATAGGTGAGCTGCTCGCCGGCCACATCGAACCTTGTCGCATAGTCGGCCATTGAGAGGAACGGCCCCTCCCCGATTTGCACGCGTGTGAGCTCATATTCTCCTCCAGGGACGGGCAGCATGAACACCTTGTCCTCCGAACCGACATCCACGCTGAAGCGCTCGTTTGTCTGGAGGTTCATCAGCTCAAAGAACCGAACCCGTGGCTCATACGATCGGCTTGTCTTCCCCATGACAATTGCTAGCACACGACCGAATATGACCGGTGGTTTAAGATCAGAATTTTCAGGTTGGACCGGACGCTCTATCGCGCACCCCTCTGAGCAGACACACGCCATAACCAAGCTGCCGAAGGCCAGAAGGCGAGCAGTAGGAATCGACCTCATTGCTCGGACATTATAAGGAACCCACGGTTTCATTTCACGCATCTGCTCAGTCGCCTTCCAAGAGTTTCCCCTTGAGCGATAACGAAACGACAGACTAGCCTCATAACGATATACATTCCAAGTGGCTAAAATATAAGAATATTTCATGGCCAGTGCGGCGTTACGTTGCTTTTTGTTCAATATTCCTCTTCAAGACGCTTGACAGCCGTCTGTCGGTTAGTATATTAAGAATCGTTCTCAATTTCAATATTTGTCGAGGGGCTTGTGGTAACCCCCGAAGGGAAGAACCTCTCAGGCCACGTGAAAACAGCGAAGACACCACTCTGACGAAGCAACTATATGGAAGCTACAAAGTCTCTGCTCACTCGCTCTCACGCCAGCAACGAAACACGGTGCGAGTGCGGCCAATTGATTGCGAAGGTCCGAGGTCAAGGCATTGAGCTCAAGTGCAAGCGGTGCAAACGGATTGTGCTGATCCCCTTCGCATCAATCGAAGGTTGGACAGTGCCTTCGTAATTTTTGTTTGTCGAAAGGAGGCTTTCCAGAGACCTTACTAGCCAGAGACAGCGAACAGACCAGAGACCATCAGAGTCCCGAGTCAGCCCAACAAACCTATTCACGATGGAGGTTGGCGATGAGGATCAGGTCAATCCTCGGGGCTCTCATGGTATGCACCCTATCGGCTCTGCCGGTCTGGGCGGAAGACAAAACCCTTGAGGAACGAATCAAGAAATTGGAAGAGGAGTTGAAGGCAGTGAAAGAACACGAGCGTCGAGAAGGCCCGATGGAGAGGCGCGAAGGCGAGGCTCCCCCTGCAGCCCAGTATCCCACGCCTACCGGCCCCATCACTGATATCAAGGTGGAACGCAAGGGAGAGGAGAAAGTACCGCTAGGATTCTCGTCATCCGGTTCAGGCCGCTTGATTTACGCCAAGCCGTTTTTGGCTGCGCCCAAAGCCACTATCGGTGGCTACACGGATATCAAGTTCGGTTCGGTGACGGGGCCGACTCTGGATAATCCCAGCCGACAAACGTTCAATCAAGAGCGCATGGTTCCCTTCATTTATGCCGACATCACTGATCGCGTGAAGTTCGCAACGGAAATTGAATTTGAGCGTGGAGGCACAAATTCTCCCGGCCCGAACATCAATGGGACCGGGAACACTGCCTCAGGCGCGATCCAACTCGAATTCGCGCAACTCGACTATCTGGTCACGGAGGCCGTCAACGTCCGAGCGGGTATTCTTCTCATGCCGGTCGGCAAGTTCAACCTCCTGCACGACTCTCCGTTGAACGACTTTGCCGATCGTCCACTGGTTGACCGACTGGTTATTCCAAGTACCTGGTTTGAGTCCGGTGCCGGCATCTACGGCACTCTCTACCCGACTTCCCTGTCCAAAGTTGACTACGAACTCTATGTAGTCAACGGGCTCGGGGGAAATCCGGGCACTACGATTACGGACAGCAGCGGCCTGCGCAATGCTCGCGGCAGCGTCTCGCGGGACAATAATGACGGCAAAGGAGTCGTCGGACGCGTGGCCTTCAGCCCCATGCTCGGCATTGAAGTCGCCGGCTCCTCCTACTATGGCCAATACACGAATAAGAACGCGGCCGGCGTCAACAATCAAAACAGCAACGTGGGTATCTATGCCATAGACTGGACCCTCCAGCGAGGGGCATGGGAACTCATCGGAGAAGCGGCCTGGGCCAGAATTACCGGGAATCAAATCCCTGGTGCTATCGGACCCGCAGGGATGAACGGCTATTACATCCAGGCCAACTATCATTTCATGCCTGAGTTCCTGAAGCGACTCGCGCCGACCCACTTTTCGGACGCCTCCACATTCACCGCGAGCATCCGGTGGGACTCTGTGGACACCGATACGGATGGCAGGACTCGGACCGCGACCTCCGGAGATCAGCGGGACCTCCAACGGCTGACGCTCGGTCTGAATTTCCGACCGATTGAAGACGTGGCGTTCAAGTTCAACTACATGTTCAATACGCAACGGAATACAAACCTTACCAATTTCGTGAACAACCCGGGAAACAGCATCCCGACGCGTATCGACGGGAATGGCTTTCTGTTCCAAGCGGCGACGTACTTCTGATGATTTTGTCTTCCCTCCGCTCTCACAGAGAGCGGAGGGAAGCTTTACACAGGTCACACAGTTTACATGCCCTTTAGCCGTAACATCGTCGTGCTCTGGATCTGCAGCGTTTCTGCAGGATGCGCATCATTGGCCGGCGTTCAGGAACGCTATGTCGTGTGCCCCTACGACCACGTCTGGGAAGCATCACTGGACGCCGTCAAGGACCGATCAGTGGTCGTAAAGGAGAAAGAGAAGGGCCTGATCCAGACAGCTTGGCTTGAGATCCCAATGCCAGGGCGGACCTACGGCGCATTACAGCGTGATCTGGGGGACCACAGCAAAGACCGGTCCCGCGTGATGGTGACGCTCAAACCCATGAACGATGTCACCATGGTCAGCTTTATCGAAGAACACGAGCGCTGGGCATTCCGCGGTGGCTCGCGCTTGTTTGGTTGGGTCCCCACCGATCCTTCCGTGGAAGTCATGGTAAGCGTCCAGAATCGACTTGATGAGAAACTGAAGGGGCAAGGATGTTCAACCTCCTAAGGTTCACCCTCACTCTTACCGCCTCAATAGCCTTCATGGCTATCACTCTCTCCAGTGCCTGGGCTGAGCGCATCTGGGACAGCGAGCTTCGGCGCTACCTCACGGATGAAGAAATGAGCCACGCCGAAGTGTTTATGACCGAGGAGGAGGCCGTCAAGATCATCCTGCCGAAGTCCCAACGCGTAAAGAAAGAACTGATCAGGCTGACCTCCGTGAAGAAGGGCGAGATAGAGGCGCGCATCGGATGGAAGTTTCCCGAAGAGGAGTTTGATATCTATATCGGCGAGACCGGCAACAAGGTGGACGGGTACGCTATGGTCCACAACACGATCGGGAAGCACAAGCACATGACCTACATGGTTGGCGTAGACGCCAAAGGCCGTTGCTCGGATGTCGAGCTGTTGGTCTTCCGGGAATCCAAGGGGAGCGAGGTTGGGCGCAAACGATTCAATGTTCAATATGAAGGCAAGACGTTGCTCGATCCGATCCGAATAAACAAGGATATCATCAATATCAGCGGGGCCACGATGTCGGTGCGTTCCATCAGCGCCGGCGTCAAACGGGTGCTCGTGCTGGTAGATGAGTTCTATCTGAAACCCCTGGGGCTTGGTAGCGACACCATTGTGACCAAACCAGCGGAGAAGGGCATCTTCTCCCTGATCTTCGGCGATTGAGCGTCAGGTCGAAGTCGGATGCGTAACTTCAACAGCCGGTTCCGCCTGCGCGACACCGATCGCCATATCCGGCTGGTGTATACGTTCTTCCTGTTGTCCATGCTGGCGGCTTTTCTCTTCTCCCTTTTCTGGGCTCATAGCATGACGAGTTTGACGCCGCAGAAGATCGCCGATCACTATCGGGGATCCGATGCCACGTACGGCGAGCCGATGTCGTTCCGGGAGCTGGCAGAGATCACCCATTTCCACCTGTTTACCATGCCAGTAGTGTTCATGATTCTGGTCCACGTCCTCTATCTCACCATGGCGAGCAACCGAGTAAAAGTCGTCACCACACACGCTGCCTTCGCCGGCGTCTCATTGGACCTCGTCTCGCCCTGGCTGATCACGTATGTATCGCCAACGTTCGCGCTGACGATGCTGACCGGCGATCTCCTCATGACGGTTGCCTTTCTGATCATGTTTGTGATCCCGCTCTACGAGATGTGGTTCCTGCAGAAATCGCTGATGGCCTCCGAGGACGAAGGTTCACTTCTGGCCTCCGAAGAAGGGGACTGATGACCGTCTAAACATACTGCCCGTCTACCGATAGGCCAGAGGCAGTTAGCCCAGAGCCCAAGACCAGCACGCCGGTCTTGGGCTCTGTTGCTTTTACACCCTGATGGAAAGGAGTTTAAGCCCGTGCCGACCCAACACCACAAACCCTCAGTCTATGCAGCCCTGCATGCATTGGCTGGAATCCCTGGCTGCTCGTCCGCGCACATCCTACAGGCGCTCACGCGGGAGATGGATGCCCGCGATCCACGGCTCCGCAGCCATGGCGCCCGAACTGCCCGCTACGCCGTTGCCCTGGGAGAGGCCCATGGCCTCTCGCCCGGCAAGCTGCGCGACCTCGCCTACGCCGGCTTGTTGCACGACATCGGCCGGTTGACCCTATCCGACGCCATCCTGCACAAGGATGGTCCCTTAACGGCACAGGAATACGCGACCGTGCAAAGCCATCCACGAGCCGGGGCGGAGATGCTGGCACCATTCGCCTTCTTGCAGCCCGCCGCGCTTTGGATCGCCCACCACCACGAACGTTGGGACGGCTGCGGTTATCCATACGGCTTGCGAGGCATATTCATCCCATTGGGGTCACGCATTCTCGCCGTCGCCGACACCTTTGACGCGTTCACCACAGCTCTCCCGTTCGAGCCAACCGAGAGGACCGGATCGGCACGCGGTCTCCTGCGGGTGCTGGCCGGTTCGCAACTCGACCCGCAGCTCGTCGCGGCATTTTTGTCCGTGATTTCTCCGTTTGCCAGCGAGGCTGAGTTCGTCGGGCGAAAATGCGCCCCTTTCCTCAGTGCCTGGACAGGGTATCAAGGAAGCAGCGATAGATGAGAGTCCACTGTTGTCCGCAATGCCAGCAGCAGAGTCTGGTTCCCACCGGCGGCTTTTGGGCTTGCGCAGGCTGCGGATATGCCATCACCACTGCGGCATTAATCGTCGAGCATGCAGTCGCCTGCCGGTCGAAACTACGCCTCGAGCGGCAGGCACGCGGATAAGGGGTCTAATTCATCATCGCGTCCTCGATGATGGGTCATGGGAGCGGCATGGGGCAGGAACGGGCTGTCATGATCAGTGTGGCCGTTTCGATCGGAATGATCGTCCTGAGTGCGGTCGGCTGGTGGCTACGGCAGGCCTATCCGGCCGTCGTGGATGCGGTGCTCATTGGAGAAATCGCGCGGATGCGCTAGCGGGGAAGACGGTAGCAGCTTCCCCACGGGCGGGGCGTCCTCTCATCACAGGGCCCCCGCCCGGTCACTCCGGTCTGCAGGCAGGACAAGCCCGCTATGAGCCTTCCTTCTTGATTTGTTCGGCGAGGTAATTCTCCAAGCCCACCTGCTTGATTGTTTCGACTTGGGTCTCGATCCAGTCGATGTGGGCGTCCACATCCTCGGCCATGTCTTCGAGCATGTGACGGGTCGTGTAATCCCCGACCTTGGCACAGTGAGTCACCCCGTCCGACAACAACTTCAACATTTCCTGTTCCGCCTTCAAATCCACCTTGAACTGCTCCGGCACGGTTTCCCCGACATGGACGGTCCCCAGCCGCTGCATATTGGGAACCCCCTCCAGATACAGGATGTGCTTGATCAACTTTTCCGCATCCTTCATCTCATCGAAACTCCGCTGGCGGACTGTATGGTGCAACCGCTCGTACCCCCAGTTCTCGCACATCTTCCCATGCACGAAGTACTGGTTGATGGCGGTCAAATCGGCGGTGAGAATCTTGTTCAGCAAGTCGATGATGCCCTCTTTGGCTTTCATCGGAACCTCCTTCCTGCGGCTCAGGGTTGATGGACTCGACGGATTCGATCAATGCGCGTGTCACTGTATGCTGCCATGATCTCACAGTGCCGGCATCTATTGCAAGTATGTATACCTATAATAACAATTCTGAGTTTCAGACTCAACGAAGACGAACCATCAACTTCATGTGCCGTTCGAGCACGGCACGTCGTAGTGGCGCAGGTTGCGCGGGTACGTTTCTTAGGGAAAAGAGGAATGCGGCGGGAGGGCTATCCGGCTTCCTTGTAGCCACAATCCTGATTCACGCATTGCGTCGTTGTACCGGTCTGCTTGCTGACTTTCTCAACCAGGAACGGGGCCTTGCAGCTCGGGCAGGGCTTGTTGATCGGGCGGTCCCACAGCGCATACTCGCATTGGGGATACCGGCTGCAGGAAAAAAATGAACGGCCCTTCTTTGTCCGCTTTTGAACGAGGTCCCCGCCGCACCCAGGTGTAGGACACTTGACCCCCACCGTGATGGGCTTCGTGGTCTTGCACACCGGGTAGCCGGAGCAGGCCATGAATTTCCCGAACCGGCCTGATTTGATGACCATCGGCGAACCGCACTTCTCACACTTCTCGTCAGTGGTGACATCCTGCTTGGCGACCACCTTGACCGTTCCGTCCGGCAGCCGCTCAAAGTTCTGTGTGTTCTTGCAGGGAGGATCCTCCTTGTACCCGGGGCAAGCCAGGAACTTCCCGTTCCGGCCCCACTTGATTTCCATCATCCGACCGCATTTCTCGCAAGGTATGTTCGTGGGCGGCTCGACCACGTCCTTCGGCCCGGGAATGTCCTTGGCTTTCGCCATGTCCTTGGTGAAGGGCTCGTAGAAATCCCTCACCACCGTCGCCCACGGTTTCTCTCCTTCCTCAACTTCGTCCAATTCCTTTTCCATCAACGAGGTGAAGTCCACGTTCAGAATGTCCGGGAAGCCTTTGAGGAGGAAGTCATTGACCGTCCGGCCGGTTTCCGTCGGCATGAACCGCCCTTCGACTTTCTCGACATACTTCCGCTCCTGGATGGTGGAAATGATAGTCGCATAGGTCGAGGGGCGACCGATGCCCTTCTCTTCCAACTCTCGGATCAGCAAGGCTTCGTTGTAGCGAGGCGGCGGCTGTGTAAAGTGCTGCTTGGGCAGGAGGCCAGGGACGGGCTGGCCCTCCTGCGCCACCAGACGTAGGCGCTCCCCTTCATGCAAGATCGGCAACTGGCGTTCGCTCTCCTCCTCAGCTTCCTGGTCCGCCTTGCGCGCCGGCTCGACCAGATCCGCATCCTTGCCTTCCATGTAGACCGCCATGTGGCCGCGGAACTTGATCACCGTCCCGCTGGCCCTGAACACGTAGATGTCTTGGGTTCCCTGAGGCACGCAGTCCACTCGTGTGACATCGAGAACGGCCGGCGCCATCTGACTGGCGATAAAGCGATTCCAAATGAGCTTGTAGAGTTGGTAATGATCGCGCTCCAGGAATTGCCTGATCGAGTCAGGATCTCGCCCGGCCGAGGTGGGGCGAATGGCCTCATGCGCCTCCTGGGCTGCCTTTTGAGTCTTGAAGACGTTCGGACTCGCCGGCAGGTACTCCGCGCCAAAGCGTTGCCGCACGACCTCTCGTGCCTCCTCCGCGGCCTCGTTCGAGATGCGCGGGGAGTCGGTCCGCATGTACGTGATCAAGCCGAGAGGGCCTTCCTTCCCGATCTCCATGCCCTCATAGAGCTGTTGGGCCAACATCATCGTTTTCTTCGGAGTGAACCGGAGCTTGCGGGCCGCGTCTTGCTGCAACCGGCTGGTGATGAACGGCGCGACCGGATTGCGCCGCTTTTCTTTCCGTTCGATGGACTGAACGAGGAACTCCTTGGCTTGGACGGCCGCCACGATCCCATCCGCGGCCGCGGCGGACGGAATGATCGCGTCCTGGGCGTTGATGCTGTGGAGCCTTGTCTCGAACGGTGGGGGATTCTCGCCGGCCAGGCTGGCGGTGATGGACCAATATTCCTCAGAGCGGAACGCCTCGCGCTCGGCTTCACGGTCGCAAATCAGCCGGACCGCCACCGATTGGACTCGGCCCATACTGAGGCCTCGTCGGACCTTCTGCCAGAGCAACTGGCTGCCCTGGTATCCGACCACGCGATCCAACACGCGCCGGGCCTGCTGCGCATTGACCAGCTTCATGTCAATCGGCCCCGGCGACTGCAGCGCCCGCTTGACGGCCGACTCGGTGATCTCGTTGAACAAGACGCGGAAGACCTTGTTACCCTTCTTTTTGCCTTTCGCCTTTCCGTCAATCTCCTCCGCGATATGCCATGCGATCGCCTCGCCCTCGCGATCAGGGTCTGGGGCAAGGAACACTTTGTCCGCTTCCTCGGCTTTCTTCTTGATCTCCGCCAGGACCTTGGCCTTCCCCTTGATCGTCACATACTGCGGGGTGAAGTCGTGCTCGACGTCTACGCCCAATTTGTTGGTCGGGAGATCCTTGACGTGTCCCACGGAAGCCATGACCGTGTACCCGCGCCCAAGATACTTGGAGATGGTCCTGGCCTTGGCAGGAGATTCTACGATGATGAGGGATTTTGCCATGCCTTCTCCGGAATTCGTCCTCGCGTCAACCGGCGCCCAACCGGGGTGACATATATACCGTCGCCCGCGTGTTTATCAAGTTCTCATTATATACGAATGATGCAATGGCCCGGTAATTGTCGCACTAAACCGCGCAATTCCATTCTCAGAAGGGCTGCCGTGACCGACCCCGCAGGCAACCCGGTGCTCGCGACGAGGTCGTCGATGTACATCGGCTCAGACGATAGCCGTGCGTAGACCAGCGCTTCCTCCCCCTCCAAGAATAGCCGGGATTCTTCCTTGCCAGGCTGGTGCCCGGCCACTCGCTCGCGAAACGCCCCCTCAAGCTGCGGCAGAATCTCCTCGATAATATCGTGAACCGTTTCGACCAATTTCGCCCCTTGCTTGATGAGCCCGTTGGTCCCTCGACTGTTTTCCGCCTTCACATATCCCGGCAGGGCGAAGACCTCGCGCCCCTGCTCAGCCGCCAAACGGGCGGTGATCAGGGATCCACTTTCCATCGCCGCCTCCGTGACGACGACTCCCATGCTGAGGCCACTGATGATGCGGTTCCGTCTCGGGAAATGCGATGCGTACGGCGGTGCTCCCAGGGGCAACTCGGACAAGACCGCGCCGTGTTGTTCGATCTTCGCACGGAGCGTTTGATGCTCAGGCGGGTAGGTGCGATCAATGCCGCAACCCATCACCGCAATGGTGCGGCCGCCTGCTGCTAACGCCCCTCGATGGGCAGCCGCATCGACACCGCGGGCCAACCCGCTGACGATCGTAAGCCCAGCCCCAGCCAGTTCGCGACTCAGTTGTTCCGTGATCTGCCGGCCCCCGGCGGTAACGAGGCGAGATCCGACAATCGCAATCGCGTTGTGGTCGTCCGGGGTGATCGTCCCACTCACATAGAGAAACGGCGGAGGGTCCGGGATTGCCAGGAGCCTGGGTGGATAATCTAGGTCAAGACAGGTGACCACCGAGAGGCGCAACTGTTGGAGCGTTTTCAGATCCCGCTCGATCACCTCCCGAGATTCGGCATCAGGTCCACGGAGAACGGCTTTCGCCTGAGGGAAGGTCAGATCTCCGATCGTCACCAACTCCTCACGGGTGGCGGAGAGAACCGCCTCCGGTGAACCGAACGCACAGACCGCCCGATACACCGTGCCATCGCTCAACCCCTCCACCGCCCGCAATCTCATCCATGCTCTCAGGGCTGCTGTGGTATCCACTGGGCCTCCTTGCCCTCTGCGGGGAGCGGCTAGAGAACGACGAGATCGTACTGCTCCAAATGCAGCGCAGGATCAGCAGTGACAATGATCTTGGTATCATGCTCCCGTTCCAGATCCTCGACCCCTTCCCGTTCTTCATCCTGCAGCAATGCGACCACAGCCGGATGGGCGCCCAGGACGATTTTCTGCACATCGGAGGAACGTCCGGCGCGACGAATCTCACGGAAAATGTCGTACACGACGGAGGTCGGCGACCTGGTGTACCCGCGGCCCTCGCAATAGTGGCAGGGCTCAGACATCGAGCGCAGGAGGTCCTCGCGCACACGCTCGCGGGAGATCTCGATCAGGCCGAGATCCGAGATGCGCGAGATTCTAGTGCGTGCCTTGTCATGGGCCATGGCGTCGACCAGAGCCTGGTAGACCCTCTCGCGATTTTTTTCGCGCTCCATGTCAATAAAGTCGATGATGATGATGCCGCCGATGCCTCGCAATTTGATCTGGTAGGCGACTTCCTTCACCGCCTCGAGGTTATTCTTGAGAATGGTTTCTTCCTGGTCCCGCTTTCCCACATAGCGTCCGGTATTCACATCGATGACGGTCATGGCCTCGGCGTGATCCACCACAATGTGGCCTCCGGACTTCAACCAGACCTTGCGGTTCAGCGCCCGTGCAATCTCCATTTCGATCCCTAGGTGGTCGAAGAGCGGCTCCTCCTTCTCGTAATAGTGGACGCGCGATGTCTGGTCAGGCATGTAGCGATGGACGAAATCCTTGACGGATTCATACTCCGGCCGAGAATCGATCAGCAGTCGCTCGACCCTCTTGGTGAAAAGATCTCGCACCACCCGAAACGCCAACGTCAGATCCGTGTGTAAGAGCACCGGCGCCGGACCATGATCACGCTTCTTCAAGATGTCCTGCCACAGGACCGTCAGGAACTCCACGTCTGACCGGAGATCCTCTTCGGTGACCCCTTCGCTCACCGTCCGCACGATGAAGCCATACCCGGGCTGGCGGAGACGTTTCATGATTTCCTTCAGGCGGGCACGTTCCTCATCCTTGGCGATCCGGCGCGAGACTCCCACGTGCTCCACGTTGGGCATGAAGACAAGGTAACGACCCGGTAAGGAGACGTACGTCGTCACCCGCGGTCCCTTCGTCCCGATCGGCCCCTTGGAGATCTGCACCATCAGTTCCTGCCCTTCCTGGAGCAGTTGCTCGATAGGCCGCGTCGTCTGGCGGCGAGGCCGCGGCAATTCAGGACCTTTGTCATCTTCCTCGCTATCCAGCAAGGTATCCCCGGGTTCCGTCTCGATGGACAAGTCCGACACATGCATGAACGCGGCCTTATCCATACCGATATCGATGAACGTCGCCTGCATGCCCGGCAAGACCTTCACCACCTTGCCCTTGTAAATATTGCCGACGAAATCCTTCTTCTTGGCACGATCGACATATAGTTCCGTGACCACGTCGTTGTCCAACACTGCCACACGGGTTTCCTCACGTGTGACATTGATCGCGATTTCCTGCCCCATGCACACTCCCCCTAGCCATCCGCACAACGGCACAAGACCGACCCACGCCTCCTCGCAGCGCATTCGTCCCGAAGGAGTGTGGAGTCGATCCCCACGCCGACATTGCGGGAGACTACTTGCTCAAGTTGTGAATTCCTCGGCCTGTCCGCTGCCCAAGCCATCCTCCGTCGCCAATTCGCCTACACAGAGGCGCATTCGACGAAGGTTGCGCCGGCTGGTCCACCACGCTGCGCGATTCAGTAAAAGAGCGTCAGGCGCCGTCGCTTGATATTCAACAGGAGACCCAGCGCCGCCAGGGTCATCACCGTCGCGCTGCCTCCATAACTCATCAGAGGGAGCGGGATGCCGACGATCGGAAACATGCCCGCGGTCATCCCGATATTGATCACGATACAGAAGGCGAGCATGGCGATCACGCCCCCTGCCAGTAATGTACCGAGCACATCTTTCGCCTTGGCCGCAATATCGATCGCCAGCAAGAGCAGGGTCAGGAACAGCGCCAGCAGCACCAAGACCCCCAAGAAACCCCACTCCTCGGCGAATACCGAAAATACAAAATCCGTGTGGCCTTCCGGCAGGAACTTGAGCTGGCTCTGAGTCCCCCCGTAGAGGCCTTTCCCCATCAGTTCCCCCGAGCCGATGGCAATGCGGGACTGGAGGCCGTGGTAGCCCTTTCCACCTGGGTCATAATCGGGATCGACGAAGGTCATGATTCGCTGGCGTTGGTAATCGTGGAGAGCCCCCCACAACATCTCCCACGCGAACGGAAAGACCATGAGCGCAAACACCAGGAGAATTCCCAAGGCTTTGGATCTTATCCCGACCACCAGCAGCACCGCGGCATAAATCGCCAGGTAGCTCAAACCGCTCCCGAGGTCCGGCTGCTTCAGGATCAGCAGCAACCCGGGCGCCATGATGAGCCCGGGAAGAACCACGCGCTGCAGCCAGCCTTCCCTCGGCGCCTTGGAGTAATAGCTGGCGAGCACCATGATCAGGGCCAATTTGGCGAACTCAGACGGCTGAAACGCGAATGGGCCGATCGGGATCCAGCGCTGCGCACCGCGACTCGTCTTGCCAAACACTAGGACGACCGCCAGAAGCACCACCACCATGCCATAGAACGGATAGGCCAACTCCGAAATCTTGTGGTAATCGACCATGAGCATCATCAGAAACGCTACCACTCCGATGAGAATCCACATGATCTGTTTCACGTAGATAGGGAGCCCGCCGCCCCGCTGGGTATGGGTCACGCTGTAGATGGACAGGACACCCACGGACAGGAGCGCAAGGATCACAGCAATGAACAGCCAATCAAATCGGTCCAGCCCCCGACTATCCCTTAACCGGTCGATCATTGAAGGGCCTCCGACAGCGCCAACTCAGGTTTCTCCGGCTCGGACGGATATCCGGCCCCCACAGACTGCAGATCCTGGTTGGTCACCTTCACATAGGCCTCGATCATCTGCTTGGCGAGCGGCGCGGCAGCCGTTCCTCCGTGCCCCATATGCTCGACAAGAACCGCCACCGCGATCGTCGGAGCTTCGACCGGGGCGAACGAGACGAACCACGCATGGTCCCGCAACCGTTTGGGG
>Ga0187893_10005450_pt1 | contig 22830 bp, 18 predicted proteins | sample MA1701074metaG_FD_139574 | JGI IMG/M metagenome (GOLD analysis project Ga0187893, IMG submission 139574) | White microbial mat communities from a basaltic lava cave in the Kipuka Kanohina Cave System on the Island of Hawaii, USA - MA170107-4 metaG ...
CGTCGAGGGGTTCTCGCCCGCGGCCATCCAGAAGATGATGACCTACCAGTGGCCGGGGAACATCCGCGAGCTCAAGAACAAGGTCAAGCAGGCGATGGTCTTGACGCGCAACAACGTCATCACCGCCGAGGACCTGTTTTTCCACGTTCCCGTATCCTCGAACAAGTTCCAGTCCTTCAAAGAGGCGAAGCGCGAGTTCGAGAAGGAGTACATCTCCCAGGTGCTCCGGATCTGCCAGGGCAACATCTCCCAGGCGGCGCGGCTGGCGCGGAAGGACCGCAAGGATTTCTACGACGTGATGAAGAAGTACGGCATCCAGCCGGAGATCTTCAGAAAGCAGCAGGCGGGCTAGGGCGTCACCCCGGGCTGCCGCCACACCACGAACCTCCCCGAGAGCTCGGGGAGCTCGAACGCTTTCCACGTTCCCTCGAGTCGGTTGCCCTTCTGCGTCGCGTCGATGTGGAAGTGGAGCTGATCGGCCCCCTCGGCGCCGTACTCAACGCTTCCCAGGACCGCTCCCACGGTAGAGCTCAAACGGGTGAACTTCCCCGTCTGGGGCCGCGCTCCTTCTTCGTTCAGGGTCGCCGTCCCGCCGAGTGCCCCGACCGGGCCCTCGATGCGCAGGCTCAAGGGATAACCGTGGGGCTCGACGTAGCCATACCACGCACCCACGAGGTGGGCGTCACCGAGAGAATCGTCGGCGACCCCGGCTAGAGGAGTATCGACGAGAACGCGGTCCCGGATCTCGGTGCGCGGGACGAGCTGAAACCACTCTCTCATGGCGCGGAAGTGGTGGGTCGGAAGAAGGGCGCTCACCGCGGGATTCGGCGGATGGAGCCCCATCGTGAAGACCGGGCCCGGCTCCGTGAGAACCGCCCTCAATCCCGTCTCGTCTCCTTCAGCGAGGAGAACCACACCCGCGGGCTTTCGTTTCTCGACTTCGATGAGATAGCTGACAGGGGCGACGACGAGCTCCGCCGTTCTCGAAGCCGCGAGGATGCGCGCTCCTTCCGGGAGGGCGTCGAGCGCCCTCTCCGCGAAGCCGCGCGCTTCCGGCAGATACCGGCGATCCGGATTCAACTGGGACGCGAGATGGTCGAGGGGCAGCTCCTTGGGAGCGTCGAGGAGTGCTTCCACCCGGAGCTCCATCTGCGCCTCTCTCACCGCCATCGGAGCGAATCGATAGAGAACGAGAGGCGAAGCGGAGAGGACGAGCGCGACCGCAAAGGCCTGCCAGTTGCCGCTGGAGAGGAGCTTCCACCATCCGTAGCCCACCGCGACCGAGAACAGCACCCACGCGGGGAGATAGGACGTCACGGGCTCGGGGAGACGAAGGGTCACGACCAGAGCGGAGTAGATGAGAAAGAGAGGGAATACGAGCCAGAAGACGTACTTCTGGCGGCGGTTGAGCTCGGCGAGGCCGATGAGCCCGATGACGACGGACCACGGCGGAAAGTTGAGGAGGAGCATCGAGCCGAACCGGATGAGCGACTCCTGAAGCGGCTGGTCCCAGGAGAGCATCATGTGGTCCCAGAAGCGAAGCCAGCTCTTCTGATGCTCGGGAACGACGAAGCCGAGCTCGTACCAGCCCCAGGCGGCGACGGCGAGGGCAATGGAGGCCCCGGCGGCAACCGCCGCGAGACCCCGGAAGCGCACGACGCCGAGGTTCCGCAGCAGCGGGGGGTGCACGAAGCGCACGAACAGGAAAACTATGGGGACGAGGAAGACGAGGAGCAGGTTGTTCGCGAGCGAGAGTCCGAGAGTCCCCATTCCGAAATACAGGTTCTTGGCACCCCCCTCGTTGGCGAAACGGATGAGAAAGTAGAGCGTCGCGGCGAGCAGAAGCGCGTCGAGAGGCTCCGGTCCAGGCGTCACCGCTCGCATCCAGAATGTGTGGGACACGGCGAGAGAAAGGGCGGCCAAGACGCCCACGCGCCTCGCGATGAACTGGGGCGCCATCGTGAGAAGCATCCGGAGGAGGAGATAGACGAAAAGGCATGCGCCGGCTGCGAACGCGGCGGCCGCCCAGTTGGCGCCGCTCGATATTTTTCGCAGGGGCAGGAGGAGAAACGGCTGGGAGAGGAACACGAAGAGAGGGCGGTCCCAGGGGCCGTCACCAATCTCCATGAGCGCGACCCGCCTCTGGTAGAGAGCACCCTCCATCCAGGCGAGGTCCGCGGGTCCGGTGAGGAAGAAGAAAACGAAGGCCGCCGCGAGAACGGCGACGGCGGCGCCAACGTTGAGGGCGGTTCGAGCCCAGCGTCCTTTCATAGCCGTCATGGCCGCTAGATACTAGCCTACTTTCGCGGCGCCGTTTTGGGTGATAATATCCTTGGCATTGCGCTGACTTTCGCTCTCGCGACCTCGTCAGCGAGCCCCTAGGTGGCTCGACGAGTCGAGAGCCGGCTCGAGGTCGAACGGAGGGCCTTACATGACCGCTCGCTACGATTTCGCCTTCGCCATCGGCGGGGCGGCCGGGCAGGGAATCGCCACACCCGGAAACATCCTGGCGCGGATCTTCGTGCGCCGGGGTCTTCATCTCAACGCCTATAACGCTTACCAGTCGATCATCCGCGGGGGCCACATCCTCCTCACGGTGCGCGTTGGAGAGGAGCCGGTGCTCACGCATGGCGACAAGATCGATCTCCTGGTTTGTCTCAACCAGGACACCATGACCCGCCACGCCCGGCATCTCGCGGCCGGCGGTCACGTCATCTTCAATAGCGACGACGTGAAGCCCGCCGAGGTGGCGGCGGGCGTCGAGATCTGCGGGCTTCCCGTGAAAGAACTCACGAACGACAACCGCAACAAGCTCGTGCAGAACACCGTCGCCCTGGGAGCGATGCTGAACCTCATGGGGGCGGAGTTCGGCGTCCTCGAAGAGGCGCTCGCCCAGCAGTTCAAGAACAAGGGCAAGGAGGTCATCGACGAGAACGTGGGCATGGCCCGTGCCGGATACGAGTACGCCAAGGCGCACTTCAAGCCGTTCCATCAGGCTCTCCCCAAGGGAAAGAAACCCCTCGCGGTCTGGACGGGGAACGAAGCCCTCGCCATGGGAGGCGCCGCCGCCGGCGTCAAGTTCTATTGCGCTTACCCCATGAGTCCGAGCACGGGAGTCCTCCATTGGATGGCGAAGAACGCCCGCGAGCTCGGAATCATGGTGCGCCAGATCGAGGACGAGGTCGGCGTCGCGAACGTCGCCATCGGCGCCGCCCATACGGGCGCCCGCTCCATGTGCGCGACGTCGGGAGGCGGCTTCGCCCTCATGACCGAGGCGCTGGGCGCGGCTTCGATGATGGAGGTCCCGGTGGTCTTCATCAACGTGCAGCGCGCGGGCCCATCGACGGGAGTTCCCACCAAGACGGAGCAGGGGGACCTGTGGCAGGCTCTCGGCGCGAGCCAGGGCGACTTCGAGCGCATCATCGTCGCCCCGAAGGACGCCCTCGACGCCTTCAAGACGCTCGCCGAGCTCTTCAACCTCGTCGACCACTACCAGTGCCCCGGGATTCTGCTCTCGGACCTCCTGATTTCGGAGGGCACGTTCAGCGTGGATCCCGACGAAGTCGACATGCACCCGAAGATCGACCGCGGGGCGCTCATCCTCGAGGGTGGCGGCGGCGGCGAGTACCTGCGCTATCTGGACACCGAGTCCGGCATCTCGCCGCGGGCGGTGCCGGGGGTTCCGGGACACGTCCACGTGATCGCAACCGACGAGCACGACGAGGAAGGAATCCTCGTCTCCGACGAGTTCACGAACCCGCACAAGCGGCGCCAGATGGTCGAGAAACGCGCGCGCAAGTTGAACGACTTCCTGAAGAAAGTGGCGGCCCCGAAGATCGAAGGTCCTGCCGACGCGGACGTGACGCTCGTCGGCTGGGGGTCGACTGCGGGAGTCCTCAAGGAGTCGGTCGCCCTTCTAGCGGAGCGCGGGGTGAAGGCGAACCACCTCTCGGTCAAGTGGATCAAGCCCCTCCACGCGGACGACATCGCTCGCGCGCTTTCGAAGGCGAAGAAGGTGCTGGTGGTCGAGAACAACCACTCCGGGCAGTTCTATCGCTACCTCCGGAGCGAGACCGGACTATCGGTCGCGGGCCACATCCGGAAGTACGACGGCGAGCCGCTCCAGCCGCACCACATGGTGAACGGCGTCCTCGATCACCTCGGGGCGAAGAAAGACGTGGCGGACGGCGTGTACGTGCCGTATCAGGAAGTGCTGGTCTAAGCAGCAATCAGGAGACCCAAGACATGGCAACGACAACGATGGTCGAGCTGAAGCCGAAAGATTTCAAAGGAAAAGTCGATCCCGACTGGTGTCCCGGCTGCGGCGACTTCGGGCTTCTGAACGCTGTCCAGAAAGCGCTCGCGGAGCTCGGAAAGAAGCCGCACGACGTGGTGTGCGTGAGCGGCATCGGCTGCTCCTCGAACTTCCCCGGCTACCTCAACGCCTATGGGATGCATACGCTTCACGGCCGCGCGCTCGCGGTCGCTACCGGCGTCAAGCTCGCGAACCACGATCTCACCGTCCTCGTCACCGGCGGCGACGGCGACGGCTACGGCATCGGGGGAAATCACTTCACCCACACCGCCCGGCGCAACGTGGATCTGACGTACCTGGTCATGAACAACCAGATCTACGGCCTCACCACCGGGCAGGTGAGCCCGTCGAGCGACATCGGGATGAAGACCAAGTCCACCCCGTTCGGCAACATCGAGCGGCCGGTCCACCCCACGGCGGCGGCGATCATCAACGGCGCCACCTTCGCGGCCCGCGGATTCTCCGGGCACGGAAAGCATCTCGTCGAAATCATCAAGCAGGCGATCGAGCACAAGGGCTTCTCCCACGTCGACGTCTTCAGCCCTTGCGTGACCTTCAACCACGACAACACGTACGACTTCTTCCGCGAGCGGGTGAAGCAGCTCGAGGAGACGGGCCACGATCCGTCGGACTGGAAGTCGGCCGTCGAGAAGGCGCTGATGTGGGGCGAGACGATCTATACGGGCGTCTTCTACCGCAACGACGAGGTGCCGGCGCTCCACGAGCTGGAGCCCATCCTCGACGAGGGCGGCCCCGTCGCCCACCGCGAGCCCGGGCTCACCAAAGAGCAGGCGCAGCGCGTCCTCAAGCGCATGATGTGACGGTTCGTCGTTGAGCCGTTCTTCCAGCCGCGCGGCGGTCGACGCCGCGCTCGTCGCCACCGTCCTGATCTGGGCAGTGAACTTCAGCGTGGTGAAGGCGGCCCTCGGCCACTTCACGCCCATGGCCTTCACCAGCATCCGCCTCGCGGGTGCATCGATCTGCTTTCTCGCGATCGCGAGGCTCTCGCCGGGCCCGAGCATCCTTCCCTCCGACCGCTGGCGGCTCGTCGTTCTCGGGCTCGTGGGCCATACGCTCTACCAGGTGCTGTTCATCCAGGGAATCCACGCGACGAGCGCCTCGAGCTCAGCGATTCTCCTGGGACTGACGCCGGTGTTCGTGGCCGTTTTGAGCCTCTTTCTGTCGACTGACGGGCCGGGCCCGCGCGCGTTCGTCGGCATCGGCATCTCGGCGTTCGGCGTGTACCTGGTGCTCCACGATTCCTCGCGCGCCGCCGGAAGCGTCCTCGGCGACGTCCTCACTCTCGGGGCGACGTTCTGCTGGTCGCTCCAAACCGTCCTGAGCCAGCCGGTCGTCGCTCGCTACGGCCCGCTCAAGACGAGCGCGTACGCCATCGCGATCGGAAGCCTGGCCTTCATACCTCTCGGCATCCCGGAGCTCTTGAGAATGACGCCGTCGTCCATCCCCGCGCCCGCCTGGTGGGCCCTCGCCTACTCGATCGTCTTCTCACTCGTGGCGGCGTACTGCATCTGGTACTTCGCCGTCGGACGCATCGGACCCACCCACACCGCGATCTACTCGAACCTCACCCCCGTGGCCGCCACGGCCGTGGCATACTTGGCCCTGGATGAGCCGGTGGGAGTCCGGAAGCTGGTGGGGGCGGCGGTGATCGTCCTGGGAATCTACCTCGTTCGCAGGCAGAGCTCACGCGTCCGCCACTTGACCGAGGCGGTCGAAAGCCACTAGCATATCGTTCACCCCCCCCCAACCAAGAAAGGGTTTTTCGACGAAATGCGCCCGATTTGGGTGTGGTCGAGCGATCGCGGATGGCTCTCTCCGCTGGCCTACCCCGAGACGCACCACCGGTATTCGATCGTATCGATCTCGCCCGGACCCGATGAGCCTTTGCCTAAGCCCCCTGGAGTCCTGATCCTCGACGAGCATCTTCTTTCGGAGTACCGCACGACCGTCGAAGCATTCGCCCGGAGGCCGGGAGGGGCGTACTCGCCCGTCGTCGCCGTCTCGCCCAACGGGAGCGCCTCCGAAGGCGACGAGCTCCTCTTCGACGTGCTGCCGGTGCGACCGAACCAGGGCGAGCTCTTGAGAACTCTCCGAAACGCGACCCACACCCTCGAAAGCCAGCTCCGGCTGGAGGAGTCCCAGGCGAGGGCCGAGCAGAAGGCGAGGGAGCTCGAGGAGCTCCACGCCATCGGCATCGCCCTTTCCGCCGAGCACGATCACCAGCGGCTCCTGAGCCTCATCCTGGGGAAGGCGCGCGAGATCACGAACGCCGATGCGGGGAGCCTGTTCCTGATGTCGCGCCTCGAGATGCCGATCGAGACTCCGGAGGGGAGGGTCGAGCGGGTGGGCGGCCGCTGGCTTCGATTCCGGCTCGCGCAGAACGACTCGCGGGAGCTCCGCTTCGAGGAGGACATCCTCAAGATCGGACCCGAGAGCATCGCCGGCTACGTGGCGGAGACGGGAGAGACTCTGAACCTCGAGGACGCGTACGCGCCCCCCAAGGGAAAGCCCTTCGCCATCAACCGGAGCTTCGACGAGGCGATCTCCTACCGCACGCGCTCGATGCTCGTGATTCCCATGAAGAACCACGAGGGGGAGGTCATCGGCATTCTCCAGCTCATCAACAAGAAGCGCTCGCGCGCGATGATTCTGGACCGCCCTTCGAGCTTCGACTCCGAGGTGCTCCCGTTCGACGAGCACGACGAGCGGCTGGTGCGCTCGCTCGCGAGCCAGGCCGCGGTCTCGATCGAGAACAACAGCCTCTATCTCCAGAGAGAGAACCTCTTCGCCCGATTCGTCGACGCGGCCGTACAGGCGATCGAAAGTCGCGACCCCACGACCCAGGGTCATTCCCGGCGCGTCGCGGCGATGACGGCCGAGCTCGCGAGAGTCGCGAGCCTGACGAGCCGCGGGGCCTACGCGTCGCTCCGGCTGAACGACGATCAGATCCGCGAGCTCCGCTACGCTGCCCTCCTCCACGACTTCGGGAAAGTTGGGGTCACGGAGAAGGTCCTGCGCAAGGCGACGAAGCTCTACCACGGCGAGCTCTCCCTCGTTCGCCAGAGGTTCAAGACCATCCGCCGGACGCTCGAGACGCAATACTTGAGGAGGATGCTCGACCATCTCCTCGCGAAGGAAGCCACGCCCGAGGAGATCGAGGAGCTCAAGCGGGAGCTCGCGGAGAGGCTCGAGGTCGTCGACCGGGCGCGGACCGCGGTCGAGGACGCGAACAAGCCGTCGGTGGTTCACTCGAAGGCGTCGCCCCTCCTCTCGGAGCTCGGCGCTCTCACCTACGAGGACCTCGACGGCTCTAGCAGGAGCTATCTCGAGCCGGAGGAGATCGTCTCACTCACGCTCTCGCGCGGGACGTTGACGGATCCCGAGCGCCGGCTCATCGAATCGCACGTCAACCACACCTACGACTTCCTCTCGACGATCCCGTGGACCCGCGACCTCATGGACATTCCAGAGCTCGCGCGCAGTCACCACGAAAAGCTCGACGGGAGCGGCTACCCCGGCGGCCTTCTCGCCGCAGCCATTCCACCGCAGACGCGGATGATGACGATCTCCGACATCTACGACGCATTGACCGCGAAGGACCGCCCCTACAAGCCCGCGGTGCCCACGACGAAGGCGATCGAGATCCTGGAGGAGGACGCGGGGAAGGGCCGCATCGATCGGGACCTCCTCGATCTGTTCATCGAGGCGAAGGTCTTCCAGCACGGTCTCACGAGCTGAACCGGCTTCTCACGAGGTGGGAAGAGTCTTCCACCCGGGAAGGGCTCGATCTGGACGCGGTAGCACGTGTCGGAGCTCTCGTCGGGCACGACGCGGAGGTTGGTGAGCCCCACGGATCCGCGGTGACCTGGCTCGAGGACGGCCGAGAGGGATAAATTCGCATCGTTCCCGCGTGGAAGTGGCTTCTCGAGTGGTAAATTGGCCTATGACATTGTCGTCCCGCGCCACATTGTCCTAGTACATTTGACCTCCTTTTCTGAAAATGTTAGAAAATTGGCATGGGCCAATACAAGAGGATGCTCCTTGATCGGGATTCCTCGACTCCCGTGTATCAGCAGATCGTTGGCCAGCTCCAGGCCTGGATTGCCGCAGGCGAGCTTGCTCCCGGGGAGAAGCTCCCCTCGAGCCGGGAGCTCGCGGAGGTGCTCGGCGTCAACCGGAACACCGTCGCGAGCGTGTACGAGGAGCTCGTCAAGTCTGGCGATGTTCGCTCCCACGTGGGACAGGGGACGTTCGTCGCCGCCAATACGGCGGAGCCGACGCGCGGGCCTCTGCGCTTCCGGTTCTCTCGCGCGGTAGAGGCGGCAGCCGAGCGCGTTCAGAGGCCCGCCGCGCTCTCCGGACAGGCCGACCCCATCGATTTCGCGACGCTCGTTCCCGATGAGGACCTCTTTCCCGTCGAGCCCTTCCGGGCGGCCCTCGATCGTGTACTGCGCCGCGACGGGAAGGCTCTCCTTCAGTACGGTCCCGCTGGGGGGCACCCGCCTCTTCGCGCGTACATCGCCGAGCGGCTTCGCCAGCGAGGGGTCACGGCCGACGCCGAGAACGTCCTCATCGTGAACGGCTCCCAGCAGGGGCTCGATCTCATCTGCCGGAGCCTTCTCGATCCCGGCGATCGGGTGGCGGTCGAAAGCCCGACTTACACCATCGTGCTTCCTCTCCTCGCGCAGTACCACGCGCAGATGGAGCCGATTCCGATGACCGGCCGCGGCATGGATCTGGACGCCCTCGAGGCCGTCCTTGAACGCACGCGCCCGAAGCTCATCTTCACCATGCCCACGTTTCACAACCCGACGGGCATCACCATGGATCTCGAGGCTCGGAAGCGTCTTGTGGATCTCGCCTCGCGGTTCGGGACTCCGGTGGTGGAAGACGACTTCGACTCCGAGCTCCGCTTCGACGGCGACGCGCTCCCCTCTCTCAAAGCCCTCGACGAGCGCGGCTCGGTCCTTCATATCGGCACGTTCTCGAAGGGACTCTTCCCCGGACTGCGCCTCGGCTTCGTCGTCGCATCGCCGCCCGTCGTCGCGGCCCTCGGCCGCTCGAAGCTCATCGCGGATTACCACAGCAGCCCCCTGCTGCAGGCGGCGGTTCTCGAGTTCTGCCGCGAGGGCCACTACGACCGGCACCTGAAGCGGCTCGTCTCGATCTATCGCGAGAAGAGCCGCGCGCTCACCCGCGCTCTCGAGAGATTCTTTCCGGAGAACGTCTCGTGGACCCGGCCCGAAGGTGGCTACGCGTTCTGGGTCACTCTTCCGCAGGCGTTCTCCGCAGAGGCAGTTCTCGAGGAGAGCGCCCGCGCTGGAGTTCTGTTTACTCCCGGCTCGAACTTTTTCGCCCAAGGCGAGGGCGATCGCTATCTTCGGCTTTCGATCTCGAAAGTGCCTGTGGGGCGTATCGCCGATGGAATCGAGCGCCTGGGGACCATCCTCAAGCGGCAAATACTGGAACCGAACGACGGAGGGAGGACTCGGGCAATCGCGCACGAGCCCGCACTGCACATCTAGGCAAGGGGAGGAATCATGACCGAATTGAAGCTAAAGACCGGGCTCGCCGACATGCTGAAGGGCGGAGCCATCATGGACGTGACGAACGCCGAGCAGGCCAAGATCGCCGAGGACGCGGGAGCGGTCTCGGTGATGGCCCTCGAGCGCGTGCCCTCGGATATCCGCAAGCACGGCGGGGTCGCCCGGATGTCGGCCGTCGACAAGATCCTCGAGATCCAGGAGACGGTGAGCATCCCGGTGATGGCCAAGGTGAGGATCGGACATTTCGTGGAGGCACAGATCCTCCAGGAGATGAAGGTCGACTTCATCGACGAGAGCGAGGTGCTCACCCCCGCGGACGAGGAGAACCACATCGACAAGCACGCGTTCTCCGTTCCCTTCGTCTGCGGCTGCCGCGATCTCGGCGAAGCCCTGCGGCGTATCGGCGAGGGAGCGGCGCTCATCCGCACCAAGGGCGAGGCGGGCTCGGGGAACATCGTGGAAGCGGTGAGGCACCTCCGCAAGATCGGAGGAGAGATGCGACGGCTCACCGTCCTCGCCGACGACGAGCTGATGGCGGAATCGAAACGGCTCGGCGCCCCCTACGAGCTGGTCCGGCTCGTCGCGCGCTCCGGAAAGCTTCCCGTTCCGAACTTCGCCGCCGGCGGGGTGTCGACGCCTGCGGACGCCGCCCTCTGCATGCACCTCGGCGCCGAATCGGTCTTCGTCGGTTCCGGGATCTTCAAGTCCGAGGACCCGGCGAAGCGCGCCGCCGCCGTCGTGAAGGCGGTGACCCACTTTCAGGATCCCAGAGCGCTGGTGGAAGTCTCACGGGGCCTCGGCGAGCCGATGCCGGGAATCGACGTGCGGCAGCTCGAAGAGAAGGACCTCCTCCAGACGCGGGGCTGGTAGTCCGGTGACCGAAGTCGGTGTCCTCGCCCTCCAGGGCGATTACGCGCTCCACCAGAAAATGCTCGAGCGCATCGGCCGCTCCTCGCGCCAGGTGCGGAAAGCGAAAGAGCTCGAGGGTCTGAGCGCGCTCGTGATTCCCGGGGGCGAGAGCACCACGATGCTGAAGTTCATCGAGGAGGAAGGGCTGATGGAGCCGCTCCAGAAGCTCCACGCCGACGGAGCGGCTCTTTACGGAACGTGCGCGGGCGCGATCCTCCTGGCGACGGAAGTGACCTCCCCGAGCCAGGCCTCTCTCGGACTCATGGACGTTTCGATCGAGCGCAACGCGTACGGGCGGCAGCTCGACAGCCACATGGCGCAGGAGCCCTGTCCGGAGCTCGGACCCAAGCCGCTTCCGATGGTGTTCATCCGCGCTCCCATCATTCGGTCGACCGGCCCCTCGGTCCGTGTGCTGGCCCGCCACCGGGGCGAGGCGGTCCTCATCCGCGAAGGGCGGATCCTGGCGAGCACGTTCCATCCGGAGCTGTCCGAAGACGAACGCGTGCACCGATATTTCCTCGACGTGGTCGCTTCCGAATCTCGTGCCCGAACTGTAAAAGCCGCTTCGCGGATGTAAAGATTCAGAATCGCTCACGGGCTCTCGCCCTCGTTTCTTCAAGGATCCCCGCTTCCTCCGCCTGGCATCGGATTTGCCACTCAATTCTGCTGAGGTCGTGAATCAAGTACCGACGGTGGGAGCGGTTCTCGATCGGACAGCGTCCGCAAACGGACACGGAACTATCGAGAGGCGCGCGCCGTCTAAGCCAGCAAGGATCGGTGCATTCCATGGCGGAAGAGTCCATCCTCGTAGTTGGAAACACGCGGACCTCGAACGAGGCCGAAGCGGCCCTGGCCTCGGAATCGTGGCTGACGACGGTCGTCGGAGGACTCGCGGAAGCGATTCCCGAGATCGACGGCCGCCGCCACCAGATCGTCGTTCTGGATACGGACGCGATCTCCGAGCCTCCGTGGCAGGCGCTCGAGCGCATTCGGGAGCGGGATCCCAACGCGGCGGTGCTGCTCCTGGTGGGCGCTGAAACACCCTGGTCCTCGTTTTCCAGCTATCGGCAGCGTCCGGCTGGGATCGTGCTCAAGCCGCTCGAGCGAACCGCCCTGATGATGGCCGTCGACTCCGCTCTCGTCTACCGGCGGCTTCTCGAAGAGAACCGTACGCTCAAGTGCCAGCTCGGAACCGCCGTGAGCCTGGCCGACTGGGTCGGCTGCACCCCTGAGTCGATCGAGATCCGGAAATCGATCGCGACCGCCGCGCTCGCAAACGGAAACGTGCTCCTCCTGGGCGAAGAGGGCTCCGGACGGCGTCTTGCCGCCGAGCTCCTGCACCGGCACGGACGGAACCCGGGGGCGACGTTTCTTCCCATCGACCTTTCGAGCCTCCCCGCCGGGGACATCCGCCGGCTCTTCGACGAAGTGAAAGAGGCCGCGGATACGGGGCGCGGGGCGTACGTCCACGGCGCCCGGCCAGGCACGCTCTATCTTGCGGAGCTCACCGCCCTCGCGCCCGAAGACCAAGCGAGCCTTGTGGAGCTTCTTCGGAAGCCGCCCCCGTTCCGGGTCGTCTCGTCCGCCCATCCCGCGCTCCTCGAAGCCGTCCGCCAGGAACGGTTCGACGAGGCCGCCTTTCGCGCCGTCTCCAGGGTGAAGATCCAGATTCCTCCGCTCCGGGCCCGCCGGTCCGACATTCCCCTCCTGATTGACCACTTCCTGAAGCGCGGCTGCGAGCGGTTGCAGCTCAAGCCCCTGGGCATTCCCTCGAGCTCGATCGAAAGCTTTTCGAGCTACGACTGGCCCGGGAACGTCGCCGAGCTCGCGATGAGGATCGAGCGAGCGGTGGGAATCGCCTCCGCCGCCAAGTTCGACGGCACCACCCTTCCGGAGCACTTCTGCTCGCCGCCCTCCCTCGGGGTTCCCGAAGGAGCCCGCCTGAGGGACATCTCTCTCCGTGATCTCATCGCCGACATCGAAAAGCGCATTATTCTCCAAACCTTGGAGCGCGTGGAGGGAAGCCAGAAGCGCGCGGCCGAGGAGCTGAGGCTCAACCCCACGACCCTTCACGAGAAGATGAAGCGCTACAAGCTCCTCTCCGGCGCTCGCCGGCCGCGGGTCTGAGCCGGCCCTCATCCCCAGCCTTTGCGGGGACGAATCCTTCACTTATCATTGACAACAAAAGGCGGCGGCCATTAGACTACCCCCCCAACGAGGGTTGTCCTCGCTTGGTCCCGTTTCGCAAAATAGCTCCCTCTCCAGTCCGAAATCGCTCGGCGATGGAACCAGGGAGCCAACATACCGCGCAGGAGGTGAGTTCGTGAAGAGATCTTGGTTGGCCTCCCTGGGATTGCTGATCCTTGCCGTCACGCTCGTACTGGGGTTGGCCGGATGCGGAAAGGAGCCACCCCCACCACCGCCGCCTCCTCCAGTGGCGGCTCCACCACCGCCTCCCCCACCGCCACCACCGCCACCGCCGCCGCCACCGCCACCGGCCCCGACGGAAGCCGACCTCTACGCAAGGGCGGCGATCGAAGAGCTCCAGCGGAACCTGTCGGACGTGCACTTCGATTACGACAAGGCCGATCTCAAGGATGACGCGAGGTCGATGCTCGCGAAGAACGCCGACTGGCTGAAGATGCCCTACAACACGTCCACGATTCTGGTCGAAGGCCACTGCGACGAGCGAGGCACCGAGCGGTACAACCTCGCGCTCGGCGAGCGCCGTGCTCGGGCGGCGATGGAGTACCTGCAGTCGCTGGGAATTCCCGCGAACCGACTCAAGATGGTGAGCTACGGGAAGGAACGGCCGCAGTGCACGGAGTCGAACGAGGGCTGCTGGCAGAGGAACCGCAGGGCCCACTTCAAGATCGACGCCAAGTAGCGACGAAAGTTCTCGACAAACCCCGAGGTTTCACCTCGGGGTTTTTTTTGCTGCTACGCTTTCTCGGCGAAGGCGCTTCCGCAGCTCCACGACCGTCGCGCGGTGCTTGAAGGCTTTGCTTCCGTTCACGAACAGCACCGGGATATCGTTCCCGAAACGCCTTTCGAGCTCCGCGTCATGTGAGATATCGACTTCACGAAGTTGAACGACGAGGCCGCGAAGGGCTTCCGCGATCGCCTCCTTCATCTCCTCGCAGAGGTGGCAGTCGGGTCGCGTCAGGAGCTCGAGCTCGATGGGAACCGCGCTCACGCCTGAGAGAGCTCCTCGAGGATGCGTTCCGCTGCCGTGCGGGGAGAGGGATCGAGCGCGATCGCCCGACCGACAACGACGTAGCTCGCCCCCCGTCGCGCGGCTTCAGCCGGTGTCGCGACTCGTTTCTGATCGTGCTGATCCTTCGACCATGCGGGGCGAACGCCGGGAACGAGGATCTGGAGCCCCTCGCCGTGAGCCGCGCGGATCGCCTCGGCTTCGAGCGCCGAGGCGACGACGCCGTCGAGACCGCTCTCGGCGGCGAGACCGGCGAGCCGAAGGACCTGCTCCTGGCTCTTCTCGCGAAAACCAAGGGCCTCGAGATCCTCATCGGCGAGATGCGTGAGAACCGTCACGCCGAGGACCAGGGGTCGTGAGGAGCCGTCCGCTTCTTTCGCGGCGTCCGCGGCGGCGCTCATCATCGCCTTTCCCCCCGAAGCGTGGACGTCGACGATCGCGACCCCATGGCGAGCGGCAGCTTTGACGGCCCCCGCCACGGTCTTGGGAATGTCGTGGAACTTCAAGTCGAGGAACACACGCGCGGGATGGAGCGACCGGAGGATCTCGGGACCGACGCCGGTGAAGAGCTCCTTTCCCACCTTGAAGAAGTCGGCGACTCCGTCGAGCTTCTCGCGGAGCGAAAGCGCTTCGGCAAGCGTCGGGACGTCGAGAGCGACGATGAGCTGGGGAGGCCTTCTCACCATCCCTGCGGAACCGCATTCACATCGGCGACGAGACCACCCACCAATGACGACAAAGAGGCGACCCGATGGCGCCGGCAGTAATCTCCCAGACCGTCGAGGGTCCTCCTCCATACCGAGGGATCGACGAAGCTCATGGTTCCGATCTGGACCGCGGACGCCCCGGCGAGGATGAACTCGAGAGCGTCCTCATGGTTGGTGATGCCGCCGATCCCGAGGATGGGAATCTTGACCGCCTGCCTCGCTTGATGGACGAGCCGAACGGCAATCGGCCGGATGGCGGGGCCGGAGAGCCCGCCCACCACGTTCGCGAGGCGCGGCTTTCGGGTCTCGACGTCGATGGCCATCGCGGGGATGGTGTTGATGAGCGAGATGGCGGAAGCTCCCGCGGCCTCGACGGCGTGCGCCACGACGCCGATGTCCGTGACGTTCGGCGTGAGCTTCGGGATCACGGGAAGGCTCGTCCTCCGGCGCACTGCCTCGGTGACGGAGGCTGCCATCAAGGGATCGCAGCCGAAGAGGATCCCCCCCTCGTGCACGTTGGGGCAGGAGATGTTCATCTCGATCCCGGAGACTCCCTCGACGCCGTCGAGGATCGAAGCGAGCTCCGCGTACTCTTCGAGGGTGCTTCCGCAGATGTTGACCAGGATGGCGACGCTCAGCTCCCGGAGCCGGGGCATCTTCTCCTCGACGAAGCGCTCGATCCCGACTTCCTGGAGACCGATGGCATTCAGCATTCCCGAGGGCGTCTCCCAGATTCGAGGAGGCGATGCGCCCTCCCGGGGAGCGAGATAGAGCCCCTTGACCGCGATGGCCCCGATTGCGGAGTAATCGGCGACGTCGACGTACTCCGTACCGTAGCCGAACGTGCCGCTCGCGGCGATGAGGGGGGTGCGCAGGCGGATGCCGGCGACCTCGGCGCTCAGATCGGGCTCGTGCAGGTCCGGCATCACAATGGGTAAGGGTCCCGCTCCCACGCGATCGCATCCGCGTCGAAGACCGGACCCTCGGTGCACGAGCGGAGGTACTCCCCCGCCGAGTCCTTGCGGGTGTAGACGACGCACCCGAGGCAGCACCCCATGCCGCAGCCCATCCGCCGCTCGAGAGAGACCTGGTGCGGGGTCCCGCGCTCTCTCGCCATCGCCGCGACCCGGAGGAGCATCGGCGTCGGACCGCAGGAGTAGAGCTGCTTCGGCTCGCCGCCTTCGAGGGCTTCCGGCAGGAGTTCGGTCACGAGGCCGCGATGGCCGTCGGTTCCATCTTCCGTCGAAACCCGAACGTCCATGCCCACCGCTTCGAACTCGGAGCGAAGGTAAAGATCGCGGGCGCTCCTTCCTCCGAGGAGCACGGTCGCGGCGCGCCGTCGCCGCGCGAGTGCTCGAGAAAACGCGACGAACGGAGCGATCCCGACTCCCCCGGCGACGATCACGGGCTTCTGTGAATCGCCGGGAAACGGAAAGGCGGACCCGAGAGGTCCGAGGCAGCTCACCTCGCCTCCCACCGGAACCTCGGTGAGCGCCTTCGTTCCCCTCCCCGCGATTTTCACCAGTAGACTGAAGCTCCCCTCCCGGGCGTCGCAGAACGAGTAGGGCCGGCGCAGCAGGAGATCGGAGCGTCCCGGGATGCGCACCATCGTGAACTGGCCGGGGAGAAAGCTCCGGAACAAGGTCTCCGACTGGAAGTGGAGGAGAAAGGCGTCCGGGGAAAGCGCTTCACGCTCCAAGAGGACGGTCGTCTCGTCCCGGTTCATTCGCGGGCGAGTATAGCTCAGTGCAGGCGGCGGGCAGCGTCTCCCAGGAGAATTCCCTCGCGCCTCAGGAGGGCCTCGCTCCTTCGGCTTCCCGTCTGCCGCCATCTCTCGTACAAGCGCAGGATTCCGGCGTTCTCCACGAGTGCGCTCGTAGCACTCACCTCGTTGAGGACGTCGACGAAGCGCACGAACTTGCGCGAAAGCTCCGAGAAGAGAGCCGCCGCCTCGAGAGCGCTGAGCTGGGAGGCGCCGCCGTAGGCGTAGCCGCCGAGTCGCACATAGTAGTCGAGGTCGTTGAGCCTTCGAGTGACGCTGTCCGAGAAGAAGCCGGACATGAAGAGCGCCACGTCGCCGGTGAATTTCAGCAGGCGAAAGCGCCGGCGGCTTCCCCGACATGCGAGCGCGCGGCAGAGGAGCTCCGCGAGGGGAGTCTCCTTCTCGACCTCCATCTCGGCGTACGTCTTTTCGAAGGCGACGAAGCTGTCGAGGAGCTGGACGAGATAGTACGAGGACATCTCGCTCGAAGCCACTCCCTGCCTCACCATCGCTCTTTCGACGAGCTGCCGGAAGTACTCCGTCGACGACTCGGGTCTGACCAGGCTCTCCATGCGCGCACCCCTCCGCTGTGTGTTTCAACGAAGAAGCATGCAAATCGCGTGCACGTTCGGCCGGGGGAGGCCCGAAGCCCTAAACAATTCTGACTGGAGATCTTATGCGATCAAGAGTGGTGCCAGGTGGGCTCGGGAGATGTGCCCGAAATGACAAAAACTGTCCCTTCTGAGTCCACCCATTGGAATCAGCACGCTCTCAACCCGAGTGCCAGGGCTCAATCGACGAACGTGACTTTGTTGATATCGGAGAGCGTGGTTGTTCCGGCGAAGACTTTCTCGAGCGCGCGCTCGCGAACGGAGACCATGCCCTCCTCGCGCGCGGCCGTCTTCAATTCCGAAGCACTCCTTCGATCGAGGATGAGCTGGCGCAAGCGATCGGAGAGATCCAGGAGCTCCGAGACCGCCGTTCTCCCGCGAAAGCCCGTCCCCTGGCACTGATAGCATCCCCGGCCGGAGAAGAACGGGCGCCGCTCGTCGGGACGAAGACCGGAGAGCTCCAGCTCCTCCACCGGAAGCGCCAGCTTTTCACGGCAGTGCTCACAGATTTTCCGCACCAGCCGCTGGGCCATGATGCAGTTCAGAGCGGAGACGAAGTTGTATGGCTCGACGCCCATGTGCAGAAAGCGGCCGATGACGTCGAAGGCGTTGTTGGCATGCACCGTCGTGAATACCAGATGCCCGGTGAGGGCGGCCTGGACGGCGATCGCCGCCGTCTCGGGATCGCGCACTTCGCCCACCATGATGGTGTCGGGGTCGTGCCGAAGGATCGAGCGCAGCCCCCGGGCGAAAGTCAATCCCTTCTTCTCGTTCACCGGCACCTGGGTGACGTGGGGGATGCGGTACTCGACCGGATCCTCGATGGTGACGATCTTCCTCTCGGCGGAGGCGATTTCCGAGAGGGCCGCGTAGAGCGTCGTGGTCTTTCCGCTTCCCGTGGGCCCCGTCACCAGCACCATCCCGTAGGGCTCGCGGATGAACTTCCGGAAACGTTTCAGCTCAGCGTCGGGAATTCCGAGGACGTCCAGGCGGAGCTCCCGGAACTGCTCGCTGATCGACTCCTTGTCGAGGATGCGGATGACCACATCCTCTCCGTAGATGCTCGGCAGGATCGACACCCGGAAATCGATGGGCTTTCCGCGAATCCGAAGCTTGAATCTCCCGTCCTGCGGGACCCGGCGCTCGGCGACGTCGAGCTCGGCCATCACCTTGAGCCGCGAGACAATCGTCTGGTGGTGCTTTCGGTCCACCGATTCCATCGCGGGATAGAGGACCCCGTCGATCCGGTACTTGAGCGCGACCTCGTCCTCTTTCGACTCCACGTGGATGTCGCTCGCCCTTCGCTCGATGCCGTTCAGGAGGAGGGAGTTCACGAGCTTGATGATCGGGCTTGCCGTCTCCTCGATCTCCATTTCCGATTCGAGCTCGGAATCCTCGCCCTCCGAAAGCCGCAGCTCCTCCGACGCCTTGTCGAGAAGGAAGCTCGAGCTCCGGTTTCTCGCGAGGATCTCCTCGATCTGGGCCTCGCTCGCGACCGAAAGAAGGATGGGTCTTCCGAGGACGAGCTCGAGCTCGTCCATCCGGCGGAAGTTCTCGGGATGGGCCACCGCGATCTTGAGCCTCTCCCGCTCCTCCGAGAGCGGCACGAAGCGGTAGCGGAGGATGAAGTCCATGGGGACCTGTCGCCAGAGCTCGACGTCCTCGCGAAAGCCGGCGAGGTCGATGAAGGGGTAGCCGTACCGCTCCGCCAGCTCCCGCGCCGTTTCGCCCATAGGCAGCATGATACTGTCGGGGCCGGCCCGCGTAAACCGCTGACCTGACGCTCCTTTGACACCATCGCCGGGCGCATGCGAAAATGTTTGAAATTCTTTTCCTGCCCGTCTTCTTGCTTGACTGAGAACGGCTGAGCGCAAGGATGGATTTTCTCAAGAGCTATCTGCCCGGGCCGGTGGTCGATATCTTCCTGCCCATGTTCATCGTGCTCGCCCTCGCGTATTTCCTCGTTCCCAAGCTCATCGAAAGAATCAAGGCGACGGGAGCCTGGGACCGCGCCGTCGACCGGGTCGGCGGCGAGAAGCTCCGCTTGATGCAGTTCGAGCGCGAGATCAACCGGCTGACCAAATCCGGCGACGTCATCGGGGCCGCCCGGCTCTACGAGGAAGCGGAATGGTACCCCGAGGCCATCAACCTCTACGTCGAGGCGGAGGAGTACAACTCCGCAGGCGCCCTCTACGAACAGCTCGAGCAGTGGGATCGGGCCGCCGACATGTACATGAAGGCCGACGACTGGAAGCGCGCGGCCAAGATGCTCGCCAAAGTGGGAAAGCACGCCGAAGCGGCCCGCCACTACGAGCAGCACGGGCAGAAGATCGACGCCGCCAAGCTCTACTTCGACGCCGGCCAGTACGATCGCGCGGCGCAGCTCTACTCGGACGTTTCCTACTTCCCCCAGGCCGCGAAGTGCTACGAGAAGCTCGGGCAGTTCATCAAGGCCGCCGAGAATTACGAGCAGCAATGGCTCGCCGCGACCGCCGTTGGAGGCGGAGGGCTCATTGCCTCGCCGTCGGAGCGGGAGTCGAAAGTAGCGTTGTACGCGGGCCAGCTCTACGAGAAGGGCGGCGCCCCCGAGCGCGCCGCCGACCTCTACAAACGCGCGGGTCTCTCCAGGGAGGCGGCGGCGCTCGCCGCGCGGGAAGGGCGGTATCGCGATGCGGCCGAGATGCTGCTCAAGGAGGAGAAGCTCGCCGAGGCGGCGGCGATGTTCGAGAAGGGCGGCGACGTCCGCCGCGCCGCGCTCCTCCAGGGAGAGATCGCTTTTCACCAGGGTGACACCGCCGTCGCGGCCGAGAAGTTTCTCGCGGGCGGGGACAACCTGCGGGCGGCGGAGCTTTTCGAGACGGCGGGGAACCTGGAGGCGGCCGCGCGGTGCTACGAGCAGAGCGACGCCGTCATCCAGGCGGCGAACGTGTACCTGCGGGCCAACGAAAAGATGAAGGCAGCGGCCCTCTTCGAGCGCGGGGCCGACTTCGAGCAGGCGGCCCAGCTCTACGAGCAATCGGGAAACAAACCGAAGGCCTCCGCACTCTACGAGCAGTCACACCGCTTCTACGAAGCGGGAAAGCTCGCGCACGAGCTCGGAGACGGCGACCGCGCGATCCAGCTCCTCCAGCAGGTGGACGGAAGCCACGAGCACCACGAAGGTGCGACCCTCATCCTCTCGCAGCTCTTCGTGCAGAAGAACATGCCCGCCCTCGCCGTCGACAAGCTCAAGCGGCTCATCGGCGAGCAGCAGATCTCCTCCTCGAACATCGACCATTTCTACAGCCTCGGCCTCGCCTACGAGAAGCTCGGGAACACCGCCGAGGCGCTCGGCGCGTTTCGCAAAGTCCTGACGGAGCGCTACGGCTACAAAGACGTGGAGCAGCGCATCGCGCGCCTCAGCAGTCCTGCGTCTGCGGCTCCACCCCCTCCCGCTCCCGCTCCAGCTCCCGCGCCTGTGGTGGCCGCTCCTCCACCGGCTGCGGCCGCGCCGCCTTCGCCCGCGCCCGCCGCGACGCTGCCGCGCCCGGGAGCCGCCTCCAGCGGCTCCCCCATCCAGCTCGGGGCCGAGCTCGGAAAGGGACTCCTGGGCACGACCTACCGGGCCACCGACCTCCGAAACCAGCAGCCCGTCGTGGTCAAGCTCCTCCGCCCGGAGCTTCTTCGCAATAAAGAGGTCGTGCAGCAGTTTCTCGCGGAAGCGCAAGCTGCGCGCTCGCTCGAGCATCCGAGCCTGGTCCGTCTGCTCGGGCTCGTCGAGATCCGGGGGGCGAAGGCCGCGGTCACCGAGTACGTCGAGGGTTTCGACCTCGCCTCGTTCCTCGTCCGGAGCAAGCGAATCTCCGTGAAGCAGGCGGTCGACCTTCTCACCACCCTCGCCGACGCGTTCGGGTACGCGCACGAGAAGCGTCTCCTGCATCGGGACCTGAAGCCGACCAACATCCTCGTAGGAAAGGCGGGAAAGCTCAAGGTCGCGGGCTTCGGCCTGGGAGCGCTCCGGGTCCGGGAGCTCGGCCCCGATGACGGATATCCCTCTCCGGAGTTTCTCGGCGGAGCGCCCTTCGGGGTCCGCTCCGACATCTACGCGCTGGGCGCCGTCATCTTTCACGCGCTCACCGGGCAGAAACCGGAGGGGTCCGGGGTGTCCGCCAACGGCTCGCCCCCTCGGCTCCGCCAGGTTCTCCCGGAAGCCCCCGAAGTCCTCGACCAGATCCTCGCCCGCTGCCTGATGCAGGATCCGGCGCAGCGATTCGGCTCCTCGGGCGAGCTCCTGGCTGCGGCGAAGACCGTCCGCGTCTGATATACCATCCCCGCGTGGCCCACTGCTGGTACTGCGGGAAAGTAAAAGGCAAGAGGATCTGCCCGGCGCGCGCGGGCGCTCTCATCTGCTCGCGCTGCTGCGGGGCGAACCGGATGGTTAGAATCCGCTGCCCTTCCGACTGCGTCTACCTCCACGGCACGCACGATTCGAAGTGGACTTCCGAGAGCGAGGAGAAGGAGTTCGCCCGCTTCTTCTCCCGCGTGATGGGCCTCGAGGAGCGTCCCTCGCAGTTCTTCTGGTTCCTTCAGTACGTCCTCGCGCTCTCGAAGAACCCCCTCTCGGAGCTCGAGGATCCCGAGCTCGCCGAGGTCGCGGGGACAGCCGCCTCCACCCTCGAGACCCGCGCGAAGGGCGTCCTCTATAGCCACCCCACCGAACGGCTTCACCTCCAGCCTGCAGCCGGGTGGCTCACGCGCCTCATCCTTTCCCGCAAGCTGCTTCCGGACGCGCCGCAGGTCGCGGATGAGGAGACCGTCGTCGCCCTGCGCGCTCTGGTCGAGAGTGTGAAAGACCACGTTCGGGAGAAAGGGCGGGAGCGCTATCTTGCGAAGCTCCAGCGTTTCTTCGCCCGTTCGGGCGCCCCCGCGACACCGCTCACGCTCCCCGAGGACCTCGACGAGCCGCCGCAGCAACTCATCGTGACTCCCTGAGCGCGGGCGGTTATACTAGAAGGACGCTCATTTCCGCGCGAATCAGCGCATCGAGAGAGGCGGCTTGGTCGAGATCAGCCATCGAGAACGCGTCGTTCGAGCCAAGATCATCTATTACGGCCCCGCGGCCGGCGGCAAGACGACGAACCTAGTCGTGCTCCACCAGCGCGCCGATCCGAAGCGGCGCGGGGAGATGGTCTCCGTCAACTCGACCCAGGATCGAACGATTCTCCTGGATCTCCTCCCGATGAAAACCCCCGCGTTTCGCGGTTACGAGCTTCGATTTCAGGTGATCGCCGTTCCGGGGCAGAGGATGTACGCCGCGAGCCGGAAGCTCCTTCTGAACGGCGCCGACGCCGTCGTTTTCGTCGCCAACTCCGCCGCCGATCGCTGGGAGGAGACTCTCTCGAGCCTGAGGGAGATGAACCAGAACCTCATCGCCCACGGGCTCGATCCGACGACCATCCCCCTCGTCTATCAGTACAACAAGCGCGATCTCCCGGAAGTGACGTCCATGGAGGCGATGGATCGAACTCTCAACGCGCGCCGCACGGCGAGCTTTCAGGCGGTCGCCATTCGCGAGGAGGGTGTGCTGGAGACGTTCGCCGCCGCACTCAAGCTCACGATGGAGCACATCACGAACAAGTTCAAGCTCGGCGCGGGAGTCCGGAACGCGCGATCGATCGAGGAGTGGACGGCGGAATCGATGCGCGCGATGTTCGACTGGTCGCCGTCTCTCGCGAGCGGCGTTCCCAGCGCGTCCGGGCGGCCGGC
>Ga0187893_10005451_pt1 | contig 22829 bp, 19 predicted proteins | sample MA1701074metaG_FD_139574 | JGI IMG/M metagenome (GOLD analysis project Ga0187893, IMG submission 139574) | White microbial mat communities from a basaltic lava cave in the Kipuka Kanohina Cave System on the Island of Hawaii, USA - MA170107-4 metaG ...
GATCACTTGACCCATTTGCCGAGTCGCCGCTTCGCCTCATCGTTCGGGATGCCCTTGCCATCGGGCGCGATGAAGAAGTCGGTCAGCAGACCCATTCGCATGAGCGTACAGCGCGTGTCCGGTAGTCGCTGCACGCACGCGTTTCAGTCGGTGCGGGGCGCCGGTACGCGCGTCGCGTCGAAGCCGACCTCCGTGCACAGCGCCGTGAAGTCGGCCGCAGGACCGCGCCAGCGCCACGAGTCGATCGGCTCGGCGAGCGGCACGTCGGTACGCAGAGTCGCCAGCGTGCGGTAGAGCTGCGCGTCCGTTCGGCGGGCGGCGAGGCTGGCGGCCAGCGCCTCCGCCCCGCGCACCGCCACCTGCCAGTCGCGTGCGGATGCGGGGATCGCCTCGAGGTGGCCGTACCGCGCGAGCACGGCCGCGGCCGACTTCCGGCCCCAGTGCGGAATCCCCGGGATGCCGTCGGCCTCGTCGCCGACGAGGGCGAGCAGGTCGGGGATCGACGCCGGCGCGACGCCGTGCTTCGCGCGCACCGCCGCCTCGTCGAGCACGACGCGCCGGCGGCGGTCGACCTGCACGATGCGCTCACCCGCCACCATCTGCGCGAGGTCCTTGTCGGGCGTGCACACGAACACGCGATGCACGCGCGAGTCGGCGGCCGCGCGGACGGCGGCCGTCGCAAGCGCATCGTCGGCCTCGAACTCGATCATCGGCCACGTCGTGAGTCCGAGGGCCCGCGCCGCGCGCTCGGCGAGCGGGAACTGCGCCCACAGCGCCGGGGCGATGCCGTCGCCGGTCTTGTAGCCCGCGAAGAGCCCGTTGCGGAAGGACTCAATCACCGTGTCGAACGCGATGCCCACGTGGGTGACTTCGGGCTCACGCAGCAGCGACGCCAGGGTTGCGAGCAGGCCGCGCACCGCTCCCACCTCGCGGCCGTCGGCCGTCTGCGCCGGCGGCGCGCCGTAGAAGCTGCGGAACAGCTCGTAGGTGCCGTCCACGAGATGCACGTGCATGGGTGGCATCGTCGCCGCGCGTATTCTACCGCTCCCGCGCGCGCCGATGCGCGACCCGGTGGCCCATTCCCGTTGATCGACTCTAGACGCGCCCCGCGGACCTGCCCTATAATCCCCGCGAATGGGCGATTTCAAGCTGGCCTCCGCGCCGATGCCGAACGTCGCGCGGGCCGTCGAGATATCCATCACGGGCGACGTCACCTCCACCAACGTCGTGCGTTTCCAGGAGGAGATCGCCCGCATCCTCAAGCCGCAGATCGCCATCCCGGTCATGCTCATGCGCGAGGCGGGCTTCATCTCCAGCGCCGGCTTTGCCTACCTCGTCGAGCTCGCCGACTCCCTCGACCGCCACGGCGGCATGGTCCTCATGGTCGACCCGCAGGCGAAGATCCGCCTGATCATGGAGACCCTCGGCATCGAGCGGCTCTTCACCATCGCGCCCGACCTCCCCGCCGCCCGCAAGGCCGCGCAGGAACATGTGGACAAGCTGGTCAAGGCCCCGCGCCTCATCGAGGTGCTCGGCGCCCAGGAAGGCACCGAGTACCCGCTCCTCGTCAACAAGATCGCGATCGGCAGCGACCCGAAGTCGACCATCGTCCTCAAGCATCACCAGATCGAGCGCCACCACGCGGAGGTCTACAAGACCGGCGACCAGTGCTTCGTGAAGGACCTCGGCTCGCGCTTCGGCACCTACGTCGGCAAGAAGAAGGTGACCGAGTCGCCGCTCGCCCCGGGCGACATCATCACGGTCGCGACCTTCCGCTACGCGTTCGTCGCCCCCGGCCAGCGCGCGAGCGGGCTCTTCCCCGCGACGGGAACGCCGAAAGCCTAGTCCGAAGTCCCTCAGGCGGGCTCCGCCTCTTCCTTCCAGTAGAGGATCCGCGAGCACGAGCGGCACGTCACGATGTCCTTCCCGATCTTCACCACGTTCACCGACTGCGCCGGCACGCCCACGCTGCATCCCCCGCAGCCCCAGTACTTCACCACCCCCTCGTCCTCGATCGACTCGTACCGCACCACCGGCGACAGCGCCACGCCGTCGTCCTTCGATCCAAGGATCCGCTCGTACCGCGACAGGATCTCCTTCTCGATCCCCCCGAGCAGCGACTCGCGCCGCGCGGCGATCTCCGAGATCTGCCGGTCGAGTTCCGCGATCTCCGCGTCGTTCTTCTTCTTTTCGACGTGGTACTCGCCATCCGCCGCCTTCACCTCGCCGTCGCGGACCTTCTCCAGCTTCCCCTTCTCGTCCACCTGCATGTAGATGTCCAGGAGCCCATCCTCGACGCGGCCGCGGTCGGCACGGAGGCCCGAGATCTCCTTCTGGAAGGCCTGGTACTCGTCGTTCTTCCTGGCCATGTTGGCCTGCGTGGAGAGCTTCTGGATCTTGTCCTCGAACTCCTTGACGGTGCTCTCCCGCTTCTGGCCGTCGAGCCGGAGCGCCTTGATCTCCGCGCGCAGGGCCTCGAGGTTCTCCTTCGCGCGCGCGAGTTTCGCCTCGGCCGCCGCCAGCGCCCGCGGCTTCTCCGCGCGCTCCGACCGCAGGCGGTGCAGCTCCTGGTCCACCTGCTGAAGCGGGATCAGGCCGTCGAACTTGGGCATCGATCCTCCATAAACGAAAAACCCCCGACCTAGAGGTCGGGGGAGGCTTTGAGCTGTTCCTGGGCGCTCGCGGCCGCGAATCGGGCGAGCCCCTCCAGGAACCCCTCCAGCTTTCGGCTCCGGATGGGGTGCTGGAGTTTCTTTATGGCTTTCGCCTCGATCTGGCGGACGCGTTCGCGCGTCACCTTGAAGATCCGGCCGACCTCCTCGAGCGTGTACGTGTAGCCCGTGCCGATGCCGTAGCGCAGCTTGATGATCTCGCGCTCGCGGAACGACAGGGTCTGCAGCACCGTCTCGATCTTCTCCTTGAGCATCTCGTGCGTGGCGGCCGACACGGGGCTCTCGGCGCTCTCGTCCTCGATGAAGTCGCCGAAGTAGCTGTCGTCGCCCTCGCCGATCGGGCGGTCGAGCGAGATCGGGTGCTTCGCGATCTTGAGGACGCGCTTCGTCTCCTCGAGCGAGATCGAGCTCTCGCCGGCGATCTCCTCCAGGGTCGGTTCGCGCCCCATGCGCTGCGCGAGCTTCTTCGACACGTTGCGCAGCTTCGTCATCGTCTCGATCATGTGGACCGGGATGCGGATCGTCCGCGCCTGGTCCGCGATGGCGCGCGTGATCGCCTGGCGGATCCACCACGTCGCGTACGTCGAGAACTTGTAGCCGCGGCGGTATTCGTACTTCTCGACGGCCTTCATGAGGCCGGTGTTCCCCTCCTGGATGAGGTCGAGGAACGACAGCCCGCGGTTGCGGTACTTCTTGCCGATGGAGACGACGAGCCTCAGGTTGCCGCTCGACAGCTTCCGCTTCGTCTTTTCGTAGTCCTCGAACCGCTCGCGGATGTCCTGCACGCGCGCGACGATCTCCTTCGGGCCCTCGAGCGTCTGCGTCTGGAGCTGCTCCAGCTGCTTCTCGAGCGCCTGGATGCGCACCTTGTTGCCGCGCTCCGCGTGGAGCTGCTGCAGCTCGCGGTCGATGTCCGCCATCCTGCTGGAGATCTGCTCGAGCTTCTCCATCATCGGCTTGATCTTCTTCGACTGGATGTTCATCTCCTCGAGCATGATCACGCACTCGCGCTGGTTGTCGCGGATCTTGCGGTCCAGGCGGGCGCGGCGCCGGGAGTTCGGCTTGTCGTGGAGCAGGCGGTCGTACGCGTCCTGGCTTTCGAAGACGCGCTGGCGCAGCTTGTGGATCACGTCCGGCAGGCGGTCGAGCACGTCGTTCTTCGACACGTCGATCGCGCTGTCCGCCTTGAGCGTACGGTCGAACGCGAGCTCCCCGTTCTTCACGTCCTCGAGGATCTGGATCGCGTCGATCACCGCCACCGGCGACTCCAGCACCTGCGTCCGGAACCGCTTCCGCGTGATCTCGATCTTCTTCGCCAGGCGCAGCTCGTCCTCGCGCGACAGCAGCGGGATCTCGCCCATCTGCGTGAGGTACATCCGCACCGGGTCGTCGATCTTCTCGGAAAGCCCGCGCTTCTCGGCCTCGGAGGCCTCCTCGAACTCCTCGCGGACATCCTCCTCGTCGTCGACGCCCTCTTTCTCGCCCGTGGCCGCGGCCGTCGCGGTGCCGGGCTCCTCCACGATCTCCACGCCCATCTCGTCGAGCATCTGGAAGATGCTGTCGATCTTGTCGGGCGAGGCGGTGTCGTCCGGAGGCAGGACCTTGTTGAGCTCGTCGTAGGTGACGGTCCCCTTCTTCTTCGCCTCTTCGATGAGGTTCTTGAGCTCGGGACTCAGCTTCTCCATCACGGATTCCGGGTCCCCCTCGTGCTTTTCCGGTTCGGTGCGTCGAATAATGGGTCCAACCTCCTTTTCGCCTCCCCCCGCGTCCTCATGTCTAATGTCCGGGCAGCCTCCGCGTGATGATCGGCTGCCGCTGCTTCTCGCGCAGCAGCTTCTGGAACTCCTCGAGGTTCCGCTCCGCGCGCAGGCCGCCGGCGGCGGACTTGAACTCCCCCTCGCGCACGTACTCGAGGCACTGCTTGAGCGTCCGCTCCGCCTCGCGCGGCTCCATCTCCTTCCCGATCAGGCCCGCGAGCATCTGCCGCTGGGCCGGGTCCGTCAGGAGCGCCAGCAGGTCCCCGCCCGCCAGCGACGGGTCCCCGTACGCGCGCTCCGCCACCTTCCTCGCCACCACGCCCGGATACTTCGAGAGCGGCACCGACTGGCGCACGCGCTCCGCGAGCTCCGGCCGCGCGACCATCAGGGCGAGCAGCTCGCGTCCGACCGCCTCCTCGCGCGACGGCGCCTCCTCCCCGGGCGCGGCCTCCTCCGCCGCCGCGGGCGACGCCTTCCGTCTCAGCGCCGCGCGCACCGCGCGCTCGTCCATCTTGAAGAGCTCGCCGACGCGGCGCACGAGCACCTCGACCTTGATCGGGTCGGGGATCTGCGCCACGCGCTCGAGGATGTCGTCGACGATGCGCGCGGACGCGGCCGTCGTCCCCGAGCCGTGCTTCGCGCGGATCGACTCGGCGAGGAAGTCGAAGATCTCCCGCCGCTGCGCGAGGCACGCGCGCAGCCGGTCCGCGCCGTGCGCGACGACCACGTCGCAGGGATCCTCGTCGGCCGGCAGTCCCGCGACGTAGAGGTCCATGTCCTCGCCGAGCAGCAGGTCGAGCCCGCGCTCGTTGGCGCGCCGGCCCGCCGCGTCGCCGTCGAACACCAGCACGACGCTCTCGACGTAGCGTCGCAGCACCTTCAGGTGGTCGCGCGTGAGCGCGGTGCCGAGGGTGGCGACGAGGCCGCGGACGCCGTGCTGGTACGGAAGGATCACGTCGAAGTAACCCTCGACGATGTGGATGGTTCGCGACTTCTCCAGCTCGTCCTTCTGGAGGTCGAGCGCGTAGAAGTTGCGTCCCTTGGCGAAGAGCGCCGTCTCGCTCGTGTTCAGGTACTTCGGGTTGTCCTCGTCGGAGAGCGCGCGGCCGCCGAAGGCGATGACCTTCCCGCGCGCGTCGGCGATCGGGAACATGAGGCGGTTGCGGAACCGGTCGTAGACGCCGCCGCCGTCGCGCGCGACGACGAGGCCCGCGGCCAGGAGCAGGTCGTCGTTGAACCCGTGCTTGCGCGCGGCCGAGAGGAGTCCGTCCCATCCCGCCGGAGCCCATCCGAGCCGGAACGTCTCCTCCGTCTCCGGCGTCACGCCGCGCCGGATGACGTACGCGCGGGCGTGCGCGGCCGCGTCGGAGGCGAGCAGTCGCCGGAAGAAACCCGCGGCCCACTCGTTCACGCGGTAGAGGTCCTCCTTGCGCGGGCCGGCCGGGCCGCCGCCGCGCTCGTCGTACTTGAGCGGGATGCCGCACTTCTCGGCGAGGACCTGGATCGCCTCGGGGTAGTCGCACTTCTCGAACTCGCGGACGAAGTCGATGGCGTCGCCCGCCTTGCCGCATCCGAAGCACTTGTAGATGCCCTTCTCGGGGTGGACGTTGAACGACGGGGTCTTCTCCTCGTGGAAGGGGCAGAGCGTCTTGAAGTTGGCGCCCGCCTTCTTGAGGTTGGGGAGATAGCCCCGGACGACTTCCGTGATATCGACCGCCCGCTTGACCTCGAGGATGCTGGCTTCGGAGATGAGGGCCAAGGGATACCCCAGATACCTGAAACTGAAGGATCGGCGGACCGAATATTGTAGCCGCGTCCTCGCGCCGGTCAACCGATATCCTCTTAATTAACGGCGGCCGGAGGGGGTTCCTTCCCCCGAATCGGAGAACCGCGGCGCCGCGCGGAATCCGATGGCAGCGGCTTGACCGCGCTGTATCCTCTGTCCGGTGGGCTTGCTCATCCTGGCGGGGGTGCTGACGGCGGCTCTCGTGCTCTCGGTCGGCGTCCAACACTGGCGGCGGCCGGGGATCGGGCGCCGGGCCAAGGGGGCGTTCGTCGCGGGCGTCGTCGCGAGCATGGCGGCGTCGGCAGCGATCTACGCGTGGCAGCGCAGCCCCGACTTCCGCACGCGCGCGGAGATGGTGGCGACCCTGGAGCGCGGGAACGTCGAGCGGGAGGTGGCGGAACGTGCGGCAAGCTACCGGGCGATCCACGTCACGGCGCTCGTCGCGGGGGGCGTGCTCGCCGCGGTCGCGATCCTGGCGCTCATGCCGCGCGTGCGGATCTGGCGCGGGTTCCCGGTGCTCCACTCCGCGTGGGCCTGCCTGGCGGTGCTGCTGGTCGGGTACGGCGCGGGGACGCTGGCCCGCAGGAACGACGAGTCGCTGACTCGCTCGCGCGCGGCGCGGATCGCGGGGGCCCTCGAACGCTACCGCTCGGCGGCCGGGCAGTATCCGCCGACGCTCGCCACGCTGACGCCGCTCTACATGATGGAGGTGCCGCGGCCGCACGTCGCGTGGACCGACCAGGAGTTCGGGTACGTCTCGCTCGCGGGCGAGCGCTACGAGCTCTCGTACATGTCGGCGCGAGACGTGATGACGTGGCGCCACCCGCGGCGGATGCCGGGGTGGATCCCGCGGTACACGCTGTGGGAGGAGTAGGTCCCGTGGAGGGACGAGGGGCGGGTCAGACGACCAGCCCGGCGAGGATGAGCAGCATCGCCGGCTCCATCGTCTCGACGCGGCGCTCGGCCAGCGGCGGGAAGAGCTCCGCGAGCGGCTTCCCCAGCTTCCGCCCCACCGCGCCCAGCTGCTTGCGGCGCATCGCGAAGAGCGCGCGCAGCCCCTTCTCCAGGCGCGGGATCTCCGCCGGCGCGCACTCGAACTTCCCCGCGGCGCGGCGGCGCAGGCGGAAGAACGTGGACTCCACCCGCGGCGCGGGCCAGAACAGCGACCTCCCCGCCCGGCGGAGGACCTTGAGCTCGAACAGGCCGCCGACGATCGCGGAGATCGGACCGTACGCGTCGTCGCCGGGCCGCGCCGCCAGCCGGTCCACCACGTCCGACTGCAGCATGAGGTAGAGTCCCTCGACCGGCAGCGTCGTCGACAGGAGCCGCAGCAGGATCCGGTAGTAGTCGGAGTACGGCAGGTTCGAGACGATCTTGAGCGGCGCGAAGATGCCGGGATCGATGTGGCGCGCGAACTCCGCGCCGTCGAGGTTGACGAGCGTGACGTTCCGCGCCGCGCCGAGCGCGCCCTGCGCGATCTCGAAGAGCTCCGGGTCGATCTCGAACGCCCAGACGTGCCCCGCCTTCGCCGCGATGCGCTCCGTCAGGTTGCCGACTCCGGAGCCGATCTCGACCACGCCGTCGCGCGGCCCGATCTCCGCGGCGCGCACGATCGCCTCGAGGAAGTTCGGATCCAGGAGGAAGTTCTGGCCGAGGAACTTCTTCGGGTGAATGCCGCGCTCGCGGAAGACGCGCGCGACCTCCGTGCGTGACCAGGCCACGACGAGAGAATATCAGAACAGCAGCTCGAACCCGACCGTCCCGTAGCCCGTGTACAGGAAGTCGGTCTCGTGGTGCCGGTCGTTGAAGTTCGTGCGCACCGCCGCGGCCGTCGCGCCCACTTCGACGTAGAACCACGGGATCGGCTTCGCGCGGACGTAGAAGCCGGCCTCGAGCGACGGGGCCGTGTCCTTCTCGAAGCGGTGCCGGATCCGGTACGCGCCCGCGCCGAGCGTGCCGCCGACGTGGAGGACGCCGAACCCGCGGTCGGCCGACACGTCGAACCCGCCCCGGACGCTCGCCGCCGCGTCGGTGTCGACGTCCACACCCCCGGCTTCGTCGATGTCGAGGTCGTCGAAGTGGCGGTACGAGAACCGGAGCTGCACGTCGAAAAGGCCGTCGACGTGCGCGCCGCCCACGAGGAAGCTCGCGATCCACCCGCTGTCGCGGTCCTGGTCGAGCCCCCACTCGTCCGGAAAGAGCGCGTACGTGCCGCCGGCCTCGAGGCCGGCGAACGGCCGGAGCGGACTGCCGGTCTCCTCCTGCCGGGCCTCCATCGGCTCCGCCAGCGAAATCGCGCGGCCCTGCTGCAGCGCGAGGCACAACACAAGCGAGGAGAGGATCACCGGTGTTTAACGAACCACGGGGGCGGGGGGGTGGTTCATGGACGCTTGAGCGCGAACGCGCGGCTGGCGCTCTCGAACGTCGCGCGCTGCGCCTCGTACGACTCGGCCGGCGCGGTCCACGTGAGCACGCAGAGGCGCGACGGGTCGGACACGATGTACTGGAAGCAGCGCACGGGCTGCTCGTCGACGAGGTAGCGCGCCTCGAGAAGGAGCGTGCGCGCCGTCGCCTCCGCGCGCGTGTGCTCGTACTCCTTGAACTTGCGGCCGTTGCGCACGCGGAGCTGCTCCGCGAGATCCTCGAGGAGCGGCGATCCGCCGTTCACCGGCCGCATCGGCGCGCCCAGGCGCAGGGCGAACCGCGCGTCGCCCTTCGACATCCGGAGCGCCGCGATGTCGTCCCCCGCGGCGTCGATCGACCACCCCTCCGGCACCGCGACGGAGAAGCCGCGGGCGGCGTCGACGTGCGGCTCGCCTCCCTGGAGGGCGAGCGCGGCGATGAGCGCGAGCATCCCGAGAGGATAGCTTCAGCGCTTCATCCGTCGGAGGAGAATCGTGTCGAAGGCCTCCGCGCGGTCCTGGCCGCCCTCCTTCCAGCGGATGGTGACGCGGACGATGAAGGCGGTGCGGGCGGGATCGGAGCCGTCGAACGGGGAGAACTGGGCGTCGTACCGGTACGAGAGCCCGTGGTACTCGAGCTCCGCGTCCTTGAGGTCCTTCGGGTCCGGCGCCGTGAGGTTCTCCTGGATCTTCGCGGTGATGTGCGGCGCCAGCAGGCTGACGATCGTCTGGTCCATGCCGCGCTTGTGGCTGGCGGTGCCGACGGCGAAGAGCGGGAGGATCGCGGCGATGGAGATGAGGAGGACGCACATCGCGATGAGCACTTCCAGGAGCGTGAATCCGCGGGGACCGACGCTTCGCCGCGCGGATTCCCGATGCCCGATACCCGATGCCGGCCGGTCCATCGCGCTTCGCGGCACGGTCCCGAAACGGGAATCGGGCGCCGGGAATCGAGAATCGCGCGTCACCGGACAATCTCCTTGTAGGCGGGGACGTGCACGTCCGTCGTGAACGTCTCGCCGAACCGCACGCGGTCTCCCGGCTGGTGCGACGCGGCGTCGGTGCCGCGCGCGCCGCGACGCTTCAGCGTCAGCTCGTTCCCGCGCTTCGCGGAGTACTCGAGCCACTCGGTGCCGATGCGCACGTAGTTCGGCGCGTCCGGCACCCCGCGCATGTTGTCGAGCCGCAGCGTCATGTCGCTGTCCGAGATTCCGTCGGTCAGCTTCGTGCCGCGGTGCTCGCTCGCCTGGGATTCGACGACGAGCGTCACCTGGACGATCTCCGGGTAGCAGAAGTCCGGGTCGTCGCGCCGCTTCACGGTGCGGTGGTTCACGAACTGCGCGAGGTTCCCCTCGCCGATGCACCGCGACGAGTCCCAGAGGAGCGACGGGCCGACGAGCGCCTTGGGGTCGCGCGTGCGCGTGACGCGGACGCCCGTCTTCTCCTCCATGTCGCGCCCGCAGCTCGGGCACTTCCCGGGGAGCGGCATCGAGACCAGGTTGTGGCCGCGGCCGCCGCAGACGTAGACGCGCTCGGGCGGCAGCGCCCACGACGTCGTGTACGGCGTCCAGCAGCGGAACGCGATCCAGAGCACGCCCGTGTCGATCGTCCGGAAATACTGCGCGGCGACGCGGCTCGACGTCTTCTCGATGTCCTCCGCGTTGAGGAGCGACTCCTTGAGCCGGCGGTCGAAGAAGCGGACGCCGCGGAGGAGGTGCGGCTTCGTCGGGTCCGAGTCCATCGCGTAGCAGACCTCCCACACGGTCGTGTAGTTGAGGTCCGGCTGCGGGCGGCGGATGCGGACGGTCGGATCGACGTTGATGCGGTTGACGGCGCCCGTGCGGACGAACCGCAGCCGCGGGACCTTGTTGACGTCCGCGTCCAGGACGAAGTACGCGTGCTGGAGCTCGCGCCCGCCCGTGTCGAACACCCAGTTCTCGTCGGCGAGCGTGCAGCGCAGGTCCTCCGAAACCTGGTCGAGGATCCGCTGGGCCCGGTCGAAGACGTCCTTGCGCTCCTCGCCCATCGTCCACGTGTCCAGGCCCGCGGTCGCCAGCGTCACGAGCGCGCCCACCAGCATGAGGAAGATGACGAACGCGACGAGGACTTCCAGCAGCGTCATGCCGCGGCGACCGTGCGCGGAACGCGGAACACGGAACACGGGAGGATGATCGGCCCGTGATCCGTGAGCCGTGCTCCGTGCTCCGTCCGCTGTCCTAGTCATCCTCGTGATACACGACCTTGAACGGCCTGTCGTATTCGACCTGGATCTGCTTGATGCGCGGCGACCGCTTCCACCCGTGCGCGGGCCAGTAGCATCCGGACAGGTACTCCACCTGGAAGCGGATGTCGAGCTGTCCCTGGTCGCGCATCCCCGACATGCGGCCGACCTGGTTGGCGGCGTTCGGCGTCGCGAAATCCCACAGCAGGTGGCGGTCGTCGACGGCCGGCAGCTCCCACATTTCGCCCATGCCGTCCACGCGCACCGTACAGCGCGTACGCAAACCGCGGTCGGCCGCGGGCATGTGCTCCGTCCACCCGACCGTGCGCCAGTTCGCGCCGCGGAACGTGGTCGACGCCTGGTAGTACGCCTGGCGGCTGTCGAACGCCTCCGCACGATACGTGTCCCAGTAGCGGAACGGGATGCCGTACGCGAGGTCGTCCCCGTTGTGCTGCGCGCGGCGCGTGCCGAAGCGGCCGCGGAACATCGCCGTCCCCTTGAAGTCGAGGAACGCGTCGTACTGGAACGCGTTGCGCCCCTGCGGGATCACCTGCTCGAAGCCGATCACCTCCTGGCCGACGAGCATGTACCCCGCGGTGTAGCCCTGCCCCTGGAGCATCGTCGGCACGGGCACGTAGCGGTCGTCCGGCCCGATGCCCGCCGCCAGCTTCGTGATCGGCAGGAACGACAGGTTGAAGGCGAGCTCGCCCTGCGCGTGGACCTGCGGGGGCGAGTTGAGCCACCCGCGCGAGCACTGCGAGAGGTCGTTGGCCTTAACCACCGGGAAGCCGATGATCTCGTCGCCGATCTTGACGGCGCCGACGGTGTTGCCGAGCCCGGCCGCGTTGTTCATCGTGACCGTCGTCGTCTTGTCGTCCGCCTGCGCGGCGATCGCGAAGGCGCCCTTCGGCGACGCGTAGAACTTCGCCTCGTCGATCGTCATGACGCCCGGGCCGATCGTGACCATCGGGTTCGCGTTCATCAGCCAGCGGATGTCGAGGAGTTCGCCCGACGGCCACTTGATGACGCGCACGCTCTGCTGGTCCGGCACGTAGTCGAGCGGCACGTGGTCCCAGAGCGCGACGAGCTGAACCGGGTTCGGAGTCGCCCCGCCCTGCCACGCGCCCGTCTGGCCCGCGAGCTGCCAGTTCCCGGGGTTGCTCGCGCGGCGGACGCGGCCGAACGTCCGCGTCAGCGCCGCGTCGATCACCGTCACGTAGTCCCAGCGCTGGCAGTTCGAGCGGTTGACGGCGATGTCGCTCTCCGACACCGAGAAGATCGGGATCACCTTCTCGTTCGCGTTGTGCGCGGTGTTGCGCGATCCGAACGGCATCCCGCGGTAGACGAGCACGGGCACGCCGCCCGACACGACGGTGCCGATGAGGAAGCCCGCGCGCACGGTGTCCACCTGCACGGGCCCGAACCACTCCTCCTCGATCTGCACGGCCGTCGGCGAGAGGTAGCCCTTGGTCGTGTCGACGGCGATGGACCAGAGGAAGACCGGCCGTCCCGTGTTGTGCGTCGCGGCGGTCGTCCCGTGCTGTCCGCGCGCGCAGTTGATGAAGCGCGGCGAAGCGCCTCCCTGGATGCCGTCGTAGTAGATGACCTCCTGCTCGATGACGATGTACCCGCGCTGCGGGTAGTCGTTGATGTTCGCGGACGTCACCGGCACGTAGTTCTGCGTCGCGTCGATGTACGTCATCCCGGTGTTCGGGTCCGTCTTGTCGCCCATCACCGTGGCCGTCGGGTTCTGGCCGAAGGAGTAGATCGACAGCCCCGCGGTCGACGGCAGGCGGTCGAAGAGCATCGTGACGGCGCCCTGCGGGAACGGCACCTGCACGGCCATCGGCCGGAGCTTGCTCGAGTAGCCGAAGAGCTGCACCTTCGCGTCCTTCGGGTGGTCGCGCGCCGTCGTGCCGCGCATGCCGCGGGCCACCTGGCCGCCGGCCTTGTCGTAGTGCACGACCTCGTCGCCGATGAGGAGCGGCCACGAGTTCGGCTCCGGGTCGTTCACCTCGGCCGACGGCAGGTCGGGCATCCACTTGTTGTCCGCGAGCCCGATGCCGCTGACCTGCGGGGCGGGCGGCGCGGGGGGCGCGGCGAGCGCGGAGGCGAGCTCCGTGATCGTCGGATTGCCGATCATGTCGGTGTGCTTGAACTTCCCGTTGAGGTCGGCGAACCCGTCGATGAGGAGCGCCATGTGGGCCCAGCGCGTGCCCTTCCAGTAGATGCCGAAGTGGTACCAGGTGTCGGCGATCGGCGTGAACGTGAGCTTGATCTCGCACAGGCCCTTCGCGAGCTGCGCGCGCTTCGCGGGGTCGTCCATCGTCGCGTCGGTGACGCGCAGGAGGAGCTCGCCGCGCACGAGGTCGAGCGAGATGCGGTTCATCGAGTCCTGTTCGCGGATGTCGAAGATCGGGCCGTCGGCGACCGTGTCCCAGCGGAGCCAGAGCTCGAATCCGCCCGCGGCGACGTCGGGCGCGTTGCGGAGCGGGTCGGGGTCCGGCTTGTCCGGGTTCGACGTGAACGCGTCGGTCCACGGGTACTGGTGCGGGCGGCCGTTGAGGCGCAGGCCCTCGATCTCGTTCGGGAAGGGGTCGCGGAACGTCTTGTACTGGGCGATGCCGCGGAAGTCGGGCGCGTGGTCGAGCTGGAGGAACGCCTCGCCCGGCGGCGGGAGCGTGGGCGGCGGCGGCTGCGCCTTGAGCGCCTTGTCGCCCGGCGTCGGGAACTTGTTCGGGAAGGTCACCCAGCGGCTGCCCCACGGGAAGCCGCCGAAGAGCTGCTGGAGCTGCGGACCGCCCGCCGCGGCGAAGACGTTCGACGCGAAGAGCGCGTCGGCGAGGTAACGGTCGAAGTCGAGCTGGCTCTCGAGCGTCCACGTGATGGGCGCGGGCGGCCCGAGGTCGGCGACCTCGCGGAAGCCGACGGACGACATCGGCGTGCCCGCGGGCGTGTTCATCATGCCGCGCGCCAGGAGCGTGACCGTGTCGTACGACGTGAAGCAGCCGGGGACCGTGCCGGTGCCGTTGAGCGCGACGTTCGTCGGATCGGCCAGCGCGAGGAGGACCGTCGCGCGGTCGAGCAGGGATCCGACGTTCAGGCGGACGAGGAAGAGCGCCAGCTCGCCCCAGTTCTCGAAGACCTGTCCGCGCATCGCCAGCGCGAAGCCCATCGCCTCGTCGCGCGAGATCTGGTCGGCGATCCCGCGGCCGAGGTCGATCGCGACGCCCTCGAACATCGACGCGAGCGTTTCGCGCCGCGCGGCGTTCAGGTTGACGGGGTGGCGCTGCTCGATCTCGACGACCTGCGTGCCGCCGGGCGGCATCTCGTACGGCTCGATGACGTGCGCGCCGTCGCTGATCAGGTAGTTCGCGCGGACGCTCGTGAGGTGCGGCGCGCCGCGGCCCGGGGCGACGAACCGGATGTTCTTGTCGTTGGCCGTGGGGTCGATCCCGTAGTGGAGCGCGTTGTCGATGAGCACGCCGTTCACGGTCTTGCCGCTCGGGAGCGTGATCGAGCCGATCGCGCGGACGCGCTGCGGGAAGATCCAGCGCGAGTCGCGCATCGAATACTGCGTGGTGTAGTCCTTGATGTCGATGACGCGCTCGTCGATGTGCGTGCGCAGGGTGCGCATCGCGCGGTCGGGCGTGGTGCGGATGTTGAGCTTCGCCTGCTCGTCCTCGGCGACGACGCCCCAGATCTTGCCCGTGGGGTCGGTGACCTGGAGGGCCGACATCTTCCCGTCGCGGACGTCGAGGATGAACTCGAGGGCGCGGTCGGAGTACGGGGTGCTGAAGATGCCGGCCGGGAGGCGCCGCTCGTAGTGGTTGCTCGTGCGCATGACCGTGGCCGCGCCGAACGCGCGGACCGCGTCCGCGCCGTGGCGGGCCTGCGCCCCCGCCTTCTGCACCGTCGCCGCCTGCTCCTGCTTGACCATCGACAGGACGAACGGCGTGGCGATCAGGACGAGCGCCAGGACGATCGTGAGCACCAGAACCAGAGCGATGCCGCGGTCGGTTCGACGCGTCACGGCGTGCCTCCCCCGAAAAAAAAACGGAATCCCGGCGACTGCCGGAATCCCGCTCCACCTTCGACTATATTACACCGCCCGCGGGCGGTCAAGGGTCAACTTCTCTACCTCAGGACACCGCCCAGCGGGGAAACCGTGATCGCGGATTCGTCCGCCGGGGACTTGATCGTGAACGTCACCGGCACCGCGTGACGGACCGGATCGAGCCGGCCCTCCGGCGTGAACCCGATCACGTACTGGCCGCGCACGGCGGACATCCCCGGCCCGAGGATGAACTTCACCTCGCGCGGCAGGTAGTACTTGTCGCGCGGGATGAGGAGGCTCACGCGGAACGAGTCGACGATCCCGATGATGCCGTCCTTCTTGTCGCCGATGACGAGGGGCGAGTTGCGCGTCCAGTCGCTCCGGCCCTCGCGCGAGTCGACTTCCACGCCGTTGAGATACAGCTTCCCCTCCGTGCCGTTGTAGATCGCCCTGACGTGCGCCCACTTCTCGAGCGGCACGTTCATGTCCTTCGAGTTGAGCGCGAGGTTCCCGATCTTCGCGTAAACGCGTCCGGACCCGTCGACGGCCACTTCCACCTGCTCGCCGATCCTGCAGATGATGGAGCGGCCGCGCGCGACGCTGCGGTGGAGCCAGAACTCGATGCCGAGCCCCTGGTCCGGCTGGTACACGGGGATCTCTCCGCAGTCGACCCAGTGCTGTGCGCGCATGGCGTATCCGAGGCCCTCGCGGCCGGGCACGTACGTCCCGCCGTTCGGCGAGCACGTCTTGCCGAACGCGCCGCGCGCGTCCTCGAAGTTCCACGCCTGGATGGTCTCCTCCGTCAGCGTGTGGATCGTGCCTTCGTTGACGTCGAGGACGACCCAGGCGGGGACGCGGGCCGTGCGCGCGTGCTCGCTCGTGCTGCGGATGAGCGCGATCGCGTGGTTGGCGGAGGCGCGCACGCCGAGGTCGCGGTTGCTGTTGCGGAAGACGGCGACCGAGAGCCCCATGAGCAGCATGAGGATGACGATGACGACGATGATCTCGAGGAGGGTGACTCCGGTCTCCCGTCCCCGGTCTCCACTCTCCCGTCGGCTTGCGATCATTCTCAGCATTTTCCTACGTCGCCGCCGCCGATTCCACGGGCATCCGACTACCAGCCGACCACGTCGTCGTTCGTCCCGGGCTTGCCGTCCTTGCCCGCCGACATGATCTGGAACTTGTCCGGGTTCGCGTAGGTCTTCGTCGCCTCCGTCCTGGCGGGCTTGATCGTGAACTCCTCGCCCTTCGCGGTGAAGACGTACTTGGCGACGGGCGCGCTGGCCCGCGCGTAGTCCTTGTGGTGCATGTAGGTGAGCGGCCGGCGCCACATGTCGAGGATCTCGCGGAGCTGGTTGTCGCCGAAGTACCAGTTCGTGACGTTCGTGTCCGCCTTGTCGTCGTCCATGTTGCCGTACGCCTCCGCGTCGCTCGGCTGCCAGAGGATGCCGCCCTTGTTCTGGCTCGAGAGGCAGGCCGTCAGCGCCTCGGCGCCGTTGTTCGTGTCGTTCGGCACCCGCGCGCGGATCACCGGGTCGGCCAGCGTCGAGGGCGGGTAGTCGCCCCAGCGCGTGCGGTAGTTCTCGCAGGCGCTGCGGAGCTGGTCGATGAGCGTCTGCGTGGCGCTCACGCGCGACTGGCTGATGGCCGCGAGCACGCCGACGAGCGTGAGCGCCGAGAGGATCCCGATGATGACGATCACGACCAGGATTTCGATGAGCGTGAAGCCCGATTCCCGATTCCCGATTCCCGGCTTCCGTTTCATGAACGTCTATTCCTCCTCGAGGTCGTCGATCGTCCCGGGCACGCCGTCGCGGCCCACGCTCCAGAGCTGGAACGAGTCCGGGTGGGCGAAGGCGCGCGTCGCCGCGACGCGGATCGCCTTCACCTCGAACCGTCCGCCGCCCGGTACGAACACGTACGTCGCGGGCTTCGCGTAGTCCACATGATGCATGTACACCAGCGGGCGCCCCCACGCGTCGGTGATCTCGCGCAGATCGTTGTCGCCGAAGTACCAGCCGGTGATGTTCGTCTCCGCGCGGTCCGCGTCCGTGTTCGCGTACGCGTCGGCCTGCTCCCAGAGGATGGCGCCGTCGCGCGAGAGGCAGGCCGTGAACGCCTCGATCCCGTTGTTCGTGTCGTTGAGGCCGCGCGCGCCGAGCTTCGCGAGCGTCGACGGCGGATAGTCGCCCCGGGTGGTGTGGTGCCGCACGCACGCGGCGCGGAGCGCCTTGATCTGGGCGCGCGTCGCCGCCTCGGGGGCCCAGACGAGGGCGTGCATCACGGCCACGACGGTGAGACAGGCGAGCACCGCGATGATCACGATGACGACCAGGAGCTCGATGAGCGTGAAGCCCGCGTCGCGGCGCATGTTAGTTCCTCTTCAACAGCACGCGCGCGTTGTCCACGTCGAGCGTGAACGTCTGCTTGAGCAGCGAGCGCGCCCAGACCGCGACGCGGTAGCTCTGCGCCTGGCCGCCCGCCATCACGGGCACCGGCTTGATCACCTGCACCCAGTCCGCCTTCGACGCATCCCACACGCTGATGTCGATCGTCGTCAGGTTGCGCTGGTCGGATCGGCGCTCGAACCGCAGGCGGATCTCCTTCGGGTTCGGCAGCGCGAACTTCGGCACCTCGACGCCGAAGTAGTCGAGGCGGTTCGCCGCGAAGTCGGACATCCGCAGCGGCGCCTGCCGGAACTTGCCGCCCATGTCCACGCCCACGTGCAGGCCCATCCAGTCCTGCTCGCTCTGCTTCGTGTGGTAGAGCGAGATGCCGTATTCGCACTTGCCGGCGCCCGGGAAAAGGGTCACCTCGAAACTCAGGAACTCCTGGCGCGGCACGTCGCGTTCGAGCTGCGTCAGGCCCATGTCCTTCACCTTCTGCTCGCCGGAGAACCGCGCGCGCCCGCCCTCGAGCGTGATCGACACGCCGTGCTGCTTGTCGCGCTCCACCCACCCCGCGCCCACGTCCTCGGCCTTGCCGCGCTCGAACCGGTCGTCGAAGAGGACGCTCGTATTCTGCCAGTCGTCGATCTTCTGCATGACGTCCTTGCACGCCTGGATCCACGCCACGTCGACCGGGTCCGTCGCGGTGATCGACGTCGCCTGGTTGAACATCACCTTCGCGTTCGACAGCCGGCTCTTCGGGTCGGAATCGCCGTACCAGTACGCGACGTACCCGCGCCCGTACGCCAGGAGCGCGTCCGCCGCAGGGTTCATCTCCAGCGCCCTCGCGAAGTTCTTTTCGGCGTCCGCGCCGCGCCCCATCACCGCGAGCACGCAGCCGAGCGCGAGGTACGTGGACGCCCGCTGCGGGTCGAAATCGCGGATGGAGTTGAGCAGCGTCTCGGCGCTGATGCGGTGCTGCGTCGCGGTCTCGCGGTTCGCGGCGGACGTGGCCGCGTCGCCCGCGGCGGTCTCGAGAGCGCGCGCGCTCGCCAGGTACGCCATCGCCGCGCCGGTGTAGGCGGGCAGGAAGTGGAACTCCGCCTGGAGCGCGGAGGCGTATCCCTTGAGCGCGTCCGCGTTCGCGCCCTCGGCCATCTTGAGGTGCGCGCGCACGTACTGCACGTAGTAGTGCTTCGGGTCGAGCTTCAGCGCCTCGTCGAGCTGGGCGACGGCCTCGGGCGCCTTGCCCGACATCGACAGCACCAGCGCCAGGCCGGCGACGGCCTCCGCGCTCGACGGGTCGCGCTGCGCCGCCGCCGCGAAGAGCCCCTCCGCCTCCGGGAGCTTCCCCGCCGCGAGCGCCAGGGCCGCCAGGTTCATCCACGCGTCCGTCAGGTACTGGTTCGCGCGGATCGCGTTCATGAAGTGGCCCGCCGCGTCCTTCGTCTGGCCGAGGAGGCCGACGGCCACGCCGAGGCCGTTGAGCGCGTCCGCGTTCTTCGGGTCGGACTTGAGCGCGTCGTTGAACGCCGCCTCCGCCGTGCGCAGGTCGCACTGGCGGAGGAGCGCGAGGCCCTTGGCCGTCGCCGCCTCCGACTTCTCGGCGGCCCTGGCCGTGTCGCTGTACTTCGCGAAGAGGTCGATCGCGGCGACCGCGTCGGCGTCGCGCCCCATGTCGTAAAGCGTGCGCGCCTGGCCGAGACGCCCGCGCGCGTAGCGGGGCGACGCCTCGATCGCCTTCTCGTAGGCGACGAGCGCGCCCTCGAGCACGCCGAGCGACCGCAGCACGTCGCCGATGCGGGCGGCCATCTCCGCCTTCTCGTAATCGGTCCAGTCCATCACGGTCGTATAGAGCGAGATCGCGCCGTCGTGGTCGGCGGTGTCGGCCATGACCTGCCCCGCGGCGGCGACGGCGTCGAAGAACTCCTTCTTGAACTCGTTGCGGGCCTTCAGGATCTCGAGCGCGGCGCGGTACTCCGCCTTCGCCTCGGGCATCATGCCGGCCTCGCGGCACCACTCGGCCAGCGCGACGCGCGCGGTGGCGTTGCCCGGCTTGATCTTCGCGGTGCGGTACTTGTACTCCTGCTCGTACATCCAGCTGCGGAGGATCCGGTACTCTCCGGTCCTCTTGTCGATGTCGATGTCCGCCCACTTGATCTCGCCGCCCGTGGCGCCGTCCTTCCGGCGGAACTGAACGCCCGTGGCCGTCTCGGCGATGATGCGACCCTCCTGGACGGGCCGCCCGCCGGTGAGGTAGATGACGTCGAACTCGGCCATCTTGAGGTTGCGCTTGTCCTCGAATCCGGTCAGCTCCGGTTCCGCGAGCGTCTTGAGCCCGGCGAGTTCCGCGTCGGCCGGCATGTCCGCCGCCGCCACCGAAGGCGTTCCCGTCACGAGCGCGCGGTACTTCACGGGCACCGGCCTGCTGTTGAGCGACTCGAACGTCGGCCCCGGCCGCATCGGCAGAAGCACGAGCGCCTCGGGCCGCGGCACCGGCTGCTTGATGTCCGGCACCGCGAGCTTGTCCGTCGCCTTCGCCTGGAAGATGTCGTTCCCTTCCCAGTACAGACCGAACTTGTCCTGCACGTACTCCGCGGCAGCCGAGGGCGGCGACGTGTACGCGCGGTCGGTCCTCGGGAGCGCCGGGCCGGTCCGCACCGTCGGCCCGCCCCCGAACATCCCGGAAAGAAGCAGCAGCGCGATGAGCGCCGCGCCCGCCAGCGTTCCCTGCTCCTTGCCGATGCCCGCGAGGAACTTCATCGAGCGGCCCCCGATTTCGGATTTCGGATTCCGGATCCCGGTCTCGCCCGCTCCAACGGGACTTCGTGACGCACTACGGTCTCTCCTTGTCGAGGCTGAGCGCCCCGGCGGTATCCACCAGCAGCCCGCTCACCTCCAGTTCCGCCCCGAAGATGTCCTCGTGCGGGCTCATCTTCTCCGCCTTGAAGTCGTCCACCGCGAGGAACTCCCCCTTCTTCTGCGCGCGGTGGAGCCACTCGAAGACGGCCTTCGACGGCCCGATCACGCGCATGCGCACCGTCAGCCGGTTGACGAACAGCCCCTTCTTCACGTTCGTCTCCGACGGCTCGGAGTCCACGGCGACCATCGCGTTCACGCTGTCGATCTTCGACACGCCCGAGTCGATCGCCGCCAGCGACAGCTTCTCGACGATCCACAACCGCAGGAGCAGCTCGTCGCCCAGCTCGTCGCTCAACCCCTCCTGCAGCGACGGGAACCCGAGCGGGTCGCTCGGGACGGCGACGCCGGAGGTCGACGCCTTGTCGTTGATCTTCTTGCGGACCTCCTCCTTGTAGCTCACGAAGTAGTCGCCCGCCTTCTTGCCGCCCGAGGGCTTGTAGCCGTCCGGCACCCGGACGTGCATGTCCGTCTTCAGTTCGGCCACCTGCTTCTTCGACCGCTCCGCGTCGCGCGTCGCGCGCGTCACGGCGTCCTCGGCGGGGACGCCGGCGGCCATCTTGACGCGGAGCTGCTGCTCAGCCATCGCCCGCTTGCGCTGAACCGTCGACGCCTCGGCGCGCATCCCGGACAGCGGCCACCACCACCAGACGAGCGCGACAAGCCCCATGATCCCGGCGGGGATCGCGACGGCCTTGTTTTCCTTCCACCAGTATTCCACGTCGACTCGCCTCCCCTATTCGAACCGCACCACGATGCGGAACACGGTCCACCCCGGCTTGTCGCGCGAGGCTTCCTGGAACGGGATCTCCGCGGACACGCCGCGCGACGGGTCGTCCAGCTCGCGCTTGATCGCGTCGAGCGCGCGCCCGGACCCGCCCTTCACGTTGTCGTCGATCTCCCCCTCGATCTGGATCCCCTTCGACGGCGCGTCCCACGTCCTGACGTCGCTCACCTCGTTGGCGGGGAACTCCTCCAGCGCTCGGTCCGTCCCCGAGGGCGGCGGAAGGCTCACGACGATCACGCCCGGCTTCTCCGACCTGGGCGACGCGCCGATCACCAGCCCGCGCCCCGCCATGTGGAACAGCACGCGCCGCCTCGGCAGCGGATTGCGCGGCCGGTCCGAGAGGTCCACGAACTCGACCTTCCGGATGTTCACGCCGTCCGGCAGCGTCCGCCTCAGCTTCGCCACCGCGTCGAGCGTCCCGCGACCGGCCAGCGTGTGCCCGATGAGCAGCTGCGACTTCGCCACCTCCTCGCGCTGCTCCGCCTCGACGCGGTTCAGCTCGTCGATCCGCCGACCGATGTCCGCGTTCTTCGCGTTGAACTCGTTGAGCGCGTTCTGCTGCGTGCGCACGTCGTACAACGACTTGCCCGTCACGACGAGCAGCGCGCCGAACACGACGACGCCCGCGAAGACGAGGTAGAGCGGCCCCGCCATGAAGTTCCGGCGCTTCCGCACCACCTCGGGCACGATCGAGAGCCGCGCGCCCTCCCGGGGGGCGCTCGACGCGAGGATGCCGAGCCCCATCGCCACCGCCATGTCGCTCGGCAATTCCTTGAACTCCGGCACCGACTCCATCGCGCCCGCGCTCACCTTGCGGAACGGGTCGAGGACCTCGACCTCCGTCTTGAGCGCGCTCGCGAGGTACTCGACGAGCCCCCGGAGCCGCGCGCCGCCGCCCGACACGTACACCTTGTCGACGGCGAGCTCCCTGTCCTGGAGCTGCGTCTTCGCGAACGTGATGCTCGAGTTGACGACGCCCACGAGCTGGCCCGCCGACGTGCGCATCGCGGGCCGCACCTCCTCCTCGCGCGGGTCCTCGCCCTCCCTCGGGGGCGCGAGCGTCCCGAACTGGATCTTCTTCGCCTCCGCGTCCTCCACCGGGCAGCCCGCGAGCCCCGCGATGTTCGTATCGAACGCCTTCGAGCCCGTCGACACGTTGCGCGCGAAGATCAGCTTGCCGCCGCGCACGAGCGCCATGTCGATGTTCTCGGCGCCGACGTCGAGCAGCAGCTGCGCGCCGCCCTCGATGTCGTAGTTCGCGCGATAGAGCGCGTAGAGCGCGAACGCGTTCGGCACCGCGTCGCGCACCTCGACGCGCGCGCCCGAGACGGTCGCGAGCCGTTCGTCGACGTACCCGCTCTTGCCGACGCCGACCATCGCGAGGTACTGCGGGAAGTACGCGTCCGGCTCGCGCAGCGTGCACCAGTCCGCGTAGAGGCTGTCGCCGCCCGTCGTGCGCTGCTCCACCTCGTAGCGCATGAGCGTGCGGTAGTTGAGCGGCGACGTCTTCGGCTGCGTGATGACCTGGAGGTTGACGTCGCGCCCCGTGAGACCGACGACGCCCACGCGCTTGCGCTCGCCTCCCCCCATCGTCTCCCACAGCAGCTTCGCGACGCCGGGCTTCGCCTCCTCCGGCCGCGCGAACCGGGGCACGCGCTTGCGGCCCGCGCCCGTGACCCTCCACCCGCCCATGCCGCGCTGCACGGCGACCACCTTCAGCGCGCTGGACCCGATGTCGATTCCGTAAGCCATCGTCTTCTCCCGCGGGCCCACTGCGAACGACTACTGTCCCTTGACCGCCTTCAGAATGTCCGCCGCCTCGCGGCCGGCGTCCGTGGCGC
>Ga0187893_10005453_pt1 | contig 22823 bp, 21 predicted proteins | sample MA1701074metaG_FD_139574 | JGI IMG/M metagenome (GOLD analysis project Ga0187893, IMG submission 139574) | White microbial mat communities from a basaltic lava cave in the Kipuka Kanohina Cave System on the Island of Hawaii, USA - MA170107-4 metaG ...
ACGGGCGTCGGTGAAATTCGGATCGAGGGAAAGGGCCTCTCGGTAGAGTGCGATCGCTTCGTCAAATCGCCTCATTTGAACCAACAATTGGCCCAGATCGGCGCGAGCTGCTTTATACGCGGCGTCCCGTTGGAGTGCCTCTCGGTATTGCCGTTCGGCGAGATCAAACCGACTCGTTTTTCGATATAACGAGGCCAGTCCGCGATAGACCTCCGGTTGCTCCGGCGAGAGGTCCGCTATTCGCCGGAGCGTTCGCTCCGCGTCGTCGGTTCGATTCTGGGCCAGATACAACCAGACCAGATCCTGTAGCACGGACGGGTTGTTCATAAGACCCCATCGGTCGGCACGTTCGAGGTAGGTTACAGCGGAGACGACGGAATTACGTTGCACTTCGGAGGCGGCGCCGCGCCACCTATCGCCCGGCTCCCAAACCGAATCGTCGACCACCGCCATGAACCGTTCATCCCCACGCACGGCTGCCGCGATGAAATGGTCATGACCCCGCCAAGTGTTGTATCGCACAACGCCGCTGTGCGCCATGAAGGCGAGCCATGCGACCGTCGAGCCTGCAAAAATCCTACCCACGCGCGTGACTCGGTTGCCGATCTTCAGTTGAAGGTTTTGCCATCGAACATTCGTAAGCCGGGCAATGTGCGTGAGTTTGAGTGCCGCGAAACCGGTGATCGCGGCCAATCCCATGGCCATCAGCAGCGGAATCTGTCCGTACAAACCGCGGAAGCTCAACAGGGCGGCGACGCCGATGACCGCCATGATCACTTCCTCACCCGGCGAGAAATCGTAGCGACCGGGTTTGTCGTGAAAAGCGCGACGCGCGTCGTGCGACCTGGTGGAGGAGGATGATTCCACCGTTACAAAGGGATTCGATCCGCGGCGGGCGAAGATCGGCGGCTTGGCGAATCCGAAGTAGAGCGCGTCATTGGGACACACGCTGACGCAATCCATGCATTTCATGCAACCCGGATCGACCACCATGCCGTAAAGGGCGACCTCTTCGTGAACGCGAACGTTGGAGGTGCAGGTCGCGGTGCAGTGGCCGCAATGCTCGCAATCGGCGGTGACCAGGATGCGCCCGGCCGAGACCTGATCCGCAAGGGCGAAGAACCCGCCGTAGGGGCATCCGTAGGTGCAAAAGCCCTTCGCGCCAAGAAAGTAGACGATGGCGAATCCACAGACGGCGATGGTCAAGGCGGCGACGACGGGACCGGGAAACGTCTTCCAGAACTCCGTGGTCATCATGTGATTGGAAAGGGTCGGCGCGGGGATGTCCGCGAACCAGCGGTACACGCTGGGCCAGACGAACATATACAGGGCGAGCGCCAAGGGAGCAAGGACGAGCAGGCGGGATCGAAATGGTTTGGGTTTGATACCCAATTTCTTGAGCATCCAGGCGCAAAGGTCCTGGTAGGCCACGACATGGCACCCCCATCCGCACACAAATCGCCCGAAAACAAGCGTCGCCAGAATCGCGGTGACGAAGAAGATGAAACCCGCGTTGAGTAGTCCTTCGTTCAAGGTGTACATAGTTTCCGAAGGTTCGACCGGGGAGAGCGTCCGGCCGGTGACTAGCCAGTGTATGACATGACCGATGATCACAAGGTGAAGGACGATCAAGGACGCCGCCCGCCAGACGCTTGTTCTCGACTTGCGAATCCCACGCGGGTCGATCGATTCGACGACGGGAAGGCTCAGGTCGATCTTCGATCGCGCCGTACCGGCGGCGCCGCTGCATCGTCTATTTTTCGCCGTCTCAATCATTCCCACGGAATCCACGCGGGTCTCAATCGCCTCCGCCTGCCGTATCATAGCTTCGCCGCTTACGTTATCGCCACAATCGACGCGCTTCCCTCCAGCATCCCGGGCTGATTTCGTTGACGACCAAGCCGGTCGAAGATAAGCTGCCCCATCGGGTGCACTACGACAGTCCGAATACATCTTGGAATCGGGAATATGAAAGAAATCCTGGAAAGTCTTGGGTTGGAGGCGGTCAATCCCGGCGGATTCTGCGGCGAATGGACGGGACGGGGGGAGCGGCTCGATTCAATCTCACCGATCCACGGGCGGACAATTGCGTCCGTCTCGCAAGTAACGACGGACGAGTACGACCGGATCGTCGCGCGGGCCCACGAGGCGTTCGTGAAATGGCGAAGCGTACCCGCGCCTGTGCGAGGGGAGACGGTCCGTCAGTTGGGCAACGCCCTGCGGGAGAAAAAATCGGAGCTTGGGGCGCTGGTATCGCTGGAAATGGGAAAAATCCGGGCGGAGGGCGAAGGCGAAGTTCAGGAGATGATCGACATTTGCGATTTCGCGGTCGGTCTTTCGCGGCAGCTTTACGGCCTGTCGATGCACTCGGAGCGGCCCGGTCACCGGATGTACGAGCAATGGCATCCGCTCGGCTTGGTCGGGGTGATTTCGGCGTTCAATTTCCCCGTGGCGGTCTGGTCGTGGAATTCGGCGCTGGCGGCCGTTTGCGGGGATTCGACCCTGTGGAAACCGTCGTCGCAGACGCCGCTCTGCGCGGTCGCCTGCACCAAAATCGCCGAGCGGGTGTGCCGTTCCACGGGGACCGATCCGGCGATTTTCAGCCAGGTGATCGGCCCGGGGCGGACCGTGGGCGAGAAGCTGATCAACGATCCGCGAATCCCCCTGGTCTCGGCGACGGGCAGCTGCGGAATGGGGCGAAAGGTGGGCGAAGCCGTCGGGCGGCGGCTGGGACGGACGATTCTGGAACTCGGCGGAAACAATGCCATTGTCGTGACACCCGAAGCCGATTTGAAGCTCGCGGCCCGGGGGATCGTGTTCGGCGCCGTGGGGACGGCTGGACAGCGCTGCACCTCCACGCGTCGGATCATCGTCCACGAATCGATCCGCGAGGACCTTGTGGACCGGCTTGTTGCCGCCTACCGGCAGGTGAACATCGGCGATCCGCTGGAGGCGGGCACGCTCATGGGACCGCTCATCGACACCAAAGCCGTGGACGACATGATGACCGCGGTGCGGCGGATCAAGGAAGAAGGCGGGGAAATTCTCTACGGCGGACAGAAGCTGGAGGGATCGAAATATCCCGGTGGGTGCTATGTTTCGCCGTGCATCGCGGCCGCGCGAAATGAATTCAAAATCGTGCAGGAAGAGACATTTGCACCGATCCTTTACGTCATTGCCTACAAGACCCTCGATGAAGCCGTCGCCCTGCACAACGGCGTACCGCAGGGGTTGAGTTCGGCGATTTTCACGCGCAACCTGTTGGAAGCCGAACGGTTCCTTTCGGCTGCGGGCAGCGACTGCGGCATCGCCAATGTGAATATCGGCACCAGCGGCGCGGAAATCGGCGGGGCCTTCGGCGGCGAAAAGGAAACCGGCGGCGGACGGGAATCCGGCTCGGATTCATGGAAGGCGTACATGCGCCGGCAGACGAACACCATCAACTACACGACGGAATTGCCGCTGGCGCAGGGGATCAAGTTTGGAGATTGAAACCGGGGCGGCTTTTGCAAATGGTAGTTTGCGAATTGGAGTGTTCCTGCCGGTACGCCGACTTCTAGCAACCGGGAATTTGATCTTTTTGAGAAGTCTTCGTTTGCAAGTAATGTCGCCGCCGTAACATCTGGCGGTGACGTCCTTGCGGAAGACTTTGATCGTTTCGCGGGCGATGATTTTCGCTCCCTCCGCGGCAGCTCAGTCTCCCTTCAAATCTGGCCGCCGGCCTGAAGTACCAATTTTGTTAGGTAAGCGCCGCCGCGAACGCATGTTTCACGTGAAACACGCTTCCTTTTGTGCCCTCGTCCCTCCGTGCCTTCGTCCCTTTCTCTTATTTCGCCGCCTTGTTACGTCTCATTCAATGGCGGGGATTGAGTCGCCCTTGACAGGCTGCGACCAAAACCCTAACTATTGGAACGCCTACGGGGAGGTGGCGGCGGCCCGGCGGTCGCCGGCGGACCGACAGGAAATAGGAGAAAGACCATGAAATACGTGGATGGATTCGTCTTACCTGTGTCGAAGAAGAACCTCAAGGCCTACTTTCGCCTCGCGGCGGTGGCGTCCAAGGTGTGGAAGGACCACGGCGCGATCCAATACTGCGAGTGCGAGGGCGACGATCTGCAAGTCCAGTTCGGCGTGCCCTTTCCCAAGCAGATCAAGCTCAAGAAGGGGGAAACGGTGGTGTTCTCCTTCATCACCTACAAGTCGCGAGCCCATCGCGACAAGGTCAACGCCAAGGTCATGGCCGACCCGCGTTTGGCATGCATGATGGACACCAAGAAAATGCCCTTCGACTGCAAGCGCATGGCCTGGGGCGGATTCAAGATCGCCGTGAAGGCGTAGTCGCGCGTAGTTGAGAACGGGCACCACGGCGGGAGGCAACATGGGCGAGGTGATTCGACCGAAGTTCGGTCGCGACGTCTACATTGCGCCGACGGCCTACGTTGGCGGCGAAGTGACCCTCGGCGACCAGGTCACCATCATGCACCATGTGATGGTGCGCGGCGATGTGGGGGCGATCCGCATCGGCCACCGAGTAAACCTTCAGGACGGCACGATCGTCCACACGCCGACCGGCACGCCGCTGGACATCGAGGACGACGTGGGCGTGGGTCATCGGGCGATCATTCACTGCCGGCTCGTTCGAAGCCGGACCCTGATCGGCATGGGGGCGATTCTGTTGGACGATTGTGAGATCGGCAGCCGATGTATCGTCGCTGCGGGGTCGGTGCTGGCCCCAAGAACGATCGTTCCCGATGGGTCGCTGGTCATGGGGGTGCCGGGGAAAGTCGTTCGGGCATCCACGGATGACGACTTACGGATCATCGACCATGTCGTTTCCAATTACGTTCGATTGGGCCGCCTGCACGCGGAAGGCACGTACCCGAATATCGCCTGTGAAAAATAGAAGGCCCATTGGAGGAAAGGCTGCCTGGAAACGGTGGTCCGGTGAGAATCCTTCACCGCCCTCGCTGAATTGTAAACTTATACTATACAATAGTTTACAAACCAAGACGGAGCTGAAAGGCAATGATATGCCGTTGGTTTACAATATCTATCTGAGAAAGTGCTTTTTTGGAAACCAAAAATAAAGCTTTACGGAACGCGGCGATTCAGTTGCGCCGGCTGTAAAACGCTTACGAGGCCGTACTCCTCGACGAAAACAGGAAAGAATTGTGAAATCCGGTCAACCTTGGCGACATTGGGAGCGTCGTACGAATAGGATATCCTTAGCGGATTCCCGGATTCCGCCAGCCAACCGAGCGTCCGTCTGAGCGCCCGGTCGTGGAGTCAGGCGTCGGGAGAGGAACGAGTTTGGGAGACGGGGAATCCACCATTTCGCCGGCGGCGACATCCGCGAGCGGGGGCGTTCGCGCCCGGGAAGATTCCGTTTCGACGCGCGTGCTTGGCGAATTTGAAATCCGGCGCGAGATCGGGCGCGGGGGGATGGGGACGGTCTACGAAGCCTGGCAGGGTTCGCTTCAGCGCGTGGTCGCGTTAAAGGTATTGGCGGGTCACGTCGGGGCAACGCCTAAGGCCGTCCTGCGCTTTCAGCGAGAAGCCCGCGCGGCGGCGAAACTTCATCACACGCACATCGTCCCCATTTTCGCTCAAGGCGACGTGGACGGCGTTTACTTCTATGCCATGGAACTGGTGAATGGTCCGAGCCTCAGCCACATGATCGCGGCGTCACGCGTAGCCGGCGGAGTAGGCGACACTACGGTGATGGACGCGGCGGAAACGGTCGCGGTGGGCCGGACGCGCGGGGAATCCGGGCGGCCGTCGGGCACTTCGATCCGAAGCGGCTCGCCGCCCGCGCATGCCAGCGCATCGGGAACGGCAAAGCTCGCACGACACCACAAAGGGTTGCCGCACAAGGCTGAGGAGTTCACGCGGATCGCATCGCACATGGCCGACGTGGCCGATGCGCTGGATTACGCGCATCGACAGGGGGTCGTTCACCGGGACATCAAACCGCACAATCTGCTGCTCGGCGAAGACGGGCGGCTGCGGATTTCCGACTTCGGATTGGCCCGCCTCGCGGAGCAGCCGGGCGTCACTATGACCGGGGAGGTCGTCGGTTCGCCGTTGTACATGTCGCCGGAGCAGATCGGCGGCGATCCGGAAGCGGTGGATCAGAGGACTGACATTTATTCTCTGGGGGCGACGCTGTACGAGTGGCTGACTCTCGCGCCGCCGTATCCGGGCGAGACTCGTGAACGGGTCATCAGCCTGATCCTGAGTTCGGAGGCGCCAGCGCCGCGGGGGTTGAACCCGGACGTGCCGTTGGACCTGGAGACGATCTGCCTGAAGGCAATCGATCGGGATCGGTCCAAACGATATCAGTCGGCGGCGGCGCTGCGTGACGATCTGCGGCGCTTTCTGCTGAACGTACCCATATTGGCGCGGCGGGCGGGGTTGGGGACGCGGGCGGCGAAGTTCGTCGTTCGGCATCCGGTGGCGTGCCTTGCAGCGGTGACGGTTGTCGTGGCGGGGGCCTTGAGCCTGGCCCTCTATTCGCGGCAAAAGAAGGTGGAGACGACGACGGCGGTTGCGGAACAGGCGATTGGAGAGACTGAGCATCTGCTCGACCTGGTGGCGCTGCTTCAGGCTTCGCCGCTGGCGTTGAAGGACGCGGCGACGGCGATGGCACAGGGCATGAGCGGCGGAGAGCTGGCGGGACTGACGGGGACGCTAACCACGGACTTTGCCTCCAAACTGGCGGCGATGATCGGGACTCCGTCGGCGATCGCCCTTCGGGTGACGGGCGATTTTCTGGATTTTCTGCTGCCGGACGAATCGGCGTTTCCGTCGATCGGCGGGGCGACGGACGGCGAGCTTCACCTTCGAGAGGCGTATCGACGGTGGAAGGAAAGGGATTTCGAGAGCGCGATCACACTGACGGAGTCCTTTCTCAGTATTCACACGGATTCGTTCGAGGGTCGGCTGCTTCACGCGGCGCTTAGCGCCCGCCTTGGGAAATACGACGAACTTGCCTCGGACGCAGAGGCGATGCTTCAACTTCGGGGTCAGGATCCGCACGCATACGTATGGCGTGGCGTGGCGAACATGCTATTGGACCGCGTGGACCGGAGCCTTGCGGACGCGACTCGGGCGCTGGACATGGGGGGCGGAGCGCAGTGGACGCGGACGCTTCGGGGGCTGGCGATGATCCAGCAGGGCCGAGCACCGGAGGCGGTGACGGAATTCAACGAGGCGCTAAAGGAATCGCCGGACCTCGCGTCAGCACGAATGGGACGGGCGAACGCGCTGATGGCGGCTGGACGTCATCGGGAAGCAATGCCGGACTTGAACACAGTGCTGGACAGGGAGCCGCAAAACGTCAATGCGCTGGTGCTTCGGGGGGATTGCCACCACGGGTTGGGGGAATACGCGGAGGCGGCCAGGGATTTCGAGGCGGCGATGGAGAACGCGGGTCGGCTTCCGGCGCTGCTGATCAAATATGCGGCGTCGCTGACGGCGCAGCGGCGGGGCGTGGGGGCGGTGCGGGAGGCGGAACCTAGAGGGGCGAAGATGGAGCCCAAACCCGTGGATCCGGACGAGCAACCGAACCGCGCGCCGCTGCTGGACTGGTTTTTCCGGCGGTAGGAGTACTTCATTTCATTCCTACAGGTTTCGGCTGCCAGTTACGCGTATCGGGTGCGGCTACGGGGCATTACTCTTTGCGGGGCGCGGTTTGCAAGATCGTGGTCAGGCCCTTGATCGGCGTGCCGCATTCGGGGCACAGTCGCATAGCACCGTACTTCCCGACGAGATTGACGACGCATTCAGACGACCAGAGTGCTCTGTGACGATTCCATACGTGATTTCGAAACTCCAAGATGGCGGCGGCCATGCCAAACGCGGCGGCGTTCATGGCTGCTATCCATCCCACGTTGTTCACGCCGAAGCACTGTCCGGGACAAGCGATGACACTCAACAGGTTGCCTGATCCTAACGACATTGCCGCGTTGATCCACGTCAACAACACTCCGCCATAAAAGGCCAGCCAGCCTCCAATGACCGCGCCGACCAGCAATGCAATCGCCGTCCGTTTACGAGCACGGCGGCGGTCAGCGCGAAGGCGCTCAACGAACGGTTGGTTCGTGGTTTCTCCCGTGATCGTTCGCAGCACGTCGTAGCCGCAGGAAAGACATGCACCCCTCGACATTCGGAGCCACCGGCGGCGCACAACGATGATCGTGTAGACGCATGGGTAAGTAACCAATAGGAGAGGCAATACAATCGGGGGCATTGCTATAGTCAGAATTCCCAAACGAGGGGGCCGATTAGAACTGCGCCCGGATGTTCGTTTGAAAACATTGCGGCAAATGGGCCTAATTCAATTTCCATCGTCGCGATCTTCTTCGCTGGTCGTAATTGGAACCGCGCATAAATCACCAGTCTTGTATTATCAATCCAGACGCAAGCATCTATGCCTTTGAATTCGGGAATATAGCAGGGGTGAGGCGGAATCCAGTTGGCATCATGCGAGGGTTCTTCGGGGCCAATAGGAAAGAGCTGAACGGTGATTTTCGACCCATCGAAGGCGATGCCGAAATTTCCCATTGACCAGGACCAATAGTCGGGGACGTGCAAACATCGGAGGGTTCCAATGAAAAGACAAATCGCCGTCGCCAGTGATAGTCCGATTCGTATTATGCGGTGAATCCATGTACGGACGCTCTTGAATTTGAAGGAAGGCAAAGAGCGTGGTCAATTCTACCTTCGCAGATCGTCGTTTGCGACCGCCCTACCCCCCTTTGTCCCCCCTTGGAAAGGGGGGAGGTAAGAAAGACGCGGAACACCAAAAGCGAGTTTGCTGCAAAGAAAATTTCGTTTTCGTGCATCAAGGTCACTTCGTTTTGTGTCCTCATTGCCGGCGGTGGACGCAGTTCGGCTTCGACAGGTCACATGGGGATGCTCTAGTTTTTCGGCAGGGCGTCGAGGAGCTGGTCGATTTCGCGTTCGGAATTGTAGAAATGAGGGCTGGTGCGGAGGCGGCCGCAGCGTTCGGCGATGACGATGCGGTGTTCCATCTGCAAGTGGCGCTGGACGGGCTCCGGATCGTGGGCTTCGGAATGGAAGGCGAGGATGCCGCTGGCTTCGCGCGGATGTCGTGCGCTGATGACACGGTATCCCTTTTGGCGCAGGCCTGCGGCCAAGCGATCGGTGAGGTCAAGCAGGCGGCGGGAGATCGCCTCGACGCCGATACCCAGGATTAGATCGAGCGCGCCGCCGAGGGCGAAAATTCCGGCGAGGTTGTAGCTTCCGCTGTCGTACCTTCGGGCGGAGTCGGCGAATTCGAACTGATAGTGGCCGAAGTCGAATGGGTTTTTCATTGACATCCAGCCGATGCTCGAGGGACGCAGGTGCCCTTGAAGCTCCTTTTTCACGTAGAAGATGCCAGCCCCTTCCATCGCGCAAAGCCACTTCTGTCCGTTGGCGGCGAGGAAATCGATGTTCATGGCCCGCACGTCGATGGGAAACGCGCCGAGCGACTGGATCGCATCGACGCAAAGGAGCACGCCCTTGCCCTGACAGAATTCGCCGAGGGCTGCGAGGTCGGTGCGGAAGCCGCTGGCGAACTGAATGGAGGAGATGGCAACGAGGCGCGTGCGGCTGTCGACGGCTTCGAAGATTCGCTCGAGGGGAATTCGACCGTCCTCCTCGAAGACCATTCGCACCTGCACGCCGCGAGGCCGCAGGGCGAGCCAGGGGTACATGTTTGCGGGGAACTCGACGCTGGTAGTGACGACGTTGTCGCCGTTTTGCCAGTTCAGGCCGTTGGCGACGAGGCTTAATCCCTCGCTGGTGTTTTTGCAGAAGGTAACTTCATCGGGTTTGGCGTTGATAAGCCCGGCGACGAGTCCGCGCACGCGCTCCACCTCCTTGTAGAAGCCTCCTTTGATGTAGGCGTTCTCCTCGTCGAACTGGAGATATCGGCGCACGGCGTCGGCGGCGCCGCGGTAGATGGGGCAAACGGCGGCGTGGTTCTGGTAGTTATAGTTCCGCGTGATGGGGAACTCGTTTCGAATCGAATCCCAATCCATATCCGTTACCTCGCCGCGGCGGATGGTCCGACACGGGCGTTGGTGCCGCGGGACCTGGGGCGTTCGCCTCGCGCTCAGCGTCCGTTATCATCGGCGGCACCGTCCGTATTATACGATGGGTGAAGTGGAAAATGGCAAGGAAATCGGAATTTTCGAGGGGATTGGCCGCGGGCATGGGTCGGAATTAAGCGGGATTCTCCTCGCTCGGGCGACGGGATTGCATCGAAAGATTGAGTTCCCCCGGACCATCTGCCCGGCGTTCGATTGCATCGGTTTTCGCCAGACCCGGCAAGATTTCCGATAATCCGCCTCCCCTTGGCGCGGCAAATTGTCCGCGCGATGAAAGGGCTTTACCATCGCGGCGGGTCGGGAGCGTGATTTATTCGCCGCCGAGTTGCTCCCACCCCCGGGCCGATTTGTTTTCGGACATTCTTATGCAAGGGGACGCCAGAAACATCACGATCATTACGACGGGCGGGACGATTTCGAAGACCTTCAACGAGGCCGACGGATCGCTGCGCAACGACCGCCCGGTGATTGAAACGATCCTATCAGGGCTGCGTCTTCCGGATTTGACGGTGAGGTATCGGCACGTCCTATCGAAAGACTCGCTAGACCTGACAGACGCGGATCGCGGATTGATTCTAGAGGCGGTTCGGGCGGCGATCCCGGAGAGCGACGCGGTATTGGTCGCGCATGGAACGGATACGCTTTCGGTGACGGGGGAGCTGCTTTGCCGAGAAATCGAGCGTCCCGCCGTTCCCATTATCCTGATCGGGGCGATGAGGCCCTATGAGTTTCGAGATTCCGACGCGGGGCAGAACGTGACGGAGGCGCTGCTGGCATGCCGATTGGTGACGCCCGGCGTTTACGTCGCCATGCACAATCGGTTGCTACCGTTTCCGGGGGTGGTCAAAGACCGGGCCACGCTGACGTTTGTCCGGCAGGTTTCCAAGGCCTGACGCGAGAATTCGCGATTGACCGGGATTGCGGCTTCGTTAGACTCGTCGCCCGGTTGCTTTGCAGCGGGGACGGCGTGGACTCGTTGGTGGAAGCGAACCCGAATCCTGAAACGGGCGGAGACACGGCATGAAGGGATGGCGTTGGATGCGTTGGTCGCGGTTGCTGGTGACGGGGATGGTTCTCCTCCAGGCAGGCGGATGCACCACGGCACAGTTCGTCGAATTCGTTCAAACGGTGTTCCTGGGGATCAGCGCGGCGGGGGCAGTGGCGATTTTGCAGAATATATAGGGTGGCGTGAAACCTTGCGGCCAATTGAAGAATCGTCCGCTCCCTTACGGTCGCGGCTCTGTTGATTTCGGCGCTCGCAAGCTTTGCTGAGGTTAGGTTGATGCCCTTCGGGGTCTCTCCGCCGACAGACATCAGACTCACGAATCAAATGGGGGCCTGAGAAAGGCGTTCCTGTTTTACGAACGGGTCGCCGACAAGGGATTCGATCAAAGCTCAGGGCTAGGGCGACTGTCGCCATGGCGAAAAAGAAAAAACTTCCGAAGCAACTGGCCATTCTCGATGAAGACCTTTGCACAGGTTGCGATGCGTGCGTGTCGGTCTGCCCCGTGGATTGCATCGACAAGACGTCGGACCCGACGCATCCGGGTTACGCGATGGGCATCTGTACGATCGACCTCGGCGTGTGCATCGGGTGCAAGCTGTGTGCCCAGGTTTGCCCTTGGCATGTCATCACGATGGTTCCGACGGATCAGGTGCTCGCCGAACCGAAATACGCGGCGCTCTTAGCGGATTAATCGTCGCGAAAACTCCCTCCAATCTCGCAGTTCTCTTCCGAAGGCGACTTGCTGCGGATCGCTCACGTTTGTCACGTCCGATCGTTGCCTGGTGCATCAGGATGCGCTCTACCCGCTCAATCTTCCGGTAGGGACAGTACGGCCGGCGGGGACGCGGCGGTTGGGGGCAGGGAGACATTGTCCAACATTCTTTGAAGGGCGACGCGGGCCCATCGCTTGGTTTCGTCGTCGACGCGGATGCGGTTGACCCGGCGGCCTGCGGCTAATTCGTTGAGCGACCAAAGCAGGTGGCGAAGGTCGATGCGATACATCGTGGTGCAGAAGCACTGGATGCCTGCGAGGGATCGAATGGACTGCTCCGGAAGATCGTTGGCGAGGCGGTTCACGAGGTGAATCTCGGTCCCAATCGCCCATTTGGATCCAGGGGCCGCATTTCGGACCGTTTGAATGATGAATTCGGTACTGCCCGACAGGTCGGCCCTCTGAACGACTTCCCAGGTGCACTCGGGATGAACGAGGATCTTGCAGTCGGGATCGAGGCGGCGGATTTCGTCGCATTGGGCGGTTGTGAATAGGCCATGCACGCTGCAATGCCCTTTCCAAAGTATCACGCGAGCGCGGTCCACATCGGCCTGCGATAGCCCGCCGGAGGGCTTGCGGGGGTCGTACGTCATCATGCGGTCGAGGGGGACGCCCATCGCGTAGGCGGTGTTTCGCCCCAGGTGTTGATCGGGCAGGAAGATCACTTTTGGGCCTTGTTTGAAGGCCCATTCCAGAATGGCCCGGGCGTTGCTGCTCGTGCAGCAGGCACCGCCGTGGCTTCCGCAAAAAGCCTTGATCGCGGCGGAAGAATTAACATAGGTGATCGGGATGAGGTTCGCACGGCATTGTCCGACGATGAAATCCCACGCCTCTTCCAGTTGGTCGATGTCGGCCATGTCGGCCATGCTGCAACCGGCGGAGAGGTCGGGCAGGATCACCTGCACATGGTCGTCGGTGAGGATGTCCGCCGATTCGGCCATGAAGTGTACGCCACAGAAAATGATGAACTCCGCGTCTTTCTGCCGGGCGCCGATTTGCGAGAGTTTCAGGCTGTCGCCGGTGAAATCGGCGAATTGGATGACTTCGTCCTGTTGGTAGTGGTGGCCGAGGATCACCAGCCGAGAACCAAGGGATTTTTTCCGCTCGGCGATGGCAAGGGCCATTTCGTCCGGAGTAAGGGCGGAGTATTTGGGCGGAAGCGGCGGTTGGAACAAAACGGACATTGTCGGATTCCCTTTGGGGGGGGTTCGAGCATGCGTTGCATTGTAGTCTGACCGCCTCACCCGATTCATAGGGAGAGCGAATGAGGTTTCGGCGGTTTCGCCCTCTCCTATCCATTATACTCCGATTTGGACGGGTGAGGGGGTCGAAATCGATGCCATAGCCCGGTTCTTCAGGGTGAATTCCACGCAGGGGCGGGCCTTGTCGAAGACTTTCCGGTAGGCCGTGGAGACGGGAAGGGCCGAGAATTGGTCCACCGTCACCCAACGGCTGGATTTGTCCGAAATGGGAACTTCATGGTCCCCGGTCGAAACCCTGACGCGAATGCGCAGCGACAAATGAGTGAGTTCATGGGAAACGATTCCCACGAATTTGCCATGGGCTCCAAACCCGCGAGCGCGTCGATTCGGCGTAATCTCGTCGGTGGGAAATTCCCATAATCCGGACCAGAGTCCGCTTTCCGGCCTGCGCCGCACCAGCATTCGGCCGCGGCGCAGATAGACGGTCGCGGTCCACTGGGCGAGTTTCGGCGCTTTTTTCCTTTTCACGCCTGTGGGGTTGTTTGACGCCGCGGGGTGTGAGGTTTCGGCAAAGTGACATTCCCCACGAAGAGGGCACGATGGACAGCTCTGGGCGCGCGGTGTGCAGATCAGGCTGCCCAGATCCATCCAGGCTTGGTTGAAGTCGCCGGGACGCGATTTGGACAAGAGAGCGTCCGCCGCGGCTTGCAATCGGCGGGTGTCCGAGGTACGGGACCTCTGCTCTGGCAACCCAAGTAACCTTGCGAGGATTCTGGCTACATTTCCATCGACGGCGGCGACCGGGATTCCAAAGGCGATCGAGGCGATCGCCGCCGCGGTGTAGGATCCCACTCCGGGCAGGCGTCGCAATTCCTCCGTGGATTCCGGCAAGTCCGATCTCCGCAGACTCAACTGTTTCGCGGCCTCGTGGAGATGAACGGCGCGGCGGTAGTAACCCAAACCCTCCCATTCCTTGAGAACCTCTTGGCGCTGCGCTCCGGCGAGAGCCTTCAAGGTGGGGAAGCGGCGCAGGAATCGCTCGTAGTAATCGAGGACCGTGGTCACGCGAGTTTGTTGGAGCATGATCTCCGCGACCCATTGTGCATAGGGATCGGCCGCGCGTCGCCGCCAGGGTAAATCCCGCCGATGACGGTCGTACCATCGAAGGAGATTTCGTCGGATGGCGGCGATGCGTTCCGGGGGTAACGGGATTCTCGACGAGGGAATTGTGCGCGAGGCGGATCGCTTCACCGGTTGGGCAGTTGCGTGCCGCACTGGGCACAAAAACGGGCCTGATCGCGGTTGATTTCCTTGCACCGAGGACATCGCCGCGAAGGACGCCGAAAGGAGGTGACGAGATAGACCATCACCGCGACGACCGCGAATCCAAATACGTGCTCGTCATCCCAACCCCAATACGACAAGAGTAGGCCGATCTTCACGTGGGCATTCCCCGTTCGGGTCGCCGGGGCGAATCTCCCGACACGGGAAGTATAGTCCGATTTTTGCGCGAAAACAATCACTGCAAAGCGCGAATCGCCCGACGATTTTTTCATCAAGTTTTCATTCCGTGGAGGTTTCGGTACGCTCGGCCTCAAACCGTTATCGTGCGGAATTGTAAAGAAGAGGAATCTCTCGTTGTCTCGTACACCCGAAGTATTAGTTATCGGCGGCGGCGTCATCGGATTGTCCATCGCTCGGCGTCTCGCTTCATCGGGTCGGCGAGTGACGCTGATTGAAAAGGGGCGATGCGGGTCGGAGGCGTCGTGGGCGGGCGCGGGCGTGCTGACCCCGTGCAATCCTCATCGCCACGACGGGGTCGCGGCGCTTCGCGACGAAAGTTTGGCGATCTATCCGAAGTTCTGCCGTCAACTTCATGAGGAATCGGGCATCGACCCGGAGTTCGATCCCTGCGGAGAGATCGACCTCGCCCTCGATGAGAGTTCCCATAGGAGTTTGCGGTTGGACGTGGAGGCGGGGGCGAATCAGCGCCTGCCGGATGGATCGGATGCGTACGTCTATTTAAACCCGCAAGAGACTCGCCGGATCGAACCGGCGGCGACGGGCGAAATCCTGGGTTCGATGCATTGCCGCCGGACCGCACAAGTGAGAAATCCGCGGCTGCTGGCCGCGTTGCAACGAAGTTGCGGGCGTTTGCACGTTGAGATTCGACAGGGCGTCGAGGTCCACGGTTTCATGGAGAAATCCGGTCGCGTGCATGGAGTGAAAACGTCGCAGGGCGCTGTTGACGCGGCGATCACGATTCTCTGCGCGGGGGCGTGGTCATCGTCCTTCGATGGGCAGTTGCACGACGTGATGCCCGTGATCCCCGTGCGTGGCCAAATGATCCTGCTGAAATTTGAAGAGAGGCCGTTTCGCCACGTGATTGCCCGGGGAAAGACGTATCTCGTGCCGAGGCGGGACGGGCATGTGCTCCTAGGGGCGACGGAAGAACCGGGCGCGGGATATGTGAAGCGAACAACGGCTGCGGGAATCTCCGGATTGATCGCCAAGGGTATGAAGCTGATTCCCGCGATCGGCGAAGCGCCGGTCGTCGCGACGTGGGCCGGACTTCGGCCGGGGACGCCCGACGAAAATCCTTATCTCGGTCCCGTGCCGGGATTCGAAGGTCTGATTGCGGCGACCGGGCATTTTCGATCGGGGTTGATCCTCGCACCTGTTACTGCCGAAGTCATCACCGCATTCGTCGAGGGGCGGTCGCCGGAACATGATGTTCACGACTGCCGACCGGGGCGTTCGCGCGGTGTCGCCTTCAATGCCGCGGTCGCTCCAATGACCGGCGGCGCCGGGATTCCTTAAGTTTCGGCGATCGCGCGTTCCACAACAACCAGCACTTTGGGTTTGACCTCGGACAAACCCCCTGGGACGCGGGCGCCCGCCGCCCGGCGATGTCCGCCGCCGCCCAGCGACCGGGTAATGGAAGCGACATCGATGTTGGCGACGGATGCCCCTCTTCGCGGCGCTTTGCTTCGAGCGTTGATCCGCACCACTCCATCGCCCTGTTCGACGAAAAGGATCGAAACCCACACGTCAGCGATGCGTAAGGGTTCGTTAACAATGTCCTCGGTATCGGCAAGTCCCGCCCCGGCTGCCCGGAAAGCATCGGTTGTCAAGGTCATCACCGCCAGCCGTCCGCCCATCCGTATCTCCATTGATTCGAGGGCCTTACCGAGCAACCGCACCCGTCCCACGGATTCGCACTGGTACAGGGATTCGTACAAGGCATTCGGGGAGACACCGGATTCCGCGAGCGCCGCCGCCGCCACCGCCGTGCGAGCGTCGGTGTTGGAATGGCGGAACCAGCCGGTGTCCATGGCAATTCCAATGAACATCGCCTCGGCTGCCTCGGCTTCCACCCGCCAACGCAGCAACCGACACCATTCGTGAAGGAGCAGGCAGGTCGCCGATGCCGAGGGGTCGATGACTTCGCAGGCGCCGAGGTCGTCGCGCGTGGCGTGGTGATCGATGACGATTCGCGGAGCGCCTTTCACACGCAGACGATCGGCGACGGGGCCGAGTTGACTCAGCGAACAGGTATCGAGAATCACGATTCCGTCGAATTCATTCAATTGCCCGGTGCCCGCTTCGAGTCGGTCCATGGGGGGGTACTTGTGGAAGATTGAATAGCGAGGTGGAATCTCGTCGAAGAGCATCGCGGTCGCAGCGACTCCGCGTGATCGAAGGATGGTCCGCAACGCCGCAAGGGACCCCAGGGCGTCGCCGTCGGGCTTTTCATGGGTGAGCAGAAGCGGGCGCTTCCACGGCTCAAGCAGCCGCCCGGCCTCCTTCATTTTTGCCGAGAGTCCTGATTGCCCGCTGGTCATGAGGCTGATCTCTCCGCCTTGTAACTGCCCGCCGAATGATGCACCCCATCGATGTCCCGATGAAGCTGCGCGCGAAGGGCCTCCACGGTATCGAACCGCCGCTGGGCTCGAAGAAAACGATGGAACTCGAGGGCGACCGGTTGCCCATAGAGATCGCCGGAAAAATCGAGCACGTGGGCCTCTATGCGTGTGGCCGATCCGGCGAACGTCGGGGCTCTTCCGATGCTGATCCCGCAGGCGTACCCGTCGGCGGCGATCCACGCCTGACCCACGTAGACGCCCTCGCCGGGAATCACCTGGTTCGAAGGTTGAAGATTTGCCGTTGGAAATCCGATTCCCCGCCCGCGCCCGTCGCCGCGAATCACGTCTCCCCGCAACAGGTAAGGTCTACCCAGTCCCTCTGCCGCCCGCTCGACGTCTCCCTGTGTCAGCCACCCGCGAATCAGCGAACTCGACACCAGTACCGGGGGTCCTTCCTTTGGAGAAATCATGACGGGCTCCACGATGTGGACTCTCCCCCCCCAGGCGGCCGCCAGTTCGCCCAGGACCTGCGGCGTTCCCTTGCGGCCTTTTCCAAACCCGAAGGAAGGCCCCTCGACAATGTGAATCGGATGAAATCCATCGTGGAGTATTTGTCGGGCGAATGCTTCGGCGTCCAGTGTCAGTAATCCGGGCTCGCTTCGTAACACCACGATGAAGTCGGGGGACAGTGTCGAAAGGAGCTCGATCCTGTCGTCCAAGGTTGATAGCGGCGTCGGCGCACGCTCCGGCGATACTACGGTCAGCGGATGTGGATCGAACGTAACTAGGATCAACGGCGCGCTTTCGGCGAGGGCGAGTTCCTTGGCTCGCTCAATCAGGCGCCGGTGCGCTCGATGTACGCCGTCAAAATTCCCGACGCTGAGCACGGACCGGTCAAACGGTCGCACTGACTCCCAGCCGCGGAGGATCGTGGTCATTCCAGGCGGCATTGTACACGAATGAGCGTGATATCGGCGACACCGCGCGAATGAAGCGGCCATGCGCCCGCTTTTTGTAATCTCACGGACAATCCGGCGTTGACGATTCGGTGTCGGAAAGTACCCTTGGCCACGCGCGGGCCTTCTTGCGAATCCGGGGGCGTAAACGGGTCCATCGAGACAAGTCAACTTCGCGGGAGTCCGATATGAGGACAACGGGAGTCGTCGCGGGTTTGGGAGTTTTCTGGATGGCATCAACAAGTTGTGTATCGCCGCCGTCCAAGACGGCGGACACCGTGAAGCCCTGGTCGCTGGAGAAAACGCCGCTGGATCGTTCGGCGGCGGAGCTTGCCGTTCAGTCGGCGGAGCATCTTGCCTGGGCCAAGGCGTATCGATCGCGCATCGTCGAAGTCAACGGACCGCGCACGCTCGACAACACTTTGGTGCCGTACAACCACCTCCTGATGCACCTTGACGCGGCCGCCGCGGAGGCGGGGCTTTTCGCCCGCATTCATCCCGACGAGGGCGTTCGGGCGACGGCGGAGGATGCCGAACAGCAAATCGCGAAATACGTGACGGAACTGAATCTTGACCGGAAATTTTACGACGCCTTCCTCGCAATGGATGTTTCGAGCGCCGACGCGGGCACACGATTCGCCGTCGAGAAGCGTTTGCGCGATTTTCGCCGGGCGGGCGTGGATCGACCGGAGGAATCCCGAAAGCGCATCGCCGCCCTCAATGAGGAAATCGTCAAAATTGGGCAGGAATTCGCCCGCAACGTCCGCGAGGATGAGCGCGAGATCGTGCTCGAATCCGTGGCCGACCTGGAGGGATTGCCCAAGGATTGGATTGAAAAGCATTTGCCAGGAAGAGACGGTAAGATCCGCGTTTCCACTCGCACGCCGGATTATCTTCCGTTCATGACCTACGCGAAAAACGCGGAGGCTCGAAGAAAGCTGTACGTTGAGTTTCGAAATCGCGGGTATCCTAAGAACGTCGAAGTTTTGCATAGTCTCCTTGAAAAACGGTTTGAGCTCGCCCGGCTGCTCGGTTATTCCAACTGGGCTGACTACGTCACGGAGGACAAGATGATCGGCTCGGCCTCACGGGCCCAGTCGTTCATCGACCGAGTCGCACGATTGAGCGAACCTGCCGTCCGGCGGGATTATCAGCGGCTTCTGGAAAGAAAGAAAAAAGACGACCCCGCCGCGACCAAGGTGGAAGATTGGGAAAAGTCGTTCTTTGAAGAGTTGATCAAGAATGAGACGTACGCCTTCGATTCCCAGAGCGCCCGGCCCTATTTCAATTACCCCGATGTGCAGCGCGGCCTGTTTGAACTGACCGGAAGGCTGTTCGGAATCGAGTATCGCCGCGTCGAGGGTCTCAAGCTGTGGCATCCCGGCGTTTCCGCGTGGGACGTGTACGACGGCGCCCGGCACGTGGGGCGTTTCTATCTTGATATGCACCCGCGCAAGGACAAGTATGGTCACGCGGCCGAATTCGACTATCGAACGGGAGTGCTCATTGAACGGCTTCCGCAGGCGGTTCTGGTGTGCAATTTCCCGAACCCCAAGGACCGACCGGACGGCGTCGCCCTCATGGAACATTCGGAGGTCGTCACACTCTTTCACGAGTTCGGCCACCTGCTGCACGCCCTTTTCGCCGGGCACCAGCGATGGATCATCAACAGCGGGATATCCACGGAGTGGGACTTCGTCGAAGCGCCGTCGCAGATGCTCGAAGAATGGTGTTATGAACTTGACGCCCTTCGGTTGTTTGCCCGACATCATCAGACCGGCGAACCAATTCCCGCAGACATGGTTGCCAAGCTGCGGCAATCGCGCGACTTTGGAAAGGGTCTGTACGCCGCCCATCAGATGTTTTACGCCTCGGTCTCGTTGAATTATTATCACCGAGATCCGAAAAACGTGGACACGGCGCTGCTGGCGGTCGAAATGCAGGAAAAATACAGCCCGTTTGATCACGTGGCGGGCACGCATTTTCAGTGTGGCTTTGGTCATCTCGACGGGTATTCGGCAATCTACTACACCTACATGTGGTCGCTTGTCATCGCCAAGGACCTGCTCAGTTCCTTCGAACGGGACGGATTTCTGAACTCGTCCACCGCCCGGCGATACCGCGAATCGATCCTGGAACCCGGTGGGTCGAGAAAAGCGGAGGAATTGATTCGGGACTTTCTGGGGCGGTCCTATTCCTTCGACGCCTTCGAAAGCTGGCTCAACCGCGGATGAGTCCTTCGCCCGCGGACTTCGTTGCGAGGCGTTCTTCCTACCAGCGCGTTTTCATGAGCAGGAAAACAGAGGCGGCTAAGGCGGCGATGGCGAGCAGACCGGCCAGTTTGCGAACGGGCGACCCCAGGCGCGCGAAGGGGCGGTCGATCGCCTCGAGTACGCGAACGCCCTTTTCGCAGGCGGCGTGAGCCGGCATCAGAAGTTTTCGGGGAAGGCCGGGATCCGGCGTTGATGACGGCACGGCGGGCTTGGCGGCGGACTCGGACTTTTTTCCGGGCGGGTTCTGGGGGTTCTTCGCCGTTTTGGCCGGCGTTCCCACAATTCCGAGGCCGCCGGTGCCGACGACGCCTACCTTCGAGAAGCTGGAGGCGCCGAATTCAGCCGGAATGGCGAGCAGGTCGGATCCGTCCGAGGCTGCTTCTGGTTCGGGTTGGATTGGTGCGGGAGGCGCGGGGGGCTCGTCTGATCGGGTCAGGTCGGACATGAATTCCGGAACGACATATTTTTTTTTCGCCTGGGCGTTTTTAGATTCGGGGGCGGGAGCATCTGATGTGGACGCCTCTGAGGAAATCGCACTTGCGGATTCGGAAAGCAGTTGATCGAGATTCTTCAGTTCCTCGTCGAGCTCATTTTGCGATGTCGCAGCGGTCGGATCGAAGGAGGGCGCCTTTGCCGCGGCGCCGATTTCATCGGCGGGCCCGACTTCGCCGGATAATTCAGTGGCAAGGGTCTCGGCCCGGGCAAGAGCCTCATCGAGTTCCCGTTCGGAAACCTGGTCCCACGCCGCCGCGTTCGCGGGGTCGGGCGTCGGTTGAGGCTGCGATGCGTCACTCATGAAATCTATCCGGAGGGTCAGGAATCGCCGATTCGTCCCCCGCGTCCCAAAGCGCGGGGATTCCCGTTGATGGACCGCTCCCATCCTTATCGGTCCGCGAGGCGAATCGCGTGAGATTGCCGCGAACCCCGTTGGTGACATAATCGGCTCCATGGGTCAACTTCGATTCTACTGCCCCGATTTGCAGCCTGGGACGGTAACGCTTTCCGTGGAGGAATCCCGTCACGCGGCGGTTTCACTTCGGGCGCGGACCGGCGACGAGGTCCGATTGGTAGATGGAAGAGGCCGGGAGGGATCGGGCCGGATTGCCCAGATCCAGGCAAAGCGTGTGATCATCGATGTGCAAGAAATCGTCGAGCGGGATTTCGAGTGCCCGCTTCGGTGTACGGTGGCGGTGGGGTTCGGCAAGGCCCATCGGCAATCCTACCTGATTGAAAAGTGCACGGAGCTTGGAGCGGCGGCGTTTTGGCCCGTGGTCACGGAACGAAGCGTATCGAGACCCGGCGCTGCGGCCATCGAGAAATGGCGGCGGCGGGCCGTGGAGGCGGCGAAACAGGCCGGGCGCGCTTGGATTCCAACCGTGGATCAGACCCGAACGATGATGGATGCCCTTCGTGGAGTTCCCTCGTTCGATACCGCGGTGCTGGCCCATCCGAATCCCGACGCCCCGTCTGTTCTTTCGTTTTTTTCCCGACTCCGTGTGGGATCGGCGGTGTTGGTTTTCATCGGACCGGAGGGAGGCTGGTCGGAGAGCGAACTGCAAGAGGCACAGTCCGCGGGCGTGAATTCAACCTCGATCGGATCGACGATTCTCCGAGTCGAGACAGCGGCGGTTGTGGTTTGCGCGGCGGCGGCGCTTTGCCGCCCGTCGCCGGCCACGCCCGCCTCGGTACAATAGCCTTCCGTGTTGAGACTGATGCGGGAGATTCGATTTTTCGCCGGAGTCCCCGGGAATTCCCCATTTCCTTCCGGGCCGACGAATCCATTTGCCGGAACGAATGACGCTTCGGCAATCGGTCCCTATTATTCTCTTCGCGTAATCGTGGATGGCCCGGTTGACCCTCGGACGGGCTATTTGTGCGACATCAAAGAGCTGGAGAAGGTCGTTCGACGGCAGGTGGATCCGCTTTTTCCGGCGGCGGGCGGCGAGTCGCGGGGAGTCGCCGAATCCGGCCGGCAACTTCGCAAAGTCATGGAATCCGTGGAGCGGGAGTGTCCCGCGCCCGCCCGGATTGCGTCGCTCCGCCTTGCCCTGTCGCCGTTTACGTCGCTGACCATCCGTCGCGGAGAAACTACCATGTTGGAATTGACGCAGTCGTACGAATTCGCCGCCTCTCATCGGTTGTACATTGAGGGACTCAGCGACGCGGAGAACCATCGCCGATTCGGGAAATGCAGCAATCCACACGGTCATGGTCACAACTACGTGCTCGACGTTACGGTAAAGGTTGACTCCGATGCACGGGTGGGAAGCGCCATTAACATCGGCCATCTGGATCGAGTTGTCCGCGAGAGAGTGCTGACAGATCTGGATCACAGGAACCTGAACGTGGAAGTCGCGGCGTTCAAGAGTTTGAATCCCACAGTGGAAAACATCGCCAGGGTGATCTGGGATCGCCTTCACGGCTCCATCGAGAACGGTCGATTGGCCCGGGTTCGCGTGTGGGAAACGTCGAGAACCTACGCCGAATTCGCGTTGAGTGTTTGATCCGCCTAGTGTTCCGTCAACGCTAATTCTGCGGGTTGTTGAGTCCGCGAGCCGATTCTTCATGCATGGGCGTTGGTGGCCCGTGATCATGGAGGATCGCGATGACCAAGAAGTATATCGTCCGAT
>Ga0187893_10005454_pt1 | contig 22817 bp, 14 predicted proteins | sample MA1701074metaG_FD_139574 | JGI IMG/M metagenome (GOLD analysis project Ga0187893, IMG submission 139574) | White microbial mat communities from a basaltic lava cave in the Kipuka Kanohina Cave System on the Island of Hawaii, USA - MA170107-4 metaG ...
CCGGCTTTGGTGAAACGCCAGACCAATTCAGCTGACTTTTTCGGCGCCACCCGTTTACCGTTCGGCTCGTCGTGCTCCATATCGGGGTTTTTCTCCATTTCCTTGGCGTGCATTTTGTTTTCGGCCTCGGTCGCGAGCACGAACTCGTGGTCGAGCTCGCCCGAATTTTCGAGCACGAAGCGCACCTGCTCGCCCTTGCGCACTTCGAGCCGGTTGGGCACGAACATCATCTTTCCGTCGCCCTCGCGCATCACGACTTGTACGGTGCGGGCGGGTTTCTTGGGATCGCCGGGCTCGCCGGCGGAGAATGAGTCGTGGCTGTGCGGCTTGCCGCTCTTGTCGGCAAGAACCGGGGTGGCGACCAAAGTTGATGCCAGTACAGTAGCGGCAAGTAGAGATTTTAGGGTCATGGCAAAGTCTCCTGTTAGTGATTGCGGTGGTTGGGTTTGGTTCCGGGCTTGACGACTTTGACGTCGATCTCCCGCCGCGCCCCGTTTCGGCGGGGTGGCTGCGCCTCGCGTTTGGCCTCTGGTGCGCCATTGCCCTTGTATTCGAACGCTACAGTTCCAGCCGGGTGTTTGTACCAACCTGGATCCTTGTAATCGTTCGCGGCCAAGCCCTCGCGGACCTTGAGCACGGAGAACATGCCGCCCATCTCGACCGGCCCGAACTGCGCGAAGCCGGTCATCATCGGCAGCGTGTTGTCGGGCATCGGCATTTCCATCTCGCCCATATCGGCCATGCCCGCCGAGCCCATCGGCATGTAGTCGGGCACCATGCGCTTGATCGCTTGGGCGATGTCGCGCTTCTGTACGCCGATGAACGTCTTGACCTCATGGCCCATCGCATTCATCGTGTGGTGCGATTTGTGGCAGTGGATGGCCCAGTCGCCGGGCGCGTCGGCGACGAACTCGAACGCGCGCATCTGGCCCACGGCGACGTCGACGCTGACTTCCGGCCACTGCGCCGATTCGGGCACCCAGCCCCCGTCCGTGCAGGTCACGCGGAAGTCGTAGCCGTGCAGGTGGATCGGGTGGTTCGTCATCGTCAGGTTGCCGACGCGGATGCGCACGCGGTCGCCCTTGGCCGCGACCAGATGGTCGATCCCCGGGAAGACGCGCGTGTTCCAGGTCCACAGGTTAAATTCCGTCATCGTGGTGACCTTCGGGACGTAGCTGCCGGGGTCGATGTCGTAGGAGCTCATCAGGAACACGAAATCGCGATCGACGCGGTGCAGCTTCGGATCGCGCGGATGCACGACGAGAAAGCCCATCATGCCCATCGCCATCTGCACCATTTCGTCCGCGTGCGGATGGTACATGAACGTCCCGCTCTTCTTCATCTGGAACTCGTAGACGAAGGTCTTGCCGGGCTTGATGTGCGGCTGCGTCAATCCGCCGACGCCGTCCATGCCGCAGGGCAGCAGGACGCCGTGCCAGTGTATCGTCGTATGCTCCGGCAACTTGTTGGTGACGAAGATGCGAACCTTATCGCCCTCGACGCATTCGATGGTCGGGCCCGGCGACTGGCCGTTGTAGCCCCAGAGATGCGCCTTCATGCCGGGCGAAACCTCGCGCACGACCGGCTCGGCGACGAGATGGAACTCCTTCCAATCGCCGTTTTGCCGCCAGGGCAGCGTCCAGCCGTTGAGCGTCACGACCGGCTGATAGTCCGGCCCGCTTTTCGGAAACAGCGGCGGCTGCATCGTGGGCTTGTCCATCGTCGGCGCGTCGGGAATGCCGGCCGCGACGACCCGATTGCCGATCGCTGCGGCGCCGATCAGCGCCCCCGCCGCCATGAAACCTCTGCGTGACACACTCATGTCAATCTCCTCATCATTGTGGTCGTCATTGCGATTCGGCGGGCCGGTTCGTGGGTTCGCTATCCCGGACCCTGGACTCGCCGCCGCCGATGATTGCCGCTCGCATGTCGGCGTCTGCGAGCCAGAAGTCGCGCAGCGCCTCGATCGCGGCGACATGCGCGGCAATCCGCCGACGAGCTTCGATCAACAGCTCGAACACGTCGATCTGCATCGCGTTGTAGCGAAGCAGGGTCTCGTCCGAGATGATCTTGCGCAGCGGCAGTACCTCGCCGAAGTAGTGCCGCGCAATTTCATGGGTAGCGCGATAACTGCGATAAGCGTCGCGCGCCTCGGAGCGGATCGATATCGCCTTGTCGGCGAGGCGATTAAGCGCCGCGAGATAGGTCTGCTCGGCCTGGCGCGTGCGCGCTTCACCGAAATCCCAGATCGGGATCGTGAACTCGATCTCAAAGCCGGTGCGCGAAAAGCGCTCGCCGGTCTCGCGTTCGCGAATGGAATCGAATCGGCCCCTAATTTCGAGGAGATTGATGAACCGGGTTGCGCGCGTGAGGCCGAGCGATTTCGCGAGCGTTAGCAGTTCGATTCGGGTTATCTGGAGATCGATGCGACGCCGGATCGCTTCCTGCTCGACCGATGGCAAAGCACGCGCTTGGCGTGGCAGAGACGGCAACGCCCCGGGCAGCTTGAAGCTTAGATCGTTGCCCCAAAGCCCCAGTAGGCGAATGAGGCGCTCGCGCTCTGTGCGCGCACGCTGACGCGCGGTCGCCAGCTGGCCGGTCAGGTCTGCATAGAATGCCTGCTCGCGGGCCTGATCGAGTTTGTTCAGCGCGCCGGTTTCGCCGAGACGACGAGACAATTGCGTCGCTGCAAGAGCCGCGACCTGCGACTGGGCGAGTAAATTAACCGACTGCTGTGCCGCGACGGCACGATAGTAAGCGCGCCGTGCCTCAGCGGCAATCAGGGCAACTTTCTCGGCCGCACGCATTTGCGCCGCTCGAAACCGTTCGCGCGCAATATCGGTCCGGACGGGTAAAGTCGCCAATGCGAGAAGGCTTGTGACGATCTGACGTTCAAGCTCGATTTCAGGGCGGCTCACGAGCCGGGCTATCGAGAATGTTGGATTGGGCGGCAGACTCGCTTCTACTGCGACCGCCTCAGCGAAGAAGAGGTCGTTGAACGCCGCCTGGAGTCCGCGGTTGTTGAGCAGCGCGATCTGCACGGCGCCGTCCGCGCTCAAAGGGCGCGCGCGTAGCTCCACGACTTTGGCCCGCGCGGCTTTCGTCTCCGCCTGGGTGCGCAGCGCGACGGCTTCCTTCTGCAATTCGGAGCTTGCGAATTGCGTGACCGCGCCCATCCCGCCATCGGGCGAGAAGGTTTGGCAAGCGGCGAGCGCGAGCGGCGCTGCGATGACGGCGATAATGCGTGCGCTCATGGCCGCGGCTGCGGGGCGACCCGCTCGTTCTGCTCGCGCCATGAACGCGGCGCCACCGGGCGAAAGCTTTGATAGGCGCCCCGCACCGAAACGTCGGTGACCGGATCTACCGGTACGTTTAAGTCGGCAGGATCGGGGCCCGCGAAGGGCGGGGAGGGCGGCGTCCAACTACAGGCGCTCAGCAGCAGGATCGAGGTACCGGCCACGACGTGCGGCCGAAAGAGCTTGAGCACGGATAACTCCTATTGGATGGCAGTTCTCTAGCCGGCAAATGCGCAGCCAGTACATTCGTAGAGCCGCGCTGACGCGCTACTCCCGCGGCCTCCTCCCGGACACCGCTTCCCTCAGTCGCGGGGAGGTCGCAACAGGCTTTCGGGGACGGAATATTCGCGCCGCAGCACAGGAGCGGCGGATTGAATTGCCAGCTTGGCTTCGACCCCGACTGGGGGTGCCTCGGGCGTCAGCGCGGGCCCGGTTAGGCAATGCGTGGTGCAGCACGCCCCATCTTTTTCATTGGGGCAACTGCCGGGATCTCTTTGCGCGCGGGAAAAAAAGATGCGATCCAAATTCCCCACATCACCCGATGAAGCAGCCGTAGCAGTTTCAATACTCGCTGCAGAGACTGCCGCCGCCGCGCCTTCTCCGTTCGATAAGATCAATCCCGGCACAGCCTGTAGCTCTCGAGCCGCATCAGCGCTGTGCGCAGACGCGATCGCCGGCAGCGCGAAGTTGCCGAGAAATAACAGTATGACCGCCACGAAGTGGGTTCGAAACATGCAGGGCAACAAAAAGGGCCCTACAATCTAAGTATAATTGGCCGCTGTTTCAATCCCTGTAGGCACCACCAGCCGGCGTGACAAGCGAAGCCCCTCTTTAGAGAATCCAGATCTGTAGCGCGTGACCGAGCGGCTTCCGGCTTTGGAGGGCTCGGCTCCAAGCTGTCGTTCCTGCAGGGGATAGAAAAGGGCCGGCCCAAAAAGGGCCGGCCCAGTCTGAGCGGCAAACGTCCGTTAGTCTAGAACCGGTAGATCGCTGCGAGTTGCAAGCGATGAACCTGCGTGTTCGGTCCGTTGTAACGGGACGCGAACTGGTACCCGTACTCCGCGCCGAACGTGACTTGCGGCACAGGATTCCAGAGAATGTTGCCGAACGCGGCCCAGTAGTAGTTGACCACGCCCGTCAGCACGGTTCGGCTCGTTGGGTTGGTGTAGTAGCCCGGCACTTCGCTCGCGACCTCTTCCATCACCCAGTTGAAAGCACCGGTCGTGCGAATCGTGTCGGTCAGCTTCACCTGCACGTATCCAAGGGCGCCATACGTCAGGACTGGACGAAGGTCCGAGGAGCCTAATGTGGCATTCGTGATCAGCACGGCGTCGATGAAACCGGTGGCGCCGCCATCGAAGTACTTGTTGCCGACGCCTTGTCCGACGCCGCCGTTGAAGCCGATCTCAACCCGACCGAAGTCGTAGCGCCCACCGAGGGCAGCGCCCCAAATGAACGCACTATCGTTGCTGTTGAGACCCGGCACCGTGCCGGCGCGATCAACATTGCGCTGTCCGATCATGCCCGACCCGTAGAGAGCGCCGTTCGGGAAGTTCCACTGCAGCGCCGCGACTACGTCCGGCCAACGCGATGGGCCTTGGAAGCCCGCGAAGGAGTTGTACGCCGCGGCCGCGAGAGGAGCACAGACACTGCCCGTGCAGGTGCCGCCGATCACGTCGTGAATACCCGTGTCCGCTATGTTAACGGCGCCGCTTTCGAGAGCGACATGCAGCACGAGCCCGCCGCCGAAGTTATGCGAGTAGCGGATCTGCTCGATTCGCAGCGCCCCGAGCGCCATCGGTGCGCCGTCGTGCAGCAATTCGGGCAGACCGATCAAGCCGCCGAACAGCGTCTGCGTCTTGCCGACCAGGACCGGGCCCAACGCGCCGAAGGCCTGGCGGAGCCGGAGCACGTTGCCGCTGGAGCCTGGCGGTGCGACGCCGGGGATATTGCCGAAGCCCGCAAAGTCCCCCTCGATATAGGTTCGCAGCTCACCCCAGTCGGTCGGCGTCCAGGTCTGTATCCAAAAACGCGACCTGCGCGCCGTGAGCTGGAAATGGCCGCCGTTGAAGGTGTTGTCGGCGACCGACCCCCCGACTGGCGAAAAGCCGGCACCGAAGCCTTCTGTCGGGAGATTGCCAGATACTAGCCCCGTGCCGCCGAGATCGTACAGCAAACTCATCTTCACGAAGCCGCCGATGTTCATCGACGTGTTCGTGCCCGGGAGCTTCCAGCTCCGCGGCTTGTCGCCGGCCTCGACCGCTGCCGCGGCGGCGACGCGGCGCTTGTCCGCCTTGTCCGCCTCGAGCTTGGCCAACCGCTCCTTCATCGTCTCGAGCTGCTGGCGCAGCGCCGAGAGGTCGTCCTGAGCGTAGGCCGGTACGCCGGCCACGGCGAGCGCCAAGGCGGCCGCCGTCCCCAGCAATCCGGTCTTCAATCCGAGGTTCATGAACCCCTCCACTCCCGTTATTTGAAAAACAACGAAGTGCAATCGGCACGACCGATCACAGGGCGAAATTTTCCCTGCCCGACCCTCTCAAGCAAGCGGATTCTCCTGGGATCGCTGCTTTTTTGGCCGCGCGTTGCAAAATCGCAACAGTCGATGGCCGGCAAGTCTTTGAAAACTATGGATGAAATCCTGGGCCTGTGGCGCGAACGATGAGCGGTGCTCGAATCGGAGCCGGCCCCAATCATCGCCACCCGTGAAACCGCGAGCAGCGACGCGCGGCTGCTTCAAGTTGCAAGGCGAGCCTATACCGCCGCGCGCGTTCACGCCGCGCGAAACTCCGCGTCGGAGACGCGGTGGAGCCGGCCGGGCGCGGCGGCCCCGCAGAGGGCTTCTCGCCGCGCGAAAATCGCGCGACTTCATCGCGCCTATCTCCGCCCGTACAGCGCCTCGAGCGCTTCGCCGTAGCCGGCGCGGATCACGTGCCGGCGGATCTTCATCGACGGCGTCAGCATACCGTTCTCAGTCGTGAACGCCTCCTTCGCCAGCACGAAGCGGCGCACGCGCTCGGTCTGCGAGAGACCGAGGTTCACGCGCTCGACCGCCTTGCTGACGTGGTCGTGGAACTGCGCGTCGATCGAGAGCGCGGCGAGCCCGTTCGATTTCCCGTTGGCGCGCGCCCAGGCGCCGGCCGTCTCGGGATCCGGCACGATCACGGCGACGAGATGGGGCTTCTTGTCGCCATAGACCATCGCCTGCGCGATCTCGGGCTGCAGCGTCAGGAAACCCTCGACGCGCGCCGGCGAGACGTTGTCGCCGCCCGAGTTGACGATGATGTCCTTCTTGCGGTCGGTGATGACGAGATGGCCGTCCTCGTCGATGAGTCCGATGTCGCCGGTATGGAGCCACCCGTCGCGCACGACGAGCGCGCTGGCGTCGGGATCGCCGTAATAGCCTTTCATCACCAGCTCGCCGCGCACCAGGATTTCGCCGTCCTCGGCGATCCTGCACTCGACGCCGGGCAGCGGTGGGCCCACTGTGTGGACCTTCATGCCCTCGACCGGATTGGCGCTGATCACCGGCCCCGCCTCGGTCTGGCCGTAGCCCTGCAGCAGCACGACGCCGAGCGCGGTGAAGAAGATGCCGACCTCGTAGTTGAGCGCGGCGCCGCCCGAGACGAAGAACTTCAAGCGCCCGCCGAAGCGCGCGCGCACCTTGCCGCGCACGAGGCGGTCGAGCAGCGGATCGAGCAATTTTTCGCCGAGCGTCAGCGGCTTCTTCTCGTAGCGCTTGGCGCCGATCGCGGCGGCCTTCTGGAAGAGCGTCTTCTTCACGCCCTTCATGCCCGCCATTGCCTTGGCGACGCGCCCGTGCATCACCTCGTAGAGGCGCGGCACCGCGGTCATGATCGTGGGTTTGACCTCGGCCATGTTGCCGACGAGCGCGTCGAGCCCCTCGGCGTAATAGACCTCGGCGCCGATCGCGACCGGCACCCATTGCCCGGCGGCGTGCTCGTAGGCGTGCGAGAGCGGCAGAAACGAGAGGAACTTCTCCTCGCCGTAGACGATGTGCTTGCCGAGCAGCTTCCACGCGCCGGCGACGTTGCAGAGGATCGAGCCGTGATGGAGCATCACGCCGCGCGGAGCGCCTCCGGTGCCCGAGGTGTGGATGACGACGGCGACCTCGCCGCGCGCCATCGCGCCGGCGCGCGCCTCGATGTCGTCGGGCAGCGCATCGCCCTTCTTCAGAACGTCGTCCCAGAGATGCAGCGGCTTGGCGAAGGCCTGCTGCTGTCCGGGCGGCTCGATGGCGACGACGCATTCGCAGGCGCCCGAGCGCAGCACCGCCGGCAGCAGCTGCGCCGCGAGCTTCTTCGTCGAAACCAGCGCCGCTTTGGCGCGCACGTTGTCGATGATGTGCTGATGGTCGGCGGCTGTGTTGGTCGTGTAGGCGGGCACCGCGATCGCGCCGAGCGAAAGAATCGCGACCTCGGCGATGCACCATTCCGGCCGGTTTTCCATCGCGATCACGATGCGGTCGCCGGGTGCTACGCCAAGCGCCGATAGGCCGCGCGCGAGACGGCTCGCGGCCGCCCGGGTCTCGCGCCAAGTGAGCGCCTTCCAGTCGCCGCCGCGCCTGGCCCAGAGGAACGGCTTGTCCGCGAACTCCGCCGCGCGCGCGAAGAACATCGCCGCGAGATTGCGGGCGGAATCGACCTCCTCGGGCCCGTGCCTTTCCGCCATTTCTCGTTCCTCCCTGTCGCCTGCCGCCGCGCGGCGCGGGCGAAGTCAGAGGCAGGGAGGCGGGGAGGCGGGGAGAAGAGAACGAACCACAGGGAACACAGAGGTCACGGAGAAGCAAAACCAGCGCGCCAAGGGCGCGCAATCCGTCCTTCTCTGTGCCCTCCGTGCCCTCTGTGGTTTCATTTCTTTCTTCTCCCCGCCTCCCCGCCTCCCAGCTACTGAACAGCGCGCCAGCGGTGGCTCGCCGCGTTGTTCGCGGCTTGGAGTTGGCGTGCGTCCGCTCTATATCGGGCGCACGGAATCGAACCGGAGCGGACTATGGCACAGGCCTCGATGCGCAAGAATAGGGCGGGCAAGGGCAAAGCGAAGCTCGGACCCCTGCCGCTCTGGCGGCTCGACGATCTCTACCCGTCGCGCGACGCGCCCGCGCTCACGCGCGACCTCGATCGCGCCGCGCGCGAAGCGAAGGCTTTCCGCGCCGACTTCGCCGGCAAGGTTTCCGCGCTCGATGGCGCCGCGCTCGGCGGCGCCATCGCGCGCTTCGAGACGCTCGACGAGACGCTCTCGCGCATCATGAGCTTCGCCTCGCTCACCTATGCCGGCAACGTCAGCGACCCCGCGATCGGGCGTTTCTTCCAATCGATGCAGGAGAAGGTGAACGAGATTTCCTCGGAGCTGATCTTCTTCACGCTCGAGATCACCCGGCTCGACGACGCCCGGCTCGAGGCGGCCAAGCGCGAGGCCCCCGCGCTTGCCCGCTACGCGCCCTGGCTGCGCGACGTGCGCGCGTTCCGCGACCACGTGCTCGCGGACGACATGGAACGCCTTTTGCACGACAAGGCCGTGGCCGGCCGCGGCGCCTGGGTGCGCCTCTACGACGAGACGCTGGCCAAGCTGCGCTTCCAGTTGCGCGGCAAGCCGTTGACCGAGGCCGAGGCGCTCCATCTGCTCGGCGACCGCAACCGCAGCGTGCGGGAGGCGGCCGCGCGTTCGCTGGCCAAGGTGTTCGCCGAGAACATCCGGCTCTTCGCGCACGTCACCAACACACTGGCGAAGGACAAGGAGGTGGAGGACAGGTGGCGGAAATATCCGCGGCCGGTGTCGCAACGCAATCTCGCCAACCAGGTCGAGGATGCGGTCGTCGACGCGCTGGTGAAGGCCGTGCAGCAGTCCTTCCCGCGCCTTTCCCACCGCTACTATGCGTTGAAGGCGCGTTGGCTGAAACTGAAGCGCTTGAAATATTGGGACCGCAACGCGCCGCTGCCCGCGGCGCCCGAGCGCGCGATCCCCTGGCGCGACGCGCGCGAGACGGTGCTCGGCGCCTATGCCCGCTTCACGCCCGACATGGCCAGGATCGGCCAGCGCTTCTTCGACGAGGGCTGGATCGACGCGCAGGTGCGTCCGGGCAAGCAATCGGGCGCATTCTCGCACCCCACGGTGCCCTCGGCGCACCCCTATATCCTCATGAACTACCAGGGCAGGGCGCGCGACGTGATGACGCTCGCGCACGAGCTCGGCCACGGCGTGCATCAGGTGCTGGCCGCGCGCCAGGGCCATCTCATGGCCGACACGCCGCTGACCTTGGCCGAGACCGCCTCGGTGTTCGGGGAGATGCTGACTTTCCGCGCGCTGCTCGATGCCGAGGACGACGCCGAGCGCAAGCGCGCCATGCTCGCCGGCAAGGTCGAGGACATGCTCAACACGGTCGTGCGCCAGATCGCGTTTTTCGAGTTCGAGCGCCGCGTGCACGACGAGCGCCGCGGGGGCGAGTTGCTGCCCGAGCGGCTCGGCGAGATCTTCCTAGCCGTGCAGCGCGAAAGCCTCGGCCCGGCCTTCGATTTGGACGAGGAATACAAGCATTTCTGGTGCTACATCCCGCACTTCATCCATTCGCCGTTCTATGTCTACGCCTACGCGTTCGGTGACTGCCTCGTGAACTCGCTCTACGCCGTGTATCAGCGGGCCGACAAAGGCTTCGCCGAGAAGTACCTCGACATGCTGAAGGCCGGCGGCACCAAGCGGCACAAGGAGCTGCTCGCCCCGTTCGGCCTCGACGCCTCCGATCCGGCTTTCTGGCGCAAGGGCTTGGGCGTCGTCGAAGGCTTCATCGACGAACTCGAGAGAGCGAAATGAAGGCGCAGGGAGGCGGTGAGGCGGGGAGAAACAAAGAATTTGAACCACAGAGAACACAGAGAACGCGGAGAAAAAATTTTGGCGCGCCAAAGGCGCGCAAGAATCTTCTCTCCATGCCTTTCGTGTCCTTTGCGGTTCAAGTCTGTCTTTCTCCCCGCCTCCCTGTCTCCCTGCTCCTTCACGCCGCTGCCACGGGACGCGATTAGGCCATGAGCAACGGCGAGAGCAACAGCTTCGGCGGGCGGTTGGGGCGCTACGTGCGCGTCGGGCGCGCCGTGGGCGGGCTCGCGGCGCGCGTCGCCGGACAGCGCTATTTCGGCTTGAAGGTCGACCGCGAGCGCGACGCGCGGCAGTTGAAAGAGGCGCTCGGCGGCTTGAAGGGGCCGCTGATGAAGGTGGCGCAGCTCCTTTCCACGATTCCGGACGCGCTGCCGAAGGAATACGTGCAGCATCTCTCGGAACTGCAGGCGAATGCGCCCGCGATGGGCTGGCCGTTCGTGCGCCGGCGCATGACGGCGGAGCTCGGCGACGGCTGGGAGAAGAAGTTCAAGGGCTTCGAGCACACCGCCGCGCGCGCCGCCTCGCTCGGACAGGTGCATCGCGCCGAAGGCCCCGACGGGGCCGTCCTCGCCTGCAAGTTGCAGTACCCCGACATGGCCTCGACGGTCGAGGCCGATCTCCGGCAGCTGAAGGTCATCTTCCGCCTCTACGAGCGCTACGACCGCGCGCTCTCGACCGAGAACATCCATGCCGAGATTTCCGAGCGCCTGCGCGAGGAGCTCGACTACGCGCGCGAGGCCAAGCACATGCGGCTCTACCGCCACATGCTGCGGAAGGAGAAGGACGTGCACGTGCCGGAGCCCGTCGATGCGCTCTCGACGCGGCGCCTGCTCACGATGAACTGGATCGAGGGCCGCCCGCTCGCCGAATTCGCTGAGGCGCCGGCCGGGCTGCGCAACGCGATCGCCTACAACCTGTTCCGCGCCTGGTACGTGCCGTTCTACGAGTATGGCGTCATCCACGGCGATCCGCACCTGGGCAACTACACGGCGCGGCCAGACCGCTCGATCAACCTGCTCGATTTCGGCTGTATCCGCGTCTTCCCGCCGCCGTTCGTGCAGGGCGTCATCGACCTTTACTTTGCCGTGCGCGACGACAAGCCCGAGCTCGCGATCAGGGCTTACGAAACCTGGGGCTTCACCGATCTGCGCAAGCCGGTCATCGACACGCTCAACATCTGGGCGCGCTATGTCTACGCGCCGCTGATGCGGGACCGCACGCAGGCGATCCAAGAGGACAATTCCACGCGCTACGGCGCCGAGGTGGCCGGCAAGGTGCACGCCGAACTCAGGAAGATCGGCGGCGTGAAGCCCCCGCGCGAATTCGTGTTGATGGACCGCGCCGCGATCGGGCTCGGCTCCGTGTTCATGCGCTTGAAAGCCGAGATCAACTGGTACCGCCTCTTCCACGAGCTGATCCACGATTTCGACGTGAAGGCGCTCGCCAGGCGGCAGAAAGAGGCGCTGGCGAAGGCGGGACTCTAGCCGGCTCGCCCTGCCCTCACTTCCCATTTCGCCGCCAGGGCGGCGAAATGGGCCCCTTCTCTCCCGGAGGGAGAGAGAAGAAGAGCGAACGCCCAACTTTCTCTTTCCCTCCTCCCTTTTCTCTCCCTTTGGGAGAGAAGGGGGCCCATCGCTGCGGCTTCGCGGCGATGGGAAGTGAGGGCCGGCGTTCGAACGCTAGACGACGCGCTCCTTCGGAAACACTGCCGCCACGGTGCAGCCCTTCCCGGCCTCGCTCGCGATCTCGGCGCGGCCGCCGTGCGCGTCCATGAGCTTGACCACGAGCGGAAAGCCGAGGCCCGTGCCGGGGCCCGCATAGTGGCCGCGCTTCCCCCGGCGGGAGGTGCGTTGGTCGCGCCACTCCAGCTGCACGAACGGCACGCCGGCCTGCGCGATCTGCTCACGCGTCATGCCCTGGCCATTGTCGCTGATCGAGACTTCGACTTCGCCGCTCGCGCGCCGGCGCACCGCGGCCCGCACGACGTCGCCGGGCGGAGAGTATTTGAGCGCGTTTGAAAGCAGGTTGTAGACGATCTGGCGCAGGCGCGCGGGATCGGCGCGGAGCGCCGGAGCCGGCGTTTCGTGCTCGATCGCGATCTCGATGCGATCCTTGCGCGCCTCGTCGCGAAAGAGCTGGGCCGCGTCCGCCAACAGCGCGCCCACGTCGACCGTTTCTTCCTCGAGCGCGAACCGGCCGGCCTCGATGCGGGTCAGATCGAGGATATCGCTGACCAGGCGCAGCAGATGCCGGCCGCTGTCGTGGATGTCTTTCATGTAGCCGTCGAATTTGGGCCCCGACGGCTCGACGGCGCGCGCCATGATCATCTCGGAGAAGCCGAGGATGGCGTTGAGCGGCGTGCGGAGCTCGTGGCTCATGTGCCCGAGGAACCGCGTCTTCGCCTCGCTGGCGCGCCGCGCCTCGTCGCGCGCGGCCTCGAGCTTGCCGATCAGCTCCTCGCGCTCGATCTGCTGCGCGATCTCGCGCCGGTGGCGCCGGTGGAGCGAGAGCGCAACCGAGAGCGCGGCGGCAAACCAGCCCGCGCACAGCGGCGCCGCCCACATGCCCAGCGCCTGCTCGGTAACGGCGAGCTCGAGCGCATAGGGCAGCACGCTCGGCGCCACGAAGGCGGCGAACGTGGGAAGATGGGCGGAATAGCTCATCAGCGCGACCAGCGTGAGGCCGGCGATCGCGATGATGGCGAGGAACAGGAACGACGTGGCGTCGGGCAGGATGATGAGCTTGGCCGTGGCGCCCCAGAGCAATCCCTGCGCGGCCGTCGCAGCCGCGTGCGCGGCGCTCCAGCGCCCGATCGTGGCCGGCGTCACGGCGCGGCGGCGGAACGCGCGCGCCAGGATCCAGCGCGCCAGCGCGATCGCGGTGAGCGCCGCGGACCAGAGCAGCAGCCAGGTGCGGTTGTCCTGGTCCCAAAGCAGCGCCAGGCCGAGCACCATCGTGCCCAGATTGGCGAACAGCACGAAGCGGATGTGATTGAAGAGGCTGCGCAGCAGCGCGAGGCGAACGCGGAAATCCGCGGCCCCGGCACGCCCATCGCCGCGCTCAGCCCAGCTCTCGGCCGCGCCCTGCGCCCCCGGCAATGCTCGATCTCCCAGCCTCAGGCGTGTTCAAGATTTCTTTTCTTGAATGGTACCCACGCGCCGGGGGCGGTAGCAACCGTAACTTGCACCTAGCAAACGGTAAACAGCGGCTGCGCGTATTAACCGCGAAAGATGTGCGCTGACCGGGAGCGGCGCGCCTAGCCGAACACTTTCCTCTTGTGGAGGAATTCGATCAGCTCGCGCGTCGGCATCACGGCGCGGCCATTGTTCTTCTCCACCAGCGAGAAGACCGGGTTCACCGTGCCGATCTTTTGGCGGATCGCGATCTCGAACGGGCGCAGCATTTCGTTCATGAGCTCGATCTGGCCCTGCGCCAGCATCACTTCGACGCCGGCCGGCGTCAGGCCGCCCGCCGGCGCGCCCTTGGTCGACGCGAACTGCTCGTGGCGGATGCCGTATTTCTCGAGCACGACGCGCATCGAATATTGCAGCGTGAAGCGCGGTCCCAGGAAGGTGTAGGCGCGCGCCAGCTCGCGGGCGGCGTCGATGCTGAATTCGGCCAAGCGCAGCACCGCTTCGCCGAGCGCCTCGTCCGCCGGCACCGGCTCGGGCCAGAAGATCAGCGTCGTCGACACCTCGCATGCGGTCTTGTAAGGATCGATCGCGCCGCGGTACCTGCGCACCAGCGCGGCCAAAGCGGCGCCGCCGACGCCGTCGCGCTCGGGCAGCTTGGCCAGCGTCGCCGCGATCCCTGCATCGTGGAGGGACATGAGCGCGAGCAGGCTCGAATCCTCGGGCTGCAGCGGTGGGTTCGTTGCGATGAGGCTGCCGATCTCGGCCCTGAGCTCGGGGAGCGAGGGCGGCTCCGGCGGCCGCACGCGCTGCGCGGCCGCGGTCGCGGCCGCGGCGTCCGCCGGCACAACGACATCTACATAAGAGAAGCCGGTATCGTGCCCCGGGCTGCTGCCGTTCCGGCCAACAGCATTGGGCGTCAGTGTCTCGTCCATCATCGGCCGCGAGTCCTTGCCCGAACCCCGTCCTACGCGCGGCAAATCTTGTCTGCTTTCCCGCTTGTTTGCAACATTCACTAACAATCCGTGAAAAAGATTCGTCCTTAACACGCCTGAGTTCGCAACGCGCCGGGAAACATGACCGGAACCGGCGCGCATGCGCGGCGGCGTTATGCGGAATCGGCCCGCTCAATCGTCGAGGACCGAGCGCAGTTTGGCCGCGAGGTCGCGCCGGCGATAGGGTTTGGCGAGGAAATTCGCCATCGGCTCGGCGGCGCTCCGCGCGAACATCGCGTTGGTATAGCCCGACGTGAACAGGATCTTCACCCCGGGCCGAAGCCGGCGCGCGGCTTCGGCGAGATCGCTCCCGCTCATGCCGCCGGGCATCACGATGTCGGTGAAGACAAGATCGATCGGCTCGCCGCCGCCGAGCACGGCCAGCGCCGCAGCCCCGTTCTCGGCGGCGACGGTGCGGTAGCCCAGGCTCGCGAGCAGCCCCTCAACATGGCGGCGCACCATGGCGTCGTCCTCGACCAGCAGCACCGTTTCGCTGCCGCGCGGCTCTTTGGCGGAAGCGGCCGGCGCCTCCTCGCCCGCGACGGCGCCCTCGGCAGGCGGGAAGTACAGCTTCACCGTGGTGCCGAGGCCGGGCTCCGAATAGAGCGCGATGTAGCCGCCGGACTGGCGCACGAAGCCGTAGACCATGCTCAATCCGAGGCCGCTGCCCTTGCCGAAATCCTTCGTGGTGAAGAAGGGATCGAACGCGCGCGCCTTAACCTCCGGCGTCATGCCCACGCCGGTGTCGCTGACCGCGATCATGACGTAGTCGCCGGGCGGCGGCTCGCCGGGCCCGGCCGTGAACCCCTGCTCGAGATGCACGTTACGCGTCTCGAGCGAGAGCCGGCCGCCCGCGGGCATCGCGTCGCGCGCGTTGATGGCGAGGTTCAGGATCGCCGTCTCGAGCTGGCCCGCGTCGACATTCGCCGGCAGCAGCAGGGCGTCGGGCACGACCTGGATCTCGATGTGCTCGCCGAGCGTCTGCGTGAGCAGGCCCTGCATCGCTTCGACGAGGCGGTTCACGTCGATCGTCCTCGGGGCCAGCGGCTGGCGGCGCGCGAACGCGAGCAGGCGCCGCGCGAGCCCCGAGCCGCGTTCGGCCGCGCGCAGGATCGTGTCGGACAGCGAGAGCTGTCGCTTCGGGTCGGCCGCCTCGCGCAGCAGCTCCGCGCTGCCGATGACGACGGTCAGGAGATTGTTGAAATCGTGCGCGATCCCGCCCGTGAGCTGGCCGAGCGCCTCCATCTTCTGCGCCTGGTGGATGGCGGCGTCGCGCCGGCGCGCCTCGGTCACGTCGTTGTAGCGGATCACGAAACCGCCGTCGGGCAGCGGATTGGTGCGGATCTCGAGCACGCGGCCGGTCGGCGTCGTCCGCTCGGTGACGAGCGGCTTGCCCGAGCGCGCGAGTTCGAGGCGGCGCTGCACCGCGGCCTCGGGATCCTCCTCGCCGTATTCGCCGGCCGCGCCGAGCAGGCGGAGGATCTTCTCGAGCGGATCGCCCGGCGCGATCGAGCCGGGCGGCAGGCGGAGATAGTCGAGCAGGCGGCGGTTGAACGCGATCGCGCGCAGCTGCTTGTCGATGAGGCCGACGCCCTCCTCGAGGTTCTCGAGCGTGGCCTCGAGCACGCGCGCGCGCTGATCGGCCTCGGCCTCGTGGCGCTTGACGTCCGTGATGTCGAGGCCGACGCCGCGATAGCCGGCGAAGGCGCCGTCGGCGTCGAGGATCGGCAAGCCGCTGATCACGATGTGCCGGGTTTCGCCGCCGCCGTCGACGAGCGTCGTCTCGAAATGGCGGAACGGCTTGCGCTGTTCGAGCAGCGCCAGGTGCTCGCGCCATTGGGGGCTGCCGTGGTCGGCGCGGCGCAGATCCGGCCGGCGTTTGCCGATCACGTCCTCGCGTTTGATCCGGAACAGGCGCTCGAAGCGGTCCGAGACGTAGCTGAAGCGCAGATCGGCGGACATCTCCCACCACCAATCCGACGCGATCGAGGTGAAATCGGCGAAGCGCGCCCGCTCCTCGGCAAGCTGGCGGCGCATCTCCTCGAGCTCGCGCGCGAGGGCCGCCGCATCGGCGTGGGGCTTCGCCTGGTCGTCCATCGCGTTGGGCCACCCCCGGCTGTTCCGGTTTTGCGTCCCGACGCCCCGTGCCGCCGCCCCCGCCGGCCCGTCGAGGCGCCCATCGGCGCTCGGCGGCCAAGAATAACCCATTGGCACGGAATGGCAATTCCGGGAGACAGCGCGCGCGCGGCACCAGCCGCAAGCATTTTCGCGAGCGTGCTCGAAAAGCTCGGCGTCGCCGCCGAGATGAAGCCGAAGACGAGGGGGCCCTCCCTTAATGTCAACCGGTCTCCCGCAAGCTTCTGTCCGCAAACAGAAAAAATTTCGCGGCCGGTTGACATGTCAACCGGCGGCGCGCGGCCCGCCGTACCCGGCGCGAAGTGCGGCCCGACGAGCCATGCGTTGCTAAGCCGAAAAATCGGCGAAACGTTAGCATTTATTAGCATTCATTAGCATCGCGCCGTCCAGGTCATGCGCGTCGCGCAGGGCTTCGGACGGATTTCCTGCGGATCGTCAGCATTTGTCAGCATCGGATCGCGCGAGCCATGTGCGCCGCACCAGCGGGGAGGGAGGGCGGCCAAAACACCTACTTTCGCCTACTTTCGCCTACTTTTGCCTTACTTCCGACCGACTTCGAACCGACCTGACCTGAGCCAGCGAGCGAGACCGACCATTGCGGGAGCGGCCCGCGCGATCCTGAGCCCATCGAAAGCACGGCGCATCTCCGCCGCCTCCGCCGTTCGATTGTTGGCGCGCGCGGCCAACACATCACCTCCTGCCGCCGGCGGCAGCCGCCGGCACAGCCGAAAGAGGAAAAAGTCGCTGGAGACATATTCTCTTTTTGTTCCGAATCAAGCCCGCAACAAATATCCTTCGGGCCGCCCGCCCACCGGTGCCAGCATCAGCCGCCGCCAAGCCGCGCTCCGCCGGCAACCTCCGGGGCCTCCGCGTGCTAACTCGCCGCACAAACAACTCCACGCCGCGCCGCGGCATGGTTGCCGAGCCCACGCGCGCACCCGCGGAAATTCAACTCTGACCAGGTGCGGGTGCAACTGCCCAGCAGATATTTTCACGGCTCTGGAAACACCGATTAAACGCAAGGGGCGGGCCGAAGCCCGCCCCTTCATTTTGTGGCATAAAGCCTTGTTAACGGAGGGCCCGCGTTTCCCTATCGGCTAAATAGTTGCGTCCCTCGATTTTAGTTTTGCAATCTTGGGATGCTGTGTCAAGTTGCTCTGAAATCGCGGGCCTACCGCAACAACCCGACTCCGACTCGCGTGCGCGAAAGTGAGCAGGGTTGACGCGGCAGAAACTAGCCGATAGGGAAACGATAGTCAAACGCGCGGAGTCGGGTTGACAAATATGTGGGGACTCCGTTAGGCTAAAACGGCCAGCATGGATTGGCCGATAGGTCGCCAGCTGACTGGTTGCGGGAAAAAGCGGGTGGCATGAGCGCCACCCGCTACTACCTCAGGTGGAGGTCGTCGTGGGCGTAAGTTACCGTCTTGGCATCGACGTCGGCACGAACTCGATCGGCTGGTGGGCGCTGATCCTGGGTCCAGAAGGTCGGCCGATCGGAACATTGGATTGCGGCGTGCGGATTTTCTCCGACGGCCGCGACCCTCAAAGCGGCGCATCGCTGGCGCAGGCGCGTCGGGAGGCACGGGCGGCGCGGCGGCGTCGCGACCGCTTCCTGCTCCGTAAGTCGGACTTGATGGAGGCGCTAGTCGGGCTGGGCCTGATGCCGGCGGACGTCGCCGAGCGGAAGAAGCTCGAGGCGCTCGATCCGTACCGATTGCGCGCCGAGGGGCTCGATGGTGCCTTGCCCCTTCACCACTTCGGCCGCGCGCTTTTCCATCTCACGCAGCGCCGCGGTTTCAAGAGCAACCGGAAGACCGACAAGGGGAAGGACGAGAAGGCAGCGAAAGAAACTGCCGATATGAAGGGCGCGATCCGCGAGACTTCAAAACTTTTTAGCGAGAAGGGTTATCGCACTCTTGGCGAGTATCTGTGGAAGGAGCGCCGCGAAGATCGCTCGGTGCGCGGCGCGGCCGGCGCGGATTTCGCGGACCGGATGTTGCGTGTCCGCGCGCGCCCGACGATCGGCAAAGGCGGGCGCAATGAATACGAGATGTATTTCTCGCGCGACATGTATCGCCGGGAATTCGACGCGCTGTGGGACGAGCAGGCGAAGCACCACGAAATACTGCGCGATCGCGCAGCGCGCGAGGCGATCGAGGGCATCATCTTCCGGCAACGTCCGCTGCGCGACGTGGAACCGGGTCCCTGCACCTTCGTCGAGGGTGACAAGCGTGCGCCGCTCGCTTTGCCGATCGCGCAGGATTTCCGCATCCTGCAAGAGTTGGCAAACCTCGAAATCGCGGACAACCGCGGCCAAAACCCGCGTCGGCTGAACCACGCCGAACGCGACAAGCTTTTCGTCAAACTGAAGCGGCGCGACAAGCTGACGTTCAAAGGCATTCGACAAGAACTGAAACTCCCGAGCGACAGCCAATTCAATTTGGAGGACGCGAAACGCGACGAATTGAAGGGGGATCGGGTTTCGGCTGCGCTCGCCGGCGAGGAGTGCTTTGGGCCGAGTTGGCACGAGAAGCCTGAGGCCGAACAGACCGCCATCGTCGACTTCTTGCTCAAGGAGGCGGAAGAAGCGGCGGTGATCGCCAAGGCGACTGCCGAATGGGGTCTCTCGGCCGAGGCGGCCGAATACTTATCGGCCGTGCGCCTGCCGGACGGTTACGGCCGGATCGGTCTTACTGGGCTACGCGCCATTCTTCCGCATTTGCGCGACGGCGTGAGTCCGAAAGATGGCGGTCTGATGCGCTACGACGACGCGGTCGCAGCCTCGGGCTTGGGCCATCATTCCGATTCGCGAACCGGCGAGATCATGGATCAATTGCCCTATTACGGGCGGCTTCTGCAGCGCTACATGGCGCCGGTCCAAAGCCCGACCGCTCCCGCCGACGAGCGAACATTTGGGCGGATCGCCAACCCGACCGTCCATATCGGGCTGAACCAGATCAAGAAGCTCATCAACGACCTAATCGCCGTCCACGGCCATCCGGCCGAGATCGTCGTCGAGCTGGCGCGCGACTTGAAGCTCAATGCCGAGGAACGCGAGCGCGTCAAGAAAGAGCAGGCGGAAAACAAGAAGAAAAATGACGCCCGGCGAGAAAAGCTGCGCGAGCAGGGACAAGAAGATCGCGGCGATGGCCTGTTACGCATGCGTCTCTGGGAGGAGCTGAACGCCGACAACGTCGCAGATCGCAAATGCGTCTATACCGGGAAGCAGATCGGCATCGAACAACTGCTCAGCGACGAAGTCGAGATCGAGCACATCCTGCCCTTCAAGCTCTCGCTCGACGACAGCCCGGCCAACCTGACCGTTTCCTGTCGCTGGGCAAACCGCCTCAAGGGAAATCGCACCCCTTGCGAAGCATTCAAGGACAGCCCGCCCGCGGGCACCACCTGGGACGACATCCTTTTGCGCATGGCCGAACTGCCGAAGAACAAACAATGGCGATTCCGTCCCGACGCCATGGAACTGGTGCGCGACCGCGCCAAGCGTGCCCTCGAAAAGGCGCGCGGCGCGTTGAGCAAGGAAGAGCTCGATGAGATCGAACGCGCCGGAGGCTTCCTCGCGCGCCAGCTGGTCGATACCGCCTACCTAGCGCGCGTGGCGCGCCAATATCTCTGGCATGTCTGCGATCCGAACAAAGTGCGCATCGTACCCGGGAAGCTGACCGCGCTATTACGGCGGCATTGGGGACTGAACCGTCTACTCCTCGGCAACAAGCCCGACCCCGAGGAGCAAGGCGAAGTCGCGACCAAGTCCCGTGACGATCATCGGCATCACGCGATCGACGCCTTCGTGGTCGCCTGCACCGATCTTTCGATGCTGCAGCGCGTGAGCGCCGCAGCCGATCAGGAACGCACTCGTCTCATCGACGACATGCCGCCGCCCTGGGATGGATTCCACCGCGATGATCTGAAGAAATATTTGGACCCCATGGTGGTCTCGCTCAAACCCGACCACGGCACGCCGAAGCCGCCCCATGTGACCAGCGGCCGACTACATGAGGAAACCGCATACGGCATCATCTACGCTGCCAATCGGCAGGACAGCGACGGCGATGCGACCCTTGTTTATCGCAAACCGCTCACAAGCCTGAACGCCAATGAAATCGATCGTATCCGAGACCCAAAGCTACGTCGGGATATTAGGGCTTTTGCCAGCACATTGCTGTTCGATGACGATGCACTCGAAATCGCGAAAGGCGCGCTGAAGGCCGCGCGCAAGACGAAAGCCAGGAGCGCGATCGCGAAGGCCGAGGCGGAAATCGAGCGCTTGAAAGCGGCAAAGAAGTCCCAAAAGAAATCGGCGGGAAAAGATTTGCGCGCCCGGCTGCAGGAATTCGCCGATAAGCACAACGTGCGGCGCGTGCGCTTGCTCAAAACGGAGGCTAACCCCGTCGAGATCACAGGCGCCAACGGCACCCGCTACAAAGCCTACAGTCCTGGCGACAATCACCGAGTGGAAATTTTCAGGAAATTCGATGGGACTCTTGGCGCCGAGATCGTCACCGTGTTCGACGCGAACCGCCGCAGCTTTGTCCCTGCTTGGCGTGCGGACAATGGCAATAAGCACTTAATGACAGTGCGCAAGAACGATTACGTGAAGCTACAGGCAAATGGCAAAGAGCGGGTGATGCGTGTTGTTTCGGTGTGGGAACGCTACCTCCAACTCGCCGAGCATTTCGAGACAAACCTGGCGGAACGGTATCGCGGGGGTGATTTCAAGTGGACATTCGCGAACTACGATAAGCTGCATGAGATGAGAGCGCGGCCCGTGACGGTGGACGTTCTCGGCCGCGTCCGCGATCCGGGTCCGCCGAACTAGCTCGCGATGCCCGCGATCGGCCGCATCGTCGAGATCGCGGAGGACGGCCGGCACATCTCGGCCGAGCGGGGTTTTCTCGTCGTCGAGGCAGCAGGCGCCGAGATCGGCCGGGTGCCGCTCGACGACGTGATGGCGCTGGTCGTGAACGCGCACGGCGCCACTTTCAGCAACAACCTGTTCCGCGCGCTGGCCGAGCGCGGCGCGCTCGCCGTGCTGTGCGGGCCAAACCACGCGCCCTACGCCTGGGTCTGGCCGCTCGCCGGCCATCACCAGCAGGGCGCGCGGCTCAACGCCCAGGTGGAAGCCACCAAGCCGCTCGGCAAGCGCCTTTGGCAAGCGATTGTACGTGCGAAGATCGAGCAGCAAGGCGCGGTCCTGGCCGCGCTCGGCCGAAACGCGGCCGGTTTCCGGCTGCTCGCACGGCAGGTGGCCTCGGGCGATCCCGAGAACCTCGAGGCGCAAGCGGCCCGTAAGTACTGGCCGCTCCTTCTCGGCAATGAGTTCCGCCGCGACCGTTCCTTGCCCGGCCTCAACGGCCTGCTCAACTACGGCTACACTGTGCTGCGCTCGGCCACGGCCCGCGCCATCTGCGCCGCGGGCCTGCATCCCACGGTGGGGCTCCACCACCGGAACCGCGGCAACGACATGGCACTGGTCGACGATCTCATGGAGCCGTTCCGGCCGATCGTCGATCTCATGGTCGCGCGGCTGCAGGCTGCCGGGATCGCGGAGGTGACGCGCGAGGCAAAGCACGATCTCGCGCGGCTCACGGCCATGGACATGCGCACCGACAAGGGGCGCACGCCGCTCGGCACGTGCGTGGAGCGCCTTGCGCTCTCGGTCGCCCGCTCCTTCGAGGAGAGCCGCGCCGCGCTCGATCTGCCGCTGGCGCCGCTCCCGCTCGAATTCCCGGCCGTCGCGGGGGAAACGGAAGCCGGTGCGTTCGACACCGCCGGCGATGAGTCGGCCCAGTGACCCCGACGGCGCCGCGTGGGTGCCCACGCCGCCATCGTCGGCCGCGGCGGTGCTCAGCGGCTATCGTATCATGTGGATGATCGTGCTCTTCGATCTGCCCGTCCTCACGAAGAAGGAGCGCAAGGCGGCGACGAAATTCCGCAAGTTCCTTCTGGACCAGGGCTTCGAGATGGCCCAGTTCTCGGTTTACATGCGGTTTTGCGCCGGCAAGGAGCAGGCCGAGGCGCGGACCAAGCTGATCGAGCGCAACGTTCCGCAGACCGGCAAGATTCACATCGTCTACATCACCGACAAGCAATACGAAAACATCGTGTGCTTCGATGGACGAAAACGCGAACGGGCCAACAAGAATCCGGATCAGCTGGCGCTGTTCTGACGGGCATGCCGCTGGATTCGCGCCCGTCAGCGCAAAGAAAAACCCCCTGTCACCAGGGGGTTGCAAGGGTCTCAGACTTTAGCCGATAGGGAAACGCGGACCAACCGCAACCGTTTCTTTCGCCGGACCGCGCAAGGCGGTCCGGCGAAAGAAGCGGCCGGCGGAGCCGGCCGCGCTGCCAAGACG